>Ga0070741_10004854_pt1 | contig 30845 bp, 29 predicted proteins | sample Coa_R1_4_FD_66440 | JGI IMG/M metagenome (GOLD analysis project Ga0070741, IMG submission 66440) | Surface soil microbial communities from Centralia Pennsylvania, which are recovering from an underground coalmine fire - Coalmine... | ecosystem: Environmental > Terrestrial > Soil > Unclassified ... | reverse complement strand
AAGCAATGGCACAGCGAAACAGGGTGACAGCCATGACGTCCTCGACTTCGGCGAGGGCCTCTGAATCAAAGCCTACCTTTGCGAGAGTGGGGATTAGCCTCTTGCCGGTGTCGAGCACCTCTCGTCCCTGTCTTTCGCCGCCCAGAGGATCGACGTCAATCTTCTCTAACACCTTAGTGCAGAGATCCATGAGCGGCTTAATCTTATCTTGCCTTTGCTTCCTGCGATCCAAGTCGTCGAGCACGCGGGAGTCATCCTCAACCCGCTCGGCTAGTTCGGGAAGGCTTCCAAATGCCTCTTGCAGCATTTGGACGATCCAACGGGACTCTTCGAGCATTGTGTGCTCGTTATACAGGAAGATTCCGAGATCTCGCACAGAGCCAGCCACCTCGCGGCTGAGATTATGTGAGGTGCCTTTCGCGCCAGCGACAATCTGGATCGGCTTTGCAACTGCGTACCAGTTGCGTATGAGCTTTTCCAATCGGTCAAGAAGGGGGTTCACAGCTGTGGCGCCGGCGGATGCGGCTTGGCGGACGCGATCGATGATTATCTGAATGTTCTCAGATTCCTTGGACAAAAAGGCATGCACGCCCACGGCATAGGCGTCGATCATCTCATCTATAAGCGCCGGCGGGTGAGCGGTGCCGCCTTCAGTGGCAGCTTCGGCTACCTCTGTAGCCACCCGGGCGAGCTTCTGCGGCAGCAGCGTGTCGAGCGCCTTTCTTAGACACTCCCGATACTCACGGAGCCGCTCACGCAGGCCTTCCTCGACTATCTCAACGGACTTTACCTCGGCAAACCCGGCGACGAGCCGGTCTTGGTTGATGTCAGTTCGCACGGTTTCGGCCGAGATGGCCTCAACGGCTTTGGCGATTGCGATGATACAGGCGCGCCAAAGGGGCTCGGAGAGCGCGGGATTGAGTACCAAAAAAGCCGAGGCCATGAGATTGGCCTCCGCGAGAGGCGGTAATCCATCCCCCTTGAAGGCGACGACAGGACGAGCAGCCAGAGTGTTAACGAGTTGCTCAGCGCGACGCGGAGAGAGCCCAGGTAACCAAGCCAGCTCGGCTGCCAGTCGGCTGCGAGGATTGGTCAAATCGCCCCTAGCCTTAGCGCAGAGATCGGCATTGAGGATCAGAGATCTCTCCTCGGCGGCCTCAACAATCCGCTGTCGGTTGTCGCGGGCAGATACGCCTAGGATGTGAAACGGATTGCGCTGGATCGGCAGAACGTCCTGTTCCGCGATCTCACTTCCATCGAGCGACACGTTCGATCCTTCTTAACGTGAATACGATGAGCCGACGAGCGCCACCCCTTCTGCTTCGAGCTCCCGCCGGCGCGCCTCCACATCTGCTTTGACGGCACGCATCGCGTTTGTGTAGTACCGGAACTTAATGCAGCGCGCGTTGTAGTCCTCCACAAGGGCGTTGAAGCGGTTGACTTCGATTTCCGACCTTGTATTCACCGCCTTCTGGCCGCCGTCGATCCGCGCGCCTTGCGCTAAGCAGTAGCGCAGTTGAGCGGTCGAGAGCACCAGATCTTCGCCGACGGGGGGCTTTTCCTCAACATTGACCTCTGAAGTCGCCGGTGAGTATTGGCGTGTGGCCGTTGCGGAAGGGACGGAGGCGTTGGTCAGAGAAGTCGCTGCGGGTCTTGGCAAAAAACCCGACAGGTCTTCCCTCCGATTTTGTTTGTAGACGTTGGTAGCCAATACAAGCGCGCCCAGAGCAAAGGCAGCCATCACCACCACGCCGGCCTTGGCGCTGGTCGGCACCGGATCCGAGTTGAGACTACGACCTTCGTTAGACTTGGTTACGGGCGCCGAGGTCAGGTTCGGTGGCGACGGCGATGGAGGTGACGGCGGAGGTGAAGGCAAAGCCGAAGAGGCAAGTGACGGCGGAGGCGGTAGATCGGACAGATCCGACACCATAGAGTCGAAGCCGGCAAAGCCGCGCCGCTCCTTAGCCATCGGTAGCTCCTCCTTACACGAATCCGATGCGGCGCTCGGATTCTTGATTGCGGGGCGGGGTGGCCGTCAGTGCCATTATGAGGTTCGCCTGTCCAATCCGGTCCTGGCCGGCCCGAGCAGCTAAGCGCGCGCCTTCCCGTATGACGAACGCCACATCAGACAGCGGGCGACCAGACAGCTTCGTGGCAAGCACCGCCGGATCAATGTCCTCTTCCTTGGGCAGCTTTTCCAATAGCGTTCGCAGGAGCGCCTCCAGTTCCTCTTCGCCGGCGGGGCCAACTTCGACGATGTGATCGAAGCGTCCGCGTCGCAAGATAGCCGGATCAATCATGTCCAGTCGGTTTGTCATCGCCACGATCAGAATCTCTTTGCCCGCGGCCTCCGGGATGCGGCGGAGGAACTCGGCCACCTCTTCCACCCTGTGATGCCCCAAGTCTATGTCGCGTTCGGCCAGGAACGCCTCCATTTCGTCGATGACGAGCACCGATGGTGCGCTCTTGGCCGCCACCTCAAACATCTGGGCGATCTTACGGCTAGTCTCGTGGATGTACGGGCTCGCCACACTGGACGCATCAATGTAAAAGCTCGGCCAGCCCAGGTACTCTAGGAGTCTGTCCACGGCGAAAGTCTTGCCACAGCCCGGAGGTCCGTGAAGGATTACCGCCGAAGGAAACGCGATGCCTAGAGATTTGTAACGAGCCTTATTCTCTATGACATCAAGGATGTGCTCCCGGAAGAACGCTTCGAGCATGGGCCGGCCAGGCAAGGCGAAGGGATTTCTATACGCAGTTGGCGACGCGACCTTCGGGTTCGTGTCATCTCGTCCAACAGCCCGGGCTTGAACGCGATCCTCGGGGATGGACTCGTCAACAGCAAGCCCTGCGGCGACGACGACGTCCTTCACGTCGCTTGGGCGAAGCCAAGTCAGCGATTGTTGTAGCCGCCGGAAAGACGTGGCGGGGATCGGCGCGCCGCCCGTCAGCCAGTAACCGAGAACCACTGCATCGTCGCTGCGCGATGTTATGGAGTACGTGGGCAGCAGGCGCGACAACGGCTCGACATAGATGGCATCTTGTAATGGGCTATCGGAATCAATGGCGCGCGTGGCCCTCAGCGCAGTGGCAAATGCCAGGGCCTCGGCCTTCGTCCTGGGCGAGCGGCAATTTTGGACGGTGCCGATGATATGACCTTCCCGGAAGGAGATCTCGTGCACGTTGTCGCGGCCGAAAGAAAAGAAGCCGAGCCGACCTGCCTCGAGAAGACCCGCCTCGATCCACCTGTGCGCAAGCATCTCTCGAACTATCAGCGCACAACCCCCGCCTTGGATGCCGACGATCTGCCAGTTAGGCCCCTCTTGAACGACCGCCTTGGTCTTCGATCCGTCGGGCAGGAGGTGTCCGATCGGCAGCCACGCATCGCGGACCATGGATCAGCCCTTTAGGATGTTGGCGTCGGCCAAAATATCTTCCTCGTTGCTCATGCCGATGTGTGCCAGATCAAGCCGGGCCACGATCTCCCGCAGCTTATCGATATCATTGTCGTTGAGTGCTCGCATACCTTGCGCGACCAGCGCTTGATGCTCCTTGCCATCGACGTAGAGGTGCTCTTCGCTGGCGCGCATCTTGAAGCGGTCGATGACGAACCAGTCCTGCCGAAACAAAATCATGAAACTCTTGCCGCACAATTCGCCCAGGTGTGCCTCGAAATCGGGGCTGTTATTCTCAATCGCCCTTTGGGCCGTAATGACCAGATTATCGAACGACTGCTGTTCGGATGCGCGGGCGTATTGGCGGACTAGTTGGTCGAAGACGGAGATGCAGCTGTTCAGCTCGATCTGGCGAACGTCCTTGATGTGGTCCTTGCGGGCCATCGCCAGCAGGCGCTTGGCCTCCCGAACGTCGTCCATCGCCTTCTTGGCGCTTTCTGGATCGCTCTCGCCGGAATCGCCGCGCGCTGCGTGATCAAGCCGTTGCTTCGCTTCGTCTAGGCGGGGGTCGTCGACCTTGGACGAGATCTCCGATAGCCGCCGATTGGCCAAAGTAGCCTCGTCGGCAATTCGCCGGCCAGCCTTCGTGTAGTCAATTTGGCCTTCCTGATGCGAATAGAAGTTCCTGGGTCGGAAGGAGCCGCTGATAGCCGGCACCGACACGTCAAGCTGTATGTTACCTGAGTCCCTGACCTCATATGCGCAGATGAGGTCGGCCCCAGCGGGAATGACGGCCTCCTCGAAGTCAGTTCCGCGGATCTCGAACATGCCGATGAAACGGTTGTCGGCCACCGGATCTCGGATCTCCCCTTCCCATAGTTTGAAACGGAGGGAGCCGGTACTACCCGCCTTCAAGGCTTGCTCGGCCTTGAAGGTTGTGCGGCCGCTCTTCGGCAGCTGGTCGCCCTCGCGCACGAGGTAATCCAGCTTCGGCCGGCCGCCGATACGCTCCCGGATCTCGATTCCTATAGAATGCGAGGCAGGAATGGCGTCGATGCTAGCCGCCGTGCGGGCGATCGTCAGACGATCTTTGACGAGCGAGATGGGCCCGCCGGCGGCGTCGAAAACGAACACCTTGAAGCTGTTGGGGCCAGGTTTACTTAGCGGCACCTCCACGGCCTTGCCGTTCTCCAACCGTACGCGGCCGGACGACCATCCCGTTTCGAGACTATCGATCTGGAATTCGGCGCCCGGCAGAGGTCTGCCGCTGACGATCGCCACGATCTTCGTGCGGTGATCTGGCACGCGGGAGAGGAAGTTGAAGTCGACCTGAAGCGAGCCACCCGTGCTGAGGGATCCTCGCGAACTCTTGCGCCCACGGCTTTGCGTGGACCAGTCAATGGACTCGGCGAACACCGCCGCACCCTCCGCCACGGCGGTCATGGGATTCACATCCATAGAGGGTGCAATGCTAAGCTCAAACGCGACCTTATCCCGGAGAGGCCTGTAGTTGGTCGGGCCGCCGACAAACACGACCCGCTCGACATCATGGGCGTCAAGCCCCACCTTCTGCAAGGTGTCCCGCGCGGCGCACACGGCCTCTTCGAGTTTCGGTGCAATCAGTTCGTCAAGAATGGAGCGAGTGATCGGGATATCTAGGTAGATCTCGGACCCAGCCCGGTCGCGTAGACCTACTTGCGTTTCGTCTAAAGAAATTACGGCCTCGTCGCGAGACGATAGCGTGATCTTGGCCTTCTCGGCCGCCCAGGCCGACATCCGCACAAGCGCCGTGTACTTTGGGTCGATGCTGAAGTTATCGGGCAGATCAAACTGCTCGATCAACCAAGGTTTGACCAAGTTATCGACCATAGAACGATCAAAATCGCGACCGCCACACATCTCTATGCCGCCGTGTGCCAGCAGGTTCACCCGCCCGCTTATGCTCTCCGCGAGGGCAATATCCAGCGTGCCACCGCCGAGGTCGAAAACCATGAACAAACCGTCTGTGCGTCGGTGGCGCATCACGCTCATCACCGCGGCGACCGGCTCCTGCATCAGGGCCACCTTTCCGATGTCTGCAAGTTCCGCAGCGGCCATGGTGGCTTGGCGCTGCATCTGGTTAAAAGCAGCTGGCACGGTGATCACTGTGCCAATTTCGCTGGAATTACGCATGTCCTCTGGGAGGTAGCCGAACAGCACACGTAGTATTTCCGCCGAGCACTCCTCCGGTGTCATGGTGATATTGACTGCGGGCAGCCTGATGGGCGTGGAGGTGCCGATCATCCGCTTGAATAGGACGGCGGCGTTCCCCGGATTGCGCGGGGCGTCATCATAGGCACGCGCGCCGACATACTTGTTGCCGCGCCGATCGATGAAAATTGCCGACGGGGTCACGTCGCGTTGTTCCGGGCTCTTGTAAAGGTGAATTTGTTCGCCATCGAAAGAGCAGATGGCGCTGTTGGTCGTACCTAGGTCGATGCCGACATAATGGCTCATTTTCAGCCAACCTTCCTCAGCATAATGGTCCCGGTCCTTACGACCCCCTGCGGTCCAATGATGACAGGCTCAAGCATTTGGTCGACATACAGGCTATCATTGGGGGCAAAATCTTCGATGTTCAACGCTTTCGCTGGCAGGCCAGTCTCGTAGGGCTGGCCTTCAAGATTGATCAGGCGCATGCCTGTAGCCCCGAGCAGCTCCTCGACACGCTTGGTGAAGTAGCGGACCTGATTGGCATAGCGGGCGCCATCTCCCGCATCGAGTTTCGTCAGTACACGAGAGAATAAGCGAGCGATGCGCCATCCCTCGATCGCTAGCTCAAGGAGTGCTTCACTTGCCGGTCCCCGGGCGCCGGTGCTCTCGATCATGACCCTTCCCCAATAACGCGTAAAGCTAGCACACTACTCGCATACGCATAGCCACGACATGTCGCCGCGGTTTCTCTGGGTACCTGGCGCGTCGGGTACTTGGCTGTGTAACCGAAATACGGATTACTCTTGGGGTGGGTTATGCCCGGTATTCCGCCGGTAGGGCTCGTCCATTCTGAGGGCGGCGATGCAAGCGCGCACTCGCGCTATACTCGTGGCGGAATTCAATTCTCGCTCCCATCGAAGCACACGCAGCCCTTTTGCCCACCCAAGGGCGTAACAAAAATCGGGGTGTGTCGCCGCCCACCTATAGAGTGCAACCCGGCTCACACCCATAATGGCAGCCGCCGCCGTCATGGTGTAACCCTCGGCCATAATTCTTGTGATCTCCTCGCATCGGCTCGGACTGTAGCTCGACGGCCGACCGCGCGGACGGGGACGCCTGACAGGACTATTGCCGAGTTTCGTTTGCATCTGCTGCCGTGAAAAATCATGCCTTGACATTTGGCGGTCGGGATCCGCCGTTGATCACCGCCAGAAATCCTTGAACCGAGCCGGCGACAACTCCGTGTAGCGCACGGTGTGCTGGATGTTCTTGTGGCCGAGATAAGCTTGCAGCGCCCGTGTGTCGTGGCCTCTATTGGCCAGCGCGTATCCGCAGGCGTGCCGCAGCATGTGCGGATGGACCTTAAAGCCGAGCTTGGCCTCGACACCGGCACGCTCGACCATTCGGGCGAACCCGGCGGTGCTGAACGGCGCACTGCGCTCCGACGTGAATACGAAAGGCGACTTCGGCTCCTGTTCGCGCTGTAGCCGGCGCAGGGCCCGGAGCTCGTCACCGAGGATTGGGTGCGTCGCTGGTGCCCCCTGTTTGACCCTGCGGACGTGCAGCGTTGCCGTTCGGAAGTCCACCTGATCCCAGCGCAAATCGACCAGCTCGGCGGCGCGCAGGCCATGCCGGTAGGCCACCAGGATCATGGTAGCGTCGCGGTGGCCCCAGCGGTTGCCCTTGGTTGCCGTCATTAGCTGCTCGACCTCGGCCTCTGTCAGGTACTCTCGGGTTCGCAGGTCGGCATTGAGTGGCCGCGTCGGGATGACTGTTCGGTTTACGGTGGCTAGCGTAACCAGCTTCAGATGCGACTTTCCCAAGTTCTTGGCCCTCCCCACATCGACGACTGTTCGGATAATGGTCCTTTTTTGGACAGTTGACTATGCAAAACTCGTCGGCGCTAGTGAGTCATTTTGACTCAATCACCGATGTCGCTGAGGAAAAGACTGGCCGCCGCCTTGCCCGGCGGAGCCGAAGCCGCAGGCTTATGGCCTAACCTTCGGTCCACACCAGTCTGCAATACATTTTTGCCCTAGGGGTCGTAGGTCACGCATTTAGGCCCGGTGTGGCATCTGGCTGATGCAGCACCAGTACATTTATGCCCAGGGTCCATCTTGGTGTGATGGTCACCCTGTTCCCTTTGCTGGTTACGCTCCTGGGACGGCCAGCGGAGAGACCAGTGGCACGCGATGTCACACGTTCTCCGCTACTGTGCTCTACTTTGATTTCGTTTCCCGCCTGCAATTGGAAAACACACGTGTCAACCCGTGCCGGCCAAGCCTGAGCGCGGAGCCCCGACTTGGATTGTCCTCGTTGTGCACAACTGCGCCAATTTCGGCTTGCCACTCTGGTCAGATAATCTTATGACGTTGCGGTGATCCGCGCAGGACGTGCGGCCGAAAGGGTTCGGCACGTCTGCGCTTTTTTTATGCCTGTCGTCGGCCCTTTCGGCTCCCGCACCAAGGAAGCCGAAGTGAAAAAGTTAGAAATCGACGACTATCACCTGCCACCCACCGACCGCATTGCCTACAGCCCCGGCGAAGCCGCGCGACTGATCGGCTTTTCGCGTAACGGGCTGCAGCCCTATCTCGCAACCGGCAAGCTCCGGTCTTTCAAAATCGGTCCCAAGAGGCGCCTGATCCTCCACTGCGATCTCCTCGCCTTCGTCAAGGGGGTGACCGATGGCGATGAATAGGTCGGCGCTCCTCAAAACCGCGCTGGCGGACAACGCCGCCGCCGTCGCCGGTTTTCTCTTGGGCCAACACAACGCGGCCATGTCGTCTAAGGCCGAATTGCGGTTCGGGCGGAAGGGTTCCGTCTCTCTCGTGATTTCCGGTCCGAAGAGGGGGTCTTACTTCGACCACGAAGAGGGCCGTGGGGGCGACCTGCTGGATCTCATCCAGCGCGAATTGGACGTCGGCTTCAAGGAGACGTGCGCCATTGCCGAGCGGCTCGTCGGCGGCGCCGAACGCACTCAATTCGCGCCAAGGCGCACCGCGCCAAAACCCGCCGTCGAAGAACACGACCCGCCCACGAACAAGCGCGAAGCGCTCAAACTCTGGTCCGATTGCGTCGAACTGCGTGGAACGCCGGCCGAGTGCTATTTAGCCTCTCGCGGCATCACGGTGCTCCCGCAAGGCATTGAGGAGGTCCTGCGCTTTCATCCGGGCGGTCCGTTCGGCTCAGCACGGTGCCCGATGCTCGTGGGGCTCTATCGCGATATTCGGACCGATGAAGCTCGCGCTGTGCACCGAACCGCACTTTCCGCGCGCGGCGAGAAGATCGGCCGGATGTGCCTCGGGCCCAAGGCGGGCGCCGCCATCAAATTGAGCGCCGATGCAGAAGTCGCACAGGGACTTGTCATCGGTGAAGGCATCGAGACGACGCTGAGCGCGATGATGCTCGGGCTCACGCCGGCGTGGGCGTTGGGCGACGCGGGCGCGATCGGAGGATTTCCGGTCCTGGCGGGTATCGATGGCCTCACTATCCTGGTCGATCATGATGCGAACGGCGCCGGCCAGCGGCAAACGCTCAGGTGCCTGGAACGCTGGCTTGCGTCCGGTCGCGAGGTACTCACCCTCCAACCGCACCAGGTCGGACACGACATTAACGATCTGTTGGGAGCGGGCAAATGAGCGCGCTGACCAGCATCATCCCCTTCGCCGCCGACGCCACCATGACGCGGCACGTGCCGCAACGCCCGGCCGAGCCGCACACCATCGATCTCAATCAGCTGCTCATCCTCGACGCCCGCGATCCCATGGCGATTGCGCGCCGTTTTATCTCTGACAATTTCACCGTTAATGGGCGGCAAGCTCTGCATCGATATCGCGAAGAGTTCTTCAAGTTTTCGGGCTCCTGCTATCGCGCGGTCGATAACGATACGATGCGAGCCGAAATCTGGTCGTACCTGGCGAGCGCGTTCAAGGCCGAAAACAACGGCGGATACACCCCGCTCAAACCGAAGAAAGGCCACGTCGATAACGTCGTCGATGCGTTGAAAGGCGCCTGCAACCTCGACCATGCATTGGAAACGCCCGCGTGGCTCGATAACGCGCAGGGGTACCCGCCAGCATCCGAATTTCTCCCCGTCGCGAACGGTCTCTTGCACCTGCCGACCGGCAACTTGCACCCGCCATCGCCGCTGTATTTCGGTCGCGCCGCCTCCGATGTCCCCTATGAAGCGAATGCACCTGAACCGGGCGAGTGGCTGAAATTTCTCGACAGCCTGTTCGGCGACGACAGCGCGAGCATCGAGTTGTTGCAGGACATGATTGGTTATGGCCTCGGGTCGGAGACCTCGCAGCAGAAGATCATGCTCCTTGTGGGGCCGCCGCGGTCGGGCAAGGGGACGATCGCGACGATCCTCAAGGCCCTCGTCGGCGATAACAATGTTGTCGGGCCGACCATGGCGAGCCTCAGCCAGAATTTCGGTTTGGCCGCTTTGATCGGCAAGACGGTCGCGATCATCGGTGATGCCCGCATCGGCGGCCGTTCCGATCAAGCAATGATAGCGGAGCGTCTGCTGAGCATTTCGGGCGAGGACACGCACACGATCGATCGGAAGTTCAAGGAGCCCTGGACAGGGCGTCTTCCCACTCGCTTTTTTGTCATGACCAACGAACTGCCCCGGTTGATCGATCACTCCGGTGCGCTCGCGAACCGCTTCGTGGCCCTCGTGATGAAACGCTCGTTCTTGGGCCTGGAAGATCACGGGCTGCAAGCGCGCCTGCGGCACGAATATGCGGGCATCTTGAATTGGGCACTGATCGGCTACCACCGCCTGCGCGAGCGGCGCCGGTTCGTTCACGCCGAAAGCGGTCTCGATGCGATTCGGGATTTGGTAGAACTCGCCTCGCCGGTGAAAGCGTTCGTTGCGGAAAAATGCGAGCTCGCGGGTGAGGTCAAAATCGACGACCTGTATCGGGCTTGGTTTTCGTGGTGCGACGATAACGGCCATGAGCCGGGTGCAAAAAACACGTTCGGCCGCAATCTGCTCGCCGCAATCGCGGGGCTGCAGAAAACTCAGCTGCGGGTCAATGGCAGTTTGCGTGAGCGTTTTTACCGCGGGATTAGCCTCAAGTTGGAGGGGGAGCCGTGAGCCGCCGCCCCGCTCGCGTCACCCAAGCCGATGTCGCCCGCGCGCTGCGCGCGGCGAAGCAAGAGGGCGCTGCCGGTGTCGATGTGCTCCCGGACGGGACCATTCGCGTGCTGCTGGTTGCCCCAGAAACCGCCACCCATGAGTCCGAGCGCCGCGTTGATCGAGGCGCGGAGATCGTACTTTAATGGCCTCCATGCCTCGCCCAAAGCCGCCGTACCTGCATCGGCAAATCAGCCGCCACGGACGACCCATGTGGTACGTGCGCAGAGGCGGCGGCGATCGCGGCCGCATCCGCATCAAAGAAGAGTACGGCACGCCTGCTTTCTGGGCGGCCTACAATGCGGCCGTGGTAGGCGAGGCGCTGCCGGCCCCGGGTAATAAGCCCAGGCCGCAATCACTCGCGTGGCTGATCGACCGCTACCGCGACAGCGTATCCTGGCACGATCTCTCGATGGCAACGCGACGTCAGCGCGAGAACATCTTCAAGCCCGCCGTCGCGTCGAGCGGCAATGAACCCTACTCGGCTATCACCCGCGCGACGATCATGGCCGGCATGGAGCGGCGCCGCGAGAAGCCGGCCGCCGCCCGGCATTTCCTCCAATCGTTCCGCGGGCTCTTTCAATGGGCGCTGGCGGCGCAGCACGTCGAGGTCGATCCTACTGTTGGGATCAAGAAGCTTCGGTTGGCGCACGGGCAGCAAAACGTCGGCAATCTACATCAAGAAGGCGGATCGGGCGCGGCTCGCTTTCGGGCCCGTCGAGGAACCGACTGCGAACATTGACGGCCTCACCTCGCAAAAAGGTGAGGCCGGGAAACCGAAAAAGCGTTAACTCTCAGGTGCTTATTTTTGCCGTGGTGGGCCCGGGAGGACTCGAACCCTGGACCAGCGGGCTATGAAACGTCGAAGCGCGGAAACCGCCGCAATGCTTCCGCTTTGTCGGCAAGGTCTGCCACACCATAGCTGCGCCCCACAGTTGCGGGAGCGTGGCCGCAGACAACATCAAGCATCTTCTCTGAAATGCCGGCGCGGTCACCGATCTTCTTGAAGGTATGCCGCCAAGCGTGATTCGGCTGCAATTCGGTGTCGGTGACCCCAATCTTACGAACCCACTCCGCCAATCGTTCGCGCGCCTTCACAGCGCGCGGGCGCTTCGGGTTGGTTGGATCATCTGTCGTGTTTGCTTTCGGCTCGTTGTAAAATAATGGCCCATTTCCGTTCGCTTTTACGAACCGGACGAAGCCTTGCTCGACAAGATCCTCATGCAGCGGAACGGTGCGCGGCTTGCGGTTCTTGACGGTACCGGCTTCCGGCGAAATCTTCATGGCCAAAATGCCACTCTGTTCGACCACATCGGAGCCACGCAACTGCGTTATTTCGCCCGCGCGCGCTCCGCTGTAAGCACAAAGCCAAGGGACCCAACGCTTTGCGGCAGTGGACTTATTGCGAACTTCAATTGCGGAAGCCGCCTTTAGGATTGTTCTGACTTCATCCACGGTAAATGCCTTAGTCTCGCGCGTGCTGATCTTCTTCGGCACGGTGATACGCCATCCGGTGAAGGGATTGCGTGGGACTAGCTTGGCCCCAATGGCCCATGCGAACACCGTGCGGCCTGCGATGACCCATACATCCCGGACGGTCACGGCGGCGCGGTCCTCATTTATCAGTCCTTTGGCCCAAGCTTGCATTTGTTCGGGTAGCAGCGCGGCGGCACTCGTGTTCGGGAAGTCAGCTTTGAGCTTGAGGAACACAGCCCGCCATCTATCGACAGTGCTGGCGGCCGGCTTGGCTTCCTCAATCCACTTCTCAAACAAATCCCACGCCATCAGGTTCGGATCGGCGACGCTCTCGACCTTTGGAAATCTCTTTGCGTATTCGTCCTCGCCGAAGTCGCCCCCAGCCCGTCGGACTAGCAGGTCCAAGGCAGCAAAGAAGTCTTGGGCCACGAAATTGAGGAACAAGTCACGCGAGGCGGCGTCGAGCGTCAGCCGCTTGGCTGAGAGGAATTGCGCGGTCTTGGCTTCATCGGCGATGAAGGGCCGCAGATACTCCATGTCCACATCGGCGAATGATCGGCCGCCTGGATTGTCCATCGCGGCCCACACCCCATCCCAACAATGGTCCCCATAGGCGCGCCAGTCAGTTGGGGGCCACTTGTTCGACGTGAACCACGCGTACCATTCGCCAGCGAGCGCCCGCGCGCCTTGCGGCGTCAGGGTGCTGCCCTCCCCGCTACGCTCGGCTCGAATGTTCGCGATGCGGGCTTCGATTTCGCTCAGCCATTCCCGATGTATCGCCCGCGCCTGTACGAGCTTCACCGGGCCGCTGTTGAACCAAGCTTCCCAGAGAGGCTTCCCGCCGTTGAACCGCGCGCCGTAGGCTTCGGCTACGTCCCTGGGAATGACTTTGCGCGCGACGAAGCCGCCGCGCGGCGCAGCCGTCAGGGCGGAGACTTTGACCGGCAACAGGCACTCCTACAAAGCCGTTTTGTAGTCATTCTTGTAGCAGTGCCTTTGTAGGAAGTCCAATGAAATCAGTAAGTATTTGAGCACAAAGGGGCGGTGAAGGTTACTGGTGCGGTCGAGAGGACTCGAACCTCCACGGGTTGCCCCGCTAGCACCTCAAGCTAGTGCGTCTGCCATTCCGCCACGACCGCATGTGGGGTGGACGCGTGCCGAACAGCACGCGACCGCGCGGATGTAACAGTTCGGCCAAGGAGGGACAAGGGCGGACAGGGTGGGCGGTTTGGCGGTTGCGGGCCTTAGCCGGCCTCTGGTCCGCGCGGCACCAGCCGCTTGACCTCGACGGCGATGCGGTTGCCGCTGACCACCACCGTGCCCTGGGCGACCGGCAGGTTATTGGCGAGGATATGGACGTCGTCGTCCTCGGAGGCGTCGAGCTCGATGATGGCGCCGCGGCCGAGGCGGAGCACCTGGTGGACCGGCATGGAGGTGGTGCCCAAAACCACCGCAATATCGACCGCAACGTCGTCGAGTTTCGCCAAGGCGTCCTCGCGTCTGTGTAATGTGATGCCGCTCTCCCCTTTCACCACGCTATGGTTACGAGGTGGTTAATACCCGCGCCAACCTGACCGTCGGCCTCCTGCCGCCGCCCGGCGCACCGCCGGTGGAGTGGCGCGTCAGCGACGGCCTCGTCGAATACGAGAGCGCGCTCGCCACCATGGCGGCGCGCGCGCAAGCCATTGCGCGCGGCGAGGCGCCGGAACTGGTCTGGCTGCTCGAGCACCCTACCCTCTACACCGCCGGCACCTCGGCCAAGCCGGACGAGCTCCTGGCGGCGCGCTTTCCGGTGCACAGCGCCGGCCGCGGCGGCCAGTTCACCTATCACGGGCCGGGCCAGCGCGTCGGCTATGTGATGCTCGACCTCAAGCGCCGCGCGCCGGACGTGCGCCGCTTCGTCGCCAGCATCGAGCAATGGCTGATCGAGGCGCTCGCCCGCTTCAACGTCCGCGGCGAACGGCGCGACGACAGGATCGGCGTCTGGGTGCGGCGGCCCGACAAGGGCGCAAGTTGCGAGGACAAGATCGCCGCCATCGGCATCCGGGTGCGGCAATGGGTGACGCTGCACGGCTTTGCGCTCAACGTCGATCCGGACCTGTCGCATTTTTCGGGCATCGTGCCGTGCGGCGTGGCGGAACCGCGCTACGGCATCACCTCGCTGGCCGATCTCGGGCTGCCGGTCACGCTGCCGGAGACCGACATGGCGCTGCGCGCCGCCTTCGCGCCGCTGTTCGGCGCCGTGGCCGAGGCTCAGGCCGTCGCCAGCACCGAAAAATCGTCGCCGCCACGGCGCAGCGCGAAGTCGTCGGCCGTGCCGGCGCGCTGATCGACGGCGTCGATGCGCGCGCCGGGCGGACCCCGGCGGCACGCTTCGATCATCGCGCGCACGTCGCTTTCCGTGCCGGCAAACAGCGCTTCGACCGAACCGTCGCGGCGGTTGCGCACCCAGCCGGCGATGCCGCGCTCGCGCGCCTCGTCCTCGGTCCAGGCCCGATAGCCGACGCCCTGCACCCGGCCGCGGATGACGACGCGCACGATTACGTCCATGCGAATTCCTTCAGGCTGCGGTGGCCGGCACCGCGCGGCGCCTTCGGCAACCAGCGCTGCAGCATGGCGGTGTAGTCGACCGGCAAATGCCATGCGCGCGCCGCAGCGACGACAAGCTCCATGTAACCGGGCCGCGCCCGGCCGAGCGGCCGCGGCCGCGCCACATAGACGAGCGCCTGCCGGCGCACGCCGGCATGCAGCACCGCGGGCATCGCGGCGCGATAGTGGCCGCAGGCCACGCTTTCCCACACGTCGAGCATGACGCGATCGCGCGGCGTCAGCCGCCACAGCACGCCGTGCACTGTGCCGGCGCGCGCCGGCACGACCGACGCGTAGCCGTCCGCGGTGATGACGAAACGATGATGCGGCAGCGCCGCCACGCCGAGCGGCTCGGCGGCCGGCGCATACTTGCGCATCACCGCGCGATCCATGTTGGCGCCGTAGGCAAAGTGGAGCATCGAAGGCGCCTCGCGTGCCGCTAGGCAAATTCCATGATCACCGCGTCGGCCGCCACGGTCTCGCCTGGCTTGACCAGAACCTTGGCGATGACGCCGTCGCGCTCGGCGCGCAGCACGTTTTCCATCTTCATCGCCTCGACGACGGCGAGTGTTTCGCCGGCCTTGACCTCCTGGCCTTCGCTCACCGCGACCGAGACGACGAGGCCCGGCATCGGGCAGCGGATCGCCTTTTCCATGCCGGACAATTGCCGCGCCGGCATCAAGCGCGCGTAGTGCGCTTCTCGCTCGGTATAGACGTAGACCTTCACCTCGAGGCCGCGATAGGCAAGCTCGACGCCGTTTGGGATCGCGCGCACATGCATGGCGACGGCTGCGCCGTCGATCAGCCCTTGCCAGAGCGGCATGCCAGGCAAAAAATCCGAGCGCAGCAGGTGCCGCGCGCCGTCCGCGAAGGTGACCGCGATGGCATCGCCGTCATGCTCGACGTCGGCGTGGACGATCTCGCCGCCGAGAGAGATGGCGCGGCGCCGCTCGCGCGTCAGCGCCGGATTGAGCTGCCCGGAAATCTGGCGCTTGCGCTCGCCGAGCAGATGGTCGATCGCCGCGGCGACGGCGGCGATGCGGCGCGCCACCGCCGCGCTCGGCGGCGTGCGCGCGAACCCGTGCGGAAACTCCTCGGCAATAAACGCGGTGGAGAGCTTGCCGGCGCGCCAGCGCGGATGCGCCATGATGGCGGCGAGGAACGGAATGTTGTGCCGGATGCCCTCGACCACGAAGGCATCGAGCGCGTCGGCCTGCGCGTCGATCGCCTGTTCGCGCGTGCGCGCGTGGGTGACGAGCTTGGCGATCAGCGGGTCGTAATAGATCGAGATCTCGCCGCCTTCCACCACGCCGGTGTCGTTGCGCACCGTGACGCCGTCGCGCGCCTCTTCCGCGGGCGGCCGGTAGCGAACGAGCCGGCCGATCGACGGCGCAAAGTTGCGGTACGGGTCCTCGGCATAGACGCGGCTCTCGATCGCCCAGCCCGACAGTTTCACGCCGCTCTGTTTGATGGCGAGCCGCTCGCCCGCGGCGATGCGGATCATCTGCTCGACCAGATCGATGCCGGTGACGAGCTCGGTGACCGGATGCTCGACCTGCAGCCGCGTGTTCATTTCCAGGAAATAAAAGCTCTTGTCCTGGCCGGCGACGAACTCGACGGTGCCGGCGCTGTCGTAGCCGACCGCTTTGGCAAGCGCGACCGCCTGCTCGCCCATTTTTACGCGCGTTTTGCCGTCAATGAGCGGGCTCGGCGCCTCCTCGATGACTTTTTGATTGCGGCGCTGGATCGAGCATTCGCGCTCGCCCAGATGAATGACGTTGCCGTGCTTGTCGCCCAGCACCTGGATTTCGACGTGGCGCGGATCGGTGATGAACTTTTCGATGAAGACGCGGTCGTCGCCGAAGCTCGATTGCGCTTCCGAGCGGGCGCGTTCAAAACCCTCGCGCACCTCGGCCCTGCTCGCGGCGACGCGCATGCCCTTGCCGCCGCCGCCGGCCGACGCCTTGATCATCACCGGATAGCCGATCTGTTCGGCGATGGCGACCGCCTCTCTGGCGTCCGCGATCACCTCGAGATGGCCCGGCACCGTCGAGACCTTGGCCCGCGCCGCCGCCTTCTTCGACTCGATCTTGTCGCCCATCGCGGCAATGGCTTTCGCATTCGGCCCGATGAACGTAATGCCGGCCGCAGCCAGCGCCTCGGCAAAGGCGGCGCGCTCGGACAGAAAGCCGTAGCCGGGATGCACCGCCTCGGCACCCGTCGCCTTGCAGGCCTCGACGATCCGCTCGATGGAGAGATAGCTCTGCGCCGCCGGCGGCGGCCCGATCGGCACCGCCTCGTCGGCCATCTCGACGTGCAGCGCATCGCGGTCAGCCTCGGAAAAGATCGCGACGGTGGCGATTCCCATGCGGCGGGCGGTCTTGATGATCCGGCAGGCGATCTCGCCGCGATTGGCAATCAGGATCCGCTTGAACATTGACCGCTTCTCGCGCCCGCGCCTCGTGGCTTTGCGGCGCGGTAATATAAATGTCAATCAAGCCGCGCGGCCTATCGGGCGCGGCGTGTCCGGCTCAATGCCGCAGCCACAGCGCGGCGATGAGGGCGAGCGCCAGCAGCGCCGACACGCCCTGCCAGAACAGCACCGGATTGCGCTCGTAAAACGTCTGCGGCCGGCTTGACGTTTCCGGCGCGCTTGCCGGGCCGGTTTCCATCTCGACGGCGAATTCGCTGGCGTCGCGGAAGCGCTCCGCCGGATCGTGGGCGAGCGTGCGGGCCAGCGCGGCCTGGAGCCAGGCCGGCAGGTCGGGGCGCAGCGCCGACATCGGCGCCGGCCGGGTGCGGCGCGGGCCGCTCACGGCGTCGATATTGCCGTAGGGGAATTCACCGGTGAAGGCGCGGAACAGTGTGGTGCCGAGCGCATAAATGTCGGTCGCCGCATTGCCCGGCTCGCCGGTAAGCATTTCGGGCGCCATGTAGGCCGTGGTGCCGGGAATGTCCGAAGACGGAAAGTCTTCCATTCCGGGCACGCGCACCACGCCGAGATCGATCAGCTTGAGCGCGCCGCCTGCTTCCAGGATCACGTTGTCGGGCTTGATGTCGCGATGGATGATGCCGGCATTGTGCAGCGCCGCCACCGCGCGCGCGAGTTTTATGGCGATGTTGCGGCCTTCTTCGAGGCCGATCGCCGGGCGGCGGGCGAGCCGGCTCTCGAGCAGCTCGCCCGCATAGAGCGGCATCACTGTATAAAGACAGGTCTGCCGCCCCGGCGGCAATTCGATGGTGCGGCCGACCCACGGGCTGTTCACGCGCGCCCCGACCCAGGCCTCGCGGACGAACGCGGCGCGGTAGGTGTCGACCGCCGCGACCTGCGGCTTGGGGAATTTCAGCACCACCTCGCCGCCTTCGATCTCGTCGAGCGCACCGAACAAACGCGTATAGCGGCCGTCCGACACCAGCGCTTTGAGCAAGAAGCCGTCGACGGCCTCGCCGGCGATTGGCACCGGAATGAGCGGCAGCTGCAGGAGCGCGGCGCCGATGTCGGCGGATTCCGCAGTCGGCAGGTCGACGACGTCGAGCACCAGCGCGGTGCAGTTGTCGGTGCTGCCGGCTTGCAGCGCCGCCGTAACCAGCGCGCGCGCCGAATCTTCCGACGCCGAGCGCTCGCGCAAAATGTCGGTCATGGCCTCGGGCGGCAGGAAGGCGTGCACGCCGTCGCTGCACAACAGAAAGCGGTCGTGGCGTGCCACCGGCTGGCTCGCGTAATCGAGCGGCACTTCGGTCTCGACGCCGAGCGCGCGAACGAGCGTGTTGGAACGGCCGCCGCTGCCGCCGGCGTCGCGCACATGATCGACGGTCAGACAGACCAGACGGTCGCCGCGCAATCGATAGGCGCGAGTGTCGCCGACGTGGACGAAATGCGCCACGCGGCCGCGCAGCACCAGCGCGGTGAACGTGCAGCCCATGCCGGCGAGCTTGGCGTCGCGACGCCCTTGCGAAAAAATCCAGGCGTTGAGCGAAGTGAGCACGCGCGCAGCGGCGCGGCGCACTTCCATGGTCTCCGGCAGATCGCAGAAGCCGTCGAGAAAGCCGCGCACCGCCATCTCGGCGGCGACGCGGCCGCCCTTGGCGCCGCCGATGCCGTCGGCGATCGCCGCCACCACGTCGCCGCGCGGCTGCGGCAATTCCCAGCCGAACACCGCGCCGGCGAAATCCTCGTTGCGCTCGCGCGGCCCGGTCTCCGACGCAAAGCCGATGCTCGCCTTAACGCCGGGCAGGCGCTGCGCCATCACGGCTGCTCCAGCGCGGCAACTAACAAACAGCCGGCGCGCTCAGTTTTCCAGCTTGCATTGATCATGAATAAAGTAGCCGCCGGTGCTCGATGGAATGGCCACCGTAAGATTTCCTGATTTGCGATCAAGCGTGTAATTGCCCTGGTCGCGCGGATCGCGCCAGGAAATCGTGCTGTCGCTGATCGTCGCCGCGAAGCTGTCGACCGTCCGCCGCTCCAGATCGATGGCGATCTGCCAGGACGCACCGCTCGCCGGATTGGTGCAGGTGATCGCGCGACTGCCGCCCTGTGTCTGCGCTGCGGCGCCCCAAGCGACAAGCACGGCCGCAAGCACGGTGAACAAAAAAGCCGCGCCGCGCGCGATCGGCCGCCGTCGTTGCAGCGTCTTGCCTTGTTCATAGGCAGTTGCAGACATTTTAATCACCCCCCTGTGCCCGCCCCGCGATTATCGCGAACAAATGCATGAAACGGGCCAGCCGACTAACTGGCACAAGTCTTGCGATCAGCCAAACGCTCGCATGCGCGCCCAAACAAACGGCGCGCAGCCCGCGTTCGTTCGCCCAGCTTTCGAATGGCACATCCGCCATCCGCACGACGGGCACTATTGGGGGAAGGCAAATGGCAGTCGAGATGGCACTCGTCGCAGCACCAAAATGGCTGGACTCAGGCAATAACGCCTGGCAGCTGGCGGCCGCAACGTTCGTCGGCCTGCAAAGCATTCCAGGCCTGACCGTTCTCTACGGCGGCATCGTCAAAAAGAAATGGGCGATCAACTCCGCCTTCATGTCGATGTACGCCTTTGCGTCGGTCCTCGTGGTCTGGGTCTTGTTCGACTACAACATGGCGTTCGGGCCGCAATGGTTTCCGTTCCTCGGCACGCCCGGGCTAGCGACCTCAGCCGTCTTCACGACTGGACAGGCCACGGTTCCAGCGGCCGCCGGCGGCATGCCGGCGCTCACCTTCCCGATGGCGACCTTGATCTACTTTCAGTTCGTGTTCGCCGCGATCACCGTCATCATTCTCGCCGGCTCGCTGCTCGGCCGCATGAATTTCACGGCCTGGATGATTTTCTGCCCAGTGTGGATGACGCTGGTCTATACCGTCGGCGCCTTCAGCCTGTGGGGCGGCGGCTGGCTCAGCGCGCTCGGCGTGCAGGACTTTTCCGGCGGCTATGTGATCCATCTCGCCGCCGGCACGTCGGGCTTCGTCGCCGCCTGGGTCATCGGGCCGCGGCTGCAAGCCGACCGCGATCATTTCCCGCCGAACAGCCTCCTGGTGACCCTGATCGGCGCCGGCATCCTGTGGATCGGCTGGAACGGCTTCAACGGCGGCGACCCCTACTTCGCCAACGCCGACGCCGGTGCGGCCGTGCTCAACACCAACACCGCCACCGCCACCGCGCTTCTGGTTTGGACGCTGATGGACAAGATGGCCTACGGCAAGCCGTCGGTGCTAGGCGCCGTCAACGGCATGATCGCCGGTCTCGTCGCCATCACCCCCGGGGCCGGCTTCGTCGACGGCTGGGGCGCCATCATCATCGGCGTCTGCGCCGGCATCGTTCCGTGGCTGTCCATGAACAAGCTGCAGAAGACCAGCTTCATGATGAAGGTCGACGACACGCTGAGCGTCTTCTCCACCCACGGCGTCGCCGGCGTTCTCGGCGGTCTCTTGGTCGGCGTCGTCGCCAACCCGGACGTGCTCGAGTACATCGGCACCGACAAGGAGGCGCCGGGCGTCTCGGTCACCGGCCTGCTCTACGGCGACAACGGTCATCAACTGCTGATGCAGTTCTACGGCGCCGCGTTCATCATCGTGTTCAACGCCGTCATGACCTTCATCATCCTCAAGGCGATCGGGCTCGTCGTGCCGCTGCGCATGGATGACGCCATGCTGAAAGTCGGCGACGACGCGGTGCACGGCGAGACCGCCTACGCCATCGGGACGGAGGGCGAGTAAGCACCGCCGGCGCGGGTCGAACAAACGGCCCGCGCCACTTCCAATGCGGCGGGCCGCTTGGCGCCCCGCACGTTCTTCCTCCGCGCATTGCTCCTCCTCGCGCGGCTCCTTGACGGCCCTGCCCTGCAGGGCCGCTTTTTGTGGTGATGCGTAGGAAGGAGTTGGGGGCGGGGGCGGAAGCGCGAGCCGTTCGCCGCGCCCGGGCTTAAGCCAGCCTCAGTCGCCCACCCGCACGGCGGCCTTCGGCGGCGATCCACTCCAGGATGGCGAGGTCCGCCGCATCGAAGCCGGGCGGCAACGCGCGAGCCTTGAACGCGCGAGCCTCGGCGGGCGAGGCCGGCACATAGATCGGCGAATCCGCGATCGCGGCGCGAAGCGTCGCCAGATCGGACATGGTCGGCCCGTTCATAGCTCGTCTCCAGGCCCGCTGCAGCCGGCACCAAGCTGGTACGCCCTCACCCTTAGTCGCGGGGCTTGGGGCTGCGGTTCGAAGGTCCAACCGGAGGGTGGCTCCGCAAGGGCGCAGTTGCGGCGAATCTGCGGAATTCCGGCTCAAGCTTCGGTGATGGGCAAACCTAGCCGAAAAATCTTTCCCGCCCGGTAAGCCGATTGGTCAAATCTTCCGGGCTTTTTCCGTTCCGCCGCAGGAACAGTTTTTGGCTGCGCCAAATAGTGCGGACCTCACAGGCTAGTAACGGGGCGGTTTCGTCCGTAAATTAGCGGCCGGATACGTTGGGGGAAGGTCGGATCAACGGAGGTTTTTATGGCACTGGCAATCGGCGATACCGCCCCGGATTTCGAGGCCGAGACCACGGAAGGCAAAATCCGCTTCCACGACTGGATCGGCAGCAATTGGGCAGTGCTGTTCTCGCACCCCAAGGATTTCACCCCGGTCTGCACCACCGAGCTCGGCACCATGGCGCGGCTCAAGCCGGAATTCGACAAGCGCGGCGTCAAGATCATCGGGCTGTCGGTCGACCCCGTCGACAACCACAAGAAATGGTCGGGCGACATCAAGGACGTGGTCGGCTTCGCGCCGAACTATCCGATGATCGGCGACACCGACCTTGCCGTCTCCAAGCTCTACGGCATGTTGCCGGCGAGCACGACCGGCAGTTCGGAAGGCCGCACGCCCAACGATAACCAGACCGTGCGCAACGTCTTCGTCATCGGCCCCGACAAGAAGATCAAGCTGGTCCTCGTCTATCCGATGAGCACCGGCCGCAACTTCGACGAGGTGCTGCGCGTCATCGACTCGCTGCAGCTCACCGCCAAGCATCGCGTCTCGACGCCGGCGAACTGGAAACAGGGCGAGGACGTCATCCTCACCGCCGCAGTCAGCGACGAGGAGGCGAAGAAGCTCTACCCGCAGGGCTGGAAGACGCCGAAGCCGTACATCCGGGTGGTGCCGCAGCCGCGGTGATACATCCCGCTGTCTTGTAGTAAAGGGAAGGCGCGGCTTCGGCCGCGCCTTTTGCTTTGCGCCTTTTCCTTTGCGCCTTTTCCTTGGGGGCCTCACATGCTTCGCGACGCCACTTTGCAGCCGGCCTTCGCCGCGCTGATGGGCATGAAGATCACGCACGTCTCGACCGACAAGGTCACCGCCGAGATGCTGGTGCGCGGCGAACTGGAAAATCGTAATGGCGTGCTGCACGGCGGCGCCATGATGGCGTTCGCCGACAATCTCGGCGGCACCGCGGCCATCGCCAATTTGCCCGAGGGCGCCCGCACCGCCACCATCGAAAGCAAGACCAATTTCTTCGTGCCGATCCCGATCGGCGATACCGCCCACGCCGAATGCACGCCGCTGCACAAGGGCCGCAGCACCATGGTCTGGCAGACCCGCATCACCCGCAACGACGGCAAACTCTGCGCCATCGTCACCCAGACGCAGATCGTCATTCCGGCGGGGAAGGATTGAGCGAAAGCGCCTATCCGGATTGCGCCGACAACTCCGCAAGGAGCTGCCGCCACGCCGCGATCTCGCCCTCCGGGCGAAACAGCGGCGCGCGGCGCGCGATCGCGCTGCGCAGGCTCGCCACGAACCGCCGATCGCTTTCGGTCCGCCGCAGCAGCCGCGCCAGCGCCTTGGTGTCGCCGACCGGGAAATAACCGCGGTAATCGGCGCCCAGGAGCCCGACATTGCCGTCCATGCGCGAGGCCAGAATAGGGACACCGGCAACGATGGCTTCAGAGACGACGTTGGCGCCGCCCTCGCTGCGCGACGACAGCACCATGGCATGGCTTTGCTGCAACAGCCGCTGCACGGCCGCGCGCGGAACGTCGTCGCGCCACAGATAACGCGGATTAGCCGCCATCTCGGCTTTGGCTTTGGCGGCCCATTCGGCCGTGTAGGCGCGGCCGATCTGGACGATGCGGATGCGCGAGGTGGCCGGCAACAGCCGCGCTGCTTCCGCCGCGCGCAACGGATCTTTCACATCGCGCAGGTGACCGATCACGGCGATGTCGACCTGACGCCGGCTGGGCCGCCACGGCGTCGACGGTTTGCGCACCGACTGAAAAATCACGCGCAGCTTTTTGCGAAACGTCTTCGGCACGACGCGCCACGCCAGGCTGTTCAACGCAACGAGACTGTCTGCCAGCTCCATCGAGCGCAGCGTCGGCTCGGGGTCTTCGCTGATGTATTGATAGATATCGGTGCCGCTGAGCTGCAGGACGAGCGGCCGCTCCGGATAGCGAACCTTGAAGCGACGGATCGCATCGGCGCTGCGCCAGGCATGGATGGCCACCATGGCATCGGCGGGCTCGTCCGCATAATCGGGCGCAACCGTCACGCGGTGGCCGAGCCGGCGCAGAATGCGCGCCCCGCGCAACGCCGCCACGGCATTGCCGGTGCGTGTACTCGGTCCCGGCGGTGTGATAAGGACGATGCGCATGGATCAAATAGTGCTAGAGCGGCCGACCAGCGGGGCAAATCCCGCGGAACTTGCTTCGGAGCTGCGCGAAATACGCGCGCGAACGCACCGCCTGACCGACGATCTGTCGTCGGCACAGTTGATGGGCGCGATGCTCGACATCGTCAATCCGGTGCTGTGGGAGATCGGTCACGTCGGCTGGTTTCACGAATATTGGACGCTGCGCCACAGCCACGGCCGGGCGCCTTTGATCGACCGCGCCGACGACCTGTGGAATTCCAGCACCGTAGCGCACGACACCCGCTGGAGTCTCGATCTTCCCGCGCGCAACGACACGTTTGCCTATTTGGCCGACGTGCTGGAACGGCAATGCGACCAGCTCGGCCGCACCGAATTCCCCGAGCGCGCGCATTACTTCTACGAGCTGGCGATCCGCCACGAGGACATGCACGTCGAAGCATTGACCTATATGCGCGAGACGCTCGCCTATCCACAGCCGCACGAACTTGGCGAGCGCGCCGCATCGGCTGGCGCGGGAAACCTCCCAGGCGATGCCGCAGTGCCGGGCGGCACGTGGCAGCTCGGCGCCACCCGCGCCGATGGTTTTGTCTTCGATAACGAGAAATGGGCGCACGAGATCAAGCTGAAACCGTTCCGTATCGCACGTGCGCCGGTCACCAACCGGGAGTTCGCCGCGTTCGTCGAAGCTGGCGGTTACCGCACGCGCGAATTCTGGAGCGATGCCGGCTGGGCATGGCGGGAGCAAGCGCGCGCCGAACGCCCGGTCTACTGGCAGCCGAAGACGGACGGCGTCTGGACCTGGCGCCGCTATGACCGCGTCGAAGCCCTTGCACCGGATGCCCCCGCCATCTTCGTCAACTGGTACGAGGCCGAGGCCTGGTGCCGCTGGGCCGGGCGGCGGCTGCCGACCGAGGCGGAGTGGGAAGCAGCCGCGATCGGCGAGCCGAGCGTCGATGGCAATCGCCTCACTGCCACCAAGCGGCGCTGGCCCTGGGGCGGCACCACGCCGACGCGCCGGCACGCGAACCTCGATTTCGCATACGACGCTCCGCTCGACGTCGCGGCCTGCCCGCAAGGCGACAGCGCCTTCGGCTGCCGGCAGATGGTCGGCAATGTCTGGGAATGGACCGCGTCGGTTTTCGCGCCGTTTCCGGGCTTCGCCGCCGATCCTTATGAAGACTATTCCCAGCCGTGGTTCGGCTCGCGCAAGGTGTTGCGCGGCGGCGCGTGGGCCACCAGCACGCGGCTTGGCCGGCCGACCTATCGGAATTTCTTCACGCCCGATCGAAACGACGTTTTTGCCAGCTTCCGCACCTGCGCTCTCTGAAAATTGAACCCCTGTTGCTGGATCGCCGACAGTGCCAAATAATACGATGCGCAACCTCGAAAACCTCAGCCGGTCGAAATAATCCCACTATCAGGTGAGCAGCCCCATGAATGTCCCCAAGGTGAACATCCCTCCGGTCCGGTTGACCAGCCTGGCGCATGGCGGCGGCTGCGGCTGCAAGCTCGCGCCGGCCATGCTGGAACAGCTGTTGGCGGATCAGCCCGCCGCGGCGCCCTACCGGCAATTGCTGGTCGGCACCGAGACGCCCGACGACGCCGCCGTCTGGCAGCTCGACGATGGCACCTGCGTGATTGCCACCACCGACTTCTTCATGCCAGTCGTGGATGACGCTTACGACTTCGGCCGCATCGCCGCGACCAATGCGATCTCCGACGTCTATGCCATGGGCGGCAAGCCGATCATGGCGCTGGCCATCCTCGGCATCCCGCTCGACAAGATCGCGCCCGAGACGGTGCGCGACATTCTCAAGGGTGGCGCCGCGGTCTGCGCCTCAGCCGGCATTCCGATCGCCGGCGGCCATTCCATCGATTCGCCTGAGCCGATCTACGGCCTCGCCGTCATCGGTATCTGCAAGACCGAGGACGTGCGGCGCAAATCCGACATCCGCCCCGGCGACGCGATGATCCTGACCAAACCGCTCGGCGTCGGCATCTACTCGGCGGCGATCAAAAAAGAAGCTCTGTCGCCCGCCGGCTACGACGAGATGATCGCGACGACGACGCTCCTCAACAAGGTCGGCACCGACTTGGCCAAGAACGCTGACGTCCACGCCATCACCGACGTGACCGGCTTTGGCTTGCTCGGACATGCGCTCGAGATGGCGCGCAATTCCAAGCTCACGCTCGCCTTCCGGGCCGGCGATCTGCCGTTGCTGCCGCAGGCCGCGACGCTGGCGCAACAGGGTTGCGTCACCGGCGCTTCGCTGCGCAACTGGGCAAGCTACGGCAAGGACGTCAGCGTGCCGGACAATATGCCGGACTGGCAGCGCCATCTGTTGACCGACCCGCAGACCTCCGGCGGACTTCTGATCTCCTGCGCCGCCGGGCGCGCCGACGCGATCGTGCGCAGCATCCAGGCCGCCGGATATCCGGGCGCCCGCGTCGTCGGTCACGCCAAGAGCGGGCCGCCGCAAGTGACCGTCGAGCTTTGATGCGGCGTTGCGACCGCCCCGGACGGCGTCCTTAATCCGTCGCCGGTATGGAATGGTGCTCATGCGTGATGCGCCATTGGCCTTCCACTTTGCGCAGGCCCACGGTCAGCCGGAATAAGAAACCGTCTTTGTCCGCCGGGTTGCTCGACGAGTCCGGACCACAGCGCATGATTGCCACCGCGAAGGCGACGTCCTGTCCCGCGGTGACGGCAAGGTCTTGGATGTCGAAGCCCGCTCCCGGCTTGTGATAGCGGAACATGAGACCCCAGGTCTCTTTGTATGCCTCGATGCCCTTGCATTGCAGCGGCGGCGGCAAGTCGAACATGACCATGTCCGGCGCGTGATGAGCGAGAATGGCGGGAAGGTCGTGCCGGCGGACAGCGTCAGCCCAGGCCTCGAGCAGGGCCTTGATCCGGATCTCTTCGCCGTCGTTAGCGTGTGCAGACATGGCAGACATGGCGCTGGCTCCTTTGTGTGTCCCCCGAGGACGAGTGAAGCAACACGCGCCCGACAAGGGCATCCAAAAAATTGAACGCGGGTGGCAGCCGCCATGGCGGCGCGCCGAGGCCCGAAACGCGCGAGTGCGCCGACCGGCCATTTTCGGTAAAGTGCATCCGTGAGGTAAATCATCATGGAAGACCACGTCGCCGCGGTTGCCTCCCTGCCCTCTTCGCCCGCGACAGATGCGCCGCCGGCCAACTGGCGCGACCTGCGCGAATGGCTCGCGCTGATCGAGCAGCAAGGCGCGCTCAAGCGCATCGGCCAGCCGGTGAACGCCGACGAGGAGCTCGCCGCCATCACCTACATGGCGACGCGCAGCGAGGCAGCCCCGGCGCTGCTGTTCGAAAACATTGTGGGCGACGCATCCGGATCGCGCGTGCTGGCCAACATGCTCGGTGCGAGCAAAGAGCGCTATGCGCTCGCCGTCGGTATCGACCCGGATCTGTCGATTGCCGAGATGATCGCCGAGACGCGCGGCATCATGAACCGGCGCATTGCGCCGCTGCGCGTGCCGAAGAGCAAGGCTCCCGTCAATGAGATCGTGCTGCGCGGCGACGCTATCGACCTGACGCGATTTCCGTCGCCGAAATTCTGGCCCGGCGACGGCGGCCGCTATATCGGCACCGGCGACATCACGCTCACCGCCTCCCCCGATACCGGCCGCCTCAACGTCGGCTGCTATCGTCAGATGCTGCACGGCCCGCGCCGCGTCGGCCTCTATTGCTCGCCCGGCAAGCACGGCCTGCTCGACCGCGAAGCGTGGTGGAAGCAGGGCAAGCCGTGCGAGGTGGTGGTCGCTTACGGCATCGATCCGGTGCTGTTCATGCTGGCGGCGCAGGTGTTCGGCGCCAAGGAGTCCGAGCTCGACGTTGCCGGCGGCATGATGGGCCGCGGCGTCGAATTGACCGAGGCCGAGACGGTCGGCCTGCCGATCCCGGCGCGGGCCGAGCTCGTGATCGAGGGCACGGTCCGCCAAGGCGACGTGCTCGACGAAGGCCCGCTCGGCGAGTTCACCGGCTATTATGGCCGCGAGCGCTCGCCGCAGCCAGTGATCGACGTCACGGCGCTGCACATGCGCAAAGCGCCGATCCTGACCGCGGCACTGATGGCGAAATATCCGTCCTGCGAAATCGGCGCCTACTACGCCATCATGCGCTCGGCGCGCATCCTCGACGACCTCGAGCGCATCGGCGTGCCGGGCGTGGTCGGCGCCTACGCCCATCCGGCCGCGGCGTCGGGCTGGGGCATCGTGGTGGTGTCGCTGCAGCAGCAATATCCCGGCCACGTCGCGCAGGTGCTGTCGCTCGCCGCGCAATGCCCGGCCGCCGCCTATTACACCAAATGGATCATCGCCGTGGACGACGACGTCGATCCGACCGACATGAACGAAGTGATGTGGGCGCTGTCGACGCGGTGCCATCCGGCGCAGGACATCGACATCATCCGCAAGACCTGGTCGACCGGTCTCGACCCGAGCCAGGTCGAGATGGAGCGCCGGCCGTACGGCTCCAAGGCGCTGATCGACGCCTGCAAGCCGCACCGCTATCTAAAAGAATTTCCCCAGCCGACGCTGTTGCGCCGCAGCGTCTATGAGCGCGTCGCGACACGCTGGGCCGAGCTGGGCTTCTCCGAGCCGCCGCCCCGGCTGACGGCGTTTCACAAGGAATGATGCCGCGCGGTGTCGGCCCAATCGCATTCAGTGCGCGAAGACGGAAGCCCCGGCCGGCTGTCTTTGTTCTGAAAGCGCTCAGCGCGTTCCATCAACCGGAGCGCCGCTCGCATCCGCTCAGCGATCGGCCCGCGGCATCAAGAAGCTGATCGGTCAGTGGATTGGAAGGCGCCGGATAAGGAATGGCGCAGTCGCCGGTATTGCTCTTCTGCGCCGCGCAATCGCGCCCTCTCGCCGCGTCGGTGGCGCCGGCATGAGCGGCCGCATAGGTCGTGAAATCCGCTTCGGCGAGATCGAACTTGCCGGCGCGCAGATAAGCTATGCCGCGCGGATAAGAGGCGAGGTCGACATGGTTTTGCGCGCCGCTCGCCAGCGAGCGCGTGTAATCGGCGATGGCGGCGTCGAGGTCGCCGTGCGCCATGGAGGCGTTGCCGCGCGCGTACCAGGTCGACCAGGCGTCCGGGGCGGTCTGCACCGCCCGGGTCAGATCGGCCATGGCTGGATCGAATTGTCCCAGCTTCAAATAGACGTTGGCACGATGGATCATGATATCCCAATCGCGCGGCTGAAGCTCCAGCGCCAAAGTGAGATCTGCCACGGCCGCGTCAAGCTGGCCGAGCTCGGCATAATCGTAGCCGCGGTTCTTCAGCGCCTCGACGTGGCGCGGCCTGTCCTTGAGGTCCTCCGTATAGGCCGCGATCGCCGCCGCCCTGTCGCCGTAGAGGTCAAGCGCGACGCCGCGGTCGTAGGCGTTGGCCGACTTGCAAGGATTGCTTTCATGGGTGAGCGGTCGAATCGTGAAAAATACGACGTTCGCCAATACCAGACCGAGGATCGCCGTAACGGTGCGCTTTCCCGTCCATTTGGCCGACGGTTTGCTGCGCGCATTGTCATCGTCGAACATGAATCACCAAGTTTGACGGCGCGTGGCGCCCTCCCCGCACCAGCCTGATCGCAACAGGCGGTTCACCCTTCCCGCTTGAGCTCCCCCGCGATGTACGCGGCCATTTCCACGTCGTCGACGCCGTCACGCGTGTGAAGGCCGGCGACGACGCCGTGACGGTCCTGAAGCTCGCGGTTCTGGCTCATTTTCCATTTGCCTTCGAGCCGCGTGATGACGAAGCGGAAGCCGACGATGCCGCGCAGCATGGTCTCGACATAGCGCTCGGGCGCGTCCGATACCGCCCAGGGCTTCGCCACGCTGCGCTCCTGCTGCGCCGTCAGCTCGCCGACGTGGCGCCGCAGCCAGTCGGCGTCGCGCATCACCTCCGGCCGGCCGTAAGCGTGCACCACCGCATAATTCCAGGTCGGCACGACTTTGCCGTGGGCGAACTTGGACGGATACCAGTTCGGCGTGATGTAGCCTTCGGCGCCCTGGAAGATCATCAGCGCTTCGCCGCCGGCGAGATCCTGGCAGTGCGGATTGGCGCGCGCCAGATGGCACTCGATCGTGCCGAAAGCCCCCTCCTCCTTGAGCACGGTCGGCAGGTGGCTGGCGTAGAGCCCGAGCGAGCCCGCGGAAACGAGCGTCGCGAACGGCCGCGCCCGCATCAGCGCGTGCAGCTGCGCCGCGTCTTCTATTCGAAAATGATCGGGTTGATACATGATGCACCTGACGAACAGCCTGCGGCGGCACACCGGGCGACACCGCCGCGCGTGCCGGTTTGCCATTTCAAACCCGCAGTGTCATCGTCGGTCAAGCTTCTGTCGAGTTAACGGACGTTGCCGATGCCCATGAATGTTCGCGCCGCCGTGGCCCACGCGCCGGGCAAGCCGCTGGAAGTGACCGATGTGCAGCTCGACGGCCCGCGCGCCGGCGAAGTGTTGGTCGAGATCAAAGCGACCGGCATCTGCCACACCGACGAGTTCACGCTCTCCGGCGCCGATCCGGAGGGGCTGTTCCCCGCCGTCCTGGGCCACGAGGGCGCCGGCGTGGTGGTCGAGGTCGGCGCCGGCGTCACCTCGGTGAAAAAGGGCGATCACGTCATCCCGCTCTACACGCCGGAATGTCGGCAGTGCCCGTCGTGCCTGTCGCGCAAGACCAATCTGTGCACCGCGATCCGCGCCACCCAGGGCCAGGGCGTGATGCCGGACGGCACCTCGCGATTCTCCATCGAGCGCCGCAAGCTGCACCACTACATGGGCTGCTCGACCTTCGCCAACTTCACCGTGCTGCCGGAGATCGCGGTGGCCAAAATCCGCGACGACGCGCCGTTCGACAAGGTCTGCTACATCGGCTGCGGCGTCACCACCGGCATCGGCGCGGTGATCAACACCGC
>Ga0070741_10004853_pt1 | contig 30845 bp, 45 predicted proteins | sample Coa_R1_4_FD_66440 | JGI IMG/M metagenome (GOLD analysis project Ga0070741, IMG submission 66440) | Surface soil microbial communities from Centralia Pennsylvania, which are recovering from an underground coalmine fire - Coalmine... | ecosystem: Environmental > Terrestrial > Soil > Unclassified ... | reverse complement strand
CCGAGAAGAACGTCTACTGCGTGATCCGGAGCCCGTTCAAGGACAAGGACTCGCGGGAGCACTTCGAGGTGCGCACGCACAAGCGGCTGATCGACATCCACAGCCCGACGCCGAAGACGGTGGATTCGCTGATGCGGCTCGACCTCCCGGCGGGCGTCGACATCGAGATCAAGCTCTAGGCCGCCATGAAGGGAATCGTGGGCAGAAAGCTCGGCATGACCCAGATGTTCGACCCGGAGAGCGGGGAGGTCACGCCCGTGACCGTGATCGAGGCCGGGCCGTGCCCGGTCGTACAGGTCAAGACGAACGAGACCGACGGCTACGACGCCGTCCAGCTCGCGTTCGACGGGACGGCCGAGCGGAAGCTCTCGAAGGGCGAGCTCGGGCACCTGAAGAAGGCGGGCGCCGGCCCACATCGGCGCCTCGTCGAGTTCCGGGGCCGGAGCGAGCTCGTCGTCGGCGAGGCCGTCACCGTCGAGACCTTCCAGCCGGGTGACCAGATCAAGGTGTCCGGCGTCTCGATCGGGAAGGGCTTCCAGGGGACGATCAAGCGCCACCGCTTCCACCGCGGCCCGAAGACGCACGGCTCGCACAACATCCGCAAGCCCGGCTCCGTGGGCGCCTCGGCCACGCCGTCGCGCGTCTTCAAGGGCGTCCGCATGGCCGGCCGGATGGGTGGGAAGCGCGTCACGCAGGTCGGTCTGACCATCCACGACGTCGATACGGAGCAGAACCTCCTGCTCGTCCGCGGCGCCGTGCCCGGACCGAAGAACGCGATCGTCGAGGTGAGGGAGGACCGGAGCCACCATGGCCGCCATTAAGGCTCCCCTGCTCGACGCGTCCGGCAAGTCCGCCAAGGACATGTCGCTCGAAGATGCGATCTTCGGCGCCGAGCCGAAGCCGCACCTCGTCCACGAGACGGTCCGGGCCGAGCTGAACGCCCGGCGCGCCGGGACCCGCGGCGCGAAGAGCCGCGGCCTCGTCTCCGGGGGCCGCACGAAGCCCTGGCGCCAGAAGGGCACGGGCCGCGCTCGCGCCGGGACGACCCGCGCACCGCAGTGGACGGGCGGCGGCGTCGCGTTCCCGCCCGTGATGCGCGACTTCACGGTCAAGGTCAACCGCAAGGAGCGGAAGGCGGCCTACCGGACCGCGCTGTCGGCGCACGCCGCCGCCGGTTCGCTCGCCGTCTTCGACGCGACGGCCTTCGAGGAGCCCTCGACGAAGGCGGCCGTCGCGCTTCTCGCCGAATGGGGCAAGGAGACGCCGCTCGTCGTCGTGGTCTCGGACACCGAGGAGAACGCGATCAAGTCGTTCCGCAACCTCGCCCGTGTCGCGGTGACGACGCCGGGCGAGCTCGAGGTGGCTGCGCTCGTCTGGGCGCGGTCGCTGCTCGTGAGCGAGACCGCGCTCCCGCTCGTGCAGCGGAGGGCGGCATGAGCCTGCATCCCAACCAGATCCTGATCGCGCCGGTCGTCTCGGAGAAGAGCTACAGCCTGATCACCGACAACAAGTACACGTTCAAGGTCCACAAGGACGCGCACAAGACGCAGATCCGCCAGGCTGTCGAGCAGCTGTTCGACGTCCACGTCCAGGCCGTCAACGTCTCGAAGGTGCCGTCGAAGCCGAAGCGGCGCGGCCAGGTCCAGGGCCGCAAGCCCGGATGGAAGAAGGCAGTCGTCGAGCTCCGCGAGGGCGAGTCGATCCCGATCTTCCAGGGGGCCCAGGTCTGATGCCGATCCGCCGCTACAAGCCGACGAGCCCCGGCCGCCGCTTCATGTCGGTCTCCACGTTCGAGGAGGTCACGAAGAGCGAGCCGGAGAAGAGCCTGACAGCACCGCTCAAGAAGACCGGCGGCCGCAACGTCTACGGCCGCATCACGACGCGCCACCAGGGCGGAGGCCACAAGCGCCGCTACCGGATCATCGACTTCAAGCGCCGCAAGGACGGCGTGCCGGCGAAGGTCGCCGCGATCGAGTACGACCCGAACCGGTCGGCGCGGATCGCGCTGCTGCACTACGTCGACGGCGAGAAGGCGTACATCCTCGCGCCGGCGGGGCTGCGCGTCGGCGCGACGCTCGAGTCCGGGCCCGGCGCCGACATCAAGCCGGGTAACGCGCTCCCGCTCGAGAACATCCCGACCGGGACGCTGGTGCACAACGTCGAGCTTCGACCGGGCAAGGGCGGCCAGATGGCGCGGAGCGCCGGCTCGTCGGTGCAGCTCGTGGCGAAGGAGGCCGGCTTCGCGACGCTCCGGCTGCCGTCCGGCGAGATGCGCCGGGTGCCGGTAGCCTGTAGGGCGACCGTCGGACAGGTCGGCAACGTCGATCACGGCAACGTGACCGGCGGCAAGGCCGGCCGGAGTCGCTGGAAGGGCAAGCGCCCGGCCGTGCGCGGCTCCGCGATGAACCCCGTCGATCACCCGCACGGTGGCGGCGAGGGCAAGTCGAAGGGCGGTCGCCATCCGGTGACGCCGTGGGGCGTGCCAACGCTCGGCAAGCGGACGCGCCGGAAGCACAAGGAGTCGGACAAGCTGATCGTGCGCGGCCGCCGCCGCGGAAAGGACAAGCGCTAAGTGAGCAGGTCTTCGAAGAAGGGGCCGTTCGTCGAGGAGCGGCTGATGGGCCGGATCGAGGAGATGAACTCCTCGGGCTCGAAGCGAATGGTGCGCACCTGGTCGCGCACCTCCACGATCTTCCCCGAGATGGTCGGCCACACGATCGCGGTCCACGACGGCCGCAAGCACGTGCCCGTCTTCATCAGCGAGCAGATGGTCGGGCACAAGCTCGGCGAGTTCGCGCCGACGCGGACGTTCCGCGGCCACGCCGGCGACCGTCAGACCCAGGTGAAGAAGCGCTAGGACGATGGCAGCGACCGAGACACGGCAGGAAGTCCGCGCCGAGGCGAAGTGGGTGCGCACGTCCGCGCGGAAGGCACGGCTCGTAACCGACCATATCCGCGGCCGGAGCGTGCCAGAGGCCCGGACGGTGCTCGCCTTCACGCCGCGAGCCGCCGCGCGCGAGGTCGAGAAGGTGCTGCGCTCCGCCGTCGCGAACGCGGAGGCGAACCACGGCCTCGTCGGAGACGACCTCTACGTCTCCGCCGCCTATGTGGACGAGGGCCCGACGCTCAAGCGCTGGCGCGCCCGCGCGCGCGGCCGCGTCGCCCGGATCCGCAAGCGCACCTGCCACATCACCGTGAAGCTGGCCGAGATTCCAGTCGAGGAGCCGCGCGCCGTGGCGCCGCCTCCCGAGGAGAAGCCGAAGCGGACGAGGGCGCCGCGCAGGAAGAAGACCGAGGAGGCACAGAGCTAGTGGGACAGAAGGTTCATCCGGGCGGGCTCCGCGTCGGCGTGATCCACGACTGGAAGTCGAACTGGTTCGCCGGCAAGAAGGAGTTCTCGAGCGCGCTGCTCGAGGACATCCGGATCCGCGACCACATCCAGCGCAAGCTCGGCCACGCCGGCATCTCCGACATCCTGATCCGTAAGGACAAGCAGCGGATCACGATCGACATCTACACGGCGCGGCCCGGCATCGTGATCGGCAAGTCGGGCGTCGAGGTCGACGCGCTGCGGCGCGAGATCCACGCGCTGACGCACAAGAACGTCCACATCAACATCAACGAGATCAAGCGCCCCGAGCTCGACGCGAAGCTCGTCGCGCAGTCGATCGCGGAGCAGCTCGAGAACCGCGTCAGCTTCCGCCGCGCGATGAAGCGCTCGCTGGCATCGGCGATGCGCTCCGGTGCGCAGGGCGTGAAGGTGATCTGCGGTGGTCGCCTCGGCGGCGGCGAGATGAGCCGCTCGGAGAGCTATTCGGAGGGCCGGGTGCCGCTGCACACGATCCGCGCCGACATCGACTACGGCTTCGCCGAGGCGAAGACGACCTTCGGCCGGATCGGCGTGAAGGTCTGGATCAACAAGGGCGAGATCATGCCCGAGGGTTACGAGGGCGTCACGACGGGCCGCGACGTACGGCTTGGCGATCAGGACCAGGCGAGGCGCCGCAGGTCGGGAGCGAGCGAGGGCCTCTCTGCTTCGCGCGAGTCGGGTAGGGGCCGCGCGGCTGACCGCGAGGGGCTCGGGCCCGTCCAGACGCGCCGGCGCGGCGGGGGCGGCCGCGGGCGCGGTGGCAGGCCGCAGGATCGCAGGCCCCGTCCGCAGGAGACCGTGGAGCAGCCGCGCACCGACGAGTCCGGGGTTTCCGCCGAGGGGCGCGAGCAGCCGGTGATCGAGCCGCAGGTGCAGGAAACGCCGGCACCGGTCGCGGACGCGCCCGACAGCACGACGCCGAAGACGATGCACGAGGACCCGACGAAGCTCGAGCAGTCCGGGAACGCGGACGCCGAGTCGAGTCAGAGCGAGGGCTCGGGTGCGCCGCGGAGCAAGAAGGGGCGGTCGTAGCCGATGCTGCTGCCCAAGAAGACGAAGTTCCGCAAGCACCACCGTGGCCGGCGGGCCGGCCTCTCGAAGGGACAGACGGCCGTCCAGTTCGGCGACTACGGCCTGAAGTCGCTCGAGGCGGGCTGGCTGACGAACCGCCAGATCGAGGCGGCCCGGATCGCGATGACGCGCAAGATCAAGCGCGGCGGCAAGGTCTGGATCAACGTCTTCCCCGACAAGCCGTTCACGAAGAAGCCCGCGGAGACGAGAATGGGCTCGGGAAAGGGGTCGCCGGAGGGCTGGGTCGCGGTCGTCAAGCCCGGCCGGGTGATGTTCGAGCTCGCCGGCGTGCCCGAGCCGCTGGCGAAGGAGGCATTGCGGCTGGCCGGCAACAAGCTGCCGGTCGCGACGAAGGTCGTGAAGCGGGAGGCGAACCTCTTTGAAAGCTAGGCAGCTGAGGGAGATGACGGACGACGAGCTCCAGCGCCGGCTCCACGAGACGCGCCAGGAGCTCTTCAACCTGCGCTTCCAGGCCGCGACGGGCGCGCTCGAGAACAGCGCGCGCCTGCGCCTCGCGAAGCGCGAGATCGCACGGATCCTGACCCTCCGCAACGAGCGGGCAGCATCACTGGAGAGGAAGTAGATGGCAGAGCGCAAGAAGAAGACCGACGAAGAGACGCCCGAGGTGCCCGAGGAGGCCGAGACGGTCGAGGAGCCCGTCGCCGAGGCGGCGCCCGCGGCCGAGGAGCCTGCGGCAGAGGAGCCCGAGACCAAGCCCGCCGCCGAGGCGGAGCCTGAGCCCGTGGCCGAGGAGCCCGTGGCCGAGGAGCCCGTGGCCGAGGAGCCTGCGGTCGAGGAGCCCGTGGCCGAGGAGCCCGTGGCCGAGGAGCCTGCGGCCGAGGAGCCTGCGGTCGAGGAGGAAGCTCCAGCCGCCGAGGCCGAGCCGCAGCCCGACGTCGAGGCCGCGGCCGCAGCTGCCGAGGAGCCCGAGCCCGCGCCCGAGAAAGCCAAGTCGAAGAAGCGTCTTCCGCGACCGCTCCGCCGGCAGCGCCCGAAGCGCGTCCGCGCAGCCGCCGGCACCGGTCGCAGGCCGCTCGTCCGCCTGCCGAAGCCCGAGACGGAGCGGGGCGCGCGTCAGGAGCGCCGCGGCGTCGTCGTCTCGAGCGCGATGGACAAGACGATCGTCGTCCGCGTCGAGACGCTGAAGATGCACCCGCGCTACAAGAAGGTCGTCCGGCGCTCGACGAAGTTCCACGCGCACGACGAGCAGAACGCCGCGAAGGTCGGCGACGTCGTCCGGATCGTCGAGACGCGCCCCGTCTCGAAGTCGAAGCGGTGGCGCCTCGCCGAGGTCGTGGAAGCGGCGAAGTGATCCAGCAGGAGACACGAGTCCGCGTGGCCGACAACACCGGCGCCCGCGAGCTGCTCTGCATCCGTGTGATGGGCGGAAGCAAGCGTCGCTATGCCCGCGTCGGCGACATCATCGTCGGCACCGTCAAGACCGCGACTCCGCAGGGGGCGATCAAGAAGGGCGAGGTCGTCCGCGCCGTCGTCGTCCGGACGAAGAAGCCGCAGATCCGAAACGACGGCACGCAGATCGCGTTCGACGAGAACGCCGCCGTGATCATTGACGCGCAGCGGAATCCGCGCGGGACCCGCATCTTCGGCCCGGTCGCGCGCGAGCTCCGCGAGAAGAACTTCATGAAGATCGTGAGCCTGGCTCCGGAGGTGCTGTGATGGCCGCGAAGCTGAAGATCCGCCAGGGCGACACCGTGCAGGTGCTGTCCGGCAAGGACCGGGGCAAGCAGGGCCGCGTCATCCAGGCGAGGCCGAGCGAGCGCCGGGTCGTCGTCGAGAACCTGAACGTCGTCAAGCGGCACACCCGTCCGCGCCCGATGAGGGACGCGAACCGGATGGGCGGCACCCAGATCCAGCCGGGCGGCGTGATCGAGAAGGCGGCGCCGATCAACGTCTCGAACGTGATGCTCGTCTGCCCTACGTGCGGGCTGCCGACGCGCGTCGGCTACAGGTTCAAGGAGATCAAGGGCGAGACGGTCAAGGTGCGCATCTGCAAGCGCGCCGGCTGCGGCGAGGAGATCGACAGATGAGCACCAACGGCTACGTGCCGCGTCTGAAGACGCTCTACGAGCAGGAGCTGCGTCCGCGCCTGAAGGACGAGCTCGCGCTCGCGACGGTGATGCAGGTCCCCCGGCTCGAGAAGATCACGCTCAACATGGGCGTGGGCGAGGCGAAGACCGACGCGAAGGCACTCGACAGCGCGATCGTCGAGCTGACGACGATCGCAGGCCAGCAGGCGCAGATCCGGCGTGCCCGCAAGTCGATCGCGCAGTTCAAGATCCGCGAGGGGATGCCCATCGGCGCGCGTGTGACGCTGCGCGGCGCGCGCATGTACGAGTTCCTCGACCGGCTCGTGTCGATCGCGCTGCCGCGCATCCGCGACTTCCGCGGCCTCAACCCGCGCTCGTTCGACGGTCGCGGCAACTACTCGCTCGGCATCCGCGAGCAGATCATCTTCCCGGAGATCAACTACGACGACGTCGCGACGATCCGCGGTCTCGACGTCGCGATCACGACGAGCGCGGAGACGGACGAGCAGGGCCACGCGCTGCTGCGCGGCCTCGGCCTGCCGTTCGCGGAGGGAAGGGAGCAGTAAGGCATGGCCAAGAAGTCCCTGGTCGTCAAGCAGTCGCGGCCGCAGCGCTTCAAGGTGCGGAACTACTCGCGCTGCAACCGGTGCGGGCGGCCGCGCTCGGTGTTCAAGAAGTTCGGCCTCTGCCGGATCTGCCTGCGCGACCTCGCGCATCAGGGCGTGATTCCCGGCATGACGAAGTCCTCGTGGTGATCCGATGCTGACCGATCCGATCGCAGACATGCTCACGCGCATCCGCAACGCCAACAAGGCGCTCCATGACCGCGCCGAGATGCCCAGCTCGCGCCTCAAGCGCGAGATCGCGCGCCTGCTCAAGGAGGAGGGCTACATCCGCGACTTCCACGTGGAGCGGAAGCCCGAAATGCCGTACGAGACGCTCGTGATCGAGCTCAAGTACGGCCGCAGCCGCGAGCGCGTGATCAGCGGGCTGAAGCGCATCTCCAAGCCCGGCCGCCGCATCTACGCGCGCAAGGACCGGATGCCGCGCGTGCTCGGCGGCATGGGAATCGCGATCCTCTCCACGTCCCAGGGCGTCATGACGAGCCGTACGGCGCAGCAGGAAGGCGTCGGCGGCGAGGTGATCGCCTTCGTCTGGTGAGCCATGTCGCGAATCGGAAGACAGCCAATCCCCATCCCCGCCGAGGTCGCCGTGGCGATCTCCCCCGGACGCGTCCAGGTGAACGGGCCGCTCGGCGAGCTCTCGCAGACGGTTCCGCAGCGGATGCAGATCGAGCAGGAGAACGGCACGATCACCGTCACCCGCCCGACCGAGCGCGGCGACGATCGCGCGCTCCACGGCCTCACGCGGACGCTGATCGCGAACATGGTTGAGGGCGTCACGAAAGGCTTCGAGAAGCGTCTCGAGATCCAGGGCGTCGGCTACCGCGCCACGCTGCGGGGAACCGATCTCGAGTTGAGCGTCGGTTACTCGCACCCGGTCGCGATCAAGCCGCGCCCCGGAATCTCCTTCGAGGTGCCCGTGCCGACGCAGGTCGTCGTGAAGGGGATCGACAAGCAGGTCGTCGGGCAGACGGCCGCCGAGATCCGCCGCGTGCGGCCACCCGAGCCCTACAAGGGCAAGGGGATCCGCTACGAGGGCGAGTACGTTCGCCGCAAGGTCGGCAAGAGGGCGTAATGGCGACGCTGACCACACGAGAGGCCCGGCTCCGCCGCCACCGCCGCGTACGCGGCCGCGTCCAGGGAACGGCCGAGCGGCCGCGCCTGACCGTGTTCCGCTCCAACGTCGGCATCTACGCGCAGCTCGTCGACGACCTCGAGGCGAAGACGCTCGCCGCCGCGAGCTGGCAGAGCCTTGCGAAGTCGTTCAAGGGCAACAAGACCGAGCAGGCGAAGGAGGTCGGCAAGCTCCTCGCGCAGAACGCGAAGAAGGCCGGCGTCGAGACCTGCGTCTTCGACCGGGGCGGCTACCTGTACCACGGACGCGTGAAGGCGCTCGCGGAGGGCGCACGCGAAGGAGGCTTGCAGTTTTGAGCGTGATCGAGGCACCGGAGAGCCGCGAGCTCAAGGAGCGCGTGGTCGAGATCAACCGCGTCGCGAAGGTCGTCAAGGGCGGCCGGCGCTTCTCGTTCACGGCGCTCGTCGTGATCGGCGACGAGGTCGAGCGCGTCGGGATCGGCTACGGGAAGGCCCGAGAGGTGCCGCTCGCGATCTCGAAGGCGGTCGACGACGCCAAGAAGAACATGTTCCCCGTCCCCAAGCACGGGACCACGATCACGCACGAGGTGCTCGGCCGCGCCGACGCCGCCCGCGTGCTCCTGCGGCCCGCGAGCGAGGGAACCGGCGTGATCGCCGGCGGCGGCGTGCGCGCCGTGCTCGAGCTCGCCGGCGTCCGCGACGTGCTGGCGAAGAGCCTCGGGACGACGAACCCCGTCAACCTGCTGAAGGCGACCGAGCACGCGCTCCGGAGCCTGCGCCGTCCCGAGGACGTCGCGCAGATCCGCGGCAAGACGATCGCCGAGGTGCTGCCCTACAGGCCCGCCCCGCCGGCCGAGGCGGAACCCAAGCCTGAGACCGCTGCCGTCGAGTCATGAGCAAGATGCTGAAGATCACCCAGGTCCGAAGCCAGATCGGCCAGACCCAGCGCCATCGCGGCACGCTGCGCGCGCTCGGGCTCGGGAAGATCGGCCGCACCGTCGAGCACGAGGACAGCCCACAGCTCGCCGGTATGCTGAGGAAGGTCCGGCATCTCGTCCGCGTCGAGGGCACGTAGTCACATGGCCGACGGTCTCGATCTCTCCTCGCTCAAGCCCGCCTCGCCGCGCCGCAACCGGAAGCGGGTCGGCCGCGGCCTCGGCTCGGGCAAGGGCCGCTACTCGGGTCGCGGTCTGAAGGGCCAGAAGTCGCGCGCGGGCTCGCACAAGATGCGCGCGGGCTTCGAGGGCGGCCAGATGCCGATCTACATGCGCCTCGGCAAGCTGCGCGGTTCGACGTCGAAGGACGCGATGCCGATCGGCCCGTTCCGCACGAGGACGCTCGGCGTCAACGTCCGCGACCTCGAGCGGTTCGACGCGGACGGCGAGGTCACGCCCGAGTCGCTGAAGGCCGCAGGGCTCATCCGCACGACGCGGTTCGACGTCAAGATCCTCGGCGAGGGCGAGCTGACGAAGAAGCTGACGGTCTCCGCGCACAACTTCTCGAAGACGGCGCGCCAGAAGATCGAGGCCGCCGGCGGGACGCTCGTCTGGCTGCGGGGCGAGCCCGTTCCGAAGAAGCAGAAACCGTCGCGAGCGAAGCGCTCCGCGCCTGCCGCCGAGGAGGCGGAGGAGTAGCTTCGTGTTCTCCTGGCTGACGAACGCCTGGCGCGTCCCGGAGCTCCGGCGGCGCGTCCTCTTCACGGCGATGATCCTCGGCGTCTACCGGCTCGGCGTCTGGATGCCGGCGCCCGGTGTCGACTCCGACCAGATCCGCTCGTACTTCTCGCACCAGGGCGGCACGGTCCTCGGGCTTCTGAATCTCTTCTCGGGCTCGGCCCTCTCGCGCTTCTCGCTCTTCGCGCTCGGGATCATGCCCTACGTCACGGCGTCGATCATCCTCCAGCTGCTGACCGTCGTCGTTCCGCGTCTCGAGCAGCTCCAGAAAGAGGGCGAGGCCGGCTACGCGAAGATCAACCAGTACACGCGGTACCTGACGGTGTTCCTGGCGGCCGCGCAGTCGCTCGGCTACGCGTACCTCTTCCATCGCCAGGGCGCGCTCGGGCACTTCAACGCGGGCCGCCTCGTGCTGATCGTCCTGACGCTCACCGCCGGCACGACGCTGCTCATGTGGATGGGCGAGCTGATCACGAAGCGCGGCGTTGGCAACGGGATCTCGCTGCTGATCTTCGCGTCGATCATCGCCAACGCGCCCACGATCATCAACGCGTGGATCAACGGCGGCCCGACGACGAAGCTCTTCTTCCCGCTGCTCGCCATCTTCGTGACGGTCGCGATCGTCTTCATCCAGGAGGGTCAGCGCCGGATCCCGGTCCAGTACGCGAAGCGGATGGTCGGACGGCGGATGACGACCGGCGGCTCGACCTACATGCCGCTGCGCGTGAACATGGCCGGCGTGATCCCCGTGATCTTCGCCGCCGCCGTGATGGCGTTCCCGCCGACGATCGCGCAGTTCTTCCCGACGACGCAGGGCTTCATCAACCGCCACTTCACGCCGCAGGCAACGAGCTACCTGCTGCTCGAGGGCGCCCTGATCATCATCTTCACCTACTTCTACACCGCGGTCCAGTTCAACCCCGTCGACCAGGCCGACAACCTGCGCAAGTACGGCGGCTACGTCCCCGGCATCCGGCCGGGGCCGCCGACCGCGGCCTACTTCGACCGCGTCCTAACGCGCCTGACGCTGCCCGGCTCGATCTACCTGGCGATCGTCGCGGTGCTGCCGACGTTCTTCATCCGGTTCTTCAACTTCCCCCAGTCGACGTATCAGTTCCTGGGCGGAACATCGCTCCTGATCGTGGTTGGCGTCGCGCTCGACACGATGCGCCAGATGGAGTCGCAGATGATGATGCGCTCCTACGAAGGCTTCCTGAAATAGCGTGAACCTGCTGCTGGTCGGTCCCCAGGGCTCCGGCAAGGGGACCCAGGCGAAGCGGATCTCCGCGGAGTACGGCATCCCGCACGTCGCCACGGGCGACATGTTCCGGGCCGCCATGGAGGCCGGGTCGCCGCTCGGGCGCAAGGTCCAACCGATCTACGACGCGGGCGAGCTCGTCCCGGACGAGCTCACGATCGGGCTGATCCGAGAGCGGCTCGCGGAGCCCGATGCGCGCGACGGTTTCGCGCTCGACGGCTTTCCTCGCAACTTCGCCCAGGCGGCGGCGCTCGACGCGATGCTGTCCGAGATCGGCCGCGGGCTGGACGCGATCCTGTTCTTCGACCTGCCGGACGGCCTCGCAAGAGAGCGAATGCTCAAGCGCGCTCAGGAGGAGGAGCGGATCGACGACACGCCGGACGTGATCGATCGCCGCCTCGAGATCTACCACGAGCAGACCGCGCCCGTGGTGGAGCATTACCGAGCCACCGGAAAGCTCGTCCCGCTCCATGCCGAGCGCTCCGTGGACGAGGTGTGGCAAGAGATCGCGGAGGCGCTCGACCAGGTCACGGTGCGGGCGTGATCATCCGGAAGTCTCCGGTCGAGATCGACGCGATGGCGCGCGCGGGCCGCGTCGTCGCCGACACGCTCGCGCTGATCGGCGAGAACGTCCGTCCGGGCGTCACGACCGGCGAGCTCGACGCGCTCGCTGAGGAGTTCATCACGTCGCAGGGCGGCTACCCGACCTTCAAGGGCTATCGCGGGTACCCCGCCTCGATCTGCGCCTCGCCGAACGACATGGTCGTCCACGGCATTCCCGGCCCGTACGCGCTCGAGGACGGCGACATCCTCTCGATCGACGTCGGCGTCACGCTCGGCGGCTTCGTCGCCGACTCGGCGTACACGTTTACGGTCGGCGATGTCTCCGGCGATACCGAGCGCCTGCTCGAGGCCTGCCAGGCCGCGCTCGCCGCCGGGATCGAGCAGTGCCGCGCCGGCAGCCGGCTCTCGGACATCTCGCACGCGATCCAGCAGGTCGCCGAGGGCGCGGGCTTCTCCGTCGTCCGTGAGCTCTCGGGCCACGGTGTCGGCCGCGCGATGCACGAGGACCCGCAGATCCTCAACTACGGCGCGCCCGGTCGCGGGCCGCTGCTAGCCGAGGGCATGGTCTTCGCGATCGAGCCGATGATCAACGCCGGCGGGCCCGACATCTACCTGCACGATGACCGCTGGTCGATCTCGACCCGCGACGAGTCCCGCTCGGCACACTTCGAGCACACGGTCGCCGTCACTCAGTCCGGGCCGCGGATCCTGACTGCGGCACCCGTTTTGCTACGATGACGCGTCGCGGCGCGGCCGAGCTGCGCTGTGTTTTTCTGTCCATTCCCGTCCGTTGGAACGGAGTCCTGCTGGAGGCATAGCTGGCGGTCAAAGAGGAGAAGATCGAGGTCGAGGGCGAGGTCGTCGAGGCGCTCCCGAGCACGATGTTTCGGGTCCAGATCGACGGCGGCCACCAGGTGCTCGCGACCATCTCCGGGAAGATGCGCAAGAACTACATCCGCATCCTGCCGGGCGATCGCGTCAAGGTCGAGGTCTCGGCCTACGACCTCTCCCGCGGCCGCATTACCTATAGGTATCGGTGAGAAGATGAAAGTTCGTCCGTCCGTCAAGCCCATGTGCGAGCGCTGCCGCGTGATCAAACGCCACGGCACGACCATGGTCATCTGCACGAATCCGCGCCACAAGCAAAGGCAGGGATAGCCGAATGGCACGTATCGCCGGCGTCAACATTCCGAACCAGAAGCGGCTCGAGATCGGGCTGACCTACATCTACGGCATCGGGCCCTCGACATCGCGCCAGGTGTGCGCCGTGCTCGGGCTCTCCCCGGACACCAAGGTGCGCGACCTCACCGACGAGGAGGTCACGCAGCTCCAGCGGTACATCGACTCGAACCTGCAGGTCGAGGGTGACCTGCGGCGCGAGCGTCAGCAGGCGATCAAGCGCCTGACGGAGATCGGCGCCTACCGCGGGATCCGGCATCGCCGCGGGCTCCCGGTCAACGGGCAGCGGACGAAGACGAACGCGCGAACGCGCAAGGGGCCGAAGAAGACCGTCGGCCGCGGGAAGAAGGCGAAGTAACGTGGCGCCCCCGAGGAGACAGGCGACCCGTGGTCGCACCCGCCGGCGCGTCCGGAAGAACATCGCGATCGGCCAGGCGCACATCAAGACGTCGTTCAACAACACGATCGTGTCGCTGACCGACAAGGACGGCAACGTGATCGTGTGGGAGTCGGCCGGGTCGGCCGGGTTCAAGGGCTCGCGCAAGTCGACGCCGTTCGCGGCCCAGGTGACCGCCGACGCCGCAGCGCGCAAGGGCATGGAGCACGGCCTCCAGAAGGTCGAGGTCTTCGTCAAGGGCCCGGGCTCCGGGCGCGAGACGGCGATCCGATCGCTGCAGGCGGCCGGACTCGAGATCCTCGGCGTGAAGGACGTGACGCCGCAGGCTCACAACGGCGTCCGGCCGCGCAAGAGGCGGAGGGTCTAGTGGCGCGCTACTCCGGCCCCGTCTGCAAGCTCTGTCGCCGCGAGGGCATGAAGCTCTTCCTGAAGGGAGAGCGCTGCCTGACCGAGAAGTGCTCGGTCGAGCGGCGCAGCTACCCGCCGGGCGAGCACGGCCGCGGGCGCATCAAGCAGAGCGAGTACCTGCTCCAGCTGCGCGAGAAGCAGAAGGCGCGCCGCTACTACGGCCTGCTCGAGAAGCAGTTCCGGCTCTACTACCAGCGGGCGACCCGGGGCTCCGGCGTCACCGGCGAGAACCTGTTGCGGATGCTCGAGACGAGGCTCGACAACGTCGTCTACCGGCTCGGCTTCGCGGCGTCGCGCGCGCAGGCGCGCCAGCTCGTCCGCCACGGCCACTTCCTCGTCAACGGCCGCCGGGTCAACATCCCGAGCTACCAGGTCAAGCCGAACGACGTCGTGACCATCAAGCCCGGAAGCGCCGCCGAGCAGGTCGTGCGCGACGCGACCGACCTGACCGCGTCCGTCGCTGCGTGGCTCCAGGCCGACCACGACGGACTCACCGGCAAGGTGCTCAAGTGGCCGGAGCGGGAAGAGATCGACACGCCCGTCCAGGAGTCTCTCATCGTCGAGCTCTATTCGAAGTAGAAAGGATTTCAGTGGCAACGCGTACCAGCCTGATGGAGTTCCAGATCCCCAAGATCGTCCACGAGGAGGTCGACGAGAACCGCGGCGTCTTCGTGATCGAGCCGCTCGACCGCGGCTTCGGCTACACGTTCGGCAACTCGCTGCGCCGCGTGCTCCTCTCGTCGCTCGAAGGCGCCGCCGTCACCTCGGTCAAGATCGAGGGCGTCGCGCACGAGTTCACGACGCTGCCCGGCGTCCGCGAGGACGTCACGGACATCATCCTCAGCCTCAAGAACCTGATCTGCCGGCTCGAGGGCGACTCGCCCGAGATCGAGGTCCGGCTGCAGAAGCGGGGCCCCGGCGTGGTGACCGCCGGCGATATCCAGGCGCCGGCCGACCTCGAGATCCTCAACCCGGAGCTCGAGATCGCGCACCTCGCCGAGCGCGGCAAGCTCGAGCTGACGCTGACGATCGGCCGCGGCCGCGGCTACGTCCCCGGCGAGCTCAACCGCGGGCCCGAGCACACGATCGGCGTGATCCCGATCGACTCGATCTTCTCACCGGTCCGCCGCGTCGCGTACGACGTCGAGGCGGCTCGCGTCGGGCAGCGCACCGACTACGACAAGCTGCGGCTCGACGTCACGACCGACGGCTCGCTCGACCCGCGCGACGCGATCGCGCAGGCGGCCGAGATCCTGATCCGCCAGCTCGCGATCTTCACGGACATCGAGAAGATCGAGGGCTTCGGCGAGGCCGCGGCTGCGGAGGCGGCGGCCGAGCCGTCGCTGGCGCACGGGATGGAGAACTTCCCGATCGAGGAGCTCGAGCTCGGCGTCCGCTCGTACAACTGCCTGAAGCGCGTCGGGATCGAGACGATCGGCGACCTCGTCTCGAAGACCGAGACCGAGCTCGCCGCCATCCCGAACTTCGGCAAGAAGTCGATCGAGGAGGTCAAGGAGACCCTCGGCACGCACGGCCTGACGCTGCGCGGCGAGGAGGGCTCCGCCTTCTAGGCGCGCCATGCGGCACCACCGGGCCGGAAAGAAGCTCGGGCGGGACTCCGCCCAGCGGCGTGCGCTGTACTCGAACCTCGCCGGCGCGTTGATCGAGCACGGCCGGATCAAGACGACCGAGGCGAAGGCGAAAGCCGTCAAGCCGCTCGCCGAGCAGATGATCACGCTTGGGCGCCGCGGCGACATCCACGCCCGCCGGCAGGCGCTCGCGGTGCTGCGCTCGCAGGACGTCGTCTACAAGCTGTTCTCGGACGTCGGGCCGCGGTTCAAGGAGCGGCCCGGCGGCTACTCGCGGATCGTCAAGCTCGGGACGCGGCAGGGTGATTCGGCCGAGATGGTCTATCTCGAGCTCGTCGACTACGTCCCGCCGAGGGTGGTCGAGCCGCGCCGGCGCCGCGTGGTGGAAGAGACGCCCGAGGCTGCGGCGGACCGCGAAGCTACGGCGGCGTCGTAACCCGGACTGTCGTCCGCTCGATCTCGACGACCTGCGTCGGGCGCTGGAGCGCGTTGCCGAGGCGGCCGATCGTCAGCACGACCTTGAGGCCGGCGACGACGCGGCCGAGGAGTGCGTAGTCCGGCGGCAGCTGCGCGTCGGGCACGGTCACGACGAAGAACTGGCTGCCCGAGGCGCCGCGCGGCTGCGTAGCCGTCTTCGCCATCGCGACGATCCCGAGCGTGTAGCGCGCGCTGTCAGGCGGGCGGTCGATCGTCGTGTAGCCCGGGCCGCCGGTGCCCGTGCCGGTCGGATCGCCGCCCTGGATCACGAAGCCCGGCACGATCCGGTGGAAGATCGTGTTGTCGAAGAAGTGGGTGCGGGCGAGCTGGAAGAACGAGGCCGCCGTGTGCGGCGAGTGCCTTACGTCGAGGCGGATCGTGAAGCCGCCGCAGTTGGTGACGAAGGTGACGTCGTACGCGCGGCCCGGATCGAGCTTCGTCTGCGGCGGCTTGCGGCCGCCGTTCGGCTTGGGCTTCGGCTTCGCGACCCGCGTACAGCCGCTCGCGCCCTTCGTGGGCTTTTGCGGAGCCGCAGTGGCTCCGGCGGCAAGCGCCAGCGCGGCGGCGCCGTAGAGGAAGATTCGCCAGGTGCGGCTCAAGCTCACGCTCGAGTACGACGGTAGCGGCTTTCGCGGCTGGGCGGCGCAGCCGGGGCTGCGGACGGTCGAAGGCATCGTGCGGGAGGCGCTCGAAACGGCCTACGCGAGCGTCGAGCAACTCGCCGTCGCCGGCCGGACGGACGCCGGCGTCCACGCGCTCGGGAACGTGGTCTCGGTCGACCTGGACGGCGGCGCGCCGGCCGAGCGGGTGCCGGCCGCGCTGAACGCGCTCCTGCCGGAGGACGTGGCGATCGTGGCGGCGGAGGAGGTCGACCGGTCGTTCCACGCGCGCCACTCGGCCCGTGCACGCTTCTACCGTTACCGGCTCCATCGCAGGCACGAGCGCTCGCCGTTCGAGGTGCGCCGCAGCTGGTGGTATCCCCGCCCCGTCGACCTCGACCGGCTGCGTGAGTCGGCATCGCTCCTCCTCGGCGAGCACGACTTCCGCGCTTTCACTCCGACCGAGACGCAGCACGAGGTCTTGGTCCGTAACGTGCTCGCGGCCGCCTGGCACGAGCGCGGCGAGTACCTCGACCTCGAGTTGACGGCCGACAGCTTCCTCCGGCATATGGTCAGGACGCTCGTCGGGACGATGCTCGAGCGCGAGCCGGCCGACGTGGCGCGTCTGCTCGAGGGGCGACCGCGGGAGGCGGCGGGCTCGACTGTGCCGCCGTGGGGCCTCTACTTCGTCCGCGTCGACTACTGAGCGATGACGCAGTTCCATTTCCGGCCCGACGACTACCTCGAGGAGATCAGGGCCGACGTCCCGAGGTACGACGAGCTTCAGGACGAGACGGCGCGCGCCACGGCGGGGGAGGCCGCCACCATCCTCGAGCTCGGCACGGGCACCGGCGAGACCGCGCGCCGCGTGCTCGCGCTTCACCCCGGTGCGCGCTACGTCGGGATCGACGCGAGCGCAGAGATGCTCGCGGCCGCCGACCTGCCCGGCGCCGACCTCCGCGTCCGGCGGCTCGAGGACCCGCTCCCCGAGGGGCCGTTCGACCTCGTCGTCTCGTGCCTCGCCGTTCACCACCTCGACGGCGCCGGCAAGCGCGACCTCTTCGGGCGGATCGCCGCGATCGCGCCGATCCTCGTCCTCGGCGACGTGATCGTCCCCGTGGATCCCGCCGACGCCGTCACGCCGCTCACACCCGGCTTCGACCTGCCGGACACGCTCGCCGACCAGCTCGCGTGGCTCGCTGACGCCGGCTTCGACGCGGAGCCGACGTGGGTCCGCGGCGACCTCGCCGTCGTGCGCGCGACTCAGAACGTGTAGGAGCGCTCGCGGCTGAGGAAGAAGCCGTGGCCGCTGGCGTTCCGGCAGGTGAGGCCGGTGGTCCGTGAGCTGCAGCCGATCGCGCCAATCCGCTTCGAGGCGCCATAGCCAAGCACCGCGGCCTTCGCCTCGACCTGCGGCAGGAGCGGCCCCGGATCGCCCGCGCAGAGGACGAACGTCGCCCGTCCGGTTCCGCGCAGGCTGATCCGCTTGTCCGTGGGATCGCCGGCCTGGCACTGGATCGCCTTCGGCCGCGGCCGAAGGCCGCTCTTGATCCCGCACTCGACGGACGCGGCCGCCCTCGCGTCGTAGCCGCAGACGATGTTCCCCGAGGGCGTCTTGAAGGCGCCGCTCAACACCTGCCCCTTGAACGCGTACGAGTGCTGCGCGCTCAGGAAGAACCCGTATCCGCTCGTGTTCGTGCAGCGGAGGCCGGCGGTGCTCGAGGAGCACCGGTACGGCCCGAGCTGCCGCGTCGTCCCGTACGGGAGCACAGGCGGATTCGGCACCTGAATCGTGTCGCTGATGCAGAGGACCCGCGCCGGTCCTGCCGGCGACAGGAAGAAGCCGCCGCCCCAGTCGAACTCGCAGCTGCGCGGCTTCGGCGGGAGCGGCTTGACGCCGCTCCGGATCTCGCAGCGCAGCTCCGTCGGGAAGCTGCCCCCCGAGATGTAGCCGCACTGGATGTTGCCGGACGGAGTCCGGAAGTGCGCGATCCGGAACGCGGCCGACGCCTGCCCCGCGAGTGCCACGAGCGCCGCGACGACCACCGCCAGGAGCCTCACGGGCGCGATCGTAGCCGCTCGCTAGCATCGATATGTGCGCTTTTCCGTGGTCCTCTTCGATCTCGACGGCACGGTGATCGACTCGGGCGCGATGATCCTGTCCTCGATGCGCCATGCGACGCGGACGGTCCTCGAGCGCGACTACTCGGACGAAGAGCTGCTCGGGGCGGTCGGGGGGCCGGGTCTCGAGCGACAGATGCACGCCCTCGCGCCTGACCGCGTCGAGGAGCTCGTGCGCACCTACAGGGAGCACAACGAGCCCCTCCACGAGCAGCTCGCGTGCTGCCCGGGCATGGACGAGGTGCTCGATCGGCTCGCCCGGGACGGGCGGCGCCTCGGGATCGTGACGGCGAAGCGCCGGGCGACCGTCGGGCTCGCGTTCGACCGGGTTCCACTCTCGCACCTCTTCGAGGTCGTCGTCGCTGGCGACGACACCGAGCGCCACAAGCCCGATCCGGAGCCGATCCTGTTCGCGCTCGAGCGGCTCGGCGCCGACCCTGGCGAGACCGTTTACGTCGGCGACGCGCCCTTCGATATCCGTGCGGCGAAGGCCGCCGGCGTGCACTCCATCGCCGTCACCTGGGGTGGGATCCATCCGCGCGAGCGGCTCGAGGCCGAGGAGCCGGACGCGATCGTCGAGACCGCTGAGGAGCTGCTTGACGCCGTCTGAGCGCGCGGCGGAGCTGCGCGCGCTGCTCAACCGCTGGTCGCACGAGTACCACGTCCTGGACGACCCGTCCGTCGCGGACGCCGAGTACGACCGCCGGTTCGACGAGCTCGCCCGCCTCGAGGAGGAGCACCCCGAGCTCCGCACGCCCGATTCCCCGACGCACCGGGTGGGGGCGCCGCCGTCGGAGCGCTTCCAGAAGGTCCGGCACCTCTCGCCGATGGGCTCGCTCGAGAAGGTGACGAACGACGAGGGGCTGCTGAAGTGGGCGGACGACGTGCGCAAGCGGCTCGACTCCAACGAGCCGGCCGCGTACGTGATCGAGCCGAAGATCGACGGCCTCGCCGTCAACCTGACCTACGAGGACGGCGTCTTCGCCCGAGGGGCCACGCGCGGCGACGGCGTGCAGGGCGAGGACGTGACACCGAACCTTCGCACCGTCCGCGCGATCCCGCTGCGCATGCACGGTGACGCGCCCGCCGTCCTCGAGGTGCGGGGCGAGGTCTATCTCCCGCTCTCGGGCTTTCGCGAGCTGAACGAGCGTCTGGCGGGGACGAACCAGAAGCTCGCGCCGAACCCGCGCAACGCGGCTGCGGGCTCGCTGCGCCAGAAGAACTCCGCGATCACTGCGGAGCGGCCCCTCTCGATCTGGGTCTACGGCACGGGCCACCGCGAGGGTGTCGACTTCACGGCGCAGTCCGAGATGCTCGCATGGCTCCGCGAGCGGGGATTTCCGACGAACCCGTTCGCGGAGCGGCTCGAGTCGATCGAAGCGGTCGCGGCAGCGTGTCGCGACTGGGAGAAGCGGCGGATCGAGCTCGACTATGAGATCGACGGGATCGTGATCAAGGTCGACTCGTTCGACCAGCAGGCCGAGCTGGGCGCGCTGCACGGGCGACCGCGCTGGGCGCGCGCCTACAAGTGGGCGCCCATGACGGCGCAGACGAGGCTGCTCGAGATCGCCATCCGGGTGGGCCGAACCGGGGCGCTCAACCCGTGGGCGAAGCTCGAGCCGGTCGAGGTCGGCGGCGTCACGGTCTCACGCGCGACGCTCCACAACGAGGAGGACATCAACCGCAAGGACATCCGCGAGGGCGACGTCGTCGTCGTCCAGCGGGCGGGCGACGTGATCCCCCAGGTCGTCGGGCCGGCGGGGCCGCACGAGCCCGGCACGAAGCCGTTCCGGATGCCGACGACCTGCCCTCTCTGTGGCGCCGAAATCGTCAAGCCGGAGGGCGAGGCGATGCACCGTTGCCCGAACCGCGCCTGCCCGTCGCGCGGGCTCGAGACGCTGATCAACTGGGTCCAGGGGCCGGCTGACATCGAGGGCGTCGGCGAGCAGACGATCCGGCTGCTCTGGGAGAAGGGGCTCGTCCGCTCGCTGCCGGACCTCTACCGGCTTACGAAGGAGCAGCTGCTCGAGCTCGACGGGTTCGCCCAGATCTCGGCGACGAACGCGATCGAGCAGATCCAGGCCTCGCGCGATCGGGTGCCCTTCTCGCGCGTCCTCCTCGGCCTGAACATCCCGGGAATCGGCTGGGTGATGGCGCAGAATCTCGCGCGCCACTTCGGCTCGATCGACGGGCTGATGAACGCAACCCAGGAACAGCTGCAGGAGGTCGACGGCTTCGGTCAGGACCGGGCGGAGATCGTCGCTGAATGGTTCGCCGACGAGCAGAACCGCGCGCTCGTCGAGGAGCTGCGCAACCTGCCTGGCGGCGGACTTCGGTTCGAGGTCGCCAAGGACGAGCGGCCGGTCGAGGGGCCCCTGACGGGTCGAACCTACGTCGTCACCGGGACGCTCGAGAAGTACTCCCGGGAGGAGGCGAAGGCGCAGCTCGAGGCGCTCGGCGCGAAGGTCTCGGACTCCGTGTCGGGCAAGACCACGGGCCTCGTCGTCGGCGAGGAGCCCGGCGCGTCGAAGCTGACGAAGGCGCAGCGGGCCGGCGTGCAGCTCCTGACCGAGGCCGATCTCGACGTGCTTCTGCGCCGATAGCCGCGAAGAGCGTGGGTCCGGCTGTGCGCAAAGATGGGTCGCGCGGCCCATGACTGCGCCTCCCGGCGGCCCCGATAATCGCCAAGGGAGTTCCCTTGGTACCCGAACCGCTCCTCGACGACATCCGCGCCCTGGTAGCCGCGCCGATCACAGGCGAGCGTCAGCGTTTCCTCGACGACCTCGAGCGGACGCTGACGGACGGCTACGCCCACGCGCTCGCGCTCGAGAGCCAGAGGCTGCAGCTCGAGCGACGCCGCGGCGAGCTGCTCGGCGCGGGCGAGATCGACGAGCAGACGCAGGAGCTCTCCGCCCTGACGACCAGGATCGCGGAGGCCGACGAGCGACTCGGGGAGCTGCGCGCGCTCCTCGACTCGCTCCGGCGGCGCGCCAGCGAGTTGCGCGCCGCGTAGCCGCCGTCCCACGGGTGAACCCCTGGTTCCCCCGTGAACCCCCTCCCTGCGGGCGCATGTGACGATGCAGGTCGCCGCGGAGCCGCCGGATCGCGCTGTGGTTCCGGTGTAAGGCACGTCTGACGCGGCTTTGCGCGGCGTGGCTCCGCCGGGCGAAGCCCGGCTGCGCCGGAAGAGGCCCTATACGATTCCGCTGCGAACCGCGTAGACCGCGGCCTGGATGCGGTTCTCGATCTGGAGCTTCATGAGGATGTTCGAGATGTGGTTCTTGACCGTCTTCGGGCTGATCACGAGCTCGCGGGCGATCACCGCGTTGTCCTTGCCGTTCGCAATCAGCCTCAGCACCTCGATCTCGCGGTCGGAGAGCTCGGAGCGGATCGTCGCGGCGCGGGACGTGTCCGTCGTCGTGGCGCGGACGTGCTGGAGCACCTTCGTCGCGATGTGCGGCGAGATGAGCGACTCGCCGACGGCCGCGGCTCGGATCCCCCTAATCAGGTCCTGGATCGACGAGTCCTTCAGGAGATAGCCGCAGGCGCCCGCGACGATCGCATCCATCACGTCCGAGTCCTGGTCCGAAATGGTCAGCACCACGACGCGCGTCAGCGGTGCGAAGCCGGCGATGCTGCGCGTCGCCTCGACGCCGCTCATCCCCGGCATGTTCAGGTCCATCACCACGACCTCCGGCGCGAGCTCGCGGACGAGCTTGATCGCGTCCGCTCCCGTCGAGGCCTCGCCGACGACCGCGAGGCCCTCGGCTTCGAGCAGGTTGCGGAGACCGGTCCGGAAGAGGTCGTGGTCGTCTACGAGCACGACTCCGAGACCGTCGACGCCTGTCTCGCTGGGCGCTGCAGTCACCCCCATTGCATAGCCTCCCCGCTGAGAGCCACGGAAGTCTAGACGGGATCGTGCTCAGTGCAGCGTGACCGTCAAGGTCCGCCAGCCCCAGTCGAGCGCGAGCTTCCGCGTCGGGAACCAGAGGTCGATGCGGTTGCCCCTGATCGCGGGACCGGTGTCGGCGGCGACGGCGTCGCCGTAGCCCGGGATCGAGAGCGTCGTGCCGAGCGGAATCACGGTCGGGTCGACCGCGGCGACGCCGTGACCGACGGGAAGGCCGGTCGCCGTCGTCCCCGGCAGGTCGTAGCCGGTCGAGACGACGACGAGCGTGCGCCCACGCGGCGCGTCGGAGAGCTGCCCCTGCCCCGAAGCGTCGCCTGTCTGTGAGGGCGGCGCCTCGTCAAGAGGCGCCTGTGCGCTGAACGACTGCGCGCTCGCCGCCGTCTGCACGCGGATCGTCGCGAGCCTCGCGCCGGCCTCGGCCGCGCGGGCGCGCGCCTCGAGGCGCCCGATCGCGTCCGCGTTCAGCCGCTGCTCGGCGCGCAGGCGCTCGAGCAGGCCGGCCCGCTCCGCCCGCGCCGCGGCGAGCGCGGCCTCGCGCGCGGCCGCTTCCGCGGTCAGCTGCCGGAGCCTGTCCTGCCGTGCCGCGAGCCCCCGATCGAGCTCGGTCACCCGCGCACGCGCGTCGCGGGCCTCCCGAACGACCGCCGCCGTCGCCTGAGCCGACCGGCTCAGCCCGTCGAACGCCGTGATCACCTCCTCGAGCGAGGTCGATCCGAGCAGGACCGCGAGCGGATCGGGCTCGCCGTCGACGTACAGCGCTCGTACTTCCTGGCCGAGCTGGAGCTCGGCAGCGGCAAGTGTCCTGCGCGCGGCCGCGAGCTCCTCTGCAGCGTCCGCGCGCTCTGCGTCGAGGCGCTCGAGCGACGTCCCCAGCGCGGCCAGCGAACGGGTCGCGCGCGCGAGCCTGGAATCGAGCGCGAACAGGTCGAGGAGTGCGCTTCGCGCCTCGGCCGCAAGCGCTGCGTCGCGCGACCGAAGCGTCTTCAGACGGTCGTTTGCAGCCGCCTGGCTCGCCGCGAGAAGCCCCGCGAGCGCGACGGCGACGGCGAGGGCGCGAGCACCACGGATTGAGCGCGACCCGCGCAAGGCCGCGGGACGGTACCACGGCGGTCGAGCTTGTGCGGCACGCTTTTGTGCTGCTCTTGCGCGGAAATCGGCTCACCAAGCGGTTGCGACCATCCGCAGACGCTGTTAGGGTGCAGTGCTTGTGACGTACCGGCCCCTCCCGGTGCGTCTGCCGGCGCGAGTCTTAGGGCTTGTGGATCGCGTGAACAGTCGGCAGGCGCGGATCATGCTTCTGGGGCTCCTCGCAGCGGCGATCGCTGCGGCCCCGGCGTTCGGCGACCCCTCGATCTCGGAGAAGCGCGCAGAGGAGTTGCGGGTTCTCGGCGAGATCCACAGCCTCGATGTGCAGCTCGAGAAGGCGACGGAGGCGTACGACCTCGCGAACGTCAAGCTCGACCGCATCCAGGCTGCCCTCCGGACGAACGGGACCGAGCTCACCGTGGCCAGGCGCAACCTGACGGTTGCACAGCGCCAGCTCGGGGCGCGGCTCAAGACGCTCTACGTCTCCGGCGACAGCGGCTCGACGCTCGAGATCCTCCTCGGCGCGACGAGCCTCGACGACTTCCTGAACCGCGTCGACACCGTCAACCGTGTCTCCGATCAGGACGCGCTCATCGTCCGCGAGGTGAAGACGTTCCGGCACTCGGTGCTCGTCCACGGCGCTGAGCTCAAGAAGGCGCGTGCGGAGCAGAAGCAGGTCGTGGCGCAGCGGGCCGCGGCGAAGGCCGACATCCAGCAGGGGCTCGCAGAGCGGGAGCAGCTCGTCGCCTCGATCCGCGCCGAGATCGTGCGCCTCGAGGCCGAGGAGCGGGCGCGGCAGGAGCGGCTCGCACGGGAGGCGCACCTTCGGTTCCTCCAGCAGCAGGAGGCGGCCCGGCAGCAACAGGCGACGCAGGCGCTCGGCACCCAGCCGATCACGCCGACGGCCAGCCCGGGCGCGCCGTCGCCGGCGCCGGTGGTGATCGGCTCCTCCGCCGTCACGCCCGAGGGAGTCACCGTCGCGCCGCCGTCGCGCTACGGCGGGGCCGTCGGGATCGCCATGCAGTACCTCGGCACGCCGTACGTCTGGGGAGGCTCGAGCCCGGGCGGCTTCGACTGCTCGGGCTTCGTGATGTACGTCTACTCGCAGATCGGCGTCTCGCTGCCGCACAACGCCGCCGCCCAGTACGGCTACGGCGCGCCCGTCTCGCGCGACCAGCTCGAGCCGGGCGACCTCGTCTTCTTCGACGGCCTCGGCCACGTCGGGATCTACATCGGCGGCGGGCAGTTCATCCACTCGCCCCATACCGGCGACGTCGTCAAGATCTCGAGCCTCGACGAGTCGTGGTACTCCGCGACCTTCGTCGGCGCCCGCAGGCTCTAAGCGCTCTCAGCGCTCCCGGCGCTCTCGGCGTAGAGGCGGTCGATCTCGGCCGCGAAGTGCTGTTCGCAGACCCGGCGCTTCAGCTTGAGCGTCGGCGTCACCTCGCCCTCCTCCTGCGAAAACTCGCGCGGGATGATCGCGAAGCGCTTGACCTGCTCGAACCGGGAACGGCGAGCGTTGACGTCGTCGACGATTCCCTGGACGAGCGCCTCGACGTCCTCGCCGCCGGCCGTCCGCCACTTCGCGATCTCGGCCTCGTCCAGGGCGACGAGCGCGACGACGTACGGGCGGCGGTCGCCCACGACGAGGGCCTGGGAGACGTGGCGCGACGCTTTCAGCGCGTTCTCGAGGTTCTGCGGCGCGACGTTCTTCCCGCCCGCGGTGACGAGGATGTCCTTCTTTCGATCCGTGATGCGGACGAAGCCTCCATCGTCGATACGGGCCACGTCCCCGCTCGCGAGCCAGCCGTCCTCGAGCAGCACCTCGGCCGTCGCGGCCTCGTCCTTCAGGTAGCCGGCGAAGACGGTCTCGCTCCGGATCAGCAGCTCGCCGTCGTCCGCGAGCCGGAGCTCGACTCCGGGAAGGGCCGGCCCGACGGTGCCGAACTCGAAGCGGGCCGGGCGGTTGACCGTCGCCGCCGTCGTGCACTCGGTCAGGCCGTAGCCCTCGAGGACGAGAATCCCCATGGCGTAGAAGAACTCGGCGATCTCGGGTGAGAGCGGCGCGCCGCCGGAGACGGCGAGCCGCAGGCGGCCCCCGAGCCGGCGCCGGACTTTCGAGAAGACGAGCCGATCGGCGATCCGGTGCTGCAGCGCGAGTCCGGCGGGCAGCGGCCTGCCCTCCTTACGCAACGGCGCTGCCCGGCGGCCGACCTCGAGCGCCCAGCTCGAAAGCCGGCCCCGCAGCCCTCCGGCCTCGTCGAGCCTGGACAGAACGGCGGTATGCATCTTTTCGTAGAGGCGCGGCACGCTCGGGAAGACCGTCGGCCGCACCTCCTCGAGCGCGGCGACGACCGCGTACGGGTCGGGACAGAAGGCGACGGTGAAGCCGGCGTAGGCGCCGGCGAGATGGATCAGCCGGCCGAAGTTGTGGGCCAGCGGGAGGTAGAGCAGCACGGTGTCGCCGGCGACGAGGAAGTCCTCGAGCTCGTCGATCATCGCCGCCATCGCGTAGTAGTTGCGGTGGCGGATCATGCAGCCCTTCGGCGGGCCCGTCGTGCCCGACGTGTAGATGTACGTGTAGAGGTCGTCCTCGGAGATGGCCGCCTCGGCGTCGGCGAGTGCCCTCGGGTTCTCGGCGGCGAAGGCCCGGCCGCGTGCGGCGACGGCAGCGAGATCGTCGAACTTCAGGACGTGCTCGAGCGCGGGCAGCTCGCGGCGTGTCTCCTCGATCGTCGCGAACTGAGCCTCGTCCTCGACGAGGACGCCGACGGCGTCGGAGTGGCCCAGCACGTGGGCGCACTCGGCGGCGGTGCTGCTCGCGTAGACGGGGGCGGTGACGGCGCCGACGAGCGCGAGCGCGAAGTCGAAGAACGCCCATTCGACCGTCGTCCTGGCGAGGATCCCGAACGAGTCGCCCTTCCGGATGCCGAGCGCGAGGAGGCCGTTCGCGTACTCGTCCACGCGGCGGCCGGCGTCGCGCCAGGACATCGGCTGCCAGCGGCCGTTGCTCTCGACGAGGTACGCGGGCTGAAATCGGCGGGCCGCGACGGCGTTGCGCCACAGCGCGCCGATCGTGCGCGCATACTCGGGAGTCGCGGGCGCGGGCTCCGCCCGTAGGGCGGTCACCTCCGTCACGGCCCGAGCTTACTCCGGCACCGGAGCTCCCGGAAGGAGGGGTAACGGCGCTCGCCTAGAATGGGACCGCCCCATGCGCACGACCTGGAACGGCGCGCTCAGCTTCGGCCTGGTGACGATTCCCGTCGGGCTGGCGCCTGCGACGAAGCCGGCCGCCCGTCAATCGGACGTGTCGTTCCGGCTCCTGCACCGGGAGTGTCGAACTCCGATCAAGCAGAAGCGCTTCTGTCCCACCCACGATCGCGAGGTCGAGCAGGACGAGATCGTCCGGGGCTGGGAGGTCGCGAAGGGCGAGTTCGTGATCGTCGAGGACTCCGATCTCGAGGCGATCGAGCGGCAGAGCGACTCGCGCACGATCGACATTGCGCGCTTCGTGCCGCTCGAGGAGATCGACGCCGTCTTCTTCGACCGCACCTACTTCCTCGTTCCCGCGGGAACCGCGGCCGCCCGCCGTCCGTACGTGCTCCTGCTCGAGGCGATGAAGGAGCGCGGCGTCGGGGCGCTCGGTCGCTTCGTGCAGGCGGGGAAGGAGAAGCTCTGCCTGATCCGCCCCAAGGGCGAAGCGCTGGCGCTCGAGACGCTGTTCCTGGCGGAGGACGTCTACTCCCAGGCGGAGATCGCCGAAGCCGTCGAGGGCACCGACTTGCGCGATCCGGAGCTCGACCTCGCCCGTCAGCTCGTCGACAGCCTCGTCGGCGAGTTCGATCCGGCCGAGCTGACGAGCGACTACCGGCGCGACCTGCGCGCGCTGCTCGAGGCGAAGCTCGACGGAGCCGAGATCACACGGCCGGAGCCCGTCGCCGAGACGCCGGTCATCGACCTGATGGACGCGCTCAAGCGGAGCGTGGCCGAAGCGAAGCAGCGGAAACCGAAGGCCGCTGCGGCAGGTGGACGCCGTCGCGCGGCTGCGCGCGGCAAGTAGTCTCGGCCTGCTCTAGTGCTTCTGCGACGCGGCGCTCAGCGCCTGGAGCTGTGCGGCGAAGAGCGTCTTGTCGATCTTGCCCTGGTAGATCGGCACGCCTTCCTGCAGGCAGACGCGGATCACCTCCTGGCGATCGATCCCGAGCTCCTTCGACAGCTCCTCAGGCGTGAGGTGGTTCGCCATGTCGCTCCTCCTTCGGGCATGAAAAAAGCCCGCCGGCGCGCTCGCTCCGACAGGCTTCTTCGAAAAGCCACTTGATGTTGGCCGCGGGATTCAACGGGCCCGCGCCCCCTGACCGTCCATCTCCCGGTGAGGATAGTCCCAGGCGGTGACGGAGGCAAAACTTCCCGATTTCGAGGAGCGTTTCGCCGCCGTGCGCGGAGCGACGCTCAGGTACTTCGTCGCCGGCTCGGGCGAGCCCGTCGTCCTCCTCCACGGCCTCGGCGGCGCGTCCTCGAACTGGGTCGAGATCGCACCCCAGCTCGCGCGGAAGCGACGCGTGCTCGCCATCGACCTCCCGGGGCACTCGGGGTCCGAGCCCTTACCGGCGGCGCCGAACCTGAGCGCGTTCGCCGACTGCGTCGCGCGCCTCGCCGGTTCGGAGGTGATGCTGCCCGCGGCGGTGATCGGCCACTCCGCAGGTGGGCTCGTCGGGCTGCGGCTCGCGCTCCGGCATAAGGGCGCGGTGCGGGGACTCGTCCTCGCCGCGGCCGCGGGCATCTCCTCGCGGCGGCGCGCGGCCCACGTGACGCTCGAGCTGCTCGGCCTCGTCCGGCCGTCGCGGCTCGTCGTGCCGTTCCGGCGCCAGATCGCGCGCATGCCCGCCCTGCGTTACATCCCGTTCGGCTGGTGGGGCGTCGACGATCCACCCGCGCTGTCGGTCGCGGCGACGCGCGGGTTTCTCGACGGCGCGGCGCTCCACACCGACACGCTCGCGCTCGGTCGTGCGCTCGTTCGCGACGATCCCCGGCCGGACATCGAGCGGATGCGGTGTCCTTCGCTCGTCCTGTGGGGAGCGCGCGACCGGTGGGTGCCGCTGCGCGACGGCTTCGAGTACGCGCGAAGGTTGCGGGCGCCGCTTCGCGTGATCCCCGCGTGCGGCCATCTGTTGATCGGCGAGCGGCCGGACGCCTGCCTCGATGCGTTCGAGGGCTTCCTCGACGGCCTGGCGCCGAAGGGGCCCGAGCGCTCGACCTGCGACGCCGGCTGCTAGAGACGTCGGCTACGCAACGGCCGCCTCCTCGAACGGGACGTTCGCCGGCGTGCTGCCGTTCGCCGCGAACAGGAACTCGACGCGGTTCGCAACCACCTCGACGGCCGATCGCCGCTTGCCGTCTTCCTCCCAGGACCGGCTGCGCAGGCGGCCGTCGACGCCGACGCGCTTGCCCTTGCTCAGATACTGCGAGCAGACCTCCGCCTGCCGGTCCCAGACGGAGACGCGGACGAAGTCGGCGCCTCCGTCCTTGCCGAGCCGGTCGACCGCGAGCAGAAACGTCGCCACGCGCTTCTCGCCCGCGAGCTCCTTCAGATCCACGTCGGTGCACAGGTTTCCGGTCAGCGCCACGGTGTTCACTCGCCCTCCTCGTTTTCGACGGAGTCAACGTAGCGCCGAGAATCGCTCGTGTCTGTGCCGACACGGTGACGAGAGTGTCACGAGCACCGATGCGGCGCGGGAGCCGGTACTCTTTCTCCGCCTCGGGGTGTGGCGCAGCCTGGTAGCGCGCTCCGTTCGGGTCGGAGAGGTCCCCAGTTCAAATCTGGGCACCCCGATCGCGGGCACGGGGGAGACAGCCGTTCAGCTCGTTTCCCCCGTGCTACGGCAGGGCTCGGAGATGCCGGCGGTGGACGACCATCGTGCATTCGTCCTCGACGTAGCCGAGGCCGGATCCCTCCGCGATTCGACGCGCTTCCTCCGAGACGATCCCCGACTGCAGCCACAGCGCCTTCGCGCCGGCCGCGACCGCCTCGCGCGCGACGTCGGCACAGACCTCGGAGCGGCGGAAGACGTCGACGAGGTCGATCGGCTCGCCGACTTGCGCGAGCGACGCGACGCACCTCACGCCGAGGACCTCTTCGCAGTCGCGCGGACGCACCGGTACGCATCGATAGCCCTGCTCGAGCAGGTAGCGCATCACCTCGTGCGAGGCGCGCCAGGGTTTCGGCGACGCCCCGACGACGGCGATCGTTCGCGCTCCAGCGAGGATCTCCGCCGGGGTCCGCCGGCTCCCGTCCAGCGGCGCCCGAGGCACGGAAGCGCCCACTCTGGCAGTCTACGAGCCACGTTGCGCCGCCTCCTGACCAACGGGCTCCTCGCCGTCATGGCCGCGCTCCTCCTCGTGGCGCCCGCGCAGGCGGCGGTCGGAGAGCGTCCCGTGCTCTCGGCGCCCTGGCCGGCGGCGTTCACGTTCGATCCCGGCGGGCGGATCTTCTACGGCGAGCGCTTCACGGGCGAGATCCGGATCTACGACCCGGCGACGAAGAGCGACACGCTCTTCTACACGCTTCCGGACGTCGCGACCAGCGGCGAGCAGGGCCTGCTCGGGCTCGCGCTCCACCCGGGCTACCCGGGCAAGCCGTTCGTCTTCGCGTACTACACGCGCAACACGAACGGCGTCGAGAACGCGATCGTCCGGCTGACCGACTCCGGCGGCGTCGGCGGCGGTCTCAAGACGCTCATCACCGTCCCCGCGGGGGGGATTCACAACGGCGGCGTCATCCACTTCGGGCCGGACCGCCGCCTCTATGCCGTCGTCGGCGAGAACGGCAACCCCGCCAACGCGCAAAACCTCGGGATCAACCTCGGCAAGGTCCTGCGCATGACGGCGACCGGAGGCGTGCCGTCCGACAACCCGTTCCCCGGCAGCGTCGTCTGGTCGTTCGGCCTCCGGAACAGCTTCGGCTTCACGTTCGACCCGCAGACGGGCAACCTCTGGGAGCCGGAGAACGGCCCCGAGTGCAACGACGAGCTGAACCGGATCGTCGCCGGCGGCAACTTCGCGTGGGGCCCGCACGAGACCTGCTCCGGCGACGCTCCGCGCAACACGAACCAGGACGGCCCGCGTCCGCGGATCCTTCCGCGTGCGTTCTACCCGTCGACGATCGCGCCGACGGGAGCGGCCTTCTGCCAGGGCTGCGGGCTCGGCTCGTCGCTCAAGGGTCGCCTCGTCTTCGGCGACTACAACAACGGCGACATCCACGCGGTGACGCTGACGGCGGACCGGCTGGACGTGGCCTCGCAGACGGTGGTCCACCACCACTCGAGCGGCGTCTTGGGCGTCGAGCGGGCCCCGGACGGCACGCTCTACTTCAGCGATTCG
>Ga0070741_10004852_pt1 | contig 30848 bp, 34 predicted proteins | sample Coa_R1_4_FD_66440 | JGI IMG/M metagenome (GOLD analysis project Ga0070741, IMG submission 66440) | Surface soil microbial communities from Centralia Pennsylvania, which are recovering from an underground coalmine fire - Coalmine... | ecosystem: Environmental > Terrestrial > Soil > Unclassified ... | reverse complement strand
CGCCGCGGAGCCAGGACATCCAGTCGCCGCGGAGCCAGGACATCCAGTCGCCGCGGAGCCAGGACATCCAGTCGCCGCGGAGCCAGGACATCCAGTCGCCCCGGAGCCAGGACATCCAGTCGCCGCGGAGCCAGGACATCCAGTCGCCGCGGAGCCAGGACATCCAGTCGCCGCGGAGCCAGGACATCCAGTCGCCCCGCTCGGCCGAGTACAAGAAGGCCGCGACCCTCGTGAGCGAGGCGGAGGCGGCGTGCAAGGCCGGCAAGTCGTCCGTGGCGGCCGACAAGGCCAAGGCGGCGATGGAGCTGCTGAAGAAGTAGCGGCCCGCTCTAGCGGTACCACCACGGCCCCGGGGCCATCCCCGGGGCCGTTTCTTTTTTCAGATCAGCCGGGCCCGCAAGCGCGATGAGGCGAAGTCCACCACCATCACCAGCGCCACCAGGACCATCAGCACCGAGGCCGCGGCCGGATAGTTGAGCAGACGCAGATAGGTCTGGACGTAGAAGCCGATGCCCCCCGCCCCCACGAAGCCCAGGATCGCGGCCGCGCGGATGTTGGTCTCGAAGCGGTAGAGCGTGAACGACAGGAACTGCGGCGCCAGCTGGGGCAGCACGCCCCACCGCAGCACCTGAAGACGCGTGGCGCCGGTCGCTACCACCGCCTCCACCGGTCCCGGCTCGATGGCCTCGATCGCTTCCGAGTAGAGCTTCGCCAGGACGGTCGCGGTGTAGACGATCACCGCCAGCACGCCCGGAAAGGGGCCGAGGCCCACGGCGGCCACGAAGAAGAGCGCGTAGACCAGCGTATCGATCGCCCGGAAGGCGTTGAGGAACAGGCGGCTCGAGTAGAAGAGCCAGCGCGGCGCCGCGTTGCGGGCGGCCGCGAAGCCCACCGGCAGGGCCAGCACCGCCGCCACCGCCGTGCCCACGATCGCGATCTGGATGGTCTCGATGGCGCCGCGCATCGCGTTGCCGAGCACCGAAAGATCCGGGGGCACCATCCGACGCAGGAAATCCCACATGTACGGCAGGCCCTCCACGATCCGGCCGAGGGACACCTCGGTCGCCATCGCCGACCACGCGAAGACCGCGGCGAGGCCCACCCACCCGGCCACTCGGCTCCAGCGGGTCATGGCGCGACCAAGGGTACCGGCCCGAAGATCCGCGCCGCCGCCGCGTCGTCGAGCGAGGCGGGGGGGCCGTCGTGCACCACACGCCCGTGCCGCAGGCCCACGATCCGCCGGCCGTAGGTCCGGGCCAGCTCGAGCACGTGGAGCGAGGCCACCACCGTGATCCCATCCTCCGAGTTGATCTGCCGCAGCAGCTCCATGACGGTATGCGAGAGAGCGGGGTCGAGACTCGCCATCGGCTCGTCGGCCAGGATGACCGCGGGCGCCTGCACGAGCGCCCGCGCGATGGCCACCCGCTGCTGCTGACCGCCGGACAGGGTATCGACGCGCCGGTCCGCCAGCTCGGCCAGGCCCACCCGTGCCAGCGTCGCGCGCGTCCGCTCCAGATCGGCGGGGGCAAACCACCCCAGGAGTGACCGCCAGCCCGGCGAGTGGGCCAGACGTCCGAGCACCGCGTTGTCGAGCACGCTGAGCCGGCGCAGGAGGTTGAACTGCTGGAACACGAATCCCACGCGTGATCGGACGCGCCGCAGCGCCTCCGGCCGGGACGCGGTGACGGCGATGCCGTCCACCTCGACCTCTCCCGCGGTGGGCATGACGAGCCCGTTCAGGCAGCGCAGCAGCGTGGACTTCCCCGCCCCGCTGGAGCCGATCAGGGCCACGAACTCGCCCCGGGCGATGTGGAGGTCGACGCCGTCGAGGGCGCGATGGCCGCCCGGATAGTCCTTGTAGAGTCCCCGGACCCGGATCATCGGCGCCCGGCGGTGAAGTGGAAGTGGAGGTGGGAGACGACCTGACCGCCCTCCGGCCCGGTATTGCAGGAGAGGCGGTAGCCGCGCTCGGCGTACCCGGTGCGCTCGCCCAGGAGGCGCGCCACGTGCACGCAGCGGCCGATCAGCGGCGCATCGGCCGGCTCGAGGCGCGCGATGGACTCGATGTGGCGGCGGGGAACGATCAGCACGTGGATCGGCGCCTTCGGATAGAGATCGCGGAACGCGAGGATCTCGTCGTCCTCGTACTCGATCTGCGCCGGGCTTTCCTTGGCGGCGATGCGGCAGAAGATGCAGGTCTCGGTCACGGCCTCCTCCCGGGCTCATGTATAATGCTCGACGCGTCACATCCTGTCGGACGTCGTCGTTGGAGGAGAATGACATGGGGACCTGCCCCAAGTGCAAGCTTCGTATCCGGAAGAACGGCAACCACGTGAAGCTGGGCTCGGTGTGGGTCCACAAGATGTGCCCGCCCAAGCCCGTCGCCGCGAAGCGCGCCTAGCCTGCCAGTCCCCCACCCGCGCGCCTCAGCGCGCGCGACCGTCGGTCTGCCCGGTCCAGTGGAGCCCGATGCCCGCGGGGCGTAGCGATCCCGAGGGCGCGTCACCCGTCAGCGGCCGGGAGTATCGCTCGTTGGCCGGGGCGTACTTCTGCACCCGTCGGTCATAGTTGCAGTGGCAGTTCGGGCAGTTCAGCCGGAAGCTGTCGCAGGCCGCCCGGTGGTGCTCGGCTCCGAAGAGCATCGAGCGAAGGCGCTGCTGGTGCAGGTTGCCGAGCCGGAAGGTGACGTAGCAGAGCTGCACGGTGCCGTCGGCCCCGATCCAGAGCGTGTCCCGGAAATCGCAGGGTACCCGCATCGCCGGTCCCAGCATCAGCCAGTCCGGGATCGACCGCAGCCCCGCCATCGACTGCGTGATCAGCTCGGGCCGCCGCGCCTTCAGCCGGAGGAGCTCGGCGACGAGCCGATCGACCGCAGAGCGGTCCTCGAGGCGGAACTGCAGCGCGCGGTCGGGCCCCTCACTGAAGTAGGGCAAGGAGTAGTGGACGAGATCGACCTGGATCGGCGTCGAGTACCGCTCGGCGAACTCCCATGCCGCGTGCAGGTCCTCGAGATTGCATGAGGGCCGCATCAGGAGCCAGTTGATGCCGACGTAGACGCGGGAGCCGTAGCGCCGCCGCACCGCCGCCACGCCCTCCTCCAGCCGGCGGAAGCGGTCGCGACGCTGGACGTAGTCGTCGTACTTCGCGCCGACGCCGTAGAAGCCGATCCGCACCCGCCGGAGACCGGCGGCGTAGAGCGAGTCGATCGTGTCCGCCAGGAGGATGCCGTTCGTGGTGACCCACGGCAGGACGTCGAGCCGCACCGCGTGCGCGATCATCTCGGCCAGATCGGGATGGAGCAGCGGCTCGCCTCCATAGAAGCGGACGCTGTGGACGCCGAGCGACCGCGCATCGTCGAGCAGGTCCCGGACCATGGAGAGGGACAGCTGTCGGCCCGGCATGAAGTCGCGTCCATAGCGGCAGCCGACGCAGCGAAGATTGCAGTGCGCGGTGACGGCGATCTGGAGCGATCGCGGGGTCGGTCGGATGAGGAGGGGCGTCAGGACCGGGAAGCGGTGGGTCAACGCGGTGCGGGCGCGCTCGGCCATCATCTCGACCCGATCGATGCGCGACCGGAGGACGGGAGACGAGGACAGCCAGGGCGCGAGGTGGCGGAGGCGCGATCGGATGGTCACGACCTCGGCACCTCACGTGAGGGCGGCTGCATGCCCGCCATCCTACTCGGCAGGCCGGTCGTGGATCGTGTGTCTCTTCGGTAACACCTGCTGAGACGTGGCCGCTTCTTCCGCCGGGGAGCCTCGCCAGTCCGAGAAGCACGGAGGGCCGGGGAGCAAGTGCGCTCCTGCCGGCCCTCCGATACGGCGCTACGCAGCGGTGCGGCTCGCTGCTGATTCTTCAAATGGTGGAGGGTAAGGGATTCGAACCCTCGACCTCGGCGTTGCGAACGCCGCGCTCTCCCAACTGAGCTAACCCCCCGTGGGATCGGCCCATTGTACTCGGTCGCCCCGCGCCCGACAAGGAGGACGGCCCGTGCCGCCGCGATGTGGGGTCAGCTCTTGGGCGGCGGCGCGGCCGGCATCTGCCCCAGGACACGCAGGAGCGGCGTGAAGAGGTCGAGCGGCACCGGGAAGAACGTGGTGGTGTTCCGCTCCGAGGCGATCTCGCGCATGGTCTGCAGATAGCGCAGCTGCACCGCGATCGGAAACCGCATCAGCACCTCCGCGGCCTCGCCCAGCTTGGCCGCGGCCTGGAACTCGCCCTCCGCGTTGATGACCTTGGCCCGCCGCTCTCGCTCGGCCTCCGCCTGCTTGGACATCGCGCGCTGCATGTCCTGGGGCAGGTCCACGTTCTTCACCTCCACCGCGGCCACCTTCACGCCCCAGGGGGTGGTGTGCTGGTCGATGATGCGGGTGAGCTCCTCGTTGATCTTCTCCCGCCCGGCCAGGAGGTCGTCCATCTCCTGCTGCCCGAGCACGCTGCGCAGCGTGGTCTGGGCCATCTGGGAGGTGGCGTAGAGGTAGTCCTCCACGCTGATCACCGCCTTGGCCGCGTCCAGCACCCGGAAGAAGACCACCGCGTTCACCTTGACCGACACGTTGTCGCGCGTGATCACGTCCTGAGGCGGCACGTCCATCGTGATGGTTCGCAGGCTCACCTTCACCATCTTGTCGATGAACGGGATGAGCAGCACCAGCCCGGGGCCCGAGCCGTCGCCGCCCGGGTTGAAGATGGCGTTGGTGCGCCGCCCGAAGCGGAAGATCACGCCCCGCTCGTACTCGCGCAGGATCCGGAACGAGGAGAAGACGATGTAGAGCACGATCACCACCACCGGGATGATCCCGAACAGCAGCTGCACGCCTTCCATGGGCACTCTCCTGGGGCCTCAGGGTCGTCGGCGGGAGCGCGTGACCGTGAGGGTGAGTCCATCGATCGCGGTGACCTGCACCGGCTGGCCGGCCTCGATGGCGCCGTCGGCGCTCACCGCGCGCCACAGCTCGCCGTCGATGAGCACCTGCCCCTCGGGCTGCAACGGCGTCCGGGCGGTCCCGACCCGGCCCACCATCGCGCTGGGGCCGGTGGCGGCGGGCCGGTAGAGGGCGCGGATTCCCATGGACACCGCGAGGAACACGAGGCCGGCGGTGGCGCCCACGGTCGGCAGGATGACGCCCCACGAGAGCCGGATGCCGGTGACGTCGGAGGAGTCGTAGAGCATGATCGAGCCGAGCAGCATCGACACCACGCCGCCGATGGCCAGCACGCCGTGGCTCACCACCTTGATCTCGGCGATGAGCAGGATCACCCCGAACAGCAGGAGCAGCAGGCCGGCCCAGTTCACGGGCAGGCTCTGGAACGCGAAGAAGGCCAGGATCAGGCAGATCCCGCCGATGATGCCGGGCAGGATCGCGCCCGGATTCGACAGCTCGAAGAAGATGCCCAGCATGCCGCCCATCATCAGCAGATAGGCGACGTTCGGATCCGAGATCAGCGCGAGGAAGCGATCGCGAAAGCCGACCTCGATGGTCTTCACGGGCGCGCCCCGGGTCGCGAGCGTCACCGGCCCCCGGGAGGTCTTCACGGTCCGGCCGTCGATCTTCTCGAGGAGATCCGGCACGTTGTCCGCCACCAGGTCGACGACCTTGAGCTTCACCGCCTCGCGCTCGGTGGCCGAGACGGAATTGCGCACCGCTTTCTCGGCCCACTCGACGTTGCGCCCGCGCTCGGCCGCGATCGTGCGGGCGAAGGCGGCCGCGTCGTTCTCCACCTTCTTGGTCATCTCCTTGTCCATGCCGCCGCCGCCCACCGGGACCGGGTGCGCCGCCCCGATGTTGGTGGCGGGCGCCATCGCGGCCACGTGCGCGGCCATGGTGATGAACACGCCCGCGGAGGCCGCCCGGGCCCCGGTCGGCGAGACGTACACGATGACCGGGATCGGCGAGGCGAGGATGGTCTGCACCATCGAGCGCATCGACCGCTCGAGCCCGCCCGGCGTGTTCAGCAGCACGATCAGCGCCTGGGCGCCGTCGCTCTGGGCCCGGTCGATGGCGGTCGTGAGCAGGCGCACCGTGACCGGGGTGATCGCGGAGTCCATCTCGATGGTGTCCACCGGCTGGGCGGCCGAGACCGGCCCGGCGGGTGCGACAACGACGAAGCAAATCAGGAGGGAGGCGCCGAGGGCGCCGAGGAGAAACCGACGCATGGCCGATCTCACGGCCTCATCTTAGCATCCGCGTCGGCTCGCAACCCGGCTCGGTATCGGCGCGGCGGCGGCCTATCGGCCGAGCGCCACCACCGAGAGCAGCTCGAAGAGCAGGTTGGCGGCCAGCACGCCGGTGATGGCGCCGGGGCCGTCGTAGGGCGGCGAGACCTCCACGATGTCGGCCCCGGCGAGCTCGAGCCCCCGCAGCCCGCGCACGAGCCCGAGCGCCTCGTACGACGTGAGCCCGCCCGCCTCCGGCGTGCCGGTCCCGGGGGCGTAGGCGGGATCCGCCGCGTCCACGTCGAACGAGCAGTAGACGGGACCACCCGCGAGGCGGCGCAGGCGCTCCACCACCGAGGCGACGCCGTGGTCCTTCACGTCCTCGATCCGGATGACCTCGAAGCCGTGCTCGCGGTGGAAGTCGAAGTCCTCCGGCCCGTAGAGCGGCCCACGGATGCCGACCTGGATCGAGCGCCGGCCGTCGATGAGGCCTTCCTCCATGGCCCGGCGGAACGTGCTCCCGTGGTAGTAGGGCAGGCCGAAGTAGCGATCCCACGTGTCGGGGTGCGCGTCGAAGTGCACGAGGCCCAGCCGGCCGTGCCGGCGGGCCAGCGCGCGGAGCACCGCGAGGGTCACGGTGTGGTCGCCGCCCACGCAGAGCGGGACCGCGCGCGCCTCCACCACCGGCGCCAGCGTGCGCTCGATGGCCGCGAACGTGCCTTCGACGGAGACCGGGACGACGTCGACGTCGCCGCAGTCCGCCACCCGCAGCCGCTCGAACGGGTGCACCCGCAGCGCGGAGTTCCAGGGGCGGATCAGCGAGGACTGCTCGCGCACGTGGCGCGGGCCCATGCGCGCGCCGGAGCGATAGGAGCAGCCGCCGTCGAACGGGATGCCGCAGAGGGCCACGTCCAGGCCCGCGGGCGACCCCACGTACGGCAGCCGCATGAACGTGGCCGGCTGCGCGAAGCGGGGTGAGGCGAAGCCGTCCCGGGGGCGTGGCCAGTCGGTCACGGCAGGTGCCCCGAGTCCGGCGATCAGAGCGCCTCGCGGAGGGCGGCGACCCCCTCCGCGAGGCGCTGGACGTCCTGGATCGTGTTGTACACCGAGAAGCTGGCCCGCAGCGTTCCGGCGATCCGCAGGCGCTTCATCAGCGGCTGCGCGCAGTGGTGGCCGGCCCGCACCGCGATGCCGCGCTGGTCCAGCAGCGCGGCGCCGTCGTGCGGGTGGAGGCCCTCCACGTTGAAGGCGACCACCGCGCCCCGCATCTCCGGGTTGCGCGGCCCGTAGAGGGTGACGCCGGGAATCGGGGCGAGCGCGTCCAGGGCGGCCGCGGTCAGCGCCTGCTCGTGTGCGCTCACCTGCGCCATGCCGAGCTTGCCGAGATACTCCACCGCGGCGTGCAGCCCGACCGCGCCCGCGATCGGCGGGGTGCCGGGCTCGAAGCGCCACGGCAGGTCGTTCCACTGGGCGTGGTCGATCCAGACCTCCTTGATCATCTCCCCCCCGCCCCAGGCCGGCTCGAGCCGCTCCAGCACCTCGCGGCGCCCGTGCAGCACGCCGATGCCGGTGGGCCCCAGCATCTTGTGTCCCGAGAAGGCGTAGAAGTCGGCGCCGATGGCGGTCACGTCGACCGGCAGGTGCGGCACCGCCTGGGCCCCGTCGAGACACACGAGCGCGCCCACCCGGTGGGCCTGCTCCACGATCTGGGCCGCCGGGTTGATCGTCCCGAGCACGTTGGACACGTGGGCCACCGCCACCATCCGCGTCCGCGGCGAGAGCAGGCGCGCGTAGGCGTCCAGGTCGAGATAACCCTCGGGCAGGAGCGGGATCGCCTTCAGCACGGTGCCGCGGTCCCGGCACACCATCTGCCACGGCACCAGGTTGGAGTGGTGCTCGAGCTCGCTCACCACGATCTCGTCGCCCGGCCGGAGCGTGCGCCCCACCGCCTGGGCGACCAGGTTCAGCGACTCGGTGGTGCCGCGGGTGAACACGATCTCCTCGCGCGTGCGCGCCCCGATGAAGGCGCGCACCGCGTCCCGCGCGGCCTCGTAGCGCTCGGTGGCCTCCTCGCCCAGGGTGTGGATCGAGCGGTGCACGTTGGCGTGGCTGGTCTCGTAGTACCGCTGGATCGCCTCGATGACCGAGGCCGGCTTCTGGCTGGAGGCGGCCGAGTCCAGGTAGACCAGCGGATGCCCGTTCACGGCGCGGGTCAGGATCGGAAAATCGGGGCGGCAGCGCTCACCCAGGCTCATGGCCGGCCCTCCCGGGCGAGCGCCGCCTGCAGCACGGTGAGCGGCAGCGCCACGCACTTCATCCGCGACGGCCGGATGTCGGAGTCCAGGCGCTCCAGGATGCTGGCCGGGGTCAGCTCGCGCGCCCGCGCGGTGGGCTGGCCCGCGAGCATCTCGAGCAGCACGTCGGCCGAGGCGGCCGAGATCGCGCAGCAGTCGCCCGTCCACCGGCCCTCGGTCAGGCGATCGCCCTGAACGCGCGCCTGGACCCGGATCCGGTCGCCGCAGAGCGGGTTCACGTCCTCCCCCGTGACGTCGGGGCGCTCCAGCGTGCCGCGGAACCGCGGCTGCCGGAACCGCTCGCGGATGACGTCGCTGTAGAGCGCCATGTCACTCGGCGAGCTCCCCCCGGGCGCCCGACTTGCGGTAGGGCGGGAACCGGTACGCGCTCTCCCGCGAGAGCAGCCCCCCGTGGCCGAGCGCCGCGACCTCCGCGGCGCCCGTGGGCTCGCCGGCGAGGATGCGCGGCAGCACCAGGTCGAAGGTGGTCGCCTGGGAGAACATCCCGCACGCGGGCATGCCGAGCACCGGGTGGCCCCGGAGATCCGCGATCCACAGCAGGCTCCCCGGATGGGCGGGCGCCCCGTGGCGGAGCATGCGCCCGCCCAGGCGCTCGAGCCCCACGAAGACGGGGTCGAGCGGATCGAGCGAGCCCGCCCCGGCCGCGATCAGGATCTGGGCGCCGGCGGCCAGCAGGCCTTCCATCTCGGCCGCCACCGCGGCCGCGTCCCCCCCCGCGTAGCGCACCGGGAGCAGGCGCGAGCCGAACCAGTCCACCTTCTCGGCGAGCGAGGACTCGAAGCGCTGGCGCTGGGGCGGGGTCAGGCTCTCGCGGCTCAGCGCCCCCAGCACGTGCGGCTCGAAGGTCTTCACCGCGACCAGGCCCTTGGCGGTCCACGCGCACGTCTCCGCCTCCTCGACCAGCGCCTCCGGGATCGCGAGCGGGGTGATCTTGGCGCGGGCCACCACCTCGCCCGACTCCACCGGCTGCTGGTGGTAGAGGGTGAAGACCGACATGCCCTCCAGGGCGTTCACCGCGCGGAGCGCCTCCACGTTGACCCGCACCAGGCCGCGCCGCCGGGCCACCAGGGTCCACTGCCCGCCGGCGTAGCCCTTCACCTCCACGTGCTCGCCGCACGCGGCGGCGGCCAGACGGGCGCCCGCCGGCTCCTCGTGGACGTCGCCCGGGTCCATCTCGAGCAGGTGCGCCTCCGGGTCGCGCCACGGCAGCGCGAGCAGGCGCGCGGCGGCCTCCCCGTCCAGGGTCTGGCCCTTGGCGATGGCCACGCGCCCCGCCTCGTCCCGGACGTCGTGGCACATGATGCGCCCCACGAGCGCCGAGGCGGCGGGCGCGGTCTCCTTCCGGATCGCGATCGCTCTCATGGTCTCCGTTACTTGAGCCCCCGGCGCACCTTCTCGGAGATCGGCATCCCGGTGGCGTTCCGCTGGGTGGCCAGGGCCTCGGCGAGGATGCTGAGCGCGATCTCGGAGGCGGACTGCGCGCCCAGGTCGAGCCCGATCGGCACGTGGACCCGCGCCAGCGCCTCCTCGCTCACCCCGTCCTCGCGCAGCAGGTTCAGGATCGCGGTGCCCCGTCGGGTGCTGCCGAGCAGGCCCACGTACCCGACCGGGGTGGACAGCGCGTGCCGCAGCACCGGGAGGTCGTACTTGTAGTCGTGGGCGACCAGCACCAGCGCGGTGGTCGGGATCAGCGGGACCTCCCGGACGAGCTCCGAGGGCACGCCGATCTTCAGGGCGTCCACGTGGGGGAAGCGCTCGGACGTCGCGAAGCGCGGCCGCCCGTCGATCACGATGGTGCGGAAGCCCAGCTCCTTGGCCATCACGGTGAGTGGCATCGCCACGTGGCTCGCGCCCACGATCAGCATGATGGCGGGCGGCGTGAACACCTCCGCGAAGGCGCGCACGTTCTCCAGCATGAGGGTGCGCGACTTGCCCGCCGCGAGCGCCGGCCGGGCCTCGGTCGCGAAGCGCTCGTCGAGGAAGGCGTCGCCCAGCGTGCCCTCGCGGCTGCCGGTGTCCAGCAGAAGCATCTTGGCCCCGTTGTGCGGGGCATCGAGCCGGGTCAGGATCACCGCGCGCCCGCCCCGCTCGGCGTGGGCGCGCGCCTTCTCGTAGAAGGCGAGCGTCGCGTCGTCGGACCGGCCGAGGCTCAGGGGCTCCAGGAACACCTCGATGGTCCCGCCGCAGGTGAGCCCGATCTCCCACGCCTCCTCGTCGCCCAGATCCAGCTCCAGCAGCCGCGGCGCGTTCGTGCCCAGCACGTCGGCCGACTCCTCGATGACCTGCGCGTCCACGCAGCCGCCGATGGTCACCGAGCCGAGCACGCGGCCGCCCTCGCCCACCAGCATCTTGGCGCCTTCCTTCCGGGGCGTGGTGCCGCGCGTGTTGACGAGCGTGGCGACCGCGACCTTGGACTCGCTCTGCTTGAGCCGGTTCAGATTGTCGAAGAGCTCGTCGGCCATGAGGTCACCTCAGTTTCAGATGCCCGGCGAGATCCCGCAGGCTCGCCAGGTTGTGCGCCGCCGCGAAGTGGTCGACCAGCGGCAGGGCCGCCGCCATCCCGCGGGTCAGCGGCTCGTAGGACGGGTTGCCCAGCAGCGGATTCAGCCAGATCAGGCGCCCCGCCTTGCGCTTGATGGTCAGCAGCTCGTTGGCCAGGATGTCCGGCTCGCCGGTGTCCCAGCCGTCCGAGAGCAGCAGCACGATCGTGTGCCGGTCCACCAGGTTGCCCCACCGGGCGTTGAACTCCTGCAGCGACTCCCCGATCCGGGTGCCGCCGGAGAAGTCGCGGACCTCGGTCAGGCGGGCCAGCGCGGTCCGGTAGGACGCACCCTTGAGATGCTCCGTGACCCGGGTGAGTCGCGTGGAGAAGGTGAAGGTCTCCACCCGCCCGAACACGTTCTGCAGCGCGTAGAGGAACTGGAGCAGGAACCGGCTGTAGAGGTCCATGGAGCCTGAGACGTCGCAGAGCAGCACCAGGCGGACCTTCCGCCGCCGGCGCTCCTTCCTCCGCAGCTCGATGATCTCGCCCTTCATGAGGTTGGCCCGGATCGTCCGCCGCATGTCGATGATGCCGCCGCGGCGGGTGGGCCGCTTGCGGCGACTGATGCGGCGGGCCAGGCGCTTGGCGATGAGGATGGTGAGCCGCGCCACCTCATCCAGATCCTCAACCGGAAAGGACGAAAAGTCCTGATCCATCAGGATTTCCTTGTCGCTCACTCCGGGGACCTCGAGCGGCTCTCCGTCGTCGTCCCCCGCCTCCTCCCACCCCTCGAGCGCCACGGAGACCTTCTTCTGCGCGGCCTCGGCGCCGGCGTTGCCGGCGTGCTCCTCCGGGATGGCGGGCGCGGCGGGCCCGGTCAGGCCCTCGAGCCCCTGCCCCTCCTCGGCCTGGAAGCGCCAGAAGGCCTCGAAGCAGCGGTCGAAGACGGGGAACTCCTCGTGGCGGGCCACCAGCGTGGTCCGCAGGGCCAGGTAGACGTCGCGGCGGTCCAGCAGGTCCACCGCCTCCAGCGCGCGCACCGCGTCCATGAGCTCGGTGATGGTGAGCGGCATCCCGGCCGCCCGGAGCATCTGCCCGAAGCGCAGGACCGCGGTGGTGAGATCGCGCGGCCCGGCCATCTACCCCTCCGTCGCCACGAAGCGCTTCAGCCCGCTCGACGCCAGCTCGCGCTTGAACCGCTTGACGTCGTCGGCGTCCTTGAGCACGCAGCCGAGCGTCTCCAGCACCAGGTCCTCGTCCAGGTGGTCGGCGTGGAGCGAGGCGAGGGCCTGGGCCCAGTCCAGCGTCTCCGCCACGCCCGGCACCTTGGAGAGCCGGATCGTGCGCACGCTCTCCATGAAGCGCGAGATCTGCCGGGCCAGCGCCTCGTTGATCCCGGGGACCTTGCGCATCACGATGCGCACCTCCTTCTCGAAGGTGGGGAAGTCCACCCAGAGGTAGAGGCAGCGACGGCGGAGCGCGTCGGAGAGCTCCCGCACCCGGTTCGAGGTCAGGAGCACGTACGGCGGGTGCGTGGCCCGGATGGTGCCGATCTCCGGGATCGTCACCTGGAACTCGGAGAGCACTTCCAGGAGAAACGCCTCGAATTCCTCGTCGGCGCGATCCACCTCGTCGATGAGCAGCACCGGCGGCTTGCCGTCCTGCCCGATGGCCTGCAGGAGCGGGCGGCGGATGAGGAACGGCTCGGAGAAGATCGTCGCTTCCTTCTCCCGGAGCGTGTGGGTGCTGCTCTCCTCGAGCTTGATGTGGAGCAGCTGCTTGGGATAGTTCCACTCGTAGAGGGCCTGAGCCGCGTCGAGCCCCTCGTAGCACTGCAGGCGGATGAGGTTGGTCTCCAGCATCCGCGCCATCACCTTGGCCACCTCGGTCTTGCCCACCCCGGCGTGCCCCTCGATCAGGAGGGGCTTCTTGAGCGTCATGGCCAGGTGCACCGACGTGGCGATGGCGGGGTCGGTGACGTAGTTCGCGCCTTCCATCATCTGCTGGATCTTCTCGATCTCGGCTCTCATAACCCTCTCAGTCTACACCGCGGGATTGGGGTGGAACGGCGCTCCGGATCTTCTCATAGTCGGCGGGCGTATCGACGTCGGGCGGCATGGCGGTCCCGAAGCGCACCCACTCGACGCGGCCGGGATCGCGGGCGATCACCGGCCGCGCGCCCTGGTCCCCGGTGAGAGCCAGGAGCTCGGGAAAGATCGCGCGATCGAACAGGACCGGGTTGCCGGGACCGTTCTCGTACCGCGGCGCCACGATGGGCCGTCCTCCCGCCCGGTGCGCGGCCAGGAGCGCGGGGATGATGCCGGGGTCGAGCGCGGGCTGGTCGCCCAGGGCGATCAGCACCGTCTCGACCTCGGCCGGCAGCGCGGCGATGCCGGCCCGGACGGAGCCGGACTGGCCGGCCTCGGGGGCCGGGTTGACGACGATGCGCACCGGGAGGCCCTCCAGCGCGGCCTGGATGGGCGCCGGCTCCGGCCCGGTGACAACGAGCACCGGATCGAGGCCGGCGCGCTGGACCGCCTCGACCGCGTGGCGCACGATCGGTCGCCCGGCCACCTCGAGCACGAGCTTGGGGCGCCCCATGCGTCGAGACAGCCCCGCGGCCAGCACCACCGCCGCGGTCACGGCGCCCGCTCAAACGAGAGCCCCGCGGGCCGAAGCCCGCGGGGCTCGAGATCCTGCCGGGGGATCACCCGGGAACTCTACTTCGCTGCCGCGGCGGCCGCCTCCATCGCGCGCTTGGCGAACACCCGCAGCAGGTGGCTCTTGTATTCCACCGAGCCCTGGAGATCGGCCTGCACGTCCACGCCCTCGGCCGCCTTCTCGGCCGCGGCCTGAATCGACGCGGCGTCCGCGGGCTTGCCGGTGATGGCCGCCTCCACGCCCCTGGCCCGCACCGCCTTGGTGCCCGCGCCGGTGATGCCGATGCTCGCCTTGCCCACCTTGCCGCCGTCGACGCTCAGCACGGCGGCGACGCCCACCACCGCGAAGCGGGAGGCGGGATGCGGGAACTTCATGTAGGCGGCGCCCGTCTTGGGCGGCAGGGCCGGGATCCGCACCTCGGTCAGGATCTCGCCGTCCGCCAGCGCGGTGGTCAAGAGCCCCTTGAAGAAGTCGTCGGCCTTGATCGTGCGCTTGCCCTTGGGGCCCTCGGCCACCATCTCCGCGCCGAGCGCGATGATCGCGGCCGGATAGTCGGCGGCCGGATCCGCGTGGGCCAGGCTGCCGCCGATCGTGCCCATGTTGCGCACCATCGGGTCGCCGATCTGGGCCGCCACCGCGGCCAGCACCGGGCACTTCGCCTTGACCATCGGTGAGGTCTCGACCTGGTAGTGGGTCGTCATCGCCCCGATCACGAGGGTGCCGCCCTCCTCCTTGATGCCGGACAGCCCCGAGATCTTGCGCAGGTCCACCAGGTGCTTGGGCTGGGCCAGCCGCAGCTTCATGGCGGGCAGCAGGCTGTGGCCGCCGGCCAGCAGCTTGGCGTCGTCCTTGAGGCGCCCGAGCAGTTCCAGCGCCTCCTTCAACGTCCCCGGCGTGTGGTACTCGAACTGGGCTGGGTACATGTCGGCGTCTCCCTTACTTCTTCGATTTGGCGGCCTGAACGGTCTTCCAGACCCGCTCCGGCGTCAGCGGCATGGCTTCGATGTGGTCCACGCCGAGCCCAGACAGGGCGTCCACCACCGCATTGACCACCGCCGGCGTCGAGGCGATGGTGCCGGTCTCGCCCGCGCCCTTGACGCCGAGCGGGTTGACCGGCGTGGGCGTCTCGGTCCGATCGGTCTCGTAGAAGGGCAGCATGTCGGCCTTCGGCAGCGCGTAGTCCATCAGGCTACCGCTCACCAGCTGGCCCGAGTCGCGGTCGTAGACCGCCTCCTCCCAGAGGGCCTGCGCCACGCCCTGGGCGATGCCGCCGTGGACCATGCCGTCCACGATCATCGGGTTGATGACGTTGCCGACGTCGTCCACCGCGAGGTAGCGCAGGATCTTGACGTGACCGGTGTCGGGATCGACCTCGACCACGCACGCGTGGGCCCCGAACGGGAAGCAGAAGTTGGCCGGGTCGTAGAAGCTGGTCTCCTCGAGGCCGGGCTCCACGCCCTCCGGGTAGTTGTGGGGCACGTACGCGGTCAGCGCGACCTGTCCGAACGGGATCGCCTTCTGGGGCGCCCCCTTCACCACGAACTGGCCGTTGACGAAGTCCATGTCCTTGGGGTTCGCCTCCAGCAGGTGCGCGGCGATCTTCTTGCCCTTCTCCTTGATCTTGTTGAGCGACATCAGGATGGCGGTGCCGCCCACCGAGGCGGAGCGGCTGCCGTAGGTGCCCATGCCGAACGGCACGCGTCCGGTGTCGCCGTGCACGATCTCCACGTCGTCGAGCGGGATGCCCAGCTGATCGGCCACCAGCTGCGCCATCGTGGTCTCGTGCCCCTGCCCGTGCGAGTGCGAGCCGGTGAACACGCTGACCTTGCCGGTGGGATGCACCTGCACCTTGCCCGACTCCCACAGCCCGGCCTGGGCTCCGAGCGAGCCCACGACCTTGGACGGCGCGATGCTGCAGGCCTCGATGTAGGTCGAGAAGCCGATGCCCAGCAGGCGCCCCTGGGCGCGCGCGGCGGCCTGGTCGCTGCGGAACTTCTGGTAGTCGAGCATCCCCAGCAGCTTGTCGAAGGCGGCCGCGTAGTTGCCGCTGTCGTACTGGAGCGCGACCTTGGTCTGGTAGCCGTTGTCGAACTTGGGGATGAAGTTCTTCCGGCGGATCTCGGCGGGGTCCATCTTGAGCGCGGCCGCCGCCGCGTCGATCATCCGCTCCAGCAGGTAGCAGGCCTCCGGACGGCCGGCTCCGCGATAGGCGTCGACCGGGGTGGTGTTGGTGAACACGCCGGTGACCTCCGCGTGGATGGCGGGCCACTCGTACACCCCGTTCAGGAGCGTGGCGTAGAGGTAGGTCGGCACCGCGGGCGCGAACGTCGAGAGGTAGGCGCCCAGGTTCGCGGTCGTCTTCACCCGCAGCCCCAGCAGCTTGCCGTCCCGGGCCACCGCCACCTCGGCGTCGGTCACGTGATCGCGCCCGTGGGCGTCGGTCTGGAACGCCTCGCGCCGTGACGAGGTCCAGCGGACCGGCCGCTTGATCTGCTTGGTGGCCCAGGTGCAGACGGTCTCCTCGTTGTAGAGGAAGATCTTGGAGCCGAAGCCGCCGCCCACGTCGGGGGCGATGACCCGGACCTTGTGCTCGGGGATGCCCAGCACGAAGGCGGTCATCAGCAGCCGGTGGACGTGCGGGTTCTGGGAGGTCACCCAGAGCGTCCAGTCCCCGGTCGCGTCGTCGTAGCGGGCCACGCACGCCCGCGGCTCCATGGGATTGGCGACCAGCCGCTGATTGACGATCCGCTTCTTGACCGTGACCGCGGCCGACTTGAAGGCCGCGTCGGTGGCCGCCGCGTCCCCGATCTGCCACTTGAACGCCACGTTGTTGGGCGCCACCTCGTGGATCTGGGGGGCGCCGGGAGCCGCCGCCTTCTCGGTGGCGGTCACCGCGGGCAGCACCTCCCAGTCCACCTGCACCAGGTCCGCCGCGTCGCTCGCCGCGGACTGGCTCTCCGCGATGACCACCGCCACCGGATCCCCGACGTAGCGGGCGGCGTCGGTGGCCAGCGGCATGTGGGGGGGAATCTTCAGGTCGGGCAGGAGCCAGCCGCAGGGCAGCGAGTTCACCCCCGTCATGTCCTTGCCGGTGAAGATCGCGACGACGCCCGGCGCCTTGGCCGCCTTGCTGGTGTCGATCTTGCGGATCCTCGCGTTGGCGTGCGGGCTGCGCACGAACGCGGCGTGGGTCATCCCGGCCAGCTTGACGTCGTCGGTGTAGTTGCCCTTCCCGGTGATGAAGCGCGGGTCTTCACGCCGCTTGATGCTCGAGCCGAGCAGGCGGGCGGTGGCCATGGTCGCCTCCTACTTCCCCGCCATCTTCTCGGCGGCGTACTGGATGGCCTTGACGATGTTGTGATAGCCGGTGCAGCGGCAGAGGTTGCCTTCCAGATCGTGGCGGATCTGCTGCTCGGTGGGCCGCGGGTTGCGCGAGAGCATCTGATGGGCCGACATGATCATGCCCGGCGTGCAGAAGCCGCACTGCAGCCCGTGCTTCTCCCAGAACGCTTCCTGGATCGGGTGGAGCTTGCCGTCCTTGGCGAGGCCCTCGATGGTCAGCACCTGCGCGCCCTCGCACTGCACCGCGAGCAGCGTGCACGACTTCACGGCCATCCCGTTGACGTGCACCGTGCACGCGCCGCACTGGCTTGTGTCGCAACCGACGTGGGTGCCGGTCAGCCCGGCCTGCTCCCGGATGTAGTGCACGAGCAACAGCCGCGGCTCGACCTCGTGCGAGTGAGGGACACCGTTGATCGTCATCGACACGGTCTTTTTCACCGCGCTACCTCCTGAGTTGAGGGGTCCGAGGCCGGGAAAGCGCCCTCAAACGTAGTCCCGGCGGAAGGCCCTGTCAAGGGGACGGCAGCAGCCGCCGGCCCTCGACGCGTGCCTGCTCGAGCACCTCGCGCACGGCCACCCCGCGCTCGCGCGCGAGGCGCCGGACCTCCTCGAATTCCGGCGTCACCGTGACCACACGGCCGTCGAGGCGGGAGACCTTGAACGTGATCGGGCCGTGCGCGGTGTCGAGGCGGACCATCTCCCGGGCCAGGCGAGCGCGCTGGTAGGCCGTCCAGCGGACCCCGATCGTCGACGACTCCTCGAAGAGCACGCGCGACAGGTCGAGGACCCGTGCCGGCTCGCACAGGGCGGTCAGGACCACCCCCGGCCGGCTCCGCTTCATGATCACCGGGGTCAACCAGGCCTCCAGGGCCCCCGCCTCCAGCAGGCGCTCGAGCAGCGGCTCGTAGAGCTGAGGGGACATGTCGTCGATGGTGGTCTCCACCTGGACCACCGTCTCGGTGGCCGCCGGGCTCGACGCCTCGCCCACGAACACCCGCAGGACGTTGGGCGTCTCGAGGTCCATGGTCCCCGCCCCGTAGCCGACCGCGGTCACCCGCATGGCCGGCATGGTCCCCGCCCCCGCCGCCAGCGTGGTCAGGATCGCGGCCCCGGTCGGGGTCACCAGCTCCCGCCGGATGCCGGGGTCGGTGGTCGGGAAGCCCTTCAGCAGCTCCGCGGTGGCCGGTCCCGGGATCGGGATGCGGCCGTGCGGGCCCTCCACGAACCCGCCCCCCACCGGCAGGGGCCCGACGTGGAGCGCGTCGACGCCCAGCACATGGAGGCCGATACAGGCGCCCGTCACGTCGACGATGGCGTCGACGGCGCCCACGTCGTGGAACTGCACGCGCTCGGGCGTCGTGCCGTGCACCCGGGCCTCCGCCTCGGCGAGGCGCCGGAAGACCCGGGTCGCCATCTCCCGCACCGGGGGCGCCAGCCGGCCGGCGGCCAGGATGGCCAGGACCTCGGCGAGCCCTCGATGCCCCGGGTGGTGCCGATGGGGCGCACCCGGATCGGGCGCCCGCTTCGCGTCGGCGGGGGCGCCCGCATGACCCTCGAGATGCACCTCGACCTTCGTGGCGCGAAAGCCCGCCTTCATCACTTCGGAGCGCTCGAGGCGGTAGCCCGCGAGGCCCAGGCCGGCGAGCTCGCGCTCCAGGGCCTCGAACGGGACGCCCGCGTCCACCAGGGCGCCCAGGATCATGTCCCCCGAGGCGCCGCTCGGGCAGTCGAAGTACGCCAGCCGGGGACTCACCGGAGCTTGACGGCGAGCTTGTTGATCTGGTTGGCCTGGGCGGCGGCGCCGTAGCCGTTGTCGATGTTCACCACCGAGACGCCGGGCGCGCAGGAGTTGAGCATGGTGAGCAGCGCGGCCACCCCGCCGAAGGAGGCGCCGTAGCCCACGCTGGTGGGCACCGCGATCACCGGCCGATCGACCAGCCCGCCCAGCACGCTCGGGAGCGCGCCGTCCATCCCGGCGACCGCGATGATCGCGTTGGCCTCGCTCAGGCGGTCCAGGTGCGGCACCAGCCGATGCAGGCCGGCGACGCCGCAATCGTAGATCCGCTCCACGTGGTTGCCCATCGCCTCCGCGGTCACCGCGGCTTCCTCGGCCACCGGCTGGTCGGAGGTGCCCGCGCTGACCACCACGATGAGCCCGAGACCCTCCCGCGCGACCGGCTTCACCACCACGAGGCGGGCCATCTCGTGGACCCGGCACGGCAGCCCGCTCGCGACCAGCGCGGCCACGATCGCGGGGTCGGCGCGGGTGGCCAGCACGTTGTCGTGGTGCTCGGCCAGTCGCGTGACGATGGCCACCACCTGCTCCGGCGCCTTGCCCGCGCAGTACACCGCCTCCGGCACCCCGTGCCGCAGAGAGCGGTGCAGATCGACCCGCGCGAAGCGCAGGTCGTCGTACGGCATCGCCCGGAGCCGGGCGAGCGCCTCGTCGGGGGCGACGGCGCCCGCGGCCACCGCGTCGAGGAGGGCCCTTACTTTTTCCCGGTCCATCGGAGCGTGCGCAGCGCCTCGTTGGCGCTGCCGCTGCGGAAGCCCTGCAGATCGAGCGTCACGTAGAGGTAACCCAGCTCGCGGAAGCGGCGCACGACGGCCGCGTGCCGGTCCTCCTCCCAGAGACGCGGCATCTCGTCCGGCGGCAGCTCGATGCGGGCGAGCCGGTCGTGATGGCGCACGCGGAACTGCCGGAAGCCGAGGCTCCGCAGGAAGGCCTCCGCGTCGTCGATCCGGCGCAGCTTGTCCGCGGTGATGGCGTCGCCGTACTGGAATCGAGAGGAGAGGCAGGCGAAGGACGGCTTGTCCCAGGTGGGCAGCCCGAGCGCGCGGGAGAGCGCACGGATCTCCGTCTTCCAGAGCTCGGCCTCGATGAGCGGCGCCCGCACGCCGCGCGCCTTCGCCGCCTGCATGCCCGGGCGATGGTCCCCGAGGTCGTCCATGTTGGCCCCGTAGACCATCTGGGCGGTGCCGGCGCGCCGGGCGATCGGCTCGAGACGCGAGAACAGCTCCTCCTTGCAGTGGAAGCACCGGTCGGGGCCGTTCCGCGCGTACTCGGGCCGGTCGAGCTCGCGGGTCTGGATCACCTGGTGGGGCATGCCGAGCAGGCCGGCCAGCCGCCGGGTCTCCGCGAGCTCGGCGGCGGGATAGGTCTCCGAGTCCGCCGTGACCAGGAGCGCGCGCTCGCCCAGCGCCTCCCGGGCGGCGCGGGCCAGGAACGTGGAATCGACGCCGCCCGAGAAGGCCACCACCACCGAGCGCATCTCCCGCAGCAGGGCCAGCAGCCGCTCGTACTTCGGGGCGAGTGCGGCCGGGTCGGGGTCGACGCCTGCGCCGCCGGTCGCTCCGGGCTCCATCATGCGGGCCTGCTCACGGCAGGATCGAGTCCGCCAGCTCGGTCAGCGGCGACATGGGACGAGCGCCCACGTGCGCGATCACCTCCGCTGCGGCCAGCGAGCCGAGCCGCCCGCACGTCGGCAGGTCGAGGCCCTGGCTCAGGCCGTACAGCACGCCGGCCGCGTAGAGATCTCCCGCTCCGGTGGTATCGACCACCGCCGAGACCGGGTGCGCCGCGACCGCGTGCACCGTCTCGCCCTGCACCAGCAGCGAGCCCTTCGCGCTCCGGGTCAGCGCGGCCAGATCACAGTGGCCACGCACGAGGGGAACCGCGGCCTCCACGCTCGGCACCTGGTAGAGGGCGCAGATCTCCAGCTCGTTGGCGAACAGGATGTCGACGTGGTTCTCGACCAGGGCGCGGAACTCCGCCCGATGCCGCTCCACGCAGAACGGATCGGAGAGGGTCAGCGCCACCTTGCGTCCCGCCGCGTGCGCGATGGCCGCCGCGGTCCGGAACGCCTCCTGGGCCTCCGGCGGATCGAAGAGATAGCCCTCGAGGTAGAGGATCTTGCCGCGCTCGATCAGGGCGCGGTCCACGTCGGCGGGCCCGAGGCGCACGGAGGCGCCGAGGAAGGTGCTCATGGTGCGCTGGGCGTCCGGCGTGACCAGGATCAGGCACCGTCCGGTGGGCGGGCCACCGGTGGCCCGCGGGGTGTCGTAGCCCACCCCGGTGGCCCGGAGGTCGTGGCCGAACACGTCGCCCAGCTGATCGTCACGCACCTTGCCCACGTAGTGCGCGCGGCCACCGAAGGAGGCCACGCCGACCACGGTGTTGGCGGCCGAGCCCCCGGAAATCTCCACGCCGGGGCCCATCGCCTCGTAGAGGGCGCGGGCGCGCTCCTCGTCCACCAGGTGCATGGTGCCCTTCACCAGGCCCTGCCGCTCGATCAGGGCGTCGTCCGCGTGGCTCAACACGTCCACCAGCGCGTTGCCGATGCCGACCACGTCGAGCTCTCCGCTAGGCACGGCGCGTCCTCCGGGACCCGACCGCCTTCGCGGGCGTGGGGAAGTAGCGGTCGAGCAGCAGCGCCAGGTTCTTGCGGGTCCGCGGCGGGAAGAGCGCGGGGTCGGTGATCACCGCGCTGGCCAGGGCGTCCCCGCAGCCGGCGGGACACGGCTTGCCAACCCGTGGGATCATGCGGCGGAGCACCACCTTGGCGGTGGCCACGTTCTTGAGCAGGTTGGCCACCACCGCCTCCACCGACACCGCCGCGTGGCTCTCGTGCCAGACGTCGTAGTCGGTGGCCAGCGCGAGCGTCGCGTAGCAGAGCTCGGCCTCGCGCGCCAGCTTGGCCTCCGGCATGTTGGTCATGCCGATGACCGAGACACCCCAGCGCCGGTAGATCTGCGACTCGCCCTTGGTCGAGAACTGCGGGCCCTCGATGCAGATGTAGATGCCGCCCCGATGCACGCGGGCCCCCGCCTCCCGGCTCGCCGTCTCCAGAAGATCGCCGAGCGCCGGACACACCGGATCGGCCATCCCCACGTGACCGACGATGCCCTCCCCGAAGAAGCTCGAGACTCGTCGGCGCGTGTGGTCGTAGAACTGGCCCGGGATGACGAGGTCGAGCGGGTGGATGTCCTCCTTCATGCTGCCCACCGCGCTGACCGAGACCACCCAGCGGGCCCCGAGCGACTTGAGCCCCCAGATGTTCGCCCGGTAGTTGATCTCGCTCGGGCTCAGCCGGTGCCCGCGCCCGTGGCGCGGCAGGAAGATCACGCGGCGATCCCCGAGCCGTCCGACGCCGAAGCGATCCGAGGGCTCGCCAAACGGCGTGCGGACGGGGACCCAGCGCAGGTCCTCGATGCCCTCCATCTCGTAGAGGCCGCTGCCCCCGATGATGCCGAGGGCCGGCTCCTCGGGCGGGACGGCCGCGCGGGCCGCGGTCATGGCGCCGCTTCCACGAGGCGCCCGAGCGTCCGGTCGCCCTCGACCGCGGTGATCTCCACCGTCGCGATCCGCCGGCCCGGCTCCTCGCGACCCTCGAACTGGACCTCGACGTAGTTCGGGGTGAGCCCGGCGCGGAGCCCCGTCCGCCGCTCGCGGCCCTCGAGCACGAGCACCTCTCGCGCGCGGCCGACGAGCCGGCGGCGGAACGCGGCGCTCTTCTCGCGACCGAGCGCGCGCAGCCGCTCGCCCCGCGCGCGGATGACCGCGGCCGGCACGTGGCCGGGCCGTCGCGCCGCTTCGGTGCCCGCGCGGTCGGAGTAGGCGAACACGTGCAGGTAGGAGAACGGCAGCGCCCGGATGAGCGCCATCGTGGCCTCGAAGTCGGCCTCGGTCTCGCCCGGGTGGCCGACGATGACGTCGGCGCCCAGGCCGAGGTCGGGGATGGCCGCGCCGAGCCGCTCGACCAGGGCGCGGTACATGCCGGTGTGGTACGGCCGGCGCATCAAGCGGAGCACGCGGTCGCTACCGCTCTGGAGCGGCAGATGCAGGTGCGGCGCCATCGCGGGCAACGTGGTGACGGCGTCGAACAGCTCGGGGGTGAAGTACGACGGCAGCACCGACGAGAGCCGGAGCCAGCGCAGGCCGTCCACCCGGGCCAGCTCGCGCAGCAGCGCGGCCAGCGTGGTGCGCGGGTAGAGATCGGCGCCGTAGTGGCCGATGTCCACTCCGGTCAGCGTGATATCGGGATAGCCCGCCTCCGCGAGGGCCCGCACCCGGTCCAGCACGACCTTCGGCTCCTGGCTGCGGCTCTGCCCCCGGGCGGCCGGGACGATGCAGAAGGCGCAGCGGTGCTGGCAGCCGTCCTGGATCTTCACGAACGCGCGCGACCGTCCGGCCGGACGCACCGGCGGCGCGATCGGCACCTCGCGGGCCTCGCGGATGTCGCCCACCGCGACCGTGGGCCGCGCGCGCTTCACGAGCGAGTCGAGCAGCTCGGGGAGCCGGTACTTCTCGCGGTTGCCCACCACCAGATCGACGCCGGGCAGCGCCGCGGCCCGGTCCGCGTCGGTCTGGGCCCAGCAGCCGGTCACCACCACGAAGGCGTCGGGGTCGGCGCGCGTGATGCGACGGATGGCCTGGCGGTCGGAGAAGTCGGCGCGGCCGGTCACCGTGCAGGTGTTGACCACGTGGACGCGCGCCGGTCGCCCCGGCGGCACCACCTGGAAGCCGCGGCTCTCGAGGAGAGCGCCGATTTCCTGCGACTCGACCTGGTTCAGGCGGCAGCCGAGGGTGGCGAGCGACACCGTCACCGGCCCGCTCATGCCGGGACCGCCTCGCGGAGCTGCCCGCAGGCGGCGCCGATGTCCTCTCCCTTGCTCCAGCGGATCGTCGCGGTGATCCCGTGCTCGAGCAGGATCGCCTGGAAGGCGAGGATGCGCGGCAGCGGCGGGCGCGCGAAGCCCGATCCCTCCCAGTCGTTGAACGGGATCAGGTTGATCTTGGCGCGGACGCCCTTGAGCAGGCGCACCAGCCGCCGCGCGTCGTCCGGCCGATCGTTGACCCCGTCCAGCAGCACGTACTCGAACGTCATCCGCTGCCGGAACGGCAGCGGGAAGCGGCGGCAGGCGGCGAGCAGCTCCTCGATCGCGAAGCCGCGGTTGACCGGCATGATGCGGTCCCGGATCTCGTTGCTGGTGGCGTGCAGCGAGATGGCGAGGTTGACCTTGAGGTTCTCCCGCGAGAGCCGCTCGATGCCGCTCACCAGCCCGACCGTGGACACCGTGATTCGCCGCGGGGAGAAGCCGAAGCCCTGGGGATCGGTCAGGACGCGGAGCGACTTCACGGTCGCCGCGTAGTTGGCCAGCGGCTCGCCCATGCCCATGTAGACGATGTGGGTGATGCGCGCGCCCGGGGCGAGTCCGCGCCGGGCGACCATCACCTGGGCCAGGATCTCCCCCGCGCTCAGGTTGCGCTCGAGCCCCATGGTGCCGGTGTGGCAGAACGCGCAGCCGAAGCCGCAGCCCACCTGGGTCGACACGCACAGGGTGAGACGGTCGCCATCCGGCATGAGCACGGCCTGCACCCGCGCTCCGTCGCCGTACCGCAGCACCAGCTTGTGGCTGCCGTCCTGCGACGGCGTCCGGCGCTCCACCTCCGGCAGCACCACCGTCGCCTGGGCGGCCAGGGCGACGCGGAGCTCCCGCGGCAGATCCGACATCCGATCGAGGTCCACCTCTCCGCGGCCGAAGATCCAGCGGGCCAGCTGCCGGCCGCGGTACCGCGGCGCGCCAAGGGACTCCGCGAGGCTTTCGAGCTCGGCGGGAGAGCAATCGAGCAGGTTCGTCGAAGACATACGCACCGTCGGATATTAGCATACGGCTCCGGTGGCCCCGGAGCCGGACGGCGCAGGCGGCGGCCGCGCGGCTAGTCGTCGCCCAGCGTGAAGGCGGACGCGCAAAGGAATCCGAAGGCGAACACCACCACCACCACCAGGTACGTCCAGACGTAGCGCATGGGTCACCTCCGCCGCCGACATTGTCCGGTGGGAGGTGTCCGCGCGCCGCACAAAAAGCGCGCGCCCGCGCGGCCCCACCGGTGGTGGTGCGGCGCTCGCGGTGGGCGAAAGGGCGCGGTCGTTACCTCACGTCGGCCCGCGCCCGCTCGGCGGCGGCGCGGAGCGCCGCGCTCTGCTGCTCGAGCGCGGCCAGCCGCTCGCGCATGGCGCTCACGCGTCGCTCCGCGGTCTTGGCGGCCCGCTCGGCTTTCCGTGCGGCCTGCTCCCGTCGGCGGGCTTCGCGAGCGTTTCGGCGGGCCTCGCGCGCGGCCCGGCGGGCGTCGCCCCTCTGGGACGGCTCGGGCCCTCGCGTCTCGGAGTTCGTTGCCGGGACCGTCGCGGGCGCCTCGGCGGCGGCGCGCGGGGTCGTGGGACGCTCGCGCAGGAAGGCGGCCGGGATCGGTCCCCCCGACAGCACCGCGAAGCCGGGATCGGCGTGCTCGCTCTGGAGACGCCCGGCGCTCAGATCCGCACGCAGCGTCCGGTCGGCCACCGCGGCGAGCAGCGTGCTGCGCAGCCGCCGATCCCGCGCGGCCGAGGCTCGCGGTCCGGCGCCCTCGAGCGCATCCCGGGCCGCGCGCGCCACCGGCTCGAAGGCGGCGCGATACGCCTCGGTGGCGGCGCGCAGGTCGCCCTGCCCCAGCTGCGCCCGCCGCAGGCGATCGACCGCGTCCGCGAGCGCGGCCAGCTCGCGCGGGCGGGCGGTGGCGGTGCGGTTGAGGGCCCACGTCACCGGGCTCGGCCTCGGCAGCTTCGCGATGCGGCGCGCCTCGTCGCGATCGCCCTGCTCGGCGAGCCGCGCGGCCAGCGCGCGGCGCGCCGCCACGAACTCGCGAGGCGGAACCGATCGAAGCTCCTCGGCCGGATCGTGCTTGCCCTTGCGCATCGGCACATTCTATCGTCAGCCGTCCGCGCCGGCAGCGATCGCCAAGGTCGGCGAGGAAGGAGGGCATGACATGCGCGCGACGGCGACGACGGCGGTGATGCTGGCGCTCGCGCTGGCCGGGTGTGCCACGTCTCCTCCGCCCGTGACCCTGCGTCATCCGCAGACCGGGCGGACGTTCACGTGCACGGCCGACGCGAAGGTCAGCCAGCGGTGGTGGGACGAGGAGGCCAAGCGTACCCGCGACAACTGCGTGCGGGAGCTCGAGAGCCAGGGCTACCGCGTGGTCGAGTAGCCGGGTCGGCCGGCCCGGGGGCGTCGGCGCGCGCGCGGTGCGCGCTGGGACGTTCCGTCGGAGACTGGGACTGAGCGGGCCGCCGACCCATGAGGTCGGCGGCCGAGGGTGGACCGGAAGCCGGCTACTGAGCGATCGTGATTCGTCCGGACAGATCCACGATGACGCGCATCGTGGTGGAGTACTTCGTGCTGGTGATCGTGAACGTCGGGTTTGACGTCGCACTGCCGAGGCGAGTGAACGTGACCGAGGTGGAGCCAGACAGCGTGACGCCCTGCGAGGTCTTGTAGAGACCCGCGCTGGTCATGCCCGTGATGGTGAGCGCTCCGCCGGCGCCCGAGGCGCAGTTGGCGCCCTTGGTGGCCGTGAAGCCTCCCGTGCTGCGATTGGCCGTCATGTCGCAGTTCTCTTTGATCGCCTGCTGGCGGACCCGATTGAGGATCGCCGCGACCTCGCGGGCGTCGGCCTGCGCCTCCGCGGTCCGCAGATAGCGGAGGAAGCTCGGCAGTGCCAGGGTGGTGATGATCACGATGACGCCGACGGTGATCACCAGCTCGATCAATCCGAAGCCGGCCTCGCGTCGGCGCCTCATCGGAGCGCTCCTTCGGCCAGCGCCTGCACATAGCCGGACGCCCACGCGAGCGCCAGGCTGGTGGTCAGGGTGATCAGTGCGATCCGGGCCACTATGAAGCCGAGCCGGCCCAGACCCAGACCGACGTCCTTCCAGGTGACGGAAAGCGTCTCTTCCTTGACGGTCACGGGCAGATCCGATCGGTGCATCATGGCGATTCTTCAGCTCCTTTCGCTGCTCCGGCTGAGACGAATCTCCTACCGGGCAAGGAGCGTGCCGAATTGCGCAAGCTGCCGCGAACGCGATCTGAGTCGGAGGAGCGGCCGGTCAGGAGGCGCCCGCGCCTCCGGGACTCACCGCCCGGGATCTCCGCAACTATCGTCGCGGGCAGAGGCGGTCTCGTCACGCCAGACGGCGTCGGGGGAGCAGTGCGCGGCGGCGCGCCGGCGACACGCGTTGCCGCTGCGCTGAAATCAGGGAGCGCCCGCGCGGCGCCACTCCTCGGACTGCTCGCGCCACACGAGATAGCAGAAGACGTGCGCGGGCAACGAGCCCGCGGACGATTCGACGTGATAGCCGACCTGACGCGTTGAAACCAGACCACCACAGACGGCGCACGGCCTGCCCGTGCCCCGACCGGCCCGGGACGGACCGATCGGAGGAAGGCTACCCTGCCCCAGCGCGAGTCGCACGCGGAGCCGCAGGAAGTCGATGTCCGACCCCCGATGGTCGGTCGACGCCACACGGGTGGCCATGACGGCCTCCTGTTTCCAGGCCGAGTCCGGCCCGATCTCCTGTACTCGGTAGGCTATATAGACGGCGATTCGGGGTTGTCAAATACTGGAGACCTTGGCGGGCCGCTTGCACAACGTTCTCTGCACACGCCGGTTTGCGACAACCCACAGATTCCGTGGGCGGCCCGTGGATAACCCGGTGGGTGCGACCACGGCGGGGCTGAAAAATCACACACTAGGAACTATTCGCTCGATTTCTGAGCAGCGCCCGCTGAATCTCGGTTCGGCGGAACTGCGCGCGTCGGGCAGGGCAACCACCGCTCCATTTCTACACGGGAACTTCCCGCCCGCGGTATGGTCTTACCGTGCGAGAGGCGGAAGCAGGCGACGCGCCGCGCTTCCTGGCCCGGCTGCGCGCCGGCGAGAGCGCCGCCTTCGAGGAACTGGTGATCACGTACCAGCATCGCGTGTTCGGCGTTGCCCTGCGGATGCTGGGAAACGCCGCGGAAGCCCAGGACGTGGCCCAGGAAGCCTTCCTCCGCGCTCACCGGGGCCTGAGCGAGTTTCGCGGGGACGCCAAGCTCTCGACCTGGCTCTACGCCATCACCTCCCGCCTTTGCCTGAACCGGCTCGCCACCGGGGAGCGCCGCATGTGGCGGCAGGGCGAGGACACGCTGCTGCGGCTGGCCGGCGGCGAGACGCCGGAGGAGGCGCTGGAGCGCGGCGAGCTCGAGGTTGCGCTGCACCGGGCGATTGCCGAGCTGCCCGAGGAGCGGCGCATCGTGGTGGTCCTCCGCGACCTCGAGGGCCTCTCCTACGAGGAGATCGCACAGGTGCTGGATCTGGAGCTGGGGACGGTGCGCTCGCGGCTGCACCGGGCGCGCGCGGACCTCCGGGACAAGCTGGAGCGCTTTCTGCCATGACGTGCCACGACGCGCGCGAGCGCCTCTCCGCCTATCTCGACGACGCCCTCGCGCCCGACGAGCGGCGTGACGTGGCGGCCCACCTGGGCGGCTGCGCGGAGTGCCGCCGGGAGCTCGCCGGGCTCGAGCACACGGTGGCCTTGCTCCATCGCATCCAGTCCGTCCACGCGCCGGTCGGCTTCGTCGATCGCGTGCTCGAGGCGGCCGAGCCGCGCCCGTGGTACCGGCGCGTCGGCGCCGCGATGTTCCTGCCGTTCTCGGTCAAGGCGCCCGCCGGCGCCACCGCGCTCCTGATGGTGGCCCTCCTCGCGGTGCACGTGTTCCAGGGCACGCCGGCGCTCCAGCAGTCGGCGCGCCGGCTCGAGCCTGCGCGCGAGCAGCCCGCCGCGCCGCCGCCCGCGGCGGTGCAGCCGTCATTGGTCCGCGAGCCGCCCGTTGACGAGCCGAGGCCCGAGCGCAAGGCACGTGAGACGGCGTCCGACGCCGAGCAGGAGCGGCTGAAGGACGTGCGACGGCGCGACAGCGATGCGCGCCCTGCCGGTGCGCCGTCGCCGTACGTCCCGCCTCCCGCGGCATCGACCATGCCACAAGCCCCGGCGTCCGCGGCCCCGACGCCCGCGACTCCCGCACCGCCGCCGGCCGGATCTCCCCCCGCGGCTTCGGCGCCGCCGGTCGTTTCCGCGCCGTCCGTCACCTCCGCGCCCCGGACCGCCGAGCCACGGCCCGCTCCGGCGCCCGCCGCCCCGCCCGCGCCGGCCGCCCCGGCCCCGGCGCCCGGCGCGAAGGCGGAGATGCCCGCGGAGAGCCGTCAGGGTGATAGCCGCGGGCAGAGCCTGGACGCCGCGCGCTCCGGCCCGTCCCCGCGGCTGGCCGCCAAGCGCGCGGCGCCCGCCGACGTGGTCGCGCGCATCGCGGTCCGCGATCGAGAGGCCGCGGAAGCGGAGCTCGCCACGCTCCTCGGCCGCGTGGGCGGGCGCGAGACGGGCCGCCGGCAGGAGGAGCAGACGACGGTGATCGAGGCGATCGTCCCCCAGTCCCGCTACCCCGAGTTCACGCAGGGCCTGGGCGCGCTCGGCACCTGGCGGCTCGAGGCGGACCGCCCGGACCTGCCCTCCGACGTCCGGGTGATCCTGCGCCTGCAGTAGCCCGGGAACTTTCAGCCGGATCCCCGGTCTCACCGGATAGTCGCACGAATCCGCTGGACCGGAGGAACCCGATGCCCACGCTTCGCATTCGCTGGATCGCGCTGGCCCTCACCGGGGCGATGGCCTGTCCGCACGCGGCGGCCGCCGCACCGATCAGCATCACTGCGGCCGATCAGCGCGACGTCACGGTGACGATCTACAACGGCAATCTCGGCCTGGTCAGGGAGACGCGCGAGGTGCGCCTCGAGCCGGGGGTAGTGGAGGCGCGCTACGCCGACGTGGCCGCGCAGATCGACCCCACCTCCGTGCACCTTCGCTCGCTCAGCGATCCCGCCGCGCTCCGCATCCTCGAGCAGAACTACGAGTACGACCTGCTCTCGACCGAGAAGCTGATGGAGAAGTACGTCGGGCGCACCGTGCGGATCTACCAGGGCACCGGCACCTACCAGGAGGCGGTGCTGCTGTCCACCCGCGGGCCCGTGTTCGACATCCAGGGCCAGATCCACATGGGGCACGTGGGCCAGGTGGTGCTGCCCGCCCTGCCCGACAACCTGGTGTCGAAGCCCACCCTGGGGTGGCTGCTGCGCAACACGCGGCCCGCCCCGCAGAAGGTCGAGGCCTCCTATCTCACCGGCGGCATCAGCTGGAAGTCGGACTACGTGCTGCTCATCAACGCCGACGACACCCGCACCGATCTCACCGGCTGGGTCACCATCACGAACCAGAGCGGCGGCACCTACCGCGACGCGACCCTCAAGCTGGTGGCGGGAGACATCAACCGGGCCCGCAGCCGCGACGATCTGCGCCGCTCCCTCGAGGTCGCGGCCAAGGCCGCCGCCCCGCCCACGGCCGACCGCGATTTCAAGGCCGAAGGGTTCTTCGAGTACCACCTGTACACCCTGGACGGCCGCACCACGATCAAGGACAACCAGACCAAGCAGCTGACGCTGCTGGCGGCCGCGGACGTCCCGGTGGAGAAGCGCTACATCTACTACGGCGCGGCCGCCTACCACCGCACCCAGTACGGCGTGCCCTTCGCCAACCAGAAGGTCGGCGTCTACCTCGACCTGCGCAACAGCAAGGCCAACCGCCTCGGGGTGCCCCTGCCCAAGGGCAAGATCCGCGTCTACAAGGCGGACGCCTCGGGCAGCCAGCAGCTGATCGGCGAGGACTGGATCGACCACACCCCGAAGGACGAGAAGATGCGCATCAAGATGGGGGAGGCCTTCGACGTGGTGGGCGATCGGGTCCAGAAGGACTGGAAGCGCATCGGGTCGAACCTCTACGAGGTGGAGTGGGAGATCACGCTCCGCAACCACAAGCAGGAAGCGGTGACCGTCGAGGTGGTGGAGCCCGTGGCGGGCGACTGGGAGATGCTGCGATCGAGCCATCCGCACCAGAAGGTGGAGGCCTCCACCGCCCGCTTCTCGCTGGCGGTGCCCAAGGACGGCGCGACCACGCTGTCGTACCGGGTGCGCCTGCGCTTCTAG
>Ga0070741_10004851_pt1 | contig 30867 bp, 30 predicted proteins | sample Coa_R1_4_FD_66440 | JGI IMG/M metagenome (GOLD analysis project Ga0070741, IMG submission 66440) | Surface soil microbial communities from Centralia Pennsylvania, which are recovering from an underground coalmine fire - Coalmine... | ecosystem: Environmental > Terrestrial > Soil > Unclassified ... | reverse complement strand
CACCGCCGCGCCCGCCGCCACCGCCGCCACGGCGGCCACCGATGGCCGAGTTGATCCAACTATTTCGCGTCAACTCGGCCATCGGTCGCGGGGGAAGCCGCCCCGGTAGCCCAGCCGGCTCGCGGTGGCCCGGCGCCGCTCGGGCGGGGCGCGCTACGCCGCCGCCTCAAGCGGGGCCGCGGCCCCCTTGCCCTCGCGGCAGGTGGTCGCCGTGACCTTCTGCAGCGCCGCCGCGACCTGCTCCGCCTCCTCGGCGCTCAGGCCGCTCAGGTGGCGCTCGACCTCGGCCGCGTAAACCTGCGTCATCTCGTCCAGGATCCGCTCGCCGGCCGGCGTGAGCTGGGCCCAGAAGCCACGCCGGTCCTCGGTGCAGGTCAGGCGCTCGACGTAGCCCGCGTCCACGAGGCGATCCACGAGCTTCGTGATCCCGCCCCGGCTGAGCGTCAGCCACTCGGCGAGCTCGCTCATGCGCGGGCGGCCGGTGGGGCTGAGCTTCACCGCCCGCAGCACCTCGAACCAGCTCAGCGGCGGCAGGTCGGCCGCGGCCAGGGCCTGCTGGACCCGGTCGGTGACGGCTGCGTGGCTGGTCACCACCGCGCGCCAGGCGTCGAGGCGCTCGCTCGATTTGCTGCTGCTCATGCGTCAATTGTAACCAAGTAAATAGTTGACAGAGAAACCGGATCTGCTAGGATTCCTTGCCAGGTCAACTATTTCCCTTTCAACTAGGAGGTTTCCCATGGCCCCTACCCAGGCCCAGACCCAGCCCCGCTCCCTCAGCGGCAGCTTCCGTTCCGACCCGGTCCACTCGTCGTTCGGCTTCGCGATCACCCACAGCGGGATCTCGACCTATCGCGCCGCCTTCACCGACGCCGACGCCACCCTCGTCGCCGGCGAGGACGGGGTCGCCCTCGAGGGCAGCGCCGCGGTCGAGAGCGTCACGATCACCGAGCCGCCCGAGTTCCGGGCCCACGCGCTCGGCCCCGAGTTCTTCGACGCCGAGCGCCACCCGCGGATCACGTTCCGCTCGCGCGACGTGGAGCTCGCCGACGATGGGTCGGCCCGCGTGAGCGGCGAGCTCGAGATCCGCGGCGTCGCGCGGCCCGTGAGCGCCACCGGCACCTGGGCGGTCGCCCCCGGCTCCGGGCGCGTCGCGCTCGAGCTCGAGGCCGTCGTCGACCGCCGCGAGTTCGGCATCGACTGGCAGATGGAGGCGCCGGGCGGCGGCGACATCCTCGGCTACGAGGTCACGATCACGGTGTCGCTCGAGCTCGTCCCCGAGGAGGGCTGAGGCGTGCGGGTGCTCGGGATCTCCGGCAGCCTCCGGCGCGGCTCCTACAACGCGGCCCTGCTCGAGGCGGCGGGCCGCCTGCTGCCGCCGGGCGCGGAGCTGGTCCGCTACGAGGGCCTCCGCGACCTGCCCGCCTACGACGAGGACCTCGACCGTGAGGGGGAGCCCGGCCCCGTGGCGCGCCTTCGCTCCCAGATCGCGGCGGCCGACGCGGTGCTGATCGCGACGCCGGAGTACAACGCCTCGATCCCGGGCGCCCTCAAGAACGCGATCGACTGGGCCTCGCGGCCCTACCCGGAGAACGCGCTGCGCGGCAAGCCGGTGGCCGTGATCGGAGCCAGCACAGGCATCTTCGGCGCCGTGTGGGCGCAGGCGGAGCTGCGCAAGGTCCTCCACCACGCCGGCGCCCGCCCCCTCGAGGAGGAGCTGGCGCTCGGCACGGCGGCGCAGGCCTTCGGCCCCGGCGGCGAGCTTCGCGATCCGGAGCTGCGCGAGCGCCTCGGCGCGATCGTCGCGGCGCTCGTCCGCGAGGCCCGCGCCCCGGTCGCGCTCGCGGCCTGACCTCCCCGCCACGGCCGCCGCGAGCGATCACGCCAGGCGATGGCCGAGTTGATCCAACTATTTCGCGTCAACTCGGCCATCGGTCGGGGCCGGCGGCGTCCCGGCGTCCCCTCACGCCTCCCGGGCGAAGCGCTCGATCACGGAGTCGAGCAGCGCCAGCGACGGGCGCCACTCGACCCGCGCCCGCGCGGCGGCGAGCTCGTCGAGGTCGAGGATGCCGAGCTCCCGCGCCCGCGCGAAGCAGCCGTAGAGCTCGTCGGCCGAGCAGACCTCGGCGAGGTCGATCAGCGTCCGCGCCACCGACGTGCAGGGGATGCCGTCCACGACCGCGATGTCGTCGGGATGGAGCGGCGGCCCGCGGTGGACGACGATGCCGTTCGGCGCGGTCTCGACCGTGCGCGGGTCGGCGGGGGAGCCGGGGACGTAGATGTGGATTGCGTCGCGATCTTTGATCGCCGCGAGCGTGCCATCGGATCGCCGACCCGTTGCCGCCAAATCGCGACGAATCTGTGCCAAGCTGCGCGCGGAACAGCACCGGCACCCGCCCGAGCAGAAGTGATCGCCGACCCGGACCACGAGCTGCGCCGCGCCGCCCACGCCCACGTGCTGAACCTGGGCGGGCCTACGACGACCTGGTCCCGCGGGCGGTGCTCCTCGAGGGCTTCCGCTTCCAGGGCCGCCGCGTCAGCCTCGGCTCCTTCCAGCGCGGGATCCACCGCTCGAGCCTGCAGTGGGGACCCGCGGCGCTGACCCTCTTCACCTCGCCCAACTCGCCCTACGACGATGAGATCGACGAGGAGGGCGACGCGATCGTCTACGCCTATCGGCGCGGCTCGATGTCCCTGGCCGACAACCGCGCGCTCGACGCGGCGTTCGAGATGCGCGTGCCGCTGATCTACTTCAAGGACCGCAGCCGGGCGGCGATAGCGGTCGCGGCCGAGCGTTCGAGATGCGCGTGCCGCTGATCTACTTCAAGGGCATCGAGCCCGGCCAGTACATGGTGATCGCGCCCGTCTTCGTGACCGACCGGGACCCGGGCGCGGGGCTCGTGCAGCTCACCCAGGGCATTCCCTACCTGGACCTCGCGGGCGAGGGGCTGGTCTCGCCGCCCCCGGCCCGCCGCGAGGCGGTGCGCGAGGTCCTCATACGCCTGCGCCAGCAGCGCTTTCGGCGCGAGGTCCTGGACGCCTACCGCCACCGCTGCACGGTCTGCGCGCTGAAGCGCCGCGAGCTCGTGCAGGCCGCGCACATCACCGAGTTCGCCGGCGGCGGGGTCGAGGAGGTCACCAACGGCCTCGCCCTCTGCGCGATCCATCACCTCGCCTACGACCGCAACCTGATGGGCATCGACCCGGGCGGCGTCGTTCACATCTCCGCGGCGCTTCGCCGCCAGGCCGACGGCCCGATGCTCCGCCAGGGGCTCCAGGCCTTCCACGGCGCCCGGATCGCCCAGCCGCACGCCGCACGCGGCCGAGAAGCGACCCGACCCGGAGCGCCTCGCCGCGCGGTTCGAGCGCTTCCGCGAGACCGATGCGGCCTGAGCCCGGCCCGCCGGGCGCCGGCCGCGGCGCGCGCCCGGGGCGCGGCGCCCCTGGGCGTCAGCCGCCGATCCCGGCAGGCGTGCAGCAGCCGTCGCCGCGCCAGGTCTCGAGCCCCTCGCGGAGCGCCACGGCGGCGATCAGGAGCGCGACCGCCGGGTCGAGCCACCACCAGCCCAGTGCGGCGTTGCCGGCCAGGCCCAGGAAGACCGCCCCGGCGAGGTAGGCGCAGAGGAGGTTCTGGGCGCCCTCGCCGCGGGTCGCGGGCGAGCCGAGCGCGTCGCCGAGGCGCCGCTTCGCGGTCCCCAGCAGGGGCATGCCGGCGAGGCTCGTGGCCGTGAGGATCATCCCCAGCGGGCTCGGCTCGGGGCGCTCCGCCGCGGCCAGGTGGTGGACCGCCTCGAGGCCCACGTAGGGGGCGAGGAGGAAGAACTGAAGGGCGACGAGCCGCCGGGCCCGCTCCTCGGCCGCCGCGGACAGCAGGCGCCGGCCGGTGAAGCGCCAGACGACGATCGCGCTCGCGAGCCCCTCGATCGCCGAGTCGATGCCGAAGCCGACCAGCGAGACCGAGCCGGCGACGATCCCGGCGAGGATCCCGACCGCCCCCTCCGCGCCCATCCAGGCGAGGCTGATCCAGGAGAGCGCCCGCGCCCGCCGGGCGGCGCGCAGCCACTCGCGGCCCGGCGCCGCCGCGGCCGCGGGGCGCCCTCGATCAGCCGCCGCGAGGGGAAGCTCGCGCACGGCGGGGCTCGGCTCGGCAACCGGCATGGGCCCAGGCTAGCCCCGCCGGGCGCGCGGGCCGAGCGCTCGCCGGGGCGCCGCGGCGGGCGCCACGTGCCTCGGGCCGCGGTTCGCCCGTCGCCGCGGATCGAGCTCGTCGACGGCGACGAGGCCGTTCGCACCCTCTGACGCCCCGGCTTCGCCGGGTCCGGGTCGGCCCGGCGCCCGGCTCAGCCCCCGGAGGCCGGGGGCGCCGCGTACTCCTCGTCGGAGACGTGCTCGCCCCAGGTGACCGCGCTGCCCGATTCGTCGGCCTCCTGCATCGCGATGTGGGTCATGAAGGAGCCGGGGGCGGCGCCGTGCCAGTGCTCCTCGCCGGGCTCGAAGTAGACGCGGTCGCCGGGGCCGATCAGCTCGACCGGCCCGCCGCGGCGCTGGCAGCGCCCGACGCCCTCGGTGACGTAGATCGTCTGCCCGAGCGGATGGGTGTGCCAGGCGGTCCGCGCGCCGGGCGCGAAGTGCACGCTCGCGGCCTGCAGCCGCGAGGGCTCGCTCGGGGTCGCGATCCAGTCCAGGTAGACCGCGCCGGTGAACCACTCGGCCGGCCCGGCCATGCTCTCCTCGCTCGCGCTCCGCGTGATCCGCATCTCCACCTCCGTCCCGTCGCCTGTCCGCCGCTCGCCGGCACGCCGCCGGCGGCCGCATCCGCCGCGCCTCTGGCGCCCGGCTCTGCTAGCGCAGCGAAGTTAAGCGGGCCGGGCCGGGCGGCGGCTCCCGCTTGCGCGAGCGGCCCGGTGGCGATAGGAAACCCGGCCGTGGCGACGATGTACCCGCGCACGCTGCTCGCGGCCGACGTCAAGAGCCGGGGCGAGGCGCGCGTGTTCGAGGCGCTGCGCGACGGCCTCGAGGACGCCTGGCACGTCTTCCACTCCGTCGGCTGGGTGGCGCGCGACCACGCCGAGGGCTCGTCCGAGGGCGAGATCGACTTCGTCCTCGCCCACCCGGAGCAGCCGGTCCTCTGCCTCGAGGTCAAGGGCGGGGGGATCGAGTGCCAGCACGGCGAGTGGTTCCGGCTCGTCGACGGCAAGCGGGAGCGGGTCCGCGACCCCTTCGCGCAGGCGATCGACCACCGCTTCGGCCTGGAGCGCAAGATCGCCGAGGTCGCGGGCCGCGAGCATCGGAACCTGCACCTCGGCCACTGCCTCGCCTTCCCGGACATCACCGTGCACGAGCTCGCCCTCGCGCCGGACGCGCCGCGGGAGCTGATCCTCGACCGCAACGACCTTCGCGACCCCGCGGCGGCGATCGCGCGCGTCGTCGCCTACCACCGCGGCTCGCGCGAGAAGCGAACGCCTCCCGGCGAGGCGGGGGTCGGGATGCTGCGCGAGCTGCTCGCGCGCGACGTCAGGATCGCGGTCGCGATGGCCGACGAGCTGCTCGACGACGAGGAGGCGCTGATCACGCTCACGGACCAGCAGGCCTCGCTGCTCAAGCGCCTGGCCGGCAACCCGCGGATGCTCGTCCGCGGCTGCGCCGGGTCGGGCAAGACGATGCTCGGGGTCGAGATCGCGAAGCGGCTTCGCGACCAGGGCCGGGAGGTGATCTTCGTCTGCTTCAACCGCGCCCTTCGCGACCACCTGCGAAAGCGCGAGCGCAACTCGGGGATCGTCTTTCAGACCTTCCACGGCCTCTGCGTCCAGCTCGCGAGCCAGGCCAAGATCGAGCTCCCGCACTACGAGGGCGACCCGCCGCAGAGCTACTGGCGCGAGGACCTGCCGCGCGGCGCTGATGGAGGCGGCCGACGCGCTCGGCCCCCAGGCCGGGGCCCTGGTCGTGGACGAGGCCCAGGACCTGCACCGCGACTGGCTCGACGCCCTCCTCTCGCTGCTCGGCGATCCCGGCGCCGACCCCGTCTGGCTTTTCATGGACAACAACCAGGACGTCTACGGCGTCCGCCTCGACCCGCCGCCCGGCTTCTTCAGCTACGACCTCACCGTCAACTGCCGCAACACCCAGGCGATCGCGCGCGAGGTGCACAAGAAGTACCGCGGCGCCGTCGTCCCCGAGATGCTCGGCCCGCCCGGGCGCGAGGTCGAGCTGATCCAGGCCGACGACCAGGCGGCCGCGGTCGCCAGCGTCCTCGAGCGCCTCTGCGACCGCGAGGGCATCCCGCCCCAGGACGTCGTCGTCCTCTCCTCGCACGGCTTCGACCACTCCCGCGTCGCCAGCGCCGGCGCCGGCCGCTTCCAGCTCGTCAAGGAGCCGCAGCCCGTCGGCCCCTACGTGCGCTTGTCCTCGATCCGCGGCTTCAAGGGCCTCGAGAGCCCGGTCGTCGTCCTCTGCGAGCTCGAGGACATCCCCGACGAGACGCTCGACAGCCAGCTCTACGTCGGCATCTCACGGGCCAAGGGCCACTGCGTGATCGTGGCGCCGGCGGCGGGGAGCTGAGCTGGAGGGCGGCAGGGCAATCGGCGCGCTCGGCTGCGCTTCCTCGCGCACCTTGATCCATCGGGTCAGGGAGGCAGCACGGCCATCCAACAGACGACGCCGAGTTCGTCCACACCGATTTCGCGGGGCACGGGTAAGGGCTCGACGCGTCTTAGACCGAACTCCTCAACGACCTCGATGATCTCCTCGGCAGCGCGGTCGCGGCTGATGTAGCCCGCGGTCACCCGCTCCTGGATCTCGCCAAGGCGGCGGCGGACGGCCGAGCTGCGCTCCACCGAGAGCGCATCGGCCGCCCGCTGGGCGCGCTCGGTGCTCGGAAGGACGACGGCGGGGTCGCGCAGGACCTCAAGTGCCCAGCGCTGCTTCGGACCAATGCGCTCCTGCTCGCGGCGAAGGTCGGCGCGGTCGTTGTGCTCAGCGACGATGCTCCGGGCAGCGAGCCGCCACGCCGCCTCGAGGTCGACGCCCTCGAGGTCGGCTACGGGTTCTCCGCCCTCCGGATCGATCCGGCGCAGAATCTCGAGGTCCGTCGCAATGGGATCCGCGCCGGGTCGCGGTCGTCCTCCCTCGGTCTCGACGTAACGCCAGTAGCGGTACCCGTCCTCGGCATCCGGCATGGCCGGCGTGCGTGTGGCGAAGAACACGCCGGGGGCACCCCGCGACCGCCCGCCCGCTGTTTGGCGGAAGCACGCGCCGATGCCCCATGGCAACGCGAGCAGCCTTGCGACCTCGCCCTCGGCTACGGCGCGGTCGATCATCCGCCGCAGCTCCTCACCGACGAAGGCCCCGGAATCCTCCTCGGCCTCGCTCAAGAGCCCCTCGTCGCCCTCGGCGAGGCGTTCGGCGTAATGGTGCCGCTCCGCCTCGAGCTTCTCGATCACCTCGGACTCCATCCCGTATACACCGCTCGCAGCCGCGATCTTGCCCTCGATCGTCGCCTCCAGCCGAAGCAGCTCTTCGAGCTCACCGGGCTCCGGCAGCATCGTCGTCAGAAAGACCTCATCGTGCTCGGAGCGGAGACGGATTACCCGCCCGTTGCGCTGCACGACCCGCTGCGGATTCCAGGGCATGTCGTAAGAGACCACGGCCTGGGCCTGCTGAAGGTCGTGACCCTCGCTGAGAACATCGGTGGAGAGCAGGAGGTCGACCTCGCCCTCCGGCGGCTGGTAGTCGGGCCGCACGACCGTCCGCGGAGCGAACCGCCCGAGGGCGGCGAGACGCTCGTCCGGCTTCGACTCGGTGCCGATCACGGCGATTCGGTCGCGCCCCCCGATGCGCTCGGGCAGGTTTTCGTCGAGGTAGCGGACCGTCGCCGCGTAGGTCGCGAACACGGCCACCTTCTGCGCCGGCGACTCCTCGAGCAGGCGCCTCAGCGCGGCGAGCTTGGGATCGCTTGCGGGATCGAGGCCGGCGAGATCTGCGCGGATCGCGAGCAGGCGCTCTCGGTCGGCGGCGACGTCGGCTCCGAACTCGTCGCGGAACTCGGCCCGCGGGCGCGTCCCACCGACCTCGAGCTGCTCGTCGACCCACGCCCCCAGACCGGCCTCGTCGCGCTCCGCCTTGGCCGCATCTGCGAGCTGCTCCCCCGACAGCACCTCGCCGCGCTCCCAAGCCGCCAGGAACGCGTTGTGGACGCCGATCATTCTCTCCACGGTTTCCAGGCACGCCACCCAGCAGGACTCGAAGCGCTTCAGCAGCCCCGACTGCAGCAAGCCGCCGAGCTGGATCTCAACCGAGCGTTCCTCGGCGCCAACCTCGTAGGCGCTTGGACGGTAGCGCGCCATCGAGAGGGCACCGATTGCCTCCGCGATGCGCTCGAACAGTCCGGGATGCGCCCCATCGAGGTCATAGCGCAGCGTGGTGAGCCGGGGGCGCGGGAACCGGACCCGCGTCCCGTCGGGGAAGGTGGCGTCCGGGTACTCGCGCTGGATGAACACCCGATCGCGCCGGACGCTGACCGCATCCGCGAGTGGGTAGAGGACCTCCGGGTTGAGGTTCTCGGGATCGCGCTCGTTTGCCCCCGCGGCGAGGAAGAGCTCCCGGATCGAGTCGATGCCCGCGCGTGCGAGCCCGCGGTCGTGGCGGGCGAACAGCATCACGAGGTTGTAGAGGTCCCAGAGGCCGTTGTTGATCGGCGTTGCGGTCAGCAGGACAACCTGCTTCTCGGTCCCCCCGAGCAGCCGCTCCATCGCGCTGTACCACGTCGTGTCCTCGTTGCGAAGCGCGTGCGCCTCGTCGACGACCACGAGCCGGTAGTAGTCCTTCCCGACGTTGAGGTGCGGCCGCGCCTGGGGGTGAGCCGGGGCGAGCTGCTCGTCGGAGGCCAGCTCGTTGAAGGAGACCACCTGAGCGGAGAGCTTGGTCGCGTCGATCCGGCGCCGCCACTGCCGCTTGAGCTGGGCGGGCGTGACGACCAACGCGTAGACGCCGTCCTCCTTGATCCGCTCCTCGACGAACGCGAGCCCGATCTCGGTCTTTCCCGTCCCGACCCCGTCCGCGTACAAGACCCCGCCGTGGCGCTTGGCGATCGCCCGTGCCCGCTCGTAGCCGTCGCGCTGGAACTTCGCCAGCTCGAGGCCGGTCGGCCGGGTCGCGCGGTCGGCCGGGTCGGGGTCGGGGACATGGAGTTCGAGCAGCGCGCGCAGGTAGACATCGCGGGGGTCGACCACGCCCGGGTCGGGGAATAGGAGCTCACGAAGTTCCGCCTCGAACGGCTCCGCCTGCTCCCACAGGCCCTCAAACCAGGCGAGCGCCTGCTCGGCGGCCGGCGGTCCGTAGCTCGTCAGCCCGAGCTCGAGGTTTCGCTCCAGGCCGGCACCCGTGAGGTTCGCGGAGGTGACGAGAGCGGCGCGTGGCACCGTGAGGGTGCCGAGCAGGTATGCCTTGCCGTGCAGGAAGCCACCTGTGTAGCGGCGGACCTCCACGGCGCCCCCCGCAAGCCAGGCGTCGACCGCCGCCAGCCGCTCCGCCGCGCGCGAGGGCGGGAAGCGCGAGAAATCGCGCTCGGTGCGCAGGGCCTCCATGGTCAGCTCGAAGCGCCTGACCGCCGGGAGCTGAGCGCCCAGGCCGGGGTCGGGAAGGGCGCCCAGCAGCAGGCGCACCGACCGTCCGTCGTCGAGCTCGGCCAGGACGTGCAGGCCGGCGAGATCCGCGTAGCCGGTTGCGATCGAGAGCGGCTCGCCCACGTGGTGGGAGACGAGGGCCCGCAGGCCAGCGCGGTGGGATCGCCCCGAGCCGAGGTTGTCGAGGATGTGCGGAAGCCCCGCCACGGCGCGGTGGTCAGGTCGGCTCGGCGAACCGCTTCCTGACGGCCTCGCGATGGTCCGGCGGCAGCGCGCCCTCGGTGAAGTCGGTGAACACGAACTCGAGCTCGTCGGCCGTGAGCCCCCAGGCGCGGGCGACGAGTGCGTCGGTCTCGGCTCGAAGCGCGAGGCGCTCGGCGTCGTCGAGGGCGCCGCACTCGACCCCGGTCGTGGCGGCGAACTCGGCGAAGCGCTCGTCGGGACAGGAGAGCCGGGCCGCCGCTGCGGCGAGGCGGGTGAAGCTGTCATCGTCCAGCGGCGGCAGGCGCAGGCCCTCCAGGAGGAAGAAGTTGAGGTGGGTTTCGACGAAGCGCCGCGCCTGCCAGTCGAAGACGAGCGAGTTCATCAGCGCCAGGCAGGCGGCCTCGGCCCGGGGATCGTCGTCGATGAACGCCAGGTAGGGCGCCGAGTTGACGAGGAAAACCCCCGGCGGGACGAGGCACGCGATCACGGTACGCGAGTTCGTGCGGTTGGTGACGTCGCGAAACGCCACCCGCGCGCGCTCGATGGTCCGCTCGACCGCGGCCCGCCGCTGGGCCACGGTCGTTTCGTCCTTGAGCAGCGACTTCGCGCCCGGCCTGGGCTTGCGCGCCTTCGCCAGGGCCTCCTCGCTCGCCGGGCAGCGGCGAGCCTCGGCGCCGTGGGGGTCGAACTGGTCGAAGCTCTCGCCCTTCCACAGCGGCCGGCCCTCCTCGGCGCCCTCCCACAGCTCTTTGTCGAGCGACTCGTCGAGCTCGCGGACCGGGAAGCACCGCCAGCGACCGCACCCGTGCGGGAACGGAACCCCCCGGCGCAGCTTCGCCAGCAGGTCGGCGTGGGCCTGGCTCGGCAGGAGCGGCACCTCGAGCCCCGCTCCGAGCGCCTCGCGCCGGAGGCGCAGACCAGGCCGCGACGCCTGCTCGGCGAACTGAGCCGCCGAGGCAGCGACCCCGGCGACCTCGAACTCGGCTTCTGGCTCCGGCTCGCGGCGCTCGGCGGTGAGGAGGGCGACGGTGTACCGGGGCTCGGAGTCGAACGCCCAGCGGCCGGCATTGAGCAGGAAGTCGATCCGCCGCGGCGCCGCCGCCTCGAACAGCCAGCGGCGGAAGTCGCGCGAGCCGTCGGCGAGAAAGGCGTTGCGCGGTAGCACGACGCCGAGCGTGCCGCCGGGACGAAGCAGCTCGCGGTAGCGCTGGCAGAAGAGCTTGTAGAGGTCGGGGTCGCCGGCGCCGCGGGCGTAGCCCGCGGCGGGGCCGAGATAGCGGCGCATCGCCTCGAGCCGCTCGCGCTCGCGCTCGAGCGCCTCGACGAGCTCCGGGCGCTCGGCCTTGAGCTCCTCGATCGCCGCGCGGCGAGGGCGCTCCGGCAAGGACCGGATCCCGGGCCGGTAGCGGGCGAAGAAGGCAAGCTCCTCGACCGTCACCTCCTCCCAAGGCGGGTTTCCGACGACCACGTCGAAGCCCGGGCGCGCGCGGGCGAAGACCTCGGCGAAGGCGAGCGGCCAATGGAAGGCACTGTGCTCGCGGCACACCTGGGCGGCGCGCTGGGCGAGCGGGGATTCCTCCCCGGCGGCGATCTCGGGGGCGCGCTCTGCCACCTCGCGCCGTGGCGAGCGCACCGTCCCGCGCTCGTCACGGACGCCCTCGAAGCCGAGCGGCTCGGCCGTCCACAGGTCGAAGAGCCGCTCGGCCCCGCTCACGCGCCGGCGCAGCTCGCGCGCGGCCTCCTCGCTCGATGCAACCTCCGCCGGGGTCCGGTCGTCGATCTCGCGCAGCTTGGCCGCCTCGCCTGCGGCGGCCGCGATGGCGGACATCACCGTGTCGTCGAACAAGGCCTGCGTCCCCCGCTCTTCCTCGGGGGGAGCGAGTGCTTCCGGTCGCGCGACCCCGACCAGGGAGTTCCCGACCTGGACGTTATGGTCGAGGTAGGCGAGCGAGAGGCCCGGGACGAACGTCTCAAGCCACAGCGAGACCTTCGCGATCTCGGCGCCCATCGGCGAGAGGTCCACCCCGTAGACGCATCGCTTGAGCGCCAGCCGCTTGAGCAGGGCGGCATCGTCCACCTCGACGCCGATCGTCGCGCCCGCGGTGGCTCGCATAGCATCGAGCTCCAAGCGCGTGGCCGGGAGGGACACCTCGCCGAGCAGGGCTGCAATCTGGTCGGCGAGCTCGTTGACGACCTCGACCAGGAAGTGCGCGCTGCCGCAGGCCGGGTCGAGGACGTAGAAGTCGAAAAGCTTCGCCGCCGCGCCCTCGGGGTCAGAGTCGGCGATGGCGCGGACCTCCTTGAGGTGACGCCCGAACGCCGGGCGGACGGCGCCGCGGACGAGGTGCCGGACGAGCTCGGAGCGCGTGTAGTAGACGCCGGCGCCCTTGCGCCCGCCCTCGTTCGTCAGCCAGACGAGCTCGCCCTTCTTGACCTCGGGCTCCGCCCCATCATCGGCCGGGAGGTAGCGATCGTTGCGCGGGTCGTAGGCGAGGTCGCGGTCGGCGACCGAGAGCCGCAGCGAGAGAAGGCCCTCGTAGATGTGGCCGAGGTGGGAGATCTCCAAGCCGAAGAAGTCGACGCCGATCTCGGGGTCCTCGGGGTCGCGGGCCAGAGCCACGAGGGCAGGCGCGAGCGCCGCATCCGTCATCGAGGCGCGCTCGAGCAACTCGGCGCCGTCGAAGCCGGCCGGCGCGAACAGCGCGCCGTTGTACGCCGGAACCCCTGACGGGCGATGGCCCTCGCGCATGTCGGTGACCAGGTCCGCGATCGAGCGCCACAGGCGGGTCGAGCGCCGATCGGGGTCCTCGAGCTCCTCCGCCGCCCGCTGCGCGATCCGGGTCATGCTCCGCTGCGCGTAGGCCTCATTCGCCATCGGCAGGTACCCGGCACTCTCGGCGTAGAGGAGGAACAGAATGCGGAAGACAAACGTCAGCGCCGCTCGCTCGATCTCGCCGCGGACATCGTCGTCGGCCAGGTCCATTCCCTCCTGCGCGGCCCAGCGCCCGAGCTCGCGGCCCAGCATCGGCAGCACCTGCTCGCGCAAGGCCCGATCCAACCGCAGGCGCAACCGGGAGCCGTAGTCGCGTGCCTCGGCGAAAAGGTCGGCGAGCTTGCCCTTGGCCAGGTAAGCAGGCGAGAGCAACCCGAGCAGAGGGCGAAACTCCGGCTCGACCAGCGCTGCGTCGAGCTCCAGGTAGCGCGTCGCCAGCCCGCCCTCCTCGGCCTGCGCTCGCAGCAAGCGCATCCGCGGGCCGGCGGCCAGCAGTCCGTATCGGGCGCCGCGCATGTTGCAGTCGGCGATGAGCGCACCCTCAGGTAGCCGCCCGTCCTCGTCGATCCGCGCGAACTCAGCCGCGGTCCGTTTGGGGTGAACGAGAAGCACGGGTCGGCCCTCAGCGCTTGCGAGGAAGCCGCGGTCTGGAAGTCGCTCCATCTCGTATCCGAGCGCGGTCAGCACGTCGCGCCAGTTCGTTCGCTGCGGCGGTGGCGCGAGCTCCGTGAGCTCCTTCCACCGCGGCGAAGCGGGCAGCCGATTGCGGAAAAGATGCTCGGTTCCCAGGCCGCGGACGACAACGCCCGCGATCCCTTCAGCATCCAGGCGCTCGAGCTCTTCGGCTACGTGCCGGACGGCTTGGAGGCTGGGCAGGCCGGCCGCGTATGAGATCAGCTCACGCAGGCCCTCCGCGCGGACGGTGCGTACCGGGCCGTCACCGGCCGGGCCAAGGACCTTGAGCCGATCGCCGCCGGCCGGATCGTCGGCGATGAGCACCAGCGGTACTGACCCGCCACCCCGGCGGCGCTTCCACAGGGCCCGGAGCGAGCGCTCACTCGCGTCGCTGGCCTGTCCATACTCGACGCCGGCAAGAACGAAGCTACGGACGATCCCGTCCGCCCGCCTGCCAGCCTCCTGCGAGCCCTCTAGCGCTGTGATGAAGTCGAACAGCTCCTCGACGTTCACCGGGCACAGGCGGACCGAGGCGTGAGCATGCGCCGAGACTACCCGATGGGCCGGAGGCAGCCGGAGGGTCTGGCTATAGGACACACGCCCAATAAGCCAAGCCCGCCGACTCGTGCCCCTCCGGTCAGCCTCCCCGCCAGTTGCGCTGGTTTCTCGGGCCTCGCCGGGCGGCAGAGCGAGGCCTCGCTCCTCCGTCGCGGTGCGCGCCGGATTTCACTCGGCCCGCCCTCGTGGCTCACCCCTGCGCCGCGGGCGAGGTGCATCGAAGCGCGCCCGTCATCGCCCCGGGCACCGGGGGCGGGAGCTTGCCGGGCGTGGGCTTCGAGGCCAGGACGGCGGCGTCCGGGGCGAGCCGGCGCGGCTCGGCGCGGATGGCTTTCGCCGCCGCCCTCGCCTTGGCCGAGCTGCCCGCGAAGATGACGATCGTCGAGGCGCCCGCGTAGAGCTCGAGCTGGCCGCCTCCGAGATCCGCCGCCGGCACCCCGCGGAGCGTCTCGAGGCGGCCGGAGTGGTCGCCGTAGCTCGCCCAGTTGCGCTCGCACGCGGGCGCTACCTGCACCTCGAGCGGGGGCGCGCATCCCTCGTCGCCGCTGGGCGTGCAGGTCCCGTAGATGTAGGAGACGAAGTTCGCGCGGATGGGCTCGCCGGGATACGGCCGATCGCAGCGCCGCAGGATCGCCATCAGCGGGAGCCCCCGGAACGATCTCCCCAGCGAGTAGAGCGGGAAGTTGGCGGGCTCGTCCCCCGTCGTGCAGCCGAGGTGCTCGGCCGTCGTCACCCGGTCCGCGGGGGCGTGCGACGAGGAGTCGGTCACCGGCGGAACGGGGCCGCTCGCGCCGCCGCTCCCCGTCCCGTGCGTGGCCGCGATGACCGCGACGACCGCGATCGAGATCGCCACCGCCGCTCCCGCAGCAACCCAGGCCCTCCGCCGTCTCCGCCCCATCGGAACGCCTCCTCGCCGCCGACTATAACCCTCGGTGTCGGCCGCCCGGGCAAGCCGCGGCCGGCCTGCCCCCGGCCCGCCGCTCGCAGTCCCGCCGGTCCCGCCCGCCCGGCGGGCGGCCCGCATCATCCTCGTGTGTACCCACGAACGGGTGATTGTGCGACTCGCCGCGAACGAGCTGAGTGCCTATCCGCAGACACCCGAGTCCTCCGACAGGATGGTCCGCTGAGGGAGTGCATCCGGGCTCCTAGCTTCGGGTGGCGAAAGCGACGCGACCGCATTAGCATTACGCTATGCCACCCTTCTCGCCTGGAAAACGTCTGATCGTGCTCGGTGCGGGCGCTACGGTAGGCGCGAACTTTGCGTCGAGCTTCAAGCCCGGTTGTAAACCGCCGCTAAACGCAACGTTCTTCACCGAGCTCCAGCGGATCACCGAGCAGAAGTACCGCAAACTGGTGAGCGAGGTGATCAAGGACGCCGTCGAGCTGTTCGGCGCAAATTTCGATCTGACGCTTGAGGACTACTTCACGCAGCTGGAGTTTCTCGCCGAGGCAGTGCAACTCGCCCCGCAAAGCGCCTCGGCGGCAATTACGACCTCGCAGCTCAACGAGAAACGCGAGCGGCTGATGCACGCCCTGTCGGCGGTACTCGAAGTCTCAACCGATGCGGCGATTAGGACCTCGGCCGGCTGTGCACACCACAAAAAGCTGGTCCAGGCGCTGGAGCAGAAAGACAGCTTGATCAGCTTCAACTACGACTGCGTCCTGGATCACGCGCTCCGGATGCATGGTTCTGCCAAGTGGTCAGCGAAGTACGGCTATGCACTGCCGGAGCCCAGGAGAATCGAGGGCTATGAGCACTGGGATCCGCCGCAGCCAGCAACCGAGTCGGAGACTGTGCACCTGCTGAAGCTGCACGGCTCGCTGAACTGGCAGCTACCTCCGGACCGAACCTCGCCCATCAAACTGAAGCAGCGCCTGTATATGCAGAGAGGCACTCCGCGTTTTTCGGTCATTCCGCCCGTTTGGAACAAGGCAATCGCCGCGAATCAGAACTTCCAAGCGCTATGGAAGAACGCCGAACGCGCGATCCGAGCGGCAGAGCACGTCGCGGTCGTCGGATTCTCATTTGCAGCGACCGATCTGCCTGTCCAATCGTTGTTCAGGGTTGCACTCGCCAGGAAGCGCGACCTGCGCACTCTCGTGATCGCGAATCCTTCGCCTGACGACCGTCGGCGGATCCGCGGGGTCTTTGCAAAGCCGCTTCAGCACGGCACCGTGATCCGTACGTACTCGGACATCGGCGCTTTCGTCGACGCACTACCAGACGCGCTTGGAGCCTAAGAGGCCCGACCGTGAAGCGGCGGTCGCTACCTGTTCGTCTGTGCCTAGCCGTGCTGCGCTCACAGCACCAACGCTCCGGTTAGTACGGACTCCATCCGCCCAGGACGGGCTCAAGGTCAGTGGGGCGAACCGACTCCGAAAGCTATCGGTAGCACGCGCGCGAGGACGGTGAAGAGGATCGCTTGTGAACAACGCGCACCGAGCTTCGCCTAGGCGACGATGGTTGCCTGGTGCCTAGGCCCCGCCGCCCCTCCCCGCCCGTTCGCGCTAGCTTGCGCCCGTGAGCGACGGCGAAGGCGCACGCGCCCCCAGCCTCTGGCTCGATCCGCCGCCCCAGCCGGGGCCGGCGCTGGAGGGCGACGTGCGGGCCGATGCGGTCGTCGTCGGGGCCGGGTTCACGGGGCTCTGGGCGGCGCTCGCCCTGCGCGAGCGGGGCGCCGACGTGGTCGTGCTCGAGCGAAGCTACGCCGGGTTCGGCGCCAGCGGGCGCAACGCCGGCCACCTAACGCCGACGATCGGCAAGGACCTGCCGACGCTGCTTCGCCTCTACGGGCGCGAGCGCGGCGGGGCGCTCGTGCGCTTCGCCGAGGCCGCGGTCGAGCACGTCGAGGCGGCGATCGCAGAGCGCGGACTCGACTGCGACTACGTCGCCGCCGGCAACGTGATCGCCGGCGTCCACCCGGGGCAGGCGGCGGCGCTCGAGCGGGTCGCCCGGGCGGCCCGGGAGCTGGGCGGGGCGATGCGGATGCTGAGCGAGGCCGAGCTCGCCGAGCGCGGGCTGCCCCGCTTCGTCGCCTGCGGCTACCTCGACGAGCGCGGCGGCGTGCTCGACCCCGGCAAGTACGTGCGGGCGCTCCGCGAGGAGGCGCTGCGCGCGGGGGCGCGCCTCTACGAGTCGACGCCCGTGGACGCGATCGCCGAGGGCCCCGAGGTGCGGGTCGAGACGCCGCGCGGCTCGGCCAGCGCCCCGCACCTGATCCTGGCCACCAACGCCTACACGCCCAGGCTCGGGCTGCTGCGAAGGGCGGTGGCGCCGCTCTACGTCTCGCTCCTGGCTACGGCGCCGCTCGGCGCCGAGCAGCGCGAGCGGATCGGCTGGCCCGGGGGCGAGGGCATCTACACCGCCCACGAGGTGCTCGAGAGCCACCGCCTGACCGCCGACGGGCGCATCGTCTCCGGCTCGCGCCACGTGCGCTGGGCCTACGGCGAGCGCGCCCTGCCCGATCGCGAGCCGCGGACCTTCGCCGCGCTCGAGGCGATGTTCCGGGCCCGCTTCCCGGAGCTCGCCGACGTCGCCGCCGAGCGCGCCTGGAGCGGCCCGATCGCGATGACGCTCGACTTCCTGCCCGCCGTCGGGCGCGCCGGGCGCCACGGCAACGTCCTCTTCGGGATCGGCTACTGCGGCCACGGGGTCGCGCAGGCGAGCTACGTCGGCACCCTGCTCGCCAAGCTCGCTGTGGGCGAGGACCCCGGCCACCCGGAGATCGTCGGGCGCCGCCGCGTGCCGATGCCGCCGGAGCCGCTGCGCACGCTGGTCGCGCGGGCGATCCTCACCACGCTCCAGGCGCTCGACCGCCGCACCGACCGCCGCGCGCGGCCGCGGCCGCGCTAGCGCGCCCTGCGCCTTCTTCAGAGACTCGCAACCGGTCAGACGGCTGGTGGATCGAGATTGCCGAACGCCCGCCTACTCCCGGCGCTCGCCGTCCACGAACACCGCGTGGACCGGGAAGTCCTCGAGCGCCTCGGGCTCGGGCAGCCCGTGTCGGGCGCGGAGCGCCCGGAAGGCGTCGCCGGTGGCGAACTGCTCGAAGACCTCGCGGCTCGGGCAGGTGTCCACGAGCAGGATCCCGTCCTCGGCGCGGAGGCAGAGATGAAGGCGCATGTTCTCGGCCGGGATCTCGGCGACCATGGCGTCGTAGCGGCGCAGCAGCTCGTCGGGGGCGCCCCTGAACCTCCAGAGCGACGCGTGCATCAGAGCGCCGTCCAGTGGGTGCGGACGTAGGGGCGGGAGAAGCCGAGCGCCGCGAAGTACTCGTAGGCGGGCGTGTCCATGGCCTCGGAGGGCGCCTCGATGTCGGCGAGCGCCGACACGTCGCGCCCCTCGTAGCTCGGGTCATCGACGTGGGACTCGCCGCCCGAGCCGCCGAAGCCTCGCGGATCCCACGTTGTGACGTTGTAGCCGGCCTTCAGCAGCGCCGCCATGCCAATCTGCTCGGTGGTGGAGGCCTCGTCGGTGTCGGTGACCCCCGGGCCGCTCCAGCCGGGCCCCTCGAGCACCGTCGGCGTGCGCTCGCCGGGCTTGAGGTCGGGCGCGGGATAGAAGTGCCCGATGATGGGCGTGCCGTCGAAGCTAGTCACGACGAGTCGCGAGCGGCGGCGGGCGATGCGCCGCCGCAGAGCGCCAGCACCCGCGCAATCGTCGTCAGCGCCCGGAAAGTCCTCACCCCCTGTCGCCCTCGAATCGATAGCTCCCGACGCGGTCCGAGTAGCTGCCGAACCAGCCAGTCGGCGCCGGCCCCCCACGCTGGTCTCCCCAGGCGGCGTACAGCGTGTCCTTGGTGAGCGTCACGTCGGAGGCGTCGTCGCCCCCCGGCGCGACGGGCCCGGGCGAGCGCTCGGCCGAAAGTCGAACCGGGGCGGCGAAATGCGCGTCACCGCCTCGGGCGACGGCCGCCCAAGCGTCGAAGCTCCCATCGGCGTACGACGTCAGCCACATCACGCCCAGCGCGCCGCTCGGACCGTAGGCAATCGACGGCACCCAGCGCTGCACTCCGTCGCCCGGCTCGGCGAGTGTGGTGTGTCGCCAGTGCAAGCCGTAGTCATCGGTCACGTAGACGATCAGTCGCGTCTGGGAACGGTCGAAGACCATTACGGCGTAGCGGCCCCGACGGGTGGGATCGGCGGCCGTGTACGGCTCGAAGTTAAACGAGGTGTTCAGGCTGCCGTCGCCGCACCCGAACACCGCGCACGTCGGCGCCGTGTTCGCAGGGAGCTCAACGGGCGCGACGATGTGGCGCTCCCACGTCGCGCCAGCGTCGGTGCTCGTCTCGAACACCACGCACAGGCCGCAGTCCCGCCCGTTCGCCACATACGCCGTGGCGAGCCGCCCGAAGGACGCGACAGGGCCACCGGACCACCCCATCGTGACGGCCGCCGGATAGTCGCTCGAGTCCATCGGCTTGAACTTCGTCCACGTGTGGCCACCATTTCTGGAGGCGGCCACGTACTGCCTCCCGCAGCGGAAGATCGGCAACGAGGTGACGTTGGCGCGGCAGGCAGCGAAGCCGAGCTCCCAGGGGAGGCTCGACCCCGTGCCTCCGGCCGCGTCCTCGTGGACGCTGAAGGACAGGTACGCGCGCCCGGTCTGCGGATCGGTCACGAGCCACGGACGGTCACAGCCGATCGTCTGGACGCCAGGGCCCGCGGGTGGCGGCTCCGTGGTCACGGGGCCCGCCCCTTCGATGTCCGGCGTATTGCAGGCGACCTCGCGGATCACGTCCCCGCCCGCGACGTTCACGGGGTAGTCGGTCTTCGGCAAGAGCGAGTAGCCGGTTTCCGCGACGGCGCCGACCCAGTTGCCCGCGTCCTCCCAGGTCAGGCCACCCGTCTTCGACGACCAAACGGTCCCGTCGATCGAGGTGAACAGGAAGGTGCCATCAGGCTCGACCGCAAGCGCGTTGTCACCCATGTTGGGCAGCGGCACCTGGGTCCATGAGGCGCCTCCGTCGAAGCTGACGGCGACGCCGTCGACGTTCTCGCCCATCACGAGGTTCTGCGGATTGCGCGGGTTGACCGCGAGCTGGGGCTCGCCGCCGCGAGGGGCGTGGACCTCGACGTCACTGGTGATCGACGCTGCGCCCGCGACGGTCGGCAGGGCGAGCAGCACCAGCGCCTCGATGGCGATTACCGCAACCCGGCTGCGCATCAGCGGCGCGGCCCAGTCGGGACCGAGGTCGGCGGCGGGCCGAGGGGCCGTCCCCCGGGGCCGCGCGCGTAGCTCATCCATGGTATCGACGGCTGGTATCCGACGCTCGGGCGGGACCAGTCGCACACGCCATCGGGGAACGCGGCTTGAAGCCGGTTCCACTGGTCGTCGGTGAACGTCACCTTGTAGTCCGCGCGGTTCAGCGGCTTGAGCTGGCACTTGCGGATGTTGTCGGTGAGCCGTTCGCCGGCGGCGATGCGGGCATCGCCGCCGTTGGCAGGGAGCGGGTAGTGCTTGGCGCAGGTGGCGGGGTCCGTGACCGGCTGGCTGTTGATCCAGCAGGTGTCGACAAGGTCCTTCGGCCTGTCGCGGATGATCTTCTGCGCGCGCGACAGATCGCGCTTGTCGTTCGCAACCGCCTGCAGCCACCGGTCGATATCGAGCACCGCCGGGATGTCCATGTTCTGCGGGATCCCGGTCCAGGTGACCATGTTCGCGGCGGTGCCGTTGGCGGCCCGAAGCCGCGCCTGCATGACCGGCGTGTAGAAGGGCTGGTGCATGTCCGACAGCGTCTCGGGCTCAGACGAATCGACCACCGAACGGACGTCGAGGATCGGCACATCCGCAAGCTCACGCGCATCCGTGGTGCGGTCCGCGCGGTACATGGTCGTCGCGGTCGTATGACTCATTGACGCGCGGGTTGCAGTGAAGTCGCCCTCGTTGTCGATCCCACCGACCTTGGAGTTGAGATCAACGAACTGCGCGGGCGTGATGGTCCCGCGTTGTAGCGCGCGCAGCCCGTATTGCACCCCGGTGTTGTCATAGGGCAGCGGCGCGGCGTTCCGCGGGCCGCCGTGTCCCCAGATGGCGTTCTGGTAGTCCTGCACCGAGCAGCGCGCGCCGGTCGGGTTGATGATCGGGCGGTAGGTTTCGGTCGGGGGCAGGTCACAGCCGAACCGCACGGCCGCGCCGGCGTGAAAGACACCGCGGTTCTGCGGATCGAACCAGTCCGCGAACGTGCTCACGAACTCTCCGCATGAGAGCGGGCCGCTCTTGCCCTCGACGGCAAGCTGCTCTCGCGGATCAGACCAGAGCTGCGGCGAGACCGTCGTGAAGTAGTGATACATGAGGTAGCAGTCGGCGGTGTCCTCCGTCATCGCCCACAGGTCGGGGAAGCTCTGGGTGGGCACGATTCCGTCAAGCAGACCGGGGTAAGCCGAGGCGATGTTGTAGACCTGAACCGACCCTCCCGAGCCGCCGAGACCGATCGTGCGCATGATCGGGCCGTACCTGTCGATGATGTGCTCCTTCAGCATCATCAGTGCCTCGGCCGAGACGACCTCGTTGCAGTTCTGGTTCAGGGTATTCATGCCAGTGGCGGCCGCCATCCAGCCACGCGACAGGAGCTCTGGCTGCTGAATCTCCCCATCGGCCGCCGAGTCGCCGAACAGGTACTCAAGCGGTCCAAAGGGAAACCCCAAGCCGGCCTGCGTAGGAGGAGCCTGCATGTGAATTGTCCCGCAGCCACCCCCGAAAGCGACGAAGAGCTTGCGGTTCCATGCCCGCTGCGGCGCCGCAGCCGTCCAGGGCTTCGACGGGTCGGCGAGCACCATGATCTTGTAGATGCTCCGGTCGAGCGTCCCCGTCTCGACCCGGATGATGTACGGCACCGTCTTGCCCTTATCGGTCGTGGTCGTCGCCACGTCGGACGGCGGGTGGTCCGGGTCGTACGGCTTGTACTCCCCAGGCTTCGTCCCGCTGGGTTGGTACAGGTACGAGATCTTTGTGGGAGCGTTGCACTGGGCGTCCTGCGGCGGGCCAAGCCCGTTCTCCGCAGTCGTGCAAATCCACGGTTGGACCTGCGGCCCCGCAAACACCGGACCGCCCTTCGGATGGTTGGTGATCGTCAGACGCGCGCCGCGGCCGTCGGGCAGTCGTGCCTCGAGCACGTTCCTGCCAACACGCAAGCCGTCGACCAGGCCAACGAGCCGGCCGGCCTTGTCCGGCGAAAAATCGGCGGTGACGTCGCGACCCCGGAGGGTGATGCGCACGGCCTTCGAGAAGCTTTCTGTGGGTAGGGAAACGCGAACCAGCACATCACCCCCGGAGACTAGGTCGGCTCGGTTGGACAACGTCTCGATCCGCACTTGCCCGCTCGACGCCTCTGCAACGGGTACGGCCCTCAGCGCCGCGGTCATCAGCATCGTTGCCGCCGCGACGCGCAGGCCAGGGTGGACCATCAGGGCTGCTCCCGGTGCGTCGCGTACAGCGACGCGGGTGGCGGCGGGATGGCCCAGTGGACGATCGGGTCGAGTGTGTTGAGAACCCCGAGCGTAGTCCGCTCCTGGTTGAACGAGGGACTGCGATAGACCGACGGATCGTCCCACTGCCAGCCACCCGGCTCCTCGAACAGGAAGCCCAGCGAGACGCGTTCGACCATCCAGTACTCCAGAACGTGGGCAATCTTCAGGCCCATCTTCCTCAGCTCGGGATCGTGGGCGGCCTGTGCCGCCTGGAGAAAGGTCCCGGCGTACTCCATTGCCGATCCCGGCCAGATCTCCTCCTCCTCGATCGGCTGCATCGCAAGCTGAAGTGGCCCGCTATTGGGCACCATGTTGGGCGGGCCGACGAGGTGGCCGTCGTAGGTCTGCTGCATCTGCTGCGGGTACGCGCGCTTGAGGTCCTCGACCTCGTGCGCGAGCGGGACAAGCGACGGCAGACCGAGGGTCACCGCGATCTGCTGCGCGAAGAAGCGATCGATGAAGATCCCGAACTGATAGTCCACGCCGCCCGGGTCCATCGTGTAGTGGCCGACGAGCGGGTTCCAGAACAGCGTCTCGAACTCCTGCTTGGCGAGCGGCAGGTCATTGCGGAGCTGCTGCTCGACGGCTGTGGTCGCCTGCGGCACGCCGAGCTCGCGCGCCCTGCGCGTTGCGTCGATCATGATCTCCTCGGTCAGCAGCCAGAACTCGGCGTTGTAGATGTTGTGGATCTCCGCGTGCCAGGCGTCGTAGCTGTCCTCCTGGCCGGGCAGGTCGAGCGGCAGGTGATCCGGCGGGTGGATCCCCGCCTGCAGGACCTTCAGCTGCTGGAGCATCGCCGGATAGGCGAACCTCAGGAACGCCCTGTCCCCCGTCCTGCGGTAGTAGGCGTAACAGCGCATGATCGTCGCCATCGGGACATCAGAGAACTGCAGGCGCCCAGCGTACGGTTCGAGTGCGTCCGTCACGGGGTTGCGCGTCAGGCCCGTCTCACCGATGCCGTCGATACCCTGGAGCTTCTCCTGGACGACGGCACGCAAGCGGTCACGCTCCAGGTGCGGCCACAGGAGCAGCTCAGCCAGGTAGCCCCAGGCATCCGTGTCCCACTCGTTGCACCCGCCCCAGTTGCCACCCGTCACGGTGCAAAACAGATGCGTCCCTGGGATCGCCGCGCCGATGCGTGTCTTCGGCGAAGGCGTGTCGGTGACCAGTCCGGATTCCCAGAACGACTCGTTGAAGACCATCTGAATCTCCTCGTTGAGTGCCAGCCGGACCAGCCAGCTTGGGTACTTCGGGTCGTGGACGATCCGGTCCCACCAACCCTGGACCCGCTTAAGCGCGGCTGCGCGCCGCGCGAGCATCCGGTCGGCGATCTCAAACCCCTGGTGGAAGGGGTAGGAGCCCTTGACGTAGTCGTTGGTCTCGGTCTCCCTGGCGCCGAAGTACGAGGTGTAGCGGCGCATGAAGTACTGCGAGCTCGAGCCCCACGTCTTTTGCGTGGACGTCACCTGCGGGAAGTCCCAGGCCAGCGCGAATCGGATCGTCGTCACCTGCTTGGGCGCGAGCTTGACCGACACGGCGATTGCGCCGGCCGAGGCACTCTGGTCGAGCGGGCCGTTGGGCAACTCCCCGGTCTTGGAGAACGCGTCGTAGATGTCGCCGCCGTCGCCGGACGCGTTCCAGGACGTGACGTAGCTGACGTGCTGTCCGCCGACGGGCCTGGCCGCGATCGTCCAGTCGGAGTCCTGCGCGTCCGGGGTGTTGGCGGGATCCGACGCGCTCAGAGTCACGCCCCACGCGCCGGTGCGTCTGTCCTTGGTCGCCCGGCTGCTGAGGCCCTTGCGGACCGTGCCTCCGTCGTGCGGGGAGGCATTGGGCATCGTGAACATGACCGACAGGCGGTCGACCTTGCTCGTGGTATTCGCCAGCCGGACGTCGAAGAACGCGACAGGCATCGAGGTCAGCTCGTCGTCGCCCGCAACGATCGGCGACCAGAAGCGCATCGAAACTCCGGCGGCGAACGGCTTGTAGCTCACCCAGCCGAATGGCCACAGCGCCGCGTACTCGCCGTCGCCGACCGACAGGGTGTTCCAGGATGTCGGTAGCTGGTTCCAGGGCGCCGCATTGACGGCCAGCGTCTTGACCGCGGCCCGACCACGGCGACCGACCTGCTCGCGGACGTGGAACGCAGCCTGCGGCAGGATCCGATTCTCGAAGTGCGTCTTGTCGTCGCCGTTGGCGTTCTGGTTCGCTCCGGCGAAATCCCAAGGCCCGAACGTCCCGGCCTGGTTGATCATGAACGAGCCAGCGCCGACGCCACCCAGCGGGACGCCGAGCCCGGGCTGTGCCGCTGGCTGGTTGTACTGGAACGCATTGCCGCCCCAGCCGCCCGGCGGGCAGGAGCCGAGGTGGATCGGCTTGGCCTCCGAGCCGGGAAGCGGGATGGGGTCCGGTTGGATGTTCCACGTACCCAACGCCTCGGGAACGATCTGCGTCCCGCACTCCGCGACCGCCGGGAAGTTCCCGAGCTCGTTGGTGAAGGCCGCGTCCGGGACGCTGAAGTACCTTGCCGGCGAGTCGGCCGCTGCTACTGCTACCCCGCCGGACGACGCCCATGTCGCGGCGAGCACCCAGACCCCGAGGGCGCGAATCAGCAAGCGATTGGCTCGGTTGTGCAAGCCCGTTGGTCCTCCCACTTATTGCGGGGCCCACAATAACACACGCCGGAAGACGTGGGCTCACACCCGCCAGGCGTCTCGGCGACTTTGTCGCTCGGGCCGGTCCGCTCGGGCGACAGCCGCTCGGGCCGGCGCTACGCACCACGCACGCCGAAGCGGCGGGCCGCAGCGAGCAGGACCTCGAGGAGGGCGCCCTCATCGCGCCCCCCTTGCTTGAGCCACTCCGTCACGGCCGCCGAGAAGAAGCCGATCCAGCCGGCGCCCTCGAGCTGCTTCTCCGGGGGCAGCTCTTCCCAGCGCGAGCCGAAGCTCGCGGAGACGAACACACGGCGCAGCTTCGCCGCTGCGCGCCCTAGGTCGGGATGTACCGCCTCGGCCCGCTCCCACAAGCCGTGTGCCCACGGGATCTCGCGGACCAGCCGTATGTACTCGCGATAGCGCTCTGCCAGCGACAACCCCGGGTCCGGGCGCAGGAGCGGCTCGACAACGCGCGGGGTGATCTGATTCACGACAGCGGCGAGCAGTTGATCGCGGCTCTCGAAATAGTGGCGCGGCAGAGTCGGCGCTATGCCGGCTTCACGCGCCGTTCCCTCCAACGAGAACCCCGCGATCCCATCGCGCGCGAGCACGCGCGTCGCCGCCTCCAAGATCAGCGCGCGCCGCTGATCCGGGGGCAGCCGCTTCCTCTGCGCCTCGCTCGTCATCACCATTCCGCCGACCTCGACGTCCGGTCCGATCTCGGGACACGCAGGGACATCAAGCGCTCTCGCGCCGATGCTATCCGGAAGGAAGGCCGGGCTCGCCGCGCGTGTCGGTACCTCCGAGTCCGCGCTCGCTCACGGGAGGCCGCGTGCTCGCGATCGCGGAGCGCGACCTGAGATCACCTGGACAGACACTTTGTCTAGACTCTTTGTATGGCGACTTCCAGGGTCTATCGCCAGCGGCGGCGCGCCGAGAGCACCGCCGAGACGCGGCGGCGGATCATGGACGCGGTCCGCGATCTGCTCGAGCGGGGCGAGTTCCACCGCTCCTCCGTCGAGGAGATCGCGGAGCGCGCGGGCGTCGCGCGGGCGACGCTCTACCAGCACTTCGGCTCGCGCCTCGGCCTCGTGGACGCGATCTGCCAGTCGTTCTCCGAGAACCCCTCGATGGCGGCGCTCAAGGCCTCGCGCGAGCTCGAGGACCCCGCGGAGGCGGCCGTGGAGCTGGTCCGCCAGGCGATGCGGTTCTGGGCCGCGGAGGAGGCCCTGCACAGGAACCTCTACGGCCTCGCGACGATCGACGATGCGGCGCGCGACTTCGTCCGCCGCCAGGGCGCCGACCGCCGGTCCTACGCGGAGCGGGTGCTCCGACGCCTGCGGGAGGCGGGCCGCCTGCGCCGCGGGATCGGCGAGAACGAGGCGCTCGCGCTGCTCCTTCTGCTGACGAGCTTCAAGACCTACGAGGAGCTGCGCGCCGCCGGCCTCTCGCTCGCGCAGGCCGAGGAGCTGGCGGTCGCCCAGGTGCGGGAGCTGGTCGGGGGCTGAGCGATCCCCCGCGCAGGCGCGGGCGAGGGCGGCCCTCCCGCTCCGGGCGAAGGCAAGAGATCGCGAGCGCTGCCACGGGGTCCTCCTCCGGAGCCCTGCACCGATACGTGCTCACGCCGTCGCCGCGCGGGCGGAGCAGGAGGGGAAGGCGAGGCCCTGGGTGAGTCGATCAACGCTTCGGAAGCGCCTCTACCAGCTCGCTCGGCCTGCGGCCGAGCCCGGCGCGCAGCAGCTTCCTGTCGAGCGTGGCGAGCGCGGCGCGGCGGCTGCGGGCGACGGCGGCGTAGGCGGCGCCGTAGAGGGTGAGGTCGTGCTCGGCTGCGAGCCGGGCGGCCTCGCCGAGCTCGTCGGCGCTCGGCGCGATCGCGGGACAGAGCACCGCAATGGCGGCCAGCACCTCGGCGACCTGCCCGGCGGCGACGGCGGGCCGGCCGCGGAGCAGGGCGTTGCCGAGCTCGTACGGCGTCAGGTCGAGAATCCGCAGGGCAACGGCCCGCTCGCGCTGAGCGGCGAGCAGGGCGCGCGCGGCCTCGACCTCCTGCTCGCCCTCGGCGTGAAACCACTTGAGGGCGACGTTGGCGTCAGCGACGACGTCGATCGCGCGCGTCGCGGGCATCGCGCTCCCTGCGGATCAGCTCGGCGGACTCAAAGGCTCCCGCGCTAGCGAGCGCCGCGCGGCCGCGCTCCAGCGCGGCGTCGAACGCGGCGGGGTCGGGCCAGCCCAGCTCCCGCCGGGCTGCCTCCTGGATCCACCCGCTGCGCGTCGCGCCGCGGCGCTCGGCCTCGCGATCGATCCGCTCCAGCAGGTCGTCGGGCAGGGAGATCAGCACCTTGGCCACCGCTTGAGTATATCTCGTGGAGATACCTTGCTTCAACGACCCGTTCGCGGGAAGAATCGAGAGCGCGCGGGTGGCGGCCTCGGCTTCGCCGTCACGCCACTCGCCCGGCGACTTCCAAGAGCCCGTGCGCCGCGGCGGCTCCCGCGATCCTCAGTGGACGGGCGGGATGAGCTATCCGGTACCGGTGGCGCTCTTGGGAGCCGTCCGGGAGCGGCTTAGGCGTCGGCGCTCGATTCCAGGTCGCTGAGCGCTCGGCGGCGATCGAGATAGGCGACGAGTCTGGCCACCTTCCCGTCGCGAAGCTCGAAGAGGACCGCGCCCTCGGACTTTACGATCTCCACGCCGCTGCGCTTCCCGCGGCCGCCGTGGCGGACCAGGACGAGCACCCGATCGCCATCGAGCTCTCGGAACTCCTCCGTCTCGACGCGGTAGTCCTGCCAGCTGCTGAGGAACGTAAGCCAACCCTTCCCGAGGCTCGCGACTCCGATCCAGGTCTCCCGGGAGAGGACGTCGTCGACGACGAACTCGATCTGCGCATCGGCCCACCCGGCATCGCTGAAGTCACCACGTTCCCACGACTCGACGATGGGCCTCACGACTTCCAAGCTTCGAGACGGCACGGACTCGTACCGTAGCGAGCCAGGCCGGAGCTGCAGCTCCGGAGATGACCGCTTTTCTGCGGCGGCGATCGCAAGCGGCCAGGGCTCAGAGTTCTGTCCGGCTGGTTTCGTATTACAATTTCGTGGAGATCCACCCGTCGGCCCGACGGCACAACATCGCCGACGAGGACATCAAGCACGCCGTGACCAACGCGATGGCTATCGACGACCAAGACGACGACACCCGCCTGTATCTGGGGCCAGCTCGCAATGCAGAGATGCTCGAGGTCGCGACGATCGTCCGCGACGACGGCTCGGAGCTCGCGATCCATGCGATGAGGATGCGGCGGAAGTACCGGCGGCTGCTATCCGGGGGCCGATGACGATGGCGAAGAGGAACTACGGCAAGACGGCAAGCGGCAAGGAGATCACCGACGAGCTCGTGGCGGAGCTCGCGGAGCGGGCCGAGGCCGGCTACGACGTCGAGAAGACACTTCGGCGCCGCGGCGGGCGGCCGCCGATCGGGTCAGGCCCGGCGAGCGTCGAGTCAGTCCGGCTCGATCCCGAGCTGCGCGAGGCCCTCGCAAAGCGGGCCGCGCGCGACCACGAAACCACCTCAGCGGTCATCCGAAAGGCGCTCCGCAGATACCTGGAGGTTGGCTGAACGCCGAGCCACAGATCGCCGCGGAATACACCGACGCGCCGGCGGCACTGATCGCGGCGGCCCGACCCACCGAAATCCTCCGGGCAGAGCGCCGCCGACTGCGCCAACGAGGACTCGTCGCGCAAGCCACCACGGGTGGGCGAGCTACGCCAGGAGTGGAATCGACGCCCGGGCCGCGCCATCGTGGAGCCTCCGACCGGGACGTGCTGCATCTTGACGCAATCTCTGCCGCATCAAGATGCGCTAGGATCATTTCATGCGCACGACCCTCACGCTCGCCGATGACGTAGTCGCCGCCATCGAGCGCCTGCGGCGCGAGCGGTCCATCGGCATCAGCGACGCCGTCAACGAGCTCGTCCGCGCCGGCCTCGCCAGCCAGCAGCGGTCGCGCGCCCGATTCCGCCAGAAGTCGCACGACCTCGGCGAGGGGATCGACTTCGACAACGTGGGCGACGCCTTGGAGACGCTCGACGGAGCGCTCAGCCGTTAGTGCTGCTCGACGCAAACGTCCTGCTCTACGCGGTTCACCGGCGCGCCGAGCAGCACGAGCGGGCGGCCGCGTGGCTGACCGAGCAGCTCAACGGCTCGCGACGGGTCGGCCTGCCCTGGCAGAGCATCAACGCCTTCCTGCGGATCGTCACGCACCCCCGTGCGTTCGCGCGGCCGCTCGCTCCTGCCACCGCCTGGGAACGCGTGACCGATTGGCTCGACGCCCCTGTGGCCTGGATCCCCGAGCCGGGGCCCGAGTACGGGCGGATCCTCGGCGAGCTCATCGCGCGCTATGACCCGCGCGGCAACCTCCTGCCCGACGCCGCGCTCGCCGCGCTGGCAATCGAGCACGGCGTCACCCTGATCTCGACCGACACGGACTTCGCCCGCTTCCGAGAGCTGCGCTGGGAAGACCCGCTGCGCTGAGCGCCGGCGTCCGCCCAGCCGACGGGCGAAACCCGCTCCGGGAGCGGGCTTCTGGCGAGTAGCGGGGGTGGGATTTGAACCCACGACCTCCGGGTTATGAGCCCGGCGAGCTACCTGACTGCTCCACCCCGCGGCGTGGGTTGCCAATGGTAGCGCGGCGTTCTGGCCAGGCGCGGTCCAGATGCGGCGTCTCCGGCGCGGGGCGGCGGCCCGCGGCGCGGCCTGGCCGCGCCTGGCGCGGGCGGCCGGGCCGGGGCGCGCGGCGCGTAGGATCAGCGCCGATCCGGGTGCGAGTGGCCGTAATCGACATCGGCACGAACTCGACGCGGCTGCTCGTCGCCGACGTCACCGGCCGCGAGGTCCGCGAGCTCGAGCGGGCCTCGACGGTGACCCGGATGGGGCGCGGGCTCGGCGGCTCGGGGCTGCTCGCCGCGGAGGCGATCGAGGACGTCTGCCGCACGCTTCGCGGCTACATCGCCACCTACGAGCGCCTCGGCGCCGAGCGGGTGAGCGCGATCGCGACGAGCGCCGTGCGCGACGCCGCCAACGCGGGCGCCTTCGTGGCCGAGCTGCGCGAGCGCTTCGCGCTCGACGCCCGCGTGCTGAGCGGCGCCGAGGAGGCCGGGCTCACCTACCGGGGCGCGACCGCGGGCGCACCCCCCGCCGAGCCCACGCTGGTCATCGACATCGGCGGCGGCTCGACCGAGCTCGTCGTCGGCGAGGGTCAGCGCGTCGGCTTCTTCGCCTCGCTTCAGGCGGGCGTCGTCCGCCACAGCGAGCGCCACCTGGCGAGCGACCCGCCCGCCGCCGCCGAGCTCGAGGCGCTGGCCGGCGACGTCCACGGCCTGATCGCCGAGGCGCTCGGGCCGCGGGCCCCGCGGGCGCGCCGCGGCATCGCGGTCGCGGGCACGCCGACCTCGCTCGCGGCCATCGACCAGGCGCTCGAGCCCTACGACCCCGCGCTCGTCCACGGCTACCGGCTGCCGCTGGTGACGGTCCAGCGCCTGCTCTCCGAGCTCGCGGCGATGCCGCTCGAGGAGCGCCGCCGCGTGCCCGGCCTGCAGCCCGACCGCGCGCCGACGATCGTCGCCGGGGTCGTGATCCTGATCCAGGTCATGCGCGCCTTCGGGCTCGAGGAGGTCGAGGTCTCCGAGCACGACATCCTCTACGGCGCCGCGCTCGAGGCGGCGGCGGCCTGAGCGGCGCTAGGCCGAGCGCACGCGCTCCAGGCCCTCGGCGCCGGCGGCCACGTCGGCGCGGCCCCAGCGCCCCGGGACGCCGAGCAGCTCGAGGCGGCCGATCTCGGGCGGCAGGTGCGGGTCGGTGAGCGGGGCGTCCTCGCCGGGCTCGAGCCCGAGCAGCGCGCGCAGGAAGAGCAGCGGCGCGGCCGCC
>Ga0070741_10004850_pt1 | contig 30867 bp, 26 predicted proteins | sample Coa_R1_4_FD_66440 | JGI IMG/M metagenome (GOLD analysis project Ga0070741, IMG submission 66440) | Surface soil microbial communities from Centralia Pennsylvania, which are recovering from an underground coalmine fire - Coalmine... | ecosystem: Environmental > Terrestrial > Soil > Unclassified ... | reverse complement strand
CTCGTGCAGCGACAGGCCCTTTTGCCGCCGGATGGACCGCAACCGGTCCCCCACACGCTGCGTCGAGATGGCCACCCGATCCCTCCAACTCCCGTCTTCCTGCCCCAGCCCGGATGCCTTTAAGGCTACCGCGCGAACGCGCAAATGTCGACTCTTCGCGGCATTTGACCACTTTCCGGGCACATTGGTGGCTTCTTGACGGGTTTCGCCCCGGGTTTCCGCCCGACGCTCCAGCTGTGGTGCCTGCACCTCGGTGTCCATCGGCCCCTCCCCAGTCGGCGTGTCGTCGGCGTCGAGAAAGGAATCGGCGGTGGGGTTGCGCCCGCCCCGGACCGCCAAAACGGAGCCACTCTACTCACCCCGGACGGCCGGCGCCCGAGCCGAGGGCCGCCCCGGGCGCCTCCGGCCGATCAGCTCCGCCGGCGAGCGGCCAGGAGAGCGGCGGCGGCCAGGGCGGCGGTCTCGGCCCGCAGGATGTGGGGGCCGAGCCCGAGACGGGCCCAGGGCTTCAGCCCTTCGCTCTCCTTTCGGGTCAGCCCACCCTCGGGGCCGACGACCACGAGGATCTCGCCGCCCGGCGCCTCTCCGAGGACGTCGGCCCGATCCCCGCCCCGCTCCGCCACCACGACGGCCGGATGGCCGGCCAGATCGGCCAGCGGCCGGAGCTCCTCGATTTGCGGCAGGCGCGCCCGCCGGCACTGGCGAGCGGCTTCCCGGGCGATGCGCCGCCAGCGCTCCACCGCCGCCGCCCCCTTGGCCGCCTCGGGCCGGGCGACGGAGCGCTCCGCCAGCACCGGGACGATCCGGTCGGCGCCGAGCTCCGTCAGCTTCTGGACGACGAGCTCCGGCTTGTCGCCTTTCGTCAGGGCGAAGGCCACGGCGAGGCGGGGCCAGAGGGCCGGTTCCGAGTCGACCGGCCCGGTGGCTGCGAGGCGGACCTCAGCCGTTCCCCCGCCGGCCCTGATCCCGGTGAGGCCGTACGGCCGCCACCGTCCCCCCCCATCCGCCACCGTCACCGTCTCGCCGACCCGAAGCCGGAGGACCCGGGCCAGGTGGTGGCCGTCCTCCCCCGCCACATCGAGCTCATCGAGCAGGGCGTCGCCGGACTCGACGAACAGGTGGGCCGAGGCGGCGACGTCGGCCGGCCAGCCCACGGCCTACTGGAAGGCGCTCTTGATCCGGGAGAAGAAGCCCTCCTCGCGGGGTGCGACGGCCTCGCCCCGCAGCTCCGCCAGCTGCCGGATGAGCTGGGCCTCCTCGGCCGAGAGCTTCTCGGGCACGACGATCTCGACCGTGACGATCAGATCGCCCCGGCCCCGTCCCCGGAGGGCGGGTACGCCCCGGCCCCGGAGGCGGAACGTCTTCCCCGTCTGGGTGCCGGCCGGGATCAGCAGATCCTCCTCGCCGTCGAGCGTCTCGATCCGGAGGTGGGCGCCGAGGGCGGCCTGCGTCATCGGCAGCCGGAGGACGTGGAGCAGGTCGTCGCCGTCGCGCTCGAACCGGGGGTGGGGCCGGACGGCGATCGAGACGTAGAGGTCGCCGGGCTCGCCGCCCCGGGGGGCGGCCGGGCCCCGCCCCGCCAGCCGGAGCCGCTGGCCGTCGTCGATGCCGGCCGGCACCTGGACCTCGACGGTGGCGGGGAGCGTGAGCCGCCCGTCGCCCCGGCAGTCGCGACAGGGCGAGAGGATCTCCCGGCCCGTCCCCCGGCAGGCGCTGCAGGGGGTGGCCGTCATCATCTGGCCGAGGATCGTCCGCCGCACCGTGCGGACCTCGCCGGCGCCGCTGCAGGTGCGGCACGTCGACGGGTGGGTGCCCGGCTCGCAACCCGTGCCGGAGCAGCGCTCGCACTCCACCGGCATCCGCAGTTCCACGGGCTTGCTCGCCCCGAACACCGCCTCTTCCAGGTCGAGCACGAGGTGGACCTCGGCGTCGGGGCCCCGGGCCGGGCCGGCCGGCCCCCGCGCTCCGCCGAACCCGCCGCCGAAGAAGGCGTCGAAGAGGTCGGAGACCCCGAAGTCGAACCCGCCCATCCCGGGGCCACCGGCCCCGGCTCCGACGCCCTCGGGGCCGTACATGTCGTAGCGCCGGCGCTTCTCGGGGTCGCGCAGGGTGTCGTAGGCGACCGAGATCTCCTTGAAGCGGGCCTCGGCCGACGGATCGCCGTCGTTGGCGTCGGGGTGGTACTGGCGGGCCAGGGCCCGGTAGGCCTTGCGGATCTCGTCGTCAGTCGCGTTGCGGCTGACCCCGAGCACCTCGTAGAAGTCGTTGGGCATCGTCAGCCGGGTGGGGAGAGGTGTTCGCCGAGGCGATGGGAGACGGCGGCCACGGCGGCCATGGCTTGGGGGTAGTTCATGCGGGTCGGGCCGAGGATACCGACGGTGCCGGCGGCCCGGCCCTCGACGTCGAAGCGGGCGAGGACGACGGAACACTCCCGCAGGTCCGCCAGCTGGTTCTCCGACCCGATCCGGACGGTGACGCCCTGGTCGATCAGGTCGCGGACGAGGCTGACGACCAGGTACTGGTGTTCGAGGACCTCGAGGAGCCGCCCGACGGTCTCGCTGGCGGTGAAAGCCTCGAGGTCGGCGGCGATGCGGCTGGCGCCGCCGACGAAGACCGGCTCCGTCGGGCGGCCCTCGGCGAACCGGGTGACGAGGGCGTCGCGGGCCTGGGAGGACAGCTGGTCGGTGACGCTGTCGCCGGTCGGCCGGGGGGCGGGCAGGTCGGCGAAGGAGGCGTCGCGCAGCTGGGTGTCGAGGACGGCGCTGGCGGCGCCGATCCGGCTGTCGTCGACCTCGGCGCCCAGCTCGATGTACTGCCGTTCGACGTGGCCGTTGGAGAGGACGGCCACCACCAGCAACGAGGTCTCGTGGAGCCGGACGAGCTGGATGCTGCGGACCCGGGCGGCGTCGGGCTGGGGCCCGACGACGACGGCGGCGTGGGCGGTGATGCGCGACAGCAGCAGGCTCGTCTCGTGGAGCATGTCCTCCAGGGCGTGATGGGCGGTGGCGAAGAAGCTCGTCACCTCCTGCCGGGCGCCGGGCTGGAGCTCCTTGCGGGCGAGATGGTCGACGAAGTGCCGGTAGCCCTTGTCGGTCGGGACCCGCCCCGCCGAGGTGTGGGGGTGGGTGACGTACCCCTCCCGCTCCAGGAGCGCCATCTCGTTGCGGACGGTGGCGCTGGACACGCCGAGCGCCGCCCCGCGGGCGACCGTGTTCGACCCGACCGGCTGGCCGGTCTCCACGTACTCCTCGATCAGGGCCTTGAGGATGGCGGCCTTGCGTTCGTCCATGGCGTTGAGGGAAGTTTACCGACCGGCAGGTGCCGGACGGCACCCTCGGGGGCCGCTCAGCAGCCGGTATGGGCCAGCAGGAGGCGGGTCGTGGCCTCGTTGGCCAGGAGCCGCCCGTTGGGCGTGAGGACGACGCGCTCGCCGCGGCGCTCGGCCAGACCGTCGCCCACCAGGCCGTCGGCCGCCGGGCCGGCCGCCACGCCGTGGCGGGTGCGGAGGGCCAGCATGGCCGCTTCCCGCTCCCGGCCGGCGCCGTCGAGGACTTCGTGGCCCGCCTCGGCCGGCGCGCCGGACTCGACGAGGGCGATGTAGCGGTCCGGGGTGCGGACGTTCCACCATCGCCGGCCGGCCGGCGTGTGGCCGTGGGCGGCGCAGCCGACGCCGAGGTACTCGCCCTGGGCCCAGTAGAGGAGGTTGTGGCGGCACTCCCGCCCCGGGCGGGACCAGTTGGAGATCTCGTACCACGGCCGGCCGGCGGCGGTCAGGGCGGCGTCGGCGGCCAGGTACTTCCCGGCCTGGTCGTCGTCGTCGGGCCCGTCGACGGCGCCCGCCTCGATGCGCCGGGCCAGCGGTGTGCCGGGTTCGACGGTGAGGGCGTAGGCGCTCACGTGGGGCGGGTCGAGGTCCAGGACGGCGTCGAGGCTGGCCTGCCAGTCGGCCGGGGTCTCGCCCGCGGCGCCGTAGATGAGGTCGACGTTGAAGTTGTCGAACCCCGCGCCGCGGGCGGCGGCCACGGCGCGGGCGACGCCGGCCGGGTCGTGGGTGCGACCGAGGGCGGCCAGGACGTGGGGCACCATCGACTGCACCCCGAACGACAGCCGGTTGACGCCTCCGGCCCGGTAGGCGGCCAGCAGCTCGGGGGTGACGGTGTCCGGGTTGCACTCCACGGTGACCTCGGCGTCGCCCGTCCGCCGGATGGCGTCGAGGATGCCGACGAGGAGCTCGGCGGGCAGCAGCGACGGCGTCCCCCCGCCGAAGAAGACGCTGGTGGCCGGGGGGACGGGCTGCGACTCGTAGCGCCGCCGGAGCTCGGTGGTGCAGGCGGCGGCGTAGGCGGCCATCAGGTGGTGGCGATCGGTCCAGGTGGCGAAGTCGCAGTAGTCGCAGCGACGGGCGCAGAACGGAATGTGGACGTAGACACCGAAGCCCGTCATACGCCGGGCAGCGTACGGGCACTCGGGGGACTCCGCCCCCCCGAGGACCCCCCGAACTGCTCGGCGGTCAGGCTTTGGTGAACCCGACGACCACCGGCTGATTCGAGGTCGTGGCCACCCCGCCGGCCGCCTCGTCGGTCACGGCGTAGGCGCTCACCGGCCCGGTCATGCGGAAGGCCGTCACCCCCGGGTTGGCGCCGAGGACGCCGAGGGAGATCTTGGCGTCGGAGCGCACCGCCCACAGCTGGTACACCCGACCCTCCGGGAGCGGCGCCAGCGTGCCGGGCACGAGGTAGCCCGTCCCGTCGCGGAGGCGCACGACCCGGGCCGAGGACTTGCCGTCGGTCGAGGCCAGCGTCACCTGCTCCGCCGAGCCGTCGCTCAGGGCGGCGAAGGCGGCGCTGTTGAGGTTGGCCTCCTGCATGGCCTGGGCCAGCCGGTAGATGCGGTCGACCCCGTGGTTGTCGTGGCGGCCGAGGGCGACCCCGAGGAAGAGGGCGACGGCGGCGGCGGCGGCCATGGTGGCGGCCGCCAGCCGGAGCGGGATCGTCCGGCGGGCGATGGGGCTCACCGGGGCGAGGTCGAGGGCGGGGGGCGCCTCTTCGAGCGACTCGGCGATCCGGTCCCACACGCCCTCCGGGGCCCGCTCGCCGGCCTGGGCCAGCAGGGCCGCCGTCTCGCGGTGGCGTTCCACCTCGGCCCGGCAGCGGGGGCAGGCGGCCAGGTGGGCCTCGACGATGTCGCGCTCGTCGTCGTCGACGGCGTCGAGGGCGAAGGCCCCGAGGAGCTCCTCGATGTCCTGATGGGAGAACGTTCCGCTCATGCAATCCCCGCCTCGACGAGGACCGTCCGCAACCGGCGGAGGCCCGAACGGATGCGACTCTTCACCGTGCCCTCCGGCTGGTCGAGCAGCGTGGCCACCTCCCGGTAGGTGTGGCCGCTGAAATAGGCCAGCTCGATGGCCGCCCGCTCGCCGGGCGGGAGGAGGGCCATCGCCCCCCGGACCTCCTCGGCCACCGTGAGGTCGACGACGGCGTGCTCGATGTCGTAGTCGGCCTCCGCCCGGTCCCGGGCGTCGCGCTGCTCCCGCTGCCGGCGCGAGACCTCGGACCGGAGCAGGTCGACCGATCGGCCGTGGGCCTGGGCGAGGAGGAACGACCGCAGCGAGCCCCGGTCGGGGTCGAACCGGTCGGGACGGTTCCAGAGGCGGAGGAACACCTCCTGGATGACCTCCTCGGCCAGCGTCCGGTCGACCAGCAGCCGCCGCGACAGGGCGAAGACCGCCCCGGCGTGGCGGCGGTAGGCCTCGGCCAGCCCCTCCTGGCGGTAGCGGCCGATCGCCACCACGAGAGCGGCGTCGCTGGCGTCGCGGATGTCGTCGGTCGGCATGGTCACCGGGGATTCGTACCAGGGAGGAGCACTGGATGACGGTAGTGTCACCCGGCGAACTGGACGCGAAAGGGAAACACGATGATCGGAGTGCACCGTCGGCCGCTGCGGTTCGGCGCCGCCGTCCTCACCGTCGGTCTCCTGGCCACCGGCTGCGGGAACAACAAGGAGGCCATCTCGCACGGCAACGTCGCGGCGTCGACCACGACCACCACGATCTCCAAGGCGCCCGACTCGACCGCCTCCCAGGTCCGCTCCCGGCTCAACGGGCTGCTGCAGGGGAACGTGTTCCTGACGGCGGCGGCCACCGGCGCCGCCGCCGGCGGGCGCAGCGACGAACTGGCCGGGGCCGTCGCCGCCCTGGGCGGGAACTCCGGGTCGCTGACCGACAACATCACGGCCATCTTCGGCGACGAGACCGGCAAGACGTTCGACGGCCTGTGGCGCAAGCACGTTGACGCCTTCGTCACCTACGGCCAGAGCCGCTCCCCCGCCGCCCTCAGCGATCTGACGCAGTTCACCAAGGACTTCGGGACGTTCATCAACTCGGTCCTGCCGTCGCTCACGGCCGACGCCGTGACCGGGATGATGGCGACGCAGGTCCAGACCCTCAAGGCGGTGGTCGACGCCCAGGCCGGCGGCAACTGGTCCGACGCCTACAGCAACCTCCGGACGGCGGCGGCCCAGACCGTGCCGATGACCACCGCCCTCATCGGCGCCATCCACGAGAAGAAGCCGGACGAGATCGGTGGTGACCCGGCCAGCAAGGCCGCCGACATGGCCGACGCGCTCACCGTCGACCTCCGGGAGAGCGCCTTTTTGACCAGCGACGCCGTCAACGCCATCGTCGGCGGCCGCACCGACGAGTTCACCGCCGCCAGGGCCGCCGTCGACAACGGCACGGCGGCCCTGGCCGACGCCTTCGCCGGGGTCTACGGCCCCGACGCGGGCAAGGCGTTCGCTCCGCTGTGGTCGAAGCGCACCGGGTACCTCGACGACTACGCCACGGCGGTGGCCGCCAAGCAGCAGACCAACGCCGACAGCGCGCTGAACAGCCTGCTGCAGTTCAGCAACGACTTCGGCGCCTTCGTCAACGAGAACTCGCCGAAGCTGAGCGCCGAGTCGGCCGGTGCGCTGGCCATGACGCACGTCTTCACGATCAAGGACGTGATCGACGCCACGGCGGCCAAGGACTTCACCAAGGCCTACGCCAACGTGCGGACCGCCGCCGACCACATGTCCACCGTCGCCACCACGCTGGCGCCGCTGATCTACGCCCAGTTCCCCGACAAGTACTGATTCTCCGGACGGGCGTGACGTGAAGCTCGAGCTGCCGCCGGAGGCCGAGGCAGCCCGGGCCGCCGTCCGCCGGTTCCTGGCCGACACGCTCGACGCCGACGGCCGGCCGCCGCGCGACTGGTACACCCGGCTGGCGGCGGCGGGTTACACCGCACCTCACTGGCCTCGGCCGTGGGGACTCGGCGCCTCGGTGGCCGAGCAGCTCGTGATCGACGAGGAACTCCGCCGGGCCGGCGTCCGCCGGCCGGAGAACCCCATCGGGATCGGCTGGGCGGGGCCGACCCTGGTGCTGGCCGGAACCGAGGCTCAGCAGCGCCGCTTCCTGCCCGGCCTGCTCGACGGTTCCGAGGTGTGGTGCCAGCTCTTCTCCGAGCCGGGGGCGGGCAGCGATCTCGCCGGGCTGTCGACGACGGCGGTGCGCGACGGCGACGAGTGGGTGGTGCAGGGCCAGAAGATCTGGACGTCGCTGGCCCGGGAGGCTCGTTTCGGGATTCTCCTCGCCCGGACCGAGGCCGAGGCCCCGAAGCACCGGGGCCTCTCCTACTTCGTGCTCGACATGCGCTCGCCCGGGATCGAGATCCGGCCGATCCGGCAGATGGACGGCGGCGCGACCTTCAACGAGGTGTTCCTCGACGGGGTGCGGATCCCGGCCGAGAACCTCGTCGGTGCCGAGGGCGACGGTTGGCGCCTGGCCCGGGTCACGCTGGGCAACGAGCGGGTCGCGCTGTCGGAGGAGGGCGCCCTGTGGGGCCGGGGGCCGACCGCGACGGCCCTGGTCGAGGCGGTGCGGACGGCCCGCGGGACGGCGGACGGCCCGGCACCGCTCGACCCGGTGTCGCGCCAGCGGCTGGCCGCCGTTCACACCGAGGCGGAGATCCTCCGGATCCTGCGGCTGCGCATGGTGGCGGCGATGATCGCCCGCCCGGCGGGGGCGCCGAGCGAGCCCGGTCCCGAGGCGTCGGTCCGCAAGGCCCTGGCCGACCGGCACGGCCAACACCTCTTCGACCTCGCCGTGGATCTCTGCGGCCCGGCCGGTACGCTCACCCGGGAGAACCCGCCCCACCTGCCGGGCGCCTTCCCCTGGGTGATCGGGTTCCTGTTCTCCCCGGCGCTCACCATCGGCGGTGGCACCGCCGAGGTGCAGCGCAACATCATCGCCGAGCGGGTGCTCGGGCTGCCTCGGGACCCGGCGGCCTGAACGAAATCTTCCGACACGGGGTGGCGAGCGGGGATCCGAGCGCCGACGGCGTCGTCCTCTGGACGCGGGTGAGCACGGCGGCGTCGGAATCGGTGCCGGTGCGCTGGGCGCTCTCGTCCGAGCCGGCCCTGGCCGACCCGGAGTGGGGCGGCGTGATCACCGCCGTGCCGGCCCGGGACCACACGGTCCACGTGGCGGTCCGCGGGCTGCGCCCGTCCACCACCTACTGGTACGGCTTCGCCTGTGGCGACGTCCGCTCCCCCGTCGGCCGGACGAGGACGCTGCCCGCGGCCGACGACACCGGAACCGGCCGGCTCCGCCTCGGCCTCGTGTGCTGCTCCCACTACGCCACCGGGTTCTTCAACGCCTACGGCCGCCTCGCCGAGCGCGACGTCGACCTCGTCGTCCACCTCGGCGACTACATCTACGAGGCCGAGGCCAAGCACGAGAAGTGGACGAGGCTGCACCGGCCCCGGGGCCGGTGCCTCACGCTGCTCGACTACCGGGCCCGGCACGGGCAGTACAAGACCGACCCGGACCTCCAGCGCCTCCACGCCCGCCATCCGATGGTGGCGGTGTGGGACGACCACGAGCTGGCCGGCAACGCCTGGTGGGGCGGGGCCGCCGGGCACGTCCCGTGGACCGACGGCGACTGGGCGCGGCGCCGGGCCGCCGCCGTGCAGGCCTATCGGGAGTGGGTGCCGTCCGGCCTCCCCGACCCGTCCGACCCGTTGCGGGTGTGGCGGACGGTGCCGCTCGGCCCCCTCGGCGACCTCCTGATGCTCGACACCCGGCTCGTGGGCCGGGAACGGCCGGCGGCCGGGCGGCGGCCGGTCGTCGGCCTCCGCCGCCGGGACCGGTCGCTCCTCGGCCCCAAGCAGTGGACGTGGCTGGAGGAGGCGCTGCGGGCCCGGGAGGCGTCGCCCCGGCCGTGGACGGTGGTGGCCAGCCAGGTCGTGGTGGCGCCGATCCACCTGGTCGCCACCGGCGGCCGGGCGGGCCGGCTCCTCGGGCGCGCCCTGGCGGCGGTCGGGGGCGGGCTGGTGGTCAACCCCGGTCAGTGGGACGGGTACCCGGCGGAGCGGGAACGGCTGCTCACGGCGCTGGGCCGCCGGCCGGGCGAGACGCTGGTGGTGAGCGGCGACCTGCACTCGTCGTGGGTCTCGGAACTCCGCCCGGCGGACGGATCGGGGCCGTTGGTGGCGGCGGAGTTCACCGTGCCGGCCGTGAGCGCCCCGACCTTCGCCCGGGCGCTGGCCCCCAAGGTGCCGGGCGCCCGGTCACTGCTGGAGGGGGTGATCCGCCGGGCCAACCCCCAGGTCGCCTGGGTGGACACCGCCCGCCACGGCTACGTGCTGCTCGAGGTGACCCCCGAGCGGATCGAGGGCCAGTGGTGGCACGTCGATCGGGTCGGGAAGCGCACCGACGGGGAACGCCTGGCGGCGACGTGGTCGGTCACCCACGGCAACCCCCGCCCGTTCGGCGGCCCGGCCGACGGCGGCCCGGGTTGAGGGCGCGGCCAAGGCGACGCAGACGATGGCGGCGAGAACGCCGCCGAGGGCGTTGAAGGCCAGGTCCCAGCCGGTGTTCTCGTAGCCGCCGACGTAGGCGTCGGGGAAGCGGAGGGCGGAGAGGAACTCGAAGAGCTCGTTCGACGCCCCGAACCCCCAGCAGACGAGCATGGCGACGACGGCCCGCACCCCGGCTCCCGCCCGCCGGGGGTCGACCACGTGGCCCAGGGCCTGGAAGACGGCCACGGTGACGACGGCCGAGATGAAGCAGTGGGCCGCCTGGTCGAACTTGAGGACGCCCGGCACCAGCCAGGTCTCGTAGAGGATCGGCGCGCCCCTGTCAGGCGAGGGCAGCAGCCCACCGCACAGGTGCACCGCGCCGGCGACGGTGAGGGCGGCGATCGTCGCCCGGGGCAGCGGCCAGCGCCGGTGGCCGGCCCGGACGAGCAGGGCCAGCAGCGACCAGACGACCAGGTAGGCGACGACCCGGCGATTGCCGTCGGCGAACCCGTAGGCGGCCACCGCCACCACCTGTCCGGCCAGGGCGACGACGACCCACGACGGCCGTTTCACGCCGCCGCCGCCTCCCGGCCGGCCCGGCCGGTCCGCCGACCCCGGTTCGTCTCCCGAGGCCCGTCGCCCTCCGCCGGTCCCTCTCCCTCCCACCGGACAGCGCGACCGGTGGCGGTCGGCGAAGCGTTCACGGCCGTCGATGCCGCCCGGGCGCGACCGGTCGCGCCCTCCGGTGCCGGGGGCGGTGCCGGGGCCGGCCCGGCTCCGGGCGGTGGCGGGGCGCCGGGCGGCGCCGTACCCGGTGGGTAGTACACCCACGTGCCGCCGGGGCCGGGGGCCGGGGGCGGGCCGCCCGGAGTGCCGGGCGGCGCCGGCCAACCGCCGGGGGCGGCCGGGCCGGCCCCTCCCCCGCCCCGGCGGCGGCGCAGCAGGAGCGCCGCCGCGCCGACGACGAGCACGAGCCCGAGGATCACGACGATCGTGGCCAGGACCCGCTGACCCCGGACCTCCGAGGCGTCGCCGTCGACCACCTTGCGGTTGTCGACGTCGACGTAGACCGTCACGTGGTTGTTCACGTGGGTGCTGTTGCTGTCGCCGGTGTCGTTGACGACCGGCACGACGAGCGGGAAGGGCAGCGGCAGCGGCAGCGGGATCCCCGGAATCCCGACCAGCGTCACGGTGTCGCCATGGCCGCCGGTCACCTGGAAGCACCGCACCCGCCCGCCGGCCGGCGACGGCGGCACGTCGGCAGGGCAGGTGACCTCCCGGGTGGGGGCGGCCTCCTTCGGCAGATTCTGAGGGATCGTCGACTGCGTCGGCGTCAGCGTCGTCGGCGGCGTCTTGGGCGCCGTGGTGGCCGGGCCGCCGGTCGGACCGGCCGCCGCCCCGGGCGCGGTGGGATGAGGACGGGAGTTGCTGCCGCCGGGGACGGTATCGGCCGTCGGCCCGGTGGCGGCCGTCCCGCCGCCGGTGCCCGGGCCGGTGCCCCCGCCCGTCCCGCCGCCGCCGGTGCCGCCCCCGCCCGTCCCGCCGCCGTTGCGGCGGTTGGAGTTCGATCCCGAGGAGCCGTTGTTCGAACCGCCGGAACCGCCGGAATGCCCGGAGCTGCCGCCGGCCGTCCCGCCCCGGCCGCCGGAGCTGCCGCCGGCGGCGGCGATCGGGCCCTGGGCCGTCCCCACCCGCTTCCCGAGGGCGGCCCCGAGCCCGCCGAGGAGCGCGACGACGGCGAGCGCCGCCAGCCACCGCCGGCGATCGAAGGGTGCCAGGCCGGAGGCGGACCGACCCCCGGCCACGACCCCTCAGTCCTCCTCGAGTCGGAGCGCCGACACGAACGCCTCCTGGGGAACCTCGACGCGCCCGACCATCTTCATCTTCCGCTTGCCTTCCTTCTGCTTCTCGAGGAGTTTCCGCTTGCGGGTGATGTCACCGCCGTAGCACTTGGCCAGCACGTCCTTGCGCTTGGCCTTCACCGTCTCCCGGGCGATCACCCGGCTGCCGATGGCGGCCTGGATCGGAACGTCGAAGAGCTGCCGGGGGATGAGCGTCCGGAGCTTGGTGGCCATCTTGCGGCCATAGTCCTCGGCCTTGCTGCGGTGGACGATGGTGGAGAAGGCGTCGACCGGCACGTTGTTGAGCAGCAGGTCGACCTTCACCAGCTCCGAGCGGCGGTTGCCCGCCGGTTCGTAGTCGAGGGAGGCGTAGCCCCGGGTGCGGGACTTCATCTGGTCGAAGAAGTCGACGACGATCTCGGCCAGCGGCAGCTCGTAGACCAGCTCGACCCGGTTCTCCGACAAATACTCCATGTTCGTCATGTCGCCCCGTCGACCCTGGGCCAGCTCCATCAGCGCACCGACGTACTCCGTCGGGGTGATGATCGTCACCTTGACATACGGCTCGTCGATGAAGTCGAGCTGGTTCGGCGGCGGCATGGCCGAGGGGTTGTCGACGAGCTCGACCTTCCCGTCGGTGGTGTGGGCCAGGTACTCGACGTTGGGGGCGGTGGCCACGAGGGCCAGGTCGTACTCCCGCTCCAGGCGCTCCCGGATGATCTCCATGTGGAGCAGGCCGAGGAACCCGCACCGGAACCCGAAGCCGAGCGCCCCGGACGTCTCCGGGGTGTAGGTGAACGACGAGTCGTTGAGGCGGAGCTTCTCCAGCGCCTCGCGCAGGTCGGCGAAGTCGTCGCCCTCGACCGGGTACAGCCCGCAGAAGACCATGGGCTTGGGATCCCGGTAGCCGACGAGCGGCTCCGCCGGCCGCGAGGCGAGGGTGACGGTCTCCCCCACCCGGGCCTGGCCTACGTCCTTGATGCCGGCGATGAGGTAGCCGACCTCGCCGGGGCCGAGGCGGGCCACCGGGGTCGGCTCGGGGAGGCGGACGCCGACCTCCTCCGCGTCGTGGGTCGTGGCGACCTGGATGAAGCGCAGCCGGCTGCCGGTCGACAGTGTCCCGTTCATGACCCGGACGGCCGAGACGACGCCCCGGTAGGCGTCGTAGTAGGAGTCGAAAATCAGCGCCTGGAGCGGGGCGTCGGGGTCGCCCGTGGGCGGGGGGACGCGCTCGACGACGGCGTCGAGCAACTCCGGCACGCCCTCGCCGGTCTTGGCCGAGATCCTGAGGATCTCGCCGGCCGGGATGCCGAGGACGTGCTCGATCTCGGCCGCCACCCGGTCCGGCTCGGCGGCCGGCAGGTCGATCTTGTTGAGGGCGGCCACGATCGTCAGGTCGTGCTCGACGGCCAGGTAGCAGTTGGCCAGCGTCTGGGCCTCGATGCCCTGGGAGGCGTCGACGAGGAGGATGACGCCCTCACAGGCGGCCAGCGAGCGGGACACCTCGTAACCGAAGTCGACGTGGCCGGGGGTGTCGATGAGGTTGACGACGTGGCCCTCGTACTCGAGGCGGACGTTCTGAGCCTTGATGGTGATGCCCCGCTCCCGCTCGATCTCCATCGAGTCGAGGTACTGGGCCCGCATGTCCCGGGGGTCGACGGCATCGCAGTACTCCAGGATGCGGTCGGCCAGCGTCGACTTCCCATGGTCGATGTGGGCGATCACACTGATATTGCGGATGTCCTCCGGGCGGGTCATCGCCTGTACGCTAACGTGCTGGCTTTCGCCTTCAGAGCTTTGGAGTCCGCACCCGCATGGCCAACATCAAGAGCCAGAAGAAGCGCAACCTGCAGAACGCCCGCCGCCACGAGCGGAACAAGGCGGTCCGGTCGGAGCTGAAGACGCGCATCAAGTCCGCCGACCGCGCCGCGGTCGAGGGCGCCGACGACACCGCCGCCCACGTGCAGCGGGCGGTGAAAGCGCTCGACATGGCTGCCGCCAAGGGGATCATCCACAAGAACCAGGCGGCCAACCGCAAGTCGAAGATGATGCGGCGGGTGGCCAAGGCGCAGGCCGGCCCCTCCGCCTAGGGGCGCCGGCCCCAGGCCGAGAAGACGAACGGCGCGGCCAGTTCCGGGTGGGGCTCGTCGAGCCAGGCCAGGAACCGGTCGATCTCACCGTCGGTGGCGTGACCGCCGGCGACGTACTGGTCGCGGAGCTGGAGGATGTTGGCCCGCTCGATGCGCCGGACGGTGTCGGCGAAGGCGACGTACCCGTCGCCGGCGATGTCGACCAGGCCCTCCGACCGGAAGATGCGGAACAGGCTCCGGGCGAAGCCGAAATCGACGCCCCGTTCCGCCAGGAGCTCCATGAGACCGGCCCGGATGCGGTTGGCCAGGTGCTCGTCGTCGGATTGGGGATCGAGGACCGTCTGCTCGCTGGCGACGCCGTCGGCGTCCTCGATCAGGAGCCATCCTCCCGGCCGCAGCGCCGCCACGAGGCGGTGGATCGCCTGGATCCGCTCCGGCACGTGGACGAGCACGAGCCGGGCGTGGACGAGGTCGAACTCCTCTTCCGGCAGCGGGTCGACGACGACGTCGTGGCGGCAGACGTCGACGTTTTCCAGGTCGGCCAGCGGATCCAGGAAGCGGGGCTCGATGTCGGTGGCCAGCACCCGGCCGGTCGGCCCGACCCGCTCGGAGAGGTGCCGGACGATCGACCCGCCGCCGGCGCCGACCTCCAGGCAGCGCCAGCCTGCGCCCAGACCGAGGTGATCGAGGTGCCCGATGGTCATCGGGTCGTAGACGGCGGCGAGCGCCTCGAAGCGGTCGCCCGCCTGTTCCTGACGGTTGTCGAGCAGGTACGGCGATTCCTTCATCCGGCATTCCTCCGGGGGGGACGGGCGGGGCGGGGGCGGCCGCCACGCGAACTGGGACCGGCGCCGGCGCCGGAGCGGCGCGACAGGCCGGCGAGGCGGGCGATGAGGACTTCGAGGACGCCGTCTTCGGGGAGGGCGGTGGCACCCCGCAGGTCGACGTCGGCCTTGGCCAACAGCGCATACGCCGACCGCAGGCCGTCGCTGCCGAGGAGGCGGGCCTGGCGGAGGGCGAGCCCGGCGGGATACGGCTTGACCTTGCCGCCGAGAGCCTCCACCGCCGCCTGCTCACCGCCGACGCGGGGGTCGTCAAGGCGCAGCATCCGCTGGTAGTGCTTGTGGAGGACGGCCATCACCTGCAGGGGGTGGAAGCTGGCGCCCCGCAGCCGGTGGAGGATCTCGAGGGCGCCGGCGGCGTCGCCTTTGTCGATGGCCCCGGTGAGGTGGTACGGGGCGACGCCGCCGGCCTCCCCGAGGTAGGGGTCGAGGTCGTCGACGTCGATGCGGGCGCCTTCGCCGTAGGCGGCCCGGAGCACGTCGAGGAGGGCCGGCACCCGGCCCGCCTCATCCCCGAACCAATCCGCCACCCGGTGGGCGGCGGCGGCGGTCAGCGTGACGCCGGCGCCGTCGAGGGCGCCGGTCAGGGCGTCGCCCGTCTTGGCCGGCGCGGTCTTGACCTCCCGGCCGCCGGCCGCCTTCACCGCCTTCGTCAGCGCCGTCGAGAGCCGCCCACCGCCGGCCACGAGGACGAGCGCCGTCGTCGGGCAGGGGTCGGCCAGGTAGCGGACCACGGCCTCGGCGTCGGTTGCGGTCATGGCCCCGGCGTCGCGGATGACGATCACCCGCCGCTCGGTGCCGAACGGCGGGGTCGAGGCGGAGCTGAGGGCCCGATCGACGACCGGCGGGCCCTCCGACGCCGGCCCGGCGTTGGCCTCACCGTCGCCGCCGGCGGTCTCGGCCCGGGCCGCCAGCGAGAACTCCTCCAGGGCCAGGCTGGGATCGTCGGCGCCGACCAGTTCGGCGATCAGCGCTTTGGCGGCGTCGGCCCGGAAGCGGGCGTCGTCGCCGAGGACGAGGTGGACGGGCGCGACGGCGCTCATCCGGCTCCGCCACCGGCCTCGGCCTGGGCTTCGAGGAGCCGCTCGGTCAGGCGCACGACGCGGACCGTACCGGCGACGTCGTGGACGCGCACGATCCGGCAACCCCGGCTCACGCCGTAGACGACGGCGGCCAGCGACGGCGACCGCCGGGCGTCGACGGCCCGGTCGAGCAGCACCCCGAGGAACGTCTTGTTCGACGCCGACAGGAGCAGCGGGTAGCCCAGGCCGGCCAGGCGCTCGCTCTCCCGGAGCAGCACGGCGCTCTGGGCGGCCGTCTTGCCCAGGTCGAGGCCGGCGTCGAGGACGATCTGATCGGGGGCGAGGCCGGCCGCCCGGGCCCGCTCCGCCCGCTCGACGAGGAAGGCGGCGACGTCGGTCACGAGGTCGTCGTAGTGCGGTTCGGGGTCGCGAACCCGGGGGGCGAGCCGGATGTGGGTGGCCACCACCGAGGCCCCGGCCCGGGCGGCGGTGGGCAGGTAGTCGGGGTCGGCGAAGCCGCTGATGTCGTTCCCGACCACCGCCCCCGCGGCACAGGCGGCGGCCAGGACCGCCGGGTTCCAGGTGTCGGCCGAGATCGGCACGTCGAACCGGGCGGCCAGCGCCTCCACCGCCGGGACGACGCGCTCGAGCTCCTCCTCCTCGCCGACCGCCGGCCCCGGCCCGGCCTTCACGCCGCCGACGTCGAGGATGTCGGCACCCTCGGCGACGAGCATCTCCGCCCGCCGCAGCGTGCGGTCGAGGGCGAACGTGGCACCCTGGTCGTAGAACGAATCCGGCGTGCGGTTGAGGATGCCCATCACCAGAGCGCGGTGGGTGAGGTCGTAGCGGCGATGGCCGAGACGCAGAGCCGGGTTGGGGGGCGGCACGGCCGGGCAGGGTACCGGGGAGCGAAGGAGCGGCGCGATGCGGGGTCGACCAATCCGGCTGCCGTTCGCCGGCGGCGCCCTCCCCTCGGGGACGGCGCTGCTCGTTCTGCGGCTGGTGATGGGCCCGATCCTGGCGTACCACGGGTACCGCAAGCTCGACGCCGGGGTGGGGAAGTTCGTGGCCACCGTCGCCCGGTACGGGTTCCCGCTGCCGGACCTGCTGGCCCGGGCGACGATCGTCATCGAACTCGTCGGCGGCGTCTGCCTCACCATCGGCCTACTGACCCGGATCTGGGGCGGACTCGTGACGCTGCAGATGCTCCTCATCGTGGCCAGAGTGCAGTGGCACCACGGCCTCTTCGGCGCCCCTGGACGAGGCGGCGGGTTCGAACTCAACTTGCTCTACGCCGCCATCGCCGCCGCCCTGCTGATCGCCGGGCCGGGCCTTTTCGCCCTCGACCACGCCATCGGCCTGGAGATCGACCTGACGCCCCGGACCGCTCGCCCTCGACGCCGACCGCCCGAAGAGCGGGCGCGGGCCGGAGCCTGACCACCACCACGCCGCCAGGGCGACCAGAGCGAACACGAGCGCCGGCCGCGGCCCGATCGTCACCGGACACCGGGCCGCCAGGTGGGCCACCGCTCGGATCCAGCCCGCCAGGAGGGCGGTGGGAACCTGCAGCGCCCCCGCCGGGCCGCCGGCGGAGCCGGCCGCCGGCCCGACCAGCCCGCCGGCGAGGCCGGCCCCGAGGCCCCAGAGGCTGAGCGCGGCGGCGGCCGGGGCGGCGACCAGGTTGGCCGGGAGGGCGACCAGGGGCAGGCGACCGAACACCGGCAGGGCGAACGGGGCCACCCCGATCTGGGCGGCGGCGGTTACGGCCAGGGACTCCCGCAGGAGCGGGGGCCCGGGGAGGTGCCGGGCCGCGGCCCCGGAGAAGAGCAGGATTCCGGCGCTGGCCCCGCAGGACAGGCCGAATCCGACGGAGTGGGTGAGGAACGGGTCGACGAGGACGAGACCGCATACGGCCAGGGCCAGCAGCCGGAGGCCCGGCGCCGGACGGCCGAGGAAAGCGGCCAGGAGGGCCAGCCCGGCCATCGCCCCCGCCCGCAGGACCGACGGCTCGAACCGTGCCATGGCGCAGAAGATGCAGAGCACCGCCAGCCCTCCGGTCAGCCGCCCGAGCAGCCCCAGCCGCCGGAGGACGGGCGACACGAGGGCCAGCGCCAAGGTCACGTTGGCGCCCGACACGACCAGCAGGTGCGACAGGCCCGCGGCCCGGAAGTCGGCCGCCACCGAGGACGGAAGGGCCCGGTCGTCGCCGACGAGGAACCCGGCCACCAGCGCCCGGTCGGTGTCGCTCAAGCCCGCCCCGCCGGCCAGCACCCGGTGGCGGACGCCGTTGGCCACCCGCAGCAGCGCCGGTGCCGCCCGCCCGGAGCCGACGAGGTCGTCGGCCTCGAACACCGCGCCGGCGTGGCGCCAGCGCCACCGGCGCTCCCCCGCCGCCGGCGCCCGGAACCAGCCAACCAGTGCCGCCGACTCGCCGGCCTCCAGCAGTCTCAGCCGCTCCGCCGCCGCCCCCTTGGCCACGACCAGCACCGTCCCCCGGGCCCGCCCGACCACCACGTCGGATCCGATGGCGGGCGGATGACCGCCGGCCCCCGACACCGGGCCGGCCCTCCGGCCGACCACGCTCTCCAGGCGGGCCGGAACCCGGACCTCCGCCCACCGGGCGCCGGGATCGGCCGCCAGCCGCACGGTGACCCGCCCTTCCACGCCCGCCGCGGCCAGGTGCGCCGGAAGCCTGCCCAGCCCGCCGATCGCCCGGGCCATCGATGCGGCCGCCAGTGCCGCGAGGCCCACCACCCCCGCCGCCTTCGCCAACCGCCGGGGAACGGGACGGCGGCGCCCGCCGGAGCCGGCCCGAACCCCGGCCCCGAGGCCGGCGCCGACCAGCGCCCCCACCAGTCCGGCGGCGGGGACGCCGCCGGCCAGCCACGGCGCGTACTCCCCCGCCCGGGCCCCGGCCACCACCGCCGCGGCGGCGAGGACGGCGCCGAATTGTGCTCGCAGCAGAGTCGACGGCGCGTCGGGCGCCGGCGGCCGGGCCGGGGGGTCGGCGGCGGGCAGGGCGGGGACGGTCACCGTCACACCCGGACGTGGTCCTTCAACCGGGCGAAGCGGCCGTCGCCGATGCCGGGCACCTGCAGCAGGTCGCGCGTCGAGCGGAACCCACCCCGCCGGGCCCGCTCTTCGAGGATCGCCCGGGCGGTGGCGGGACCGACCCCGGGCAGCGAGTCGAGGGCGGCGAGATCGGCGGTGTTGAGGTCGACCGGTTCGGCCGGCCGGGGCCCGCCGATCTCGCTCTCGACGCCGGCGGCACCGTCGACGAGCCCCGAGGCGAGCGGGCCGGGCGGTGGTGACTCGCCCCGCCGAACGACGTAGATCCGCTGCCCGTCGGCCAGCCGGGCCGCCAGGTTGAGTCGGTCGAGGTCGGCCCGGGCGAGGCTGCCGCCGGCCGCCGCGATGGCGTCGGCCACCCGGGAGCCGCCCGGCAGGTGGTACAGCCCAGCATGGGCCACGGCTCCCGCCACATGGACGGCGAGCGGCGGACCGGGCGCCGGCCCGGCCCCGTCGGCGGCGCCCGCCCGGGGATCGGCGCCGCCGGACGCCGGAGCGGCGCCGCCGGACGCCGGAGCGGCGGCTCCGGACGCCGGAGCGGCGGCTCCGGACGGCGGATCCTCCACCGGGCCCGCCGGCGGATCGCCGGCATCAGACACCGGATCGCAGCCGTGGCCCGTCGACCGGCCGGGCGCCGGCGTTGCTCCGCACCCGGCCCGGGCGCCGGGCCCCTTCGAAGGCCCGGGGGAGGCCGACGCCACGGCCACCCCGCCGTGGCGGGCACCGGCCCAGAACCACAGCAGGCCGGCGGCCAGCGCCGCCACGACGACGACGGCCCCGAAGGCCCACGGCTCTTCTCCGGAGCGAACCCGGTGCCACCCCGCCGCCAGGCGCGCCCAAGGCGGAGGCGCCGGCGTCATACCGGGCCCCGGCTCGTCGCTCCCGGCCGGTGCCTCGCCGTCGCCGGGCCGGTCCGAGCAGTCGATCATGGGCAGCCTCCTCCCGCGCCGAACGGTCAGCGTCGGGGGAAGCAGCCGGGAGAAGTGCGACCGCCGCCGCACCTTAGGGATCGGAGCCGGCGGCCTGCAACCGATTTTTCCCGTCCGCAGGGCCGCCGGCAGCAGCCGGCCCCCGATGGCGAAGGCCAGGCCCCGGGGCTCGCGATCGCCGAAGCCCGCCCCGGCCGCACGGCCGGGCGGCGGCCGTCAGCGGCCGGCCAGCTCCCGGGCCTCGACCTCGAGCGGAATCGCCTCGTAGGCCCGCCGGTGGCCGAGGCCCGCCATCCGGCCCCGGACGTAGGCACCGAGATAGCGCCACAGGAACCGGCCCGGGCCGAGCTCGCGCCACTGCCGCACGTGGACGAGCTCGTGGGCCAGCAAGGCGGCGTCGCGCCGCTGGTCTCGGCGAAGCAGGATCAGCCGCCCGACCGTCATGGCCGCCACCCCGGGCGTGAGCCACGGCACGACGACGATCCGCGCCCGGGCGACGTCGGCCGGCGGCACGAGGGGGAAGTCGCCTTCGACGCGCCGCACCGGCTCGCCTCGCCGCCCGCTGCTAACCGACGATGTTGACCAGCTTCGGCCGGACGATGATGACGTTGCGGGGGGCCCGGCCGCCGAGGTGCTCCTGTACCCGGCCCGAGGCCATCGCCACCTTCTCCATCTCCTCCTCGGTGATGGCGGCGTCGACCTCGATGCGGTCACGGACCTTCCCGTTGACCTGGACGATCATCGTCACCGTCTCGGCCTGGGCCAGATCGGCGTCGTACGCCGGCCACGGCTCCTCGTGGATGTGGGCGCCGGCGCCGCGGCGCCGTTCCCACAGCTCAGCGGCGATGTGCGGTGCCATCGGCGCCAGCACGAGCAGCAGGGCGTCGACCGCTTCGTCGAGCGTCTCCCGGCGGGGGGGCTCGTCGGCCTGGATGTACTTGTACAGATCGTTGACGTACTCCATGCAGGCGGCGACGCCGGTGTTGTACCCCCACCGCTCGAAGTCGTCGGTGACCTTGGCCACGAGGGCGTGCCGGGCCCGGATGACGGCCCGGTCGGCGTCGGTCTCCGGCCGGTCGACCGGCGGCGAGCCGGCCTCACCGGTGGCCAGCCGCCAGACCCGGCCGAGGAAGCGGGAGGCGCCGTCGACGCCATGGTCGGACCAGTCGGCGTCGTCGCCGGGGGGGCCGACGAAGAGCTGGAACAGCCGGAGGGCGTCGGCGCCGTGGCTCTCGAAGAACTGGGCCGGCGAGACCACGTTGCCCTTCGACTTGCTCATCTTCGACCCGCCGAGGCGGATCATCCCCTGGCTGAAGAGCCGCTGGAACGGCTCCCGGACGCCGGCCGGGATCAGCTCCAGGTCGGCCAGCGCCTTGGTGAAGAACCGGGCGTAGAGCAGGTGGAGGATGGCGTGCTCGATGCCGCCGATGTACTGGTCGACCGGCATCCACCGGGCGACCTTGTCGGGGTCGAACGGCGCGGCGGCGTTGCTGGCGTCGCAGAAGCGCAGGAAGTACCACGACGAGTCGACGAAGGTGTCCATCGTGTCGGTCTCGCGGGTGGCCGGCCCGCCGCACTTCGGGCAGGTGGCATTGAGGAAGCCTTCGTGTCGGCGCAGCGGCGACTCGCCCGACGGCAGGAACTCGACATCGTCGGGCAGGAGAACCGGCAGGTCCTCCTCGGGGACCGGCTGGGCGCCGTGCTCGTTGCAGTACACGATCGGGATGGGACAGCCCCAGTAGCGCTGCCGGGAGATGAGCCAGTCCCGCAGGCGGTAGTTGACCTTGGCGTGGCCGAGGCCGCGCTCCTCCAGCCAGGCGATGCCGGCCGCCTTGGCCTCGTCGACCTGCATCCCGTCGAGGAAGCCGCTGTTGATCTTGCGGCCCGGGCCCGTGTAGATCGGCTCCGTCCACCCCTCCGGGCGCTCGGTCGTCTTGATGACCGGCAGCTCGTAGACGACGGCGAAGTCGAAGTCGCGCTGGTCCTCGCCGGGGACGGCCATGATGGCGCCCGTCCCGTAGCTGCCGAGCACGTAGTCGGCCAGGTACAACGGAACCTCGGCGCCGTTGAACGGGTTGATGGCGTAGGCGCCGGTGAAGATCCCGCGCTTCTCCAGCTGGCCCTCGGCCGACTGCCGCTCGACCTCCGAGGTGTTGCGGACGCGGGTGACGAACTCCGCCACCTCGCGTTCCCGTCCGGTGCCGGCGGTGAGCTCGGTCACGAGCGGGTGCTCGGGGGCGAGCACCACGTAGGTCATGCCGAAGACGGTGTCGATCCGGGTGGTGAAGACGCGGATCTTCGTGTCGGAACCCTTGACGGCGAGGTCGAACTCGACGCCTTCGGAGCGGCCGATCCAGTTCCGCTGCATGACCTTGACCCGCTCCGGCCAGTCGACCGTGTCGAGGTCGTCGAGCAGCTGCTGGGCGTAGTCGGTGATGCGGAACATCCACTGCTCGAGGTCGCGCTTGACGACCTCGGTGCCGCACCGGTCGCAGACGCCGCCCTCGGCCTGCTCGTTGGCCAGCACCGTCTGGCAGGACGGGCACCAGTTGACCGGCGCCATCTGCTTGTAGGCCAGGCCCGCCTTGTGGAGCTGGAGGAACAGCCACTGCGTGAAGCGGTAGTAGTCGGGCTCGCAGCAGGACACCTCCCGCCGCCAGTCGTAGGCCGACCCCAGCCGCTTGATCTGCGCCTTCATGGTGGCGATCCGCTGCCGGGTGATGATCCCCGGGTGGATCCCCTCGGCGATGGCGGCGTTCTCCGCCGGGAGGCCGAACGAGTCCCACCCCATGGGCGAAAGCACCCCGAAGCCCTGCATCGTCTTGTACCGGCACAGGACGTCGCCCAGCGTGTAGTTCCGCACGTGGCCCATGTGGATCGGGCCCGACGGGTACGGGTACATGCAGAGGTCGTAGAACTTCGGCCTCGGATCGCTCTCGTCGATCTCGTAGGTGCCGCGCTCGTCCCACACCTGCTGCCACTTGGCCTCGACAGCCTGGACGTCGTACCCCTCGCTCATAGGCAGGCGAGTCTACCGGCGGCTCCCATCAGCCCCGATGGTCATTTGCCGCCTACGTACCGACGCCCCCTCGGCCCCCGCTGCTAACGTGGTGGGCCGCACCCGGGGCCATAGCTCAGTTGGCAGAGCGCTTGCATGGCATGCAAGAGGTCGGGGGTTCAAATCCCCCTGGCTCCACGGAGAAACCGCAGGTCAGAGGCCATTTCTGGGGAAGCGCCTCACCAGCTGAGCCCGCAAGTGCAGCCAAAAGTGCAGCCAAACGGGCGAACGGCTACGGTCGGATCCGAACGGGTTCGGAAGCGTCTGCCGGGTGGAGAAGTGCCGGTGGCGGGCGCCGGTCGAGCCACGGCTGACAGGCGCAGCGAAGGAGAAGGGTCCATCGACCGCCAGGACGAGCATGGGGCGCTCCACGAGGAACGGCAGGTAAAAGGCCTCCCGTGGGAACCGTCCGGCGGGGTACCCCGCCAAGTGCAGCCAAAGTGCAGCCAATCCCGTGAACGCCGCGGGCTGAGCTGGACGAACTCTCGAGTGTCTGCTCGGCGGGAGGAGCGCGCCACGGGCTTTGAAGTGAGACGCGGTGGCTGGTAAGCGCGGCCGGGGCGAGGGCTCGATCTACCGGCAGGGCGACATATGGCGCGCCGTCGTGGACCTCGGCTGGGAGAACGGTCGGCGAAGACGTAAGTACCTCTCGGGTAAGACGCGGGCGGCGGTGGCGGCGAAACTGCGAGCCGCTCAGGCCCAAGCTGAGGCCGGCACGTTACCTGCTGGTCGGTCACCAACGGTCGAGTGGTGGATGACGGAGTGGCTGGAGTCCGTCTCCACCCGGGTCGCCCCAAACACGCTCGCCCACTACCGGCGGATGTCGACCTACTACATCGTCCCGACGCTCGGCCGAAAGCGGTTGGACGCGTTGCGGCCGGCCGACTTCACCAGGATGACGAAGGGCCTGCAGGAGCAGGGTCTGTCTCTCCGTACGATGCAGGCGGCCCACCAGGTGCTGGGGATGGCTCTCCGCCAGGCGGTGCGCCAGGGCGTCATCCCGTCGAGCCCAGCGGATCTCGTGGATGCGCCAGCGCCCCGTAAGGAGCCGTTGAACGTCGTGAGTCCGTCGGAGGCGCGTACCCTCCTGGCCGCTGCGCATGAGGTCGCCTACGGGCCACTCTGGACGCTGGCCTTGACGTCCGGGATGCGGGAGGGCGAGATCTTGGGGCTGCGGTGGCGGGATGTGGATCTTCAAGCCGGCGTTGTGCATGTCCGCCAGGGCAAGACCCGCTCAGCCCGTCGCGCCGTGCCGCTGACCGATGTTGCCCGACAGTCACTGGCCGGCATAGCCAACGGTCGGAAGCCGGAGGACCTGGTCTTCAGCACACGGAACGGAACAGCGATCTCGCCGCGGAATGTCCTACGGGCCTGGCACGCTTTCTCCGAGCAGGTCCTGGGCCGACGGCTCAGCTTTCATGCTCTACGCCATTCCGCCGCGACGCTCATGCTCGGCCAGGGTGTCGGTCTGCGTACCGTTTCGGATGTCCTTGGCCACGCGAACATTCGGATCACCAGCGACACCTATGTCGAGGTGCTGGACAAACTCAAGGTGGAGGCCGCTCGCCAGATGGACGACCTCTTCAGATCCGAAGGCATCTGATCCCTGTTCTCGCGTTAGCAACGAAGGCCGAGGTCGGGGCTTTGGGGCCCTACCGCTGGAATCGCTCGACGAGACGCTGCGGGGTCAGGGTGAGCGGGAAGGGCTCCTGAATCTCGAGTTCTTCTGCGCCGGTGGCTCGGCTGGTTTCCTGGTAGGCGCCATCGCGGAGGGTGAGGACGATGACGCCGGGTTCGTCGGGGTCGACGACCCAGTAGTGGGGTACGCCGGCGCCTTCGTAGGCGAGGCGTTTGGTGCCGAGGTCGGTTCGCCAGGTGCTGGGTGACCGCACTTCGACCACGAGCAGCGGCGTGCGGGTGAGGTTGGCCTCGTCGAGGTCGCTGCGGTTGGCGACGAGTAGATCGGGTTGGAGGACGGTGGTGGTGTTGACGACGTAGTCGTAGGGGGCGGTCAGGACGACGAGGCCGGGCGGGCAGTGGTTGTGGAGGAGGGTGACGAGCGCCACGACAGCGATCTGGTGGGCCGACCCTGGTGCCGGGGTGACGAGGAGGACCCCGTCGACGAGCTCGTAGCGGTGGCCGTCATCGGGCATCCTCTGCAGGTCGTCGTAGGTGAGCGGGTCGCCCCACGGCAGCGCAGTCACGCGGGCCATCCTCCCATAGTCAGGCCTCTTGCGACCCGGGCCGGCTGGGATCGTGGCCGGACCCGTCGGCGGCGAGGAGGTCGGCGGAGTCGATGATGGAGTAGGCGTAGCCCTGTTCGGCCAGGAAGCGTTGCCGGTGGGCGGCGTAGTCGGCGTCGTTGGTGTCGCGCGACACCACGGCGTAGAAGTGGGCCGGCTTGCCGCCGGTCTTGGGGCGCAGGATCCGGCCGAGGCGCTGGGCTTCTTCCTGGCGGCTCCCGAAGGTGCCGGACACCTGGACGGCGACGGCGGCGTCGGGTAGGTCGACGGAGAAGTTGGCCACCTTGGAGACGACGAGGAGGCGTTCGGTGCCGGCCCGGAAGGCGTCGTAGAGACGTTCCCTCTCTGCCACCGGTGTGGCACCGGTGACGAGCGGGGCGGCAAGGCGGGTGGCGATGTCATCGAGCTGGTCGAGGTAGGCGCCGATGACCAGGGTCGGCTCTTCCCGGTGGCGGGCCACGATGGCGTCGACCACGGCCAGCTTCGACGCCGCCGTCGCCCCGACCCGGTACCGGATGTCAGCCTCGGCGGTGGCGTAGGCCATCCGCTCCTCGCCGGTCAGGGCGACGCGCACCTCGGTGCAGGAGGCGGGGGCGATCCACCCCTGACGCTCCAGGTCCCGCCAGGGGGCGTCGAACCGCTTGGGCCCGATGAGGGAGAACACGTCGCCTTCCCGGTTGTCCTCCCGCACCAGGGTGGCGGTGAGCCCGAGACGGCGGCGGCTTTGGATCTCGCTGGTCATGCGGAACACCGGGGCGGGTAGGAGGTGGACCTCGTCATAGATCACCAGCCCCCAGTCCCGGGCCGAGAACAGCTCGAGGTGGGCGTAACGACCGGCCCGGCGGGTGACGAGCAGCTGGTAGGTGGCTACGGTCACGGGCCGGATCTCCTTGCGTTCCCCGGAGTACTCGCCGATTTCGTCGTCGCGAAGCGTCGTGCGGGCGAGGAGTTCGCGGCGCCACTGGCGGGCGGCCACGGTGTTGGTGGCGAGGATGAGGGTGTTGGTCGACAGGCGGGCGAGCGCCGCCGCCCCAACCAGGGTCTTGCCCGACCCGCAGGGCAGGACCACCACCCCGCTGCCTCCGGCGGCGAACCCGTCCACCGCTTGGGCCTGGTAGTCCCGCAGGCTCCAGGGCTGCCCGCCGCCGTCGGGGTCGAGGTCGACGACCAGCGGTTCGCCGGTCAGGTAGGAGGCGGCGTCGATCGCCGGCCAGCCGGCTCGGAGCAGCGCCTGCTTGAGCTGCCCCCGCTGCGACCCGTCGACGGCCACGGCCATGTCGGAGACGTCCTCGCCCAGCAGTGGCGCCACGTGGCGGTGGCGGCGCACCTCCGTGAGGACGGGGAGGTCCTCGACGGTCGCCGCCCGCAGCACCAGCCCGCCGCTTGGGTGGTCTTCGATGACGAGGCGGCCGTAGCGGCCCATGGTGTCGGCCACGTCGACCAGCAGCGCCGGCGGGACCGGGTAGCGGGAGAAGCGCACCAGGGCATCGACCGCCTGTTCGGCGTCGTGCCCGGCGGAGCGGGCGTTCCAGAGGGCCAGCGGGGTGATGCGGTAGGTGTGGACGTGCTCGGGGGACCGCTCCAACTCGGCGAAGGGGGCGATGGACACGCGGGCGGCATCGGCGTCGGGATGGTCGACCTCGAGCAGAATGGTCTTGTCCGACTGGACGACCAGCGGGCCGCTCACCTTCGCCCCCTCCGCCGCCGGCCCGGACGGGCGCCGGTCTCGAGAATGGCCTCGATCCACTCCACGTCGACGAGCTGTTCCCGGCCGGAGCTGTCCCGCAGGTGCACCGTGGTGCCCGTCACGGTCAGGACCCGGAACACATCCGTGGCCGGGCCCCGGCGGGGGTGTTGGTAGGCGATGAGGAGGGGCCGACCGTCACGGCGGGCGTCGTCGAGCAGGGCGATCCGCTCGGCGGTGTCCTCGGGGGACGCCTCGAGCAGGGCGCTCAGCTCGGAGAGCACGACGGCCTCGTCGCCGGCGATGGAGTCGTCGCCGAGCACGGAGCCGGCGGCTTCCCGGCAGTCCCGGCAGTCGCAGCCCGGGTAGAACGCCGGGCCGTCGACCTCGTCGAAGTCCCCGAGTCCGTCGACGTCGTCCGGGTCGTCGTAGGGATCGGGCTCGTTGACGGCGCTTCGCCAATCGTCGAACGGGCTCCCCAGCCCGTCGAGGTCCCGGGGGTCGAGGCCGGGTCGGATGGGGACCACGCCAGCGATCCGGCCGGTGCGAGGATCGCGCCGAAGCGGACCGGTCGGGCCTCGGCCGGCGGCCCGCAGCTGGGCCACCAGTCCTGCCAGGTCGACCGGCTCGGCCGACCGGCCGGCCGTGCTGAGCGTCACCCAGAAGGCGGTCTCATCCGGCGGCGGAGCGTCCGGAGTGTCGGACGATGGTCGGGTCGAGCGACGGCCCCGACCCGTCCCGCCGGACGCGGCGGGTGCTTCGGTGGACGCGGCCCGGTTGCGGACCGGAGCGTGGATCACGGTGGCGCCGTCGGCGTCTTCTTCCACGGCCAGGAATCCGCCGTCCCGGAGGGCGGCAACGAGGGTTGGGGCGTCGACGGTGGCGACGGCCACCGTCGGGGCGACGGCCCGCAGGCCGCACCGGGCCAGTTTCTTGGCGCCGCAGGCTTCGGTGATGACGGCCGGGTCATCGGCCCGGACGTAGGAACCTACCGTGCCCGCCCGGATGCGGCCGTGGCGGCGGGCCACGTCGCCGACCAGGTACTCCAAGGTCTGGGGCACGCCCCTGCGGGCGTGGGCGGCGAGGAAGGCGACGATGCCGTCCACCGTCCGGCCGGCGTCGAACGCCCGGCCGATCGACCGGTCGGAGAAACGCCAGACGGTGGCCGCGCCCCGCGACTCGACGTCGGCCAGGAGGGCCAGTTCCGTGGCCAGGTCGGCCCCCACCGGGCCGGCGGCCACCGCCGTGAGGTCGGCCTGAATGGTGATGGTGGTCTCGTTGCGGCCCAGCACCTCGGCAGCGCCCAGGGCGGCGTCATGGCGGCCGGCGGCCAGTTCCGTCCCCCACGGCGACAGTGCACCCTCGCCCGCCACCCCGAGCAGGGTCGCTTCCCGCACCACCATCTCGACCACGACGGCCGGATCGAGCGGAAGGGCATCCCACAGCCCGGGACGGTCCCAGTACATCGCCGCCGCCAGCGACTTCGGTTCCGGCGCCCTGCCGGGGTCGGCGGCCAGGGCGGCCAGGGCCGCCGCTCGCACGTCGGCCGCCACCGGCACGGTGAATTTGGGGTTGAGGGCGGCGATCGGTTTGTCGTCGGTGTCTCGGTCGCCGGCCAGGGACGGGACCCGCCCGACACCGAGCCACCCGGTGGCGAGGCGCAACCACCGCTGCGCCGGTTGGCCGCCCCGCCAGGCGTCGACCGCGGCGGTGGGCAAGAACCGGTCGCCGGCCTGACGTACCAACCCGGCGGCCGCCGCCACCTCCACATAGACACCGATGTCGGGCTCGGCACAGCCGGCGGCCTGGGCCGCCCGTTTGAGGTCTCGTACTCCGACCCCGCCGGCCTTGAGGGCGGCCGGCGGGGCGGACCCCCACGCCTCGATCAGCGCGTCGATGACCCGGACCGCCTCGGCGGCCGCCGCCCGGGCCGCCGCTGCCACCGTGGCCGGGTCAGGGGTCGAAGAGGCCACGGCCGGCCTGGCCCACGTCAGGTCGACCACTGCGGCCTCCCCGCCCCGCAGCGCCAGGCCGACCTCCCGGGGCATCTCCGCCTGGTACCAGTCGAACGGCACGACCAGCAGCCGCTCCACCAGCCACTCGTAGGGCGAACCCCCGGCTCGGCCATAGGACCGCTGCACCGGCAGCGTCGGCCGCCCACCGGCCAGCCGGTCAGCCAGCTCCCGAACGGCCGGAGGAGCCGACGCCAGCACCCCGCCGACCACCACCGGGTCACCCACGGCCTCGGCCAGGCGGGCCACCAGGTCGCCCTTGCGTTCCCCCGCCTGCTTACCGGGACGACCGAGGCGGACCAGCGCTTGCTCCAGGTCGGCGACCGTGGTCGAGCCCTGGCCGGCCAGGACGGCCAGGGGGCGCCCCAGACCCAGCGGGTAGCTGAAGGCGGCGTGGAGCGCCGGGGCGGGATGGATCGCCCCGCCGTCACCCCGCCACAGCATCGCCCGGGCCGCCAGCCGATCCAGCGCCGCCCCGACCGCCTCGGGCGGGCAGCGGCCCGCCCCGCCCAGGAGCGCCACGACCGCGTCCGGCGTGGCGCCGTCGTCGATGACACAGGCCGCCTGGAGCACCACCCCGCTGAGGTGGTCCAGCCCGGCAGAGGCCGCCTGCAACGACCGGTTCCTCGACGCCCGCTCGGCCAGGTCGGCAAACCCCGCCGGGGCCGGCGAGGCAAGATCCGGCCGGAGGCGGAACAACTCCTCCAACGCCGTGTCGTCGAGCGCCATCAACGCCTGCATCATCGTCGTCATCGCCACGACCTCCGCTCCATCCCGCAGTGAATCACACCCATGCGATTCAAGCGACCCATCTCCCGCCGGCTGCGCGCTACCGCCAATGTCGCCCCCGGAGTCACCGTTCACCCCGCTAGCAACAACGGCACCAAGAGACGTCCCGCCCCCCACCGGCCGGGTGGGAATCGGACCCGGCCGGCGGCCTCCTGACGCATCATGCGAACCCCCCGGATTCGGCGCGCAGGCGGACGACGAACTCCTCCAGCGCTTCCCTAGGGATTCGACGGCTTCCATCTAGCCGGACCGACTCGATCCGCCCGGCGGCGATGAGCTCGTAGAGCTTGACCCGACCGATCGAGAGCAGGTCGGCCGCTTCCCGAACGCTGTAGAGGAGCCGGTCGACCTTGACCCCATCGGTGCCATCGGCTCCCATCGGCTCCGGGGCCGCGGCGGTTCCCCCGCTCATGGCCGTCGTCCCTGGTCGTGCCGGCAGCGGCAGCCGTCGCCCAGGGCGAGAAGGACCGGGGTCAGAACCTTCTCGATGGCGCTGGCGGCGATCGAGACGGCATGTTTGGCCGCCCTGACGTTGTGCTCGTGGGTCGCCCTCTGGTCGGGTGGGTCAGGAAGCGCCGCGTTGAGGACGGTCCGCAGGCAGAGACGGCTGAGGGCGACCCGGTCGGCGTGCCAGGGCTCGACGAGGTTGCCGGAGGGGTCGCGTTCCCAGCTCCGCCAGCCGACCAGGCGGGTTGTCAGCGGCGTCCGGATGACAATTTCGGCCGCGAGGCGGCCGTCGTCCCAGTGGAGCTCGATGTCCTCGATGGGGTCGTTCCAGGTGACGTAGCCGGGGGTCATGACCGGAGGGGCCGCTGTTGCCCAGGCGAAGGCGGCCCACCGGATGGGGTCGGTGAGCACGTCGGGGTCGCCGTCGGCCACCGCCGGCAGGCGCATGGCGAGATAGGCGCCGTAGCGGCTGAAGCCGTCCGAGGCGCCGGTGCGGTCGTGCGCGTCGTCAATGACCAGGAGTTCGGGTCCGCTCACAACGGTGGCGGCCCTCATGAGACGGCCTCGTCGGCGGCGGCGGCCTCCTGCGCATTGGCAGCCTCGAGGGCTCGGATCCGGTTGGCGATGACCCGTTGGGCCCCGATGCGGGTTCCGTCGTCGGCGGTCCATTCCCGTTGGCCGAGACGGCCGTCGACCCGGACGAGATCACCGGCGTGGAGCGCGGCGGTGTCGTCGGCTCGTTGGCCGAAGGCGACGACGACCACATGGAATGGTTCTTTCGTTGGGTGGATCCGGTTCACGGCCAGTCGGAGGGTGGCGTAGCGGAGCCCGGTACGGGATTGGCGAAGGGCCGGATCGGCCACGACTCGGCCGGCCAGGGCGATTACTTGGAATTGGCTTGTCATGTCGGGGGTCCTCGTCGGCGGGAGGGGTGTGGGCGCCGGCGATCGTGTAGGACCGCCGGCGCCGGTGAGGCGGTTAGAAGGCACCGACGTCGTCCT
>Ga0070741_10004849_pt1 | contig 30869 bp, 25 predicted proteins | sample Coa_R1_4_FD_66440 | JGI IMG/M metagenome (GOLD analysis project Ga0070741, IMG submission 66440) | Surface soil microbial communities from Centralia Pennsylvania, which are recovering from an underground coalmine fire - Coalmine... | ecosystem: Environmental > Terrestrial > Soil > Unclassified ... | reverse complement strand
GCTTTGTCGAAGAAACTTTCAAGGAACGGCTGGATCGTTCTGACGCGAGATGGCGCAGAAAACTCGATCAATTGCGGGCGGCAGCGTGAGCCAATAGGTTCACCTGTCACTTTTCAGTCACCTGGCATTCCTTCAGCCAGTCGGCCAGCGCGTGCAGATCCTCCGTCATCACCCCGAATTCCTGCACCGGATTGGCGCAACTCTCGGGCGGCGCGGCCACGAAATGCGACGTCGCTCCCACATCGATGCCGGCGGCATGCAGATTGACCCGCCGCAGCGCCGACGCGCGCTCCGCCACCTTGATGATTTTGCCGGCTCTTTTCCGGGAGTTCTGCGTGCGGGTTCGGGACATCGTGCTGCTCCTTTCGTTCAGGCAGGCGTCATTGCCTGCAAACGACGCCCGCCCGGGCGCAGGAGAACGGAAACGAGACAAGCTCTTCAACGGGATCAGCACTCGCCTGTCTGCAGCGAGGCTGTCACCAATGTTCCGGACGTGATTTCCTGAGACCAGACTCCGGTTCGGGTACCTGAGACACCAGTGCCGCGGCGGCCTTCACGACCCGGACGTGCGTCACCGCGACTTTACGGAATCACCACATACTTTACCAGACGCGGAGCGGAGCCCTTTATGCCGCGCACTGTTTCATCCGCCCCCGCGCAGATCACTGAAGTCAGATTCCGGTGCAACGCTTTGTTCGGCGCGGCTCGCAGAGAGGAGTAATGCCTACTCCCCCTCGTACGACTCCTTCGCCGGTGGCGCAGGCACTTCATCCTCGCGCACCCTCTTCACATTTACACGCCGCACTAGCTCCCTGTCAGGCAGCACCACCAGTGTCCCTTCAATACTCCCCCCTGTCACCTTGAATTGCCACAGCCCGTGAGTCTGGCCCTTAGTGAACTCGCCCGACAACTCCCCTTGGCTATCGTCGTACCGGAACTCCAGCTTACCCATCGGGACACGCTTACCATTGATGATCTTGTCTGCCAGTAGCAGTACAATTTCAGGCTTGCCAGCGACAGCCTCGAAGCGGTAGACAACCACTTCATTCTTACAAGCCGGGCGGTTCCCTACACAGATGGACTCTCCTTTCCACGTGCCAAAGATGGCAGGTGAGGTGATGATAGAGAGGATAGTGGCAGGCTGGCAGAGAAAGCTCGGACTAAAATAACTTACGGCTGCAAGCATGAGCGATGCCTGAACGAATGTTCGCATGAGTTTATTCATAAACATCTCCCTTCCAGCTTTCTGCAATTCACAGCAAGCGCCGAACACCCGGCATCAGCGGCGAGCCGCTCACACAACTTTCGATGAAGACAACGCTGTGCGGCGAGTCCGCTGCAGGCTATTGTTATACCGCCCGTAGATAGAATCGCGCTCCTACACTATGGGTTCTTGCACCGTAATCTTTCCTGCTCGGCAGGCGAGCAATCATCACAAGTAATTGGCGGCTTTTCACCCCGCACCTCAACCTTATACGGCGGATAAAATATCGGCGTCAGGTCTGTAACCGGAGCGCATCTCGGCATAATCTGAAAAGCAAAGATAAGAGTTGCCGTCCGATTGCCATAGGCATCTTTGGCAGGAGCAAAGCGCCATTGTTTAGCGGCTCGTTCGGCAGCGCCAGCAAGAAGCTGATGCCCCGACGCTTTCGCAGACACTACTTCGCCATTAGAATTTATGCTCTCCTCAACCGTAACTTCGCCGCCCACATGAGCAGTTCGGGCAATGATTGGATACGGTGGAACAATAGCCGCGACGACAGCAGGCGACTCAATGGCTGCGGAACGAGAGGATGCCGTGATAACAATTTGCAGCCCAATGAGTAGAGCCATCGCCAGAATTAAGATCGTTAAGAATAGTCTGTGTTTCATTAGCTTACTCCTTGTTCCCTGATTCAAAGGAAGCGGTATAACGCCACCGCGGAGCTGCCGCCGCTCGACCTTCCGGCGTCACCCGAACTGCTCAGGCGGCGGCTGCATCCGCTTAGCTGAGGACTGGTCACAATTAAAGCCAGTCAGGTCAGTAATTTGCAAAACGGATTTTGCCGGTCCTATCGACCTCGACAGCTGCCGATAGAAACCATCTGACGGCTCTTTGAAAAGAACAAGCCGCGCCCGGACAGTGGCCGAAGCGCGGCCTCCTCCGTTAGCATAGCAGTGTCAACTTCTACACTCTGGAGGTCTTGCTATGCTACCTGAACTGAGCCTGCTTGTCAGGCTCGTCCGGATGGTCGATGACGCGCCCACGCCGCCGCCCCCGAGACGTCCGCGTGGCGCGCCGGTCGCGTATCCGGAAACGATCTTCCTCAAAGGGCTGCTCGTCATGTTGCTGCGCCAGATCACGACGCCACACGCGCTGCTCGCATTCCCCGATCAGGACGATCCGGCTATCGTTCAGCTGCGCGACGAACTGCAGGACGGAGGGATCATGCCGTCACGCCGGACGTGGGAACGGCGCATCAGGAAACTCCCGGCGCGGCTGCCTGAACTGATCGGCTCGCTCGGACGCGAACTGGTCAGGGAGTTGGAACCGTGGCTCTCAGCGGCGGGGCAGGAGGATGGCCACGCGGCTTCGATTGACAGCACGCCGCTCAAGACCGGCGGTGGCATCTGGCATAAAAACGACCGTCAGAACGGGGTGATCCCAGATTGACACCGAGGCGGGCTGGTCGAAGTCGGGCTATCACGGCTGGTGGTTCGGCTACAAGCTCCACCTGAGCGTGACGACCGGGCGGTTGCTGATCCCGCTGGCGGCCGCCCTGACGCCGGCCAATGTCGGGGACAACCTGGTCGCGCCGGGACTGATCGCCGAGTTGCCGGAGGAGTTACACTTCCTGCTCGGCGACACTCATTACAATGACCCGGAGTTGCGCGTGTTGTGTGCGGCGCGCGGCCTCAACCTCGTGACGACGCGGCGCGGGCCGCATCCACACACGGATGGCGGAGTGGAGGTCCGGCGGATCTTCCATCAGTTGCGCTCACAGACGATTGAGCCGTTCAATGGGATTTTCAAAGACCTCTTCAACTGGAACCGACAGATGCCGGCGCGGGGTCTGCTCAAGACACAGTTGTTAGCACTGGGCGGAGTCTGGCTCTATCAACTGGCGCTGCGCTATCAGCACCGGCTACAGCTGGAGCCGGGTAAAGGGATGAAAGCTCTACTCAAGGCGGCATAGGTTGCTTATCGGTGATTTATGACCAGTCCTCGCTTAGTCAGGCCGCCTCGCGAGAGCGCGGCGCGGCCTAAGGGGTGAAGAGGCTACCACTGTAGCCTGCGTTAGCACGGCGATGCGCCGCGCCCGAGGCGGCTGATCCGCGGTGGCGTTAAGCCGACCGTAGGGCCACCTTGTTACAGCCTACCTCTGCGAGGCCGGCTTAACATGAATTGTGTTGACGATTGGGCTGGCTACTATCAGGCAGCACTTCCCAATAGTAGCCAGTTCTACCTGGTATCAGGCAGGAGCTTCTGCCTGATATTAGCCAGCCGGGCCTTTCCACTAACCGGCAAGGTGGATGGCTCGATTCGGGATTTCAGCCCCAGGGTAACTGCTTTGCCGTATCTCAACTCCCACAGTTGAAGTCCGCGATTCCACTTTCCGCCCGCCTGCCTCACCAGGCGCTGGAGTTCAACCTCTACTGCTACAATTCGGACTGTCAATCAACCTGTCTTTTCCATTACCGATCAAGGCTCATTGAGTTGATCCAGCTGTAGACACAGGGCGTTGTTCTTTAACGTGCTTCTCGAACCAGTTGATCATTTCCCACAGCACGTGTTCAGTTGACTGGCGCGACGAGTAGCCGTGCGCTTCAAAGGGCAGTGTCACGTAACGCACGTTGCCGCCGTTGCCTTTGATCGCCTGGTACAACCGTTCGCTCTGAATCGGGAAGGTGCCGGTGTTGTTGTCGGCTTCGCCGTGAATGAGCAGGATCGGCTCCTTGATTTTGTTGGCGAACATAAACGGCGAAACCTTCAGGTACATCTCCGGGGCCTCCCACAGCGTGCGGCGCTCGCTCTGGAAGCCGAACGGCGTGAGCGTGCGGTTGTACGCGCCGCTGCGCGCTATCCCTGCCCGGAACAGGTCGGAATGCGCGAGCAGGTTCGCCGTCATAAACGCGCCGTAGCTGTGGCCGCCGACGCCGACGCGGTGGCGGTCGGTCACGCCCATCTCGACGGCCTTGTCAATCGCCGCCTGCGCGCTCGCGACGATCTGCTCGACGTAGGTGTTGTTCATCGTCTCTGGGTCGCCGACCACGGGCATCGTCGTGTTATCGAGGATCGCGTACCCCTGGGTCAGGAAGAAGAGGTGGGTGTAACCGACAAATGTGGTGAAACGATTCGGCGAGCCGCTGACCTGGCCCGCGGTGCTGGCGTCGCTGAATTCGAGCGGGTAAGCCCACAGCACAGTCGGCAGCTTCTGGCCGTCCTTGTAATCGGCGGGCAGGTAGAGCGTGAACGACAGATCCACGCCGTCGGCGCGTTTGTATTTGACCAGCTGCTTTTTGATGCCGCGCACCTGCGGCGTCGGGTCGGCAAAACTGGTCAGTGCTTTCGGCGCCGAGCCGTCGGCTGACCGCATAAAATAATTCGGCGGTTCGCTCACGCTCTCGCGGCTGGTGATGAATTTCGACCCGTCACCCGCCGCGAGCGCCACCACGGATTCATAGTGCGTCTCGTCGCAGTGGAACAGCCTTTCGGCCTTCAGGGTTTTCAGGTTGAAGCGATCCAGGAAGGGGCGATCCCCTTCCGGCGTTGCGCCGTTGCCGGTCAGGAAGATGTCATCGCCATTCATGAGCATGACGCGCATGCCGGTCGGCAGAGTCTTCATCACCGGATTACCCGGATCCTTGTAGCGATCCTGCGACGACAGATCGAAGATCACGCGCGGTTCCTGACCGGGATTATCCAGGTTGATCAGAAACGTCCTGCTCCAGCGGCGGCTGCGGTCGTAATCGCGCAGGAAGGCGACATCGCTTCTTTCGCCGAAGGTCAGCCCGGCGAAGCGGTGTTGCGTTTTTGCGACCTCAACCGGCTGGCCGTTGAAAGGCGCCTTGAGCATCAGCACGCGGTCACGCAGCGGCACTTTCTTTTTCGTGTCACCGCCATCGAGCGCTTCAACCCAGACGAGCGTCGCCGGCTCGGTCGGCCGCCATTGATACCCGCGCGGCCCGGTCGGCACGCCTTCGAGCGGCACCTGATCGGCGAGCGGCAGGCTCGCGAGTTTATACGTCACCTTGCCCGTGCGGTCTGTCACTTCGACTTCCTTCGGGAAGGCGGAGGCGGGCTGCAAATATGAATAAGGCTTGTGCTGGGTCACGACGAGAATGTGCTGCCCGTCGGGCGCGGGATCAATCAGGTTGTAAATCGCGGGCTTGCCCAAGGGGGTAATGGCACCTGTGTTCGCGTTGACCAGCGCGAGCTGCGAGGTCGCGTAATAATCGAAGAGCGCCTCGTCGTGCGCGCTCTTCAGCAGATCCTGATAGGTCGCGGCGGGCGATTGTTTGCCGTAACTTTCCTGTATCGTCGGGCCGACAGGCACTTTCGGCGCAACGGGCGCGGCGCCGCGCTTCGCGTCAACCGTCTGAACTATCAGCGTGCGGCCGTCCGGCATCCACTGGAACGGCTCGCCGTAGACGGCATTGACCTGCACGCCTTTCAGCCTGGTCAGCTTTCCGGTCGTCGCGTCGCCGACCCACAATTCGATGCCCGTCGGGGTCGTGTTGGCAATCGCAAACATCTTCCCGTCCGGCGACCACGACGCGTTGCCGAATCTGGCGCCCGCCGGCACGGCGAGCTTCTGCTCTTTCCCGTCGGCTACGTTTTTGAGCGTCAGGCCGGTGACGGAGGCCCCGAAGCGGCCCGAGCGGTGCGGGCCGTTGATGTTCGGGTTGACGCGCAGCCCGGCGAGCCGCAACATCGGTTCGGCCAGCTCGGCGATGGACGGGTAACGTGAGTGATCCAGCAGCAGCATCCGGTCGCGCGTCGGGCTCAGGGAAACCAGCGGCGGCGGCGGCGCGTCGAGGATGTCGGTGACTACTTTCGGCGGTTTCTGGTAACCTTGTTGTGCCAGCGCCACGGGCACTATCAGCAGTAAGACAATCAGACAGGGCAGGATTCTTTTTCTGTTTCCGAAAAACATGGACTCCTCCTTTCGAAGCATGGCCAGCGAAATCGTTCTGACTGAAATCCCGTTGATGCGAACGCCGCGCCTGTGGCTGCGGCCCTTCGCCCCCGAAGACGTGTATCCGGTTTTCGACTTATACAGCTCGCCCCGCGTCATGAGCTACAACGTCTTCCCGCCGTTCACCCGCATCGAGGAGGCGTCGGAGTTGCTCGACTTTCACGCCGTCCTGTTCGCGACGCAGCGCGGAATCCGCTGGGCCATCACGCGACCTGAAGATCAGGAACTGATCGGTACGTGCGGCTATCATAACTGGCGGCAGCGCTGCCGTGAAGCCGAATTGAGCTACGAACTCTCGCCCGATTACTGGGGGCGGGGGCTGATGAGCGAGGCGCTCTCATCCGTGATTGACTTCGGCCTCAGGGAAATGAACCTGACCTGCATCCGGGCGAAAGTGATGAGGCAGAACACGGCCTCGATTCGCCTGCTGGAGAAGTTCGGCTTTCGGCCGGCTGAAGGGGTGAATGCGACGGAGTTGCAGATTCAGCAGGGGCGGGAAGTGTGCTGGTACGAACTGAAAGTTCCGGCGGGAGCTGACTCTGCCGTTACTTTGAGAGTGTGATAAGCTCTGCCCCGAGGTGTTCTATGGCAACAACCACACAACTCATCACTGCCGAAGAATTGTCGAAGATGCCGGACGACGGCTTCCGCTATGAACTCGTCAAAGGAGAACTGAGAAAAATGCCGCCCGCAGGACACCAGCATGGGAAGATCGCGATGCTGATTGCGATCCCTCTGGGGAAGCATGTCCTCGACCATAAGCTGGGAATGGTTTATGCAGCCGAAACCGGATTCCTCATCGCCCGTGACCCCGATATGGTGCGCGCGCCTGACGTATCCTTCGTCAGGCACGAGGTGATTGACAAAATCGGGGAACCGGACGATGCATACTGGCCCGGCGCACCTGACCTCGCGGTCGAAGTCATTTCGCCAAATGACACATATACCGAAGTGGAAGAGAAAGTCTCCGACTGGCTCGAAGCCGGGACGCGAATGGTCATCGTCATCAATCCGCGCCGGCGCGATGTCAAAGTTTACCGCTCCATCACTGATGTCAAAGTGCTGACCGAACAAGACACGCTTGATGGAGCGGATGTCGTGCCGGGATGGAAGATGGATGTCAGAGAGTTGTTCGTCTGAGGTTCGGAGTTCCGCCCCGGCCAGCCGGGGCGGAACTCCGAACGGATTTACCTCGGCTCAGTGCCCCACCAGTATTGCGCACCCAGCTTTTTCTGCGCGGGCCACACCTGATCGAGCGTCTCCCCTTCAAACAGCTCGCCGTTCTTCATCACATACCTGATCGTATTCGTGTTGTGAATGTCGAGCAGCGGGTTTTTCTCCAGCACGATCAGGTCGGCCAGCTTGCCGGCTTCGAGCGAACCGACATCCTGATTGAGGCCGATGGCCTCCGCGCCGAAGATCGTGGCGACGCGCAGGGCGTCGTGCGTGGACATCCCGCCCGACTGGATTGACCACAGCTCCCAGTGACAACCGATGCCCTGCATCTGGCCGTGACCGCCAAGGCCCACGCGGCCACCGGCTTTGACCACGGCGGCTGCTCCGGCGGCGATGCCCTTGTTGCCGTACTCGTCGGGGTGGAACCACTGGCCGCGGCGGCGCAGCATCGTCATCAGCAGCTCGCGCGGGACGAAGCGCGCCAGCTTCTGGTTGCCGACCACGTCGGTGTTCTGGAAGAAGTAGTTTTCAGTCCACGGCGCGCCGTAAGCGACGAGCGTCGTCGGCGTGTAGAACGTCTTCGACTGCGCGACGAATTCGGCGATGTCCTTGTAGAGCGGCTGGATCGGCAGCGCATGCTCGTTGCCCGAGAAGCCGTCAATCATCTGCGAGAGGTCGAGCTTCATATCCAGTGCGCCTTCGGTCGTCGGCGTGATGCCGTACTCCCTGCACGCCATCGCGACCCACTGCCGCACGACGCGGTCGCCCGCGACATATTCCTTGAGCGTGTTGGTCTGGTATGCCTCCTTGTAGCGCCTGATGTAATTGCGCGTTGCGTCCTTGTCATCGAGCCCCGAGCGGTCAAACACGCCCGGGCCAGTGGTGAAGATGCGGGGCCCCAGGATCTCTCCCGTCTCGACCAGATCGGCGTAGGCGTAAACGTCCGTCGTCGCCGATTGCGGGTCGCGGGTCGTGGTCACGCCGTAAGCCAGATTCGCGAGGTATTGCCACACCTGCGTCTGATGCACGTCGCGGGGCGGCCACATGTGGGCGTGGACGTCAACCATCCCGGGCATGATCGTCTTGCCCGTCACGTCAATCACCTTCGCCCCCGCCGGGTAAGCGGCCTTGCCCTTTGCCGGGGTCGGTTTGATTTCTGTGATGCGGTTGTCGGTGATGACGATGTCGCCTTTCTCGATGACCTCGTCACCTTTCATGGTGATGATGCGCGCGCCGGTCAGCACTACCGTGCCCTGAGTTTTCTGGCGCGCCATTTCGACGGCGAGGTCGGCGCTTTCGGATTTGTCGGCGGCGATCTGCTGGCGGTAGAACTTTATCCCCCACGACCACGTGACCGATTTGCCGTCCGCCGACCAGTTCAGATAATCGCCGCCTTCGGCCGACATTTTTTTCACCGGCACCGAAGAAGCCGGGCCGACCACGCTGACGTTGACGGTCTCCTTGCCAACCTTCGGAATCGTCACGAGGTAATGTTTGCCCTGCACCTCGCAGAAAGCCTTTTCGCCGTCGGGCGAGACTTTGATCATGCTGGCCGGGGTCGGATTCGGCGGCGCGCCGCTGCCGGTGATTTTCAGATGCACGCGACGATCCATTCCGTCGAGCCGCACCGATGTCAGTCCCTGAAATGTCGTTACGTAAACGCGGTTCGGGTCGCTGCTGAAATGCGGGTAGCGCCCGCCCTGCGCCGAGGCGATCAGAGTCGAATCGCCGCCGCCGGCCGGGATGTACCGCAGGTCGGTCCCCGTGCTGCCGCCAACGCCAGTGATTTCACCTTCAGTTTTCCCATGCAATAGCGCTTCCGTTTCGGAAGCGAATTCATGCTCCTGCCGCAGGTCGGAGAAGAGCTGATCCGAAACCGCGCCCGAGGTGAAAACGATCTTCGAGTTGTCAGGCGAGTAAGCCGGGTAAGCGTAAAACGCTGCGCGCCTGGTCAGTTGCTCGGGCTGGCCGCCGTCGGCCGGCACGCGGTAAATGTGCCCACCCGCGCGTGACCACGTGACGAAAGCGATGTAGCGCCCGTCTGGCGACCAGGCCGGCATGAATTCGCCGACGGTCAGATTCGTCAGCCGTCGCGGCGTGCCCGAGGGCAGGTCGCTCACGTAAAGCTTATTGAAGGCCGTAAAGACGACGCGCTTCCCGTCGGGCGACATAGCCGGGTAGCGGATCAGGCGGGCCTTCACATTCGCGCTCTCATCCACGCGGTAATTGAAATGCAGCCGCGCCGCGATGTCGGCCTCGACTTTCGCGGTGAACGGGATCACGGTCGCCTCGCCCGTTTCGAAATCAACCCGCTTGATCTTCCCGTCAATCGGCACGACGAGCGATTTGCCGTCGGGTGTGAACGCGTAGCCGGGGAACGTGTCACGAGTCGCGCGTGATTCCTGATCGTCGCGCGTCACGCCGTTAATCAGCCACCGCTCTTCATTCGTTTCGAGGTCGCGCACACGCATCGCCGTCTTCGTCTCGTAGCGCGTCACATAAACCAGCTTCTTCCCGTCGGGCGAAAGCAGGGGCCGCATCGCGCTGCCCTGCGCGTTGGTGATCGTCGCTGTCTCGCTCGTCTCGCGGTCAAAGCGCACGATCTGCCAGATCGGGAACTGCGCGTTGTAATTGAAAGCGCCCGTCCGCTGCGCGTAATAAACGAACCGCCCGTCGGGCGAAGCGACTGCGCCCATCCTGTTGAGCTGCGGCCCCGGCGGTGGCCCCTGCTGCCCCGGTGTCGGTGGCGGCGGAGGCGGCGGGCCAAGGCTCACCCCGCTGCCCCCGTCCTTGTGCCACAAGTAAACGTGAAACGTGCCGATGCCGCGCTCCGATTTCGACGCGATGATGTAGTTGCCGTCAGGCGTCCACGAAGGCGACAGGAAAGCGAGCATCCCCGCGCCGCGGCCTTTGGTGATCGGCTTGACGTCAGTGCCGTCGGGCTTGCACACCCACAACTGCTCGGCGCCGCTGCGGTCGCTGATGAAGGCGATCAGCTTGCCGTCTGGCGAAAACTTCGGCTGCGATTCAAAGGACATTCCGCCGACGATCCGCTTCGCCTCGCCGCCTGTTGCGGGCATCGTGTAAATATCGCCGAGCAGGTCAAAGACGATCATCTGCCCGTCGGGCGAAACGTCAAGTGACATCCACGTGCCTTCGTCGGTCGTGAACGTCACCTTGCCCTCGGGCTTGAGCGGGAGTTCTTCTTCCTTCTTCTTGTCCTTGTCGTCCTTCTTCTCCTCCTGCTTGTCGCTTTGCGCGAGGGCGGAAAGAGATGAAGCGATCGTGAAAGTAATGAGCGCGGTAATGAGTAAAAGGATGATTGGTCGTAATCGTCTCAAAGGGGTCATAGCTTTGTCTCCTGAGTAACTCAATAACAATTCAGTTAAGCCCTGCGGAAGCAGAGTGACGCAGGTTCTGAATGTTGATTGACTTGAAATACAAATCTTTTCCTCTTCAGAAAATCTTCCCCGAAGCTTATGCAGGCGGATGCTGCCCTGACACTTCCTGCCGCTGACCAGAAGACATCGTGGCGGCAATCCATTCAAACAACTCATCAACTGAACATGTGATTCCGTTACCACCGGCATTCAACACTTCTTCTCTTCGCTTCGAAACTTGCGGGGCTGACGTATAGATATAAAGAGGCTGACTGAATCCCGCCTCTCTGACCGCTTTGATGAGAGAGAGCCCCGCTGTTGGATATTTTTCTCCGTCTTCCTTTCTGCCCATATCTGAGATGAGCAGATCAAAGGATTTCTCCGTCGAGGCCAGCATCTGCATGGCCTGTTTTGTGGATAAAACCTCGACAACAATCATCCCCTCTTCCCGCAATTGTGCAACCAGGCCCGCATTGTTTTCAGGATAATCATCAACCCAGAGAATATGACGAGATTTTGCATGAGTAGCTGGTCTTACAACTTCGCCTTCTTCATCTAACAGTATCCCGTCAGGAATTACTGAGGCAATCATGTAATTATGACCGTGAATAGCTGCCCGAAAAAGGTTACTAACTGCCATTGCATTTTGTGGTCTGCCAGCAGGATCTTTTGCCAACATTCTCCTTACAAGACCATCTACCGATGCAGGAATCTCAGACCGAACAGATAAAAGAGATGGCGGTTGGGTAGTCAGATGCATTCGCATGACTTCGTGAATTGACGTGGAATTGAAAGGCAGTTCATTAGTCAGCATCTGAAAGAGCATGACGCCAAGTGAATATATGTCAGCCCGTTTATCTATCAGCCCTCCCTGTTGTAGCTGTTCAGGGCTGGCGTAGTGAGGGGTTCCCATTACTGAAGAGACCAGTGATCCCGCAGTATCACCCAGTATCTTACCGATGCCGAAATCAAGAACCTTGACCTGCTCACTGCCGTTCAGGCGTCTGGCGATCATGACGTTGGCAGGTTTGAGATCGCGGTGAATGATGTTCTGAGTGTGCGCGGCGTGTAAAGCTGCCGTCATCTGTTCAAGAATGAAGGCCGTTCTGTCAAGGCTGAGCGGGCCTTGCCTTGACAGCTCTTCGTCAAGGGTGTGTCCGTCAAGCCATTCCATCACGATGTAAGCGAGTCCATCAGGAGTACGCCCGGCATCTTTGATATCCACGATGTTCTCGTGGCTGATACTGCCAGCTATCCGTGCTTCCTGTTCAAAAAGCTGGAGGACACGTTCGTTGTTGAGTGCAAGGTGAGGCAGAAGGATTTTGAAAGCGACCCGGCGGTCGATCCCTGTATGGCGGGCACTATACACAGCCCCCATCCCCCCAACTCCGACAAGAGCATCAATACGATACCTGTCAGCCAAAGTGCGCCCGACAAGTTGGTAAGGATCCTTGAAAGAGAGTTGTGCGCCATCCTGAGAACAATAACGAATGCCTGACTCATAATTCTTCTGACAAGCGGGGCAGAATTTCATATCAACACTCCCTCATGCCTCTTAAGGTTGAATCAGAGTACGCGAAAATCCGGACAGTACAGTTAGCAGCCGACAGCTATTGAAGCCTGTCAGCAATGATTGACTCTAACCAGATCATTACTGCCTTCGGTACCGCACTACCTACTTCACCGCCGCCTTCGCCATCTCCTCACCTGGATGATAAGCGCGTTCAAGGTTCGCCTTGATCTCTTCGAGCGTGAAGAAAGCGGGCTTGAACTGTTGCTTCGAGTAAAGCTCGGCCTGATCGAGGTAATGCTTCGAATTCTGGTCGTGACTCTGGCCGAACGGCACGAGCGAGCGGGCCTGCACCTGCGGGCCGAATTCGACGACGCTGACGAATGAGTGGCCGACGATGCCGTAGCGCCGCTTCTGCCCCTTCACGGTGGGCGAGTAGAAATTGAAGACGATGCCGATCGGGTCGCCGGGGCCGCCGGCGACGGGCAGGCTCGGCTTGTCGTCGCTGAAGGGTTCGAGTACGCCGCTCGTGTGGACGCGCTGCAGGCGGTTGATCTCGCCCCACGCCACCTTCCACGTGCCCCAGCTCTTTTCAATATCGCCAAGGACGTTTTCGAGAATCGCCACTTTCGGGTAAGGATCGCCTTTCACCGCGGCCTGAGCCTGCGCTTGCAGGCTCGTGTAAAACCAGAGCGTGAAGACGGTCATCGGGACTGAATCAAGCGTGCTGACGCCGTTCCAGGCTTTCAGCGTGGCAAGGGCTTCGGCGGTCTTTTCGGCGCGCGCCGGGTCAGCGGCTTTCACCTTCTCCCACTCGGCCGCGAGCAGCGGGATTTGTGTTTCGGCTTCGATGACTCTGGTGTCAAAGGCGGCGTGCGCCCAGTCGTCGAAGGAAAATTTCTCACGCTCTGACAAGACGCGGCGCGAGATGCGCGAGCGGGCGTTGTCTTTCTCGCCGACCATGTAAGCGGGGAACTTCGCCCTGTCGGGGTTGCCGTTCTTTTCATCGGTCGCGAGGAAGGGCGTCGCGTTGCAATTCTGCGCCCAGCCGGCCGGCGGGTTCAGTATCTGCGGCAGCTCTTCGAGCGAGTGATAGCCCTGCCATTCCGCACCCGGGTCGCTGCCGTCAACAGGCTTTGACCAGTCGTATTTCGTGTCGCGTTTCGGGACCGCGCCGTTATACACATACCAGATGTTGCCGTCGCGGTCGGCGTACATCATATTGAACATCGGCAGCGCCACGCGCGACATCGCGGCGCGGAATTCCTTCAGGCTGCGCGCCTTGCTCATCAGGTAACGTTGCTCGAACGAGCCGCCGTCCTCGTAACGCGACATGCGAATCGCGAGCGGTTTGCCGTTGCGCAGCGCCACAATCGGGCCGTGGTGCGTGCGGCGGAATCTGAACTGGCGCGCCTCAACGCCCTTGTCGGTTTTGACTTTGATCGTGTCCGTCCATTCGGTCGCGGTGCGATAGCCGTTGCCGTATTTGTAATTGAGCGGATTTTTCGGGTCGTCGAATTTCTCTTCCCAGAGATCCACGATGTCGGGGTTGTTGACCGTGTGGCTCCACCCGAGGAATTCGTTGTGTCCGAGCGTGGGAAAGGGCGAACCGGGGAAGGAGGCGCCGGCCATGTCCCAGCCGCTGTCGCTGTGTACGTGGCCTTCGATCCACTGCCCGGGGCCGAAGAAGGGCTGGTGCGGATTGACGAGGAGCATCGCATGTCCCGCCGCGCTCTTCGCCGGTGTGACGGCCCAGGTGTTCGAGCCGGTCATCGCCGCATCGGTCAGTTCCTGCGCGATCTCCGCCTCGCGTTCGGGCGTGAGCGGCGGCAGCGAGCCGGTCATTCCGTTCGCCTTCACTTCGACAATCGCGTCGCGTTTCTCCTTCGCCTGCAACCCGGCCTTGTTGAAGATGAAGAGCTGATATTCGGCAAAGCGCCGGAACGCGATCAGGTGCCAGGGCTCGAAATGCGTGATCAGGCGCGGTTTGACCTGCGGATTTTTTTCGAGGTAGTAATTCAGCGCGTCAGCCGTCGCCTGGCAGAATTCCTGCACCTGCTTACTCAGCTTCTGATATTCGGCCTGCGATATCTTCACGACTTCGAGCTGGCGGTTGAGCAGGTCGGAGTCAAGCATCCTTTCGCCGTAGACTTCCGAGGCGCGGCCGAGCGCCTGAATGTAGCTGTCTTCGATCTGCCAGAAGTTGTCTTCGGCCTGCGCGTAAATGAAGCCGAACATCACGCCCGCGTCCGTCGGCCCGTACACATGCGGCACGCCGTATTTATCGCGGTAGATCGTCACCGAACCGGCCAGCCGGGTGACGGCTGTTTTGCCGCCAGCTTTGCCTTTGGCCTTCGCGAGAGTTGACGACGGGAATGGTGCGATCAGGAGAACGGCGATCAGAAAGACGGGCAGGAATGCGCGCAGCGGGCGTGATGGCTTCATTGGTTTCTCCCTGTTGATGTACGGCGGGCTGGCGAGTACGCCGATGTTTTCTGGAAAGATCAGTTGAATTTGAGTTCGCCTTCCGCACAGGCGGCGGCGGGCTCGCCAGCCCGCCGTACATAAAAAGCTAAAGAGTGAAAAGCACGCCGCCCTTCACTCTTTATCCTTCACTATTCGCTCGTCACTGTCTCCTGCTCCGGCTCGTCGAGCCTGCTCAGCTTCCTGAGCAGCCCGTTCCAGGGCGGGATGACGATTGAGACGTTGCCGTAACATTTCACCTGACAGCCCAGCCGGATCGGCGAATCCTGCTCGCCGGTGAAGCCGGAATAGCAGAACGTATCATTCATCCGGTTCACTTCGCGGCCGGCGGGCTCTGAAACTTTCGAGGTGTCAGAGAGGATGCCGACCCAGCAGGTGCCGCAGGCCGCCGTGCGGCACTCGACCGGGATCGGGCCTTCGCCTTCCATGCAGCGCGGGTCGCGCAGGTGGTGCGGGCGCTTGTCCTGCTGCGCGGCCATCGTCAGATCCTGTGTGTTTATGACCGGGAACTTCGCTTCCGGGTCGTTTTCGTTGAAGATGACGGTGAAGCGTTTGTCCACGGTGCGCAGAAAGCCGAAGAGGCCCTGGCTGCTGTCGGACTGGCGCTCTTTCAGAATCTGCTCCGGTGATTTTGAGATTTTCTTCCCGACCGCCGCGGACGGTCGCTTGAAGAGTTCGCCACCGACCTGCTGCAAAGTCATAAACGCCGCGGCGGTGATGCCGACGAGCAGCGATCTGTCGGCTCCGGACTGCGCGGCGACTTTGCCGGCCACGTCGAGAATCTGATCCGCCAGCGCGAGGCTGTGTGGCGCCGCAGTCGCTTCGGCATAAGCCGCCACCGTTTTTTTCACTTCCGGCCAGTAACGGTGGCCGTATAAAAAGTGGGCCGAGCTGTCCACCTGATCCGCCAGCCTGTAATTGCCTTTGAGGATCAGATCGCGCGCCAGCTTCTCGGGGTCTGGCGACTCGTCGAGCGCGCGTTTGAGTTTGAGCGGGAAGAAGGCAAACCAGATTTGCGTCGCCCGGGCGTCCACCGGGTGGATCGAGGGCAACAGTTTCCGGATGACCTGCTCCCACGCGGCATCGTCGTGTTGATTCAAATAAGCCTCAAACAAACTCTGAGGATTTCCCATCAGTGATCACTCCTAACTGAATTCCGAATAAAAAATGAATTGCCAAAGGTTACAAGCCAGGGATGAGAAGCTGGTGACCGGAATGCTCTGACATTACGCGCCGAAACCTTTGTGATGTGAAAAGATACCCGGACGGTGCGGACTTGGGCAAGCGCGCCGGAGCGGTTTCGGGTTTGCGACCTGACACGTTACAATGGCGGCGCATTCCTTCCAGCGTCCATCCTTTCGGGAGGCTTTTATGTACTTCAGGCAATTCTATCTCGGCTGCCTGGCGCACGCTTCGTACCTGATCGGTTCAGAGGGCGAGGCGGTCGTGGTTGATCCGCAGCGCGACGTCGGACAATACATCACTGAAGCAACGGCGCAGGGACTGGCGATCAGATACGTGATTGAAACGCATCTGCACGCGGATTTCGTCAGCGGGCATCGTGAACTCGCGGCGCGCACCGGGGCTGAAATTATCTTCGGCCGGAGGGCCGGCGCCACTTTCCCGCATCGGCCGGTCGGGGACGGCGATGAGATCAGAGTCGGCAAAGTCGTGTTGCGCTTCCTCGAAACGCCCGGCCACACGCCCGAGAGCATCTCGGTGCTGGTGACTGACACTGCCGTTTCGGATCGGCCGCAAAAGGTGCTGACCGGCGACACGCTTTTCATCGGCGATGTCGGGCGCCCCGACCTGGTGGGGTCGAAGGGCTACACCGCGGGGGAGATGGCCGGGATGCTTTATGACAGCCTGCGCGAAAAGTTATTGAAGCTCGATGACGCGGTCGAAGTTTATCCGGCCCACGGCGCGGGTTCGATGTGCGGGCGCAACATCTCGAAAGACACCTCCTCGACCATCGGGCAGCAGCGGCAGTTCAACTACGCGCTCAAGCCGATGGCGAAAGACGAATTCGTGCGGATGATGACGACCGACCTGCCGGAAGCTCCCGCCTATTTCCCAAAGGATGCGGAGATCAATCGCACCGGCGCGCCCGCGCTCGCAGAGCTTCCGCGCCCGACTGAGCTGACCCCGGAAGAAGTCAACAGGCTGGCGCAGCAGGGCACGACAGTCCTTGATGTCCGCCCGTCTGCAAAATTCGGCACGGGCCATGTCCCGGGCGCAATCAACATCGGCCTCGGCGGGCAGTTCGCCTCGTGGGCCGGAACGCTCGTCGCGCTTGGCACTCCCATCGTCATCGTCGCCGAAGAAGTCGCCGAGGTTGATGAAGCCGTGACGCGGCTGGCGCGGGTCGGGTTTGAGAGCGTCAAAGGATACCTTGGCGGCGGGATGTATGCGTGGGATCAGGCCGGGTTGGCGCATGCCTCCATTGCGCAGATGCCGGTTGATGAGTTGCACCACCAGCTTGAAGAGAAGGCTGATTTGCAAATCGTGGACGTGCGCAAGCCGGCTGAATACCAGAGCGGCCATGTGCCCCGGGCGGTCAACGTCGAACTGGCCCACCTTGATGATCACGCGGCGCAGCTTGACCCGAATCGCCCGACTGCGGTGATCTGTCAGAGCGGCTATCGCTCAACTGCGGCCACCAGCATCCTCGCGCGCCACGGCTTCCGCCGGCTTTTCAACGTCGTCGGTGGCACGAGCGCGTGGATCAGTGCGGGATACGAAACCGAGCAGGGGCTTTCCGTAACCGGTCAGTAGTAAAAGGAGAAAGTGAGTGGCATATGGATAACCTGCTGGCGGCACGTTCACAGATGGCGATGTCGCTCGCCTTTCACATCCTGTTTGCGGCCGTGGGGATCGCGCTGCCGCTGATGATGTGTGTGGCCGAGTGGCGGTGGCTGCGGACGGGCAAGGAAGTTTATCTGACGCTCGCGAAACGGTGGGCTAAAGGGGCGGCGATCCTTTTCGCCGTCGGTGCGGTTTCGGGCACGGTGTTGTCGTTCCAGCTCGGGCTGCTCTGGCCGGGGTTTATGAAGTTCGCGGGCGCGATCATCGGGATGCCGTTCTCGCTCGAAGGCTTCGCCTTCTTCACCGAGGCGATCTTCCTGGGCATATACCTTTACGGATGGGAGCGAGTCGCGCCGCGCACGCACCTGCTCGCGGGCCTGGTCGTGGCGGCGAGCGGCGCGGCTTCGGGCATCTTCGTCGTCATCGCGAACGCGTGGATGAATACGCCGACGGGCTTTCGCATGGTTGATGGCAAGCCCGTGGATATTGACCCAATCGCCGCGCTCTTTAATCCGTCGGCCGTGTCGCAGACCGTTCATATGACGCTCGCGGCTTACGCGGCGACGGGGTTTGCGGTGGCCGGCATTCACGCCTTCCTGCTGCTGCGCGATAAAGACAACCTGTTTCACCGACACGCGCTCGCGATTGCGCTCGCGGTCGGCGGCGTGGCGGCGCTCCTGCAGCCAGTGAGCGGAGACCTGCTGGCGCAGGCCGTCGCGCACAATCAGCCGGTCAAGCTCGCCGCCTTCGAGGGGCATTTCAAAACCGAGCAGGGCGCGCCGATGCACATCGGCGGATTGCCCGACGAGGCGGCCGGAACCACGCGCTACGCGATTGAGATCCCGTACGCCCTGAGCCTGCTGGCATTCCATGACCCCCGGGCCACGGTCAGAGGGCTCGAAGATTTCCCGCGCGACCAGTGGCCGCCCGTGGCAATAGTTCATCTGGCTTTTCAGGTGATGGTCGGGGCCGGGACGGCCATGATGCTGGTGGCGCTGTGGGGCGCCTGGCTCGCGTGGCGGCGCAGGACGCTCGTTGATTCGCGCCACTTCCTGATGGCCGTGGTCGCCGCTACGCCGCTCGGTTTCATCGCGATTGAGACCGGCTGGGTTGTGACCGAAGTCGGGCGACAGCCCTGGATTATTCAGGGGGTGCTGCGGACGGCCGAGGCGGTGACGCCGATGCCGGGCCTCATCGTCCCGTTCATCACCTTCCTGCTGCTCTACCTCTTTCTGGCCGCGGCCGTAATCTGGTTGCTCTGGCGGCAGGTGGCCTCGAGCCCGCACGTCGTGCCCGCCGAACCGCAGCCGCCGGGCAAGGAGAAAGACTATGTTGTCGCTTGAAGTGATCCTGGCGGGCGCGATGCTCGTGTCGCTCAGTTTTTACTCGCTGATGGCCGGCGCCGATTACGGCGGCGGGGTGCTTGATCTGGTGGCATGGGGGCCGCGCAAGCGGGCACAGCGCGACCTGATCGCCGAAGCCATTGGCCCGATCTGGGAGGCCAATCACGTCTGGCTGATCCTGGTGATCGTCATTCTCTTCACCGCCTTCCCGCCCGCCTTCGCCGCCATCGCGACGGCCCTGCACATCCCGCTGACGCTCGTACTCATCGGCATTGTGCTGCGCGGCTCGGCGTTCACCTTCCGCGCTTATGACCGCAAGGACGATTACGTGCAGCGGCGCTGGGGGCGGGTCTTCTCAATCGCCAGCGTGATCACGCCCGTCCTGCTCGGCGTCACTGTCGGCGCGATTGCTTCGGGACGAATCACGAGTCAGGCCGCGACCGTTGATTTTTTCAGCTCGTGGCTGGCGCCGTTCCCGTTCGCGGTGGGGTTGTTCGCGCTGGCACTGTTCACGTTTCTGGCGGCGGTCTATCTGACGCTTGAAACTGACGACGCCCAGTTGCGCGAAGACTTTCGCCGTCGGGCACTGGCAGCGGCGATTGTGGTTGGCGTGATGGCGCTCGTCGTCTTTCTGCTCTCCGCCACCGGCGCGCCGCGCGTCCGTCGCGGCCTCGGCGCCAGTTGGTGGACGTGGCCGTTGCAGATCGCCACGGCAGTGATGGCCGTCGGGGCCATCACGTCATTGTGGACGCGCCGGTTCAGACTGGCGCGGTTCTGTGCCGCGGCGCAGACGACGCTGATCCTGTGGGGCTGGGCCGCCGCGCAATTCCCTTACCTCGTCGAACCAGACCTGACAATCCACAACGCAGCTGCCCCCGACATCACCATGCGGCTCGTGCTGATCGCGCTCGTGGCCGGCGCATTTTTACTGTTCCCTTCCTTCTATTACCTCTTCCGCGTTTTCAAAAGTGGCGGCGTCAGACAGGCGCATTGATTGCGGCAGAGGTTCAATCAGGATTGCGGCTGACAGGCGCGGCAATCTACAATCCGCAACCCCGGTCACATTATTGAAGGGAACCATCAACCTAAATGAGCGCCACCGCGCAAACCACCCGTCTTGTCCACGGAGTCTTTGGAGTTAAGCAGTCAGCAGAAATTTTCACTCTCATTCCCGGCACCGCGCTGGCAGCCGCGGTTATGCTCGCGGCCCTGCCGGTCGCCGACCTGCTCGGTCAGTGGCTGCTCAGGCTGCGCGGCGTTGATCCGGCCGGCAAGGCCACGCCGATTTCCGGCGTGACCGTCGCCATCATCCTTGGCATCCTCGTGCGCAACCTCATCAGACTTCCCGACGCCTTTCAGTCGGGCTTCCAGTTCTGCGTCAAAAAGCTGATGCGTCTCGGGATCATCCTGGTCGGCATCAAGCTGAGCGTGCTGGACGTGCTGAAGCTCGGCGCGTGGGGCATTCCGGTGGTGATCGTCGGGATCACGACGGGGCTAGTCTTTGTCACGTGGTTCAATCGCGCGCTCAGACTGCCCGACAAACTCGGCACACTGATCGCCGCGGGCACGGGCATTTGCGGGGTGACGGCGATTGTCTCGATTGCGCCCGCGATCAAAGCCGATGACGAAGAGGTCGCGTATGCCGTCGCCAACATCACGGTCTTCGGGCTGCTGGGTATGCTCGTCTACCCGTACGTCGCGCCGCTGCTGCTGCACACGTCCGAGCAGATCGGGATGTTCCTGGGCGTCGCCGTGCATGACACTTCGCAGGTCATCGGCGCGGCGATGGCGTACAAGGAAGTCTTTCACGACGACAAGGTGTTGCAGGCCGCGACGGTGACCAAGCTCACCCGCAATCTCTTCCTCGCCGTAGTCGTCCCCTTGCTCGCCTTCCGCCAGTTGCGGCGGGAAAGCGATCAGCCGTCACCCGGCCGGATTGATTTCAAAAAGCTCCTGCCACTCTTCATCCTCGGCTTCGTCGCGATGGCCGTCGTGCGCTCGATTGGCGACGCGACGTTGCGGCAGGGCGCGGCCTTCGGCATCCGGGACGATGTCGCATGGAAATCGCTGACGACGACCGTCGGCGAAGTGTGGGGCGCGCGTTACCTGCTCGGCACGGCGATGGCGGCAGTGGGTCTGGGCACGAGCTTTTCGGTTTTCAAGGGCGTCGGGCTGAAACCCTTCGCAGTTGGCCTCGTCGGTGCGGTGCTGGTCGGGCTGGTTGGATTTCTGATGGCGCTGCTGCTCGGCCAGTTCGTCAGGCTCTGAGCCGGGCATAAATTCGATTGACGATCACTGCCTTCATAGCAATAATTTCCTGCCCTGTTCTCGGCCGTTTATTATTTCCGACCCTTTAATCATTCAGTTGCAGCCAGTCCGGCTGAAGGCTGCGCTGACCAGGGAGTAAACAAATGCATATTCGCGTTCGCCCATCCTGCCTGCCTGCCGCCCTTTGCCTGTCTGTTGTCATCCTGCCATTCCTTTTTCATAACCAGACCGCGCTGGCGCAAACACGGCAGAGCAATTTCGGCCTGGATGAGGCCAGGATGGTTCTCAAGGTCATTAAGGAGGACGTGAGCAGGAATTACTATGACCCGAAGTTTCATGGCATTGACCTGGATGCCAAATTCAAGGCCGCGGAAGAGAAGCTGAAAGGGGCCGAGTCGGCGGGCCAGATGATGGGCATCATTGCGCAGACATTGCTGGATTTCGACGACTCGCATCTGTTCTTTCTGCCGCCGCCGCGGATGAACCGCACGGAGTACGGGTGGGAGATGCAGGCAATCGGCGCTGACGTTTATGTTTCGGCGGTCAGGCCCGGCAGCGAGGCGGAAGCACGGGGGCTGAAGGAAGGCGACAGGCTGATTTCCATTAACGGCTTTACTCCGGATCGCGACAACCTGTGGAAGCTGCAATACCTTTTCAGAGCCCTCAGGCCGCAGCCGGCTTTGCAAGTCGTGGTGCAGAGCCCGGATGGCAGACAGCGTCAGCTCGACGTGCCCGCGAAAGTGAAGGAGGGCAAGCGGGTCATGGACCTGACCAACGCTACTGAGGTCGGGGACTACGTCCGCCGTCGCGAAGAGATTGACCACTTTTATCACTCACGCTGGCAGGAATTCGGTGACGACCTGATCATCTGGAAGATGCCGACATTCCAGATGGACGAAAGGGAGCTGAACGTCATGCTGGGCAGGGCCAAAAAGTACAAGGCCCTGATCCTTGACCTGCGCGGCAACGGGGGCGGTTATGTTGACATCTGCCAGCAGCTGGCCGGGGCTTTTCTGGAGAAGGATGTGCTGCTCGCTGAGCATAAGGGGCGCAAGGAAAACATGAAGCCGATGAAGGCAAAGAAATCCATCTACCCTTACAGCGGGAAGCTGGTGGTGCTGATTGACAGCGACTCGGCGTCGGCGTCGGAAATCCTTGCGCGCGTCATTCAGCTTGAAAAACGAGGCACAGTCATCGGTGACCGCAGCGCGGGGGCCGTGATGCGGTCACGCCACTACAGTCATGAGATCAGTTTTGGCGCAATCATCCCATACGGCGTCAGTGTGACAGATGCCGACGTAATTATGTCGGACGGCAAAAGCCTGGAAAAAGTCGGCGTCATGCCAGATGAACTGCTGCTGCCGACCGGGGCCGATCTGGCAGCGAAACGCGACCCGGTACTCGCGCGCGCAGCGGCGTTGCTGGGAGTAAAGCTGGACCCTGAGAAAGCCGGCGCACTCTTTCCGATTCGATGGCTCAACCAGTAATCCTGACGAAAATGCCACGCGAACGGGCGGGCGGATCACGAGTCTGCCCGCCCTCTTTCATTGGGGAGTTCCCGTTGCTTATTTACCCTTCCGCTTTCTGAAACCAGCCAGCCCGGCCAAGCCCGTCCCCAGAAGAATCAGCGTCGCCGGCTCAGGGACCTGTGCCGGGGTGGATTGCCATGTCAGCGTGCCCGTCAGGTTCGTCGTCGTGCAGGGCACGCCCGTCCCCGCCAGATCATCAATCGTCAGCGTGAAAGTCCCCAGCGTCGGCGAGACGAACGTCAGCGTCTGAGGGCCGGGGAAGGTGACTTTCAGGGTGGAAAAATCATGCGAGAGCCGGCCGGTGATCGTGCCAATGAAGGCGTCCGCATTGCCCGCATCCAGCGGGACGATCTGGCCGTTGACCTGCAGGGTCGGGGCGATCCTCAGGTCAATGCCGAAGATCGGTCCCTGGGTGCCGAAGATGTTTGAGTTAGTCACAAGGGTCAGCAGCGTCACGTTGATTGACTGCCCGGGCATGAGCTGCACGTTGAATTGCGGGTCGCTCGACCTGCCGATAGTCACACTGCTGCCGCCGCTGATCGGGTCGGTGGCCGTGACCGTCTGAATGGTCCCGCTGCTGTCGGCTTTGCAGAGCTGGCATGGCAACGTGTTCGATTTCGTCATGCTGAAATCCACCGTGCCGACGAGCTGGACCGGGTCGGCAAAGGCGCTGGCCGCCCCGGCGAGTACGACGAGCGCTGTGAAAAGCATTCTCAGAATAAGTGATCTTCCACTGACAGACATTGGGTTGTTCTCCTTCTTAAATGCGTGAAGACAATGTTTGGGGGATAAAGCTCGTTGTCCGGGGTGAAGACACCCGTCCGTGGCCACGCTCTCAACCCAGTGAAATTCGGGAGACCAGCAGCCACACAACACCTCTCCGAGCCCCGCGCCTGGCGGCGAGGGCGGAGAGTTCGGCTTTACAGATTGACCGGCTGAACCGTATGAAATTATCAATCAGCTAGGACTTTCACTTTTTCTTCGGAAAAATTCATGAGGCTGGTGTTGTGATATTGCGCCTGCCCGGCAACGGGAATATATTGGTTGCCATCCACAAGGTAGTTGTATCAGCCGCACCAGCCGGTAAGAGGTAGAGTAAATGGACAAAGAAACTGTAAAAGAAAACGAATCAAAAGGCGAAGAGTATTCCTTGCCTTGTGGAAGGTGTCTATTTGAAACATATCACAAAGTTGTGATGTCAATAGATGTTGATGGCGAGGCGCGAGACTGGGATTACTCCTACACAAACAAATATCAGATCGTTCAATGCCAAGGATGTAGAACTTTCTCCTTTAGGTATTACCATACAAACTCTGAGGACTTTTTTCACGATGACGAGGGCGGCACACTTTATGCCGTGACACAGAACTTATACCCCAGCCGTGTGGCTGGAAGACAGAAGCTCAACCACACCCATTTTCTGCCCCCATCAGTTGCAAGTGTCTACGAAGAAACTCACTCTGCCCTTTGTAACAAACTGCCTGTGTTAGCAGGGATCGGGATCAGGGCATTGATTGAAACAGTTTGCAAGGAAAAGGCTGCAAGCGGCCATAACCTTGAACAACGAATTGATGGCTTAGTTGGAATGGGTGTGCTGACAAGCGAAGGAGCTGAAATTCTTCACAGTCTAAGAATACTTGGCAACGAGGCAGCACATGAAGTTAAGCCTCATTCTGAAACGACTCTTGGAACAGCAATGGATGTGGTCGAGCATTTGCTTCAAGGCGTATACATTCTGCCTAAAGTTGCGGGGCGTTTGCCAAAGCGAAATTCGACAACCACGTAATATTACGCCGAACACTAATTGCAGCTGATGCCGGCCAATGAATGCTTCGATTACTACAACCGTCCCAAGCCAGCCCCGCTGAATAATGCCATCCGGCTACGGCTGATAGTCCCGCCACAACCAGCGCAGCGAATCCGGCAATATCGCCCGTCCGTGCCGGTCGCTGTGAAAGCCGTGCCCCCACTCGAATTTGTAATCGTAACTGGCAAACGCGAGCGCCTTCGCCATCTCCTGATTCGCGAGCGGCCAGTTACCGTTCGCGTTATCCAGATCGTTCGCGCCGTCCTGCAAAAACACGCGGATCGGTTTCGGCGGCTTCGTCTTGCGGACGAGCGCCGGGTAGTTGTGGCCGCCTTCGCGCAGCGTCGCGCCGTGGGCGATGTTCGTGAAGCTGCCGACCCACGAGAGTACTTTGCTGAATTCGTTCGGGCGCTGCCACGCGACGGTGAAGGCGCAGATGCCGCCGCTGCTGATGCCCGCAATCGCGCGGCTCGCCGCGTCGTGGCGCAGCTTTATGGTCTTCTCCACTTCCGGCAGAATCTCTTCGAGTAAAAATCGGGCGTACTGGTCCGAGAGCGTGTCGTATTCAAAACTGCGGTTGGATTTGCCATCCGCGAGCGTGCCGGGCGCGAGGAAGATGCCGACCGTGACCGGGATGTCGCCTTTGGCAATCAGGTTGTCGAAGACCGCCGGCGCATACTTCACCGCGTTCTGGCCGTCCTGAAAGACCATCACGCAGGCCGGCCTTTCGGGCTTGTACTGGGCGGGGACGTAAACCCACCAGTCGCGCGTGGTGCCGGGGAAGATGCGGCTCTCCCACTTCGCCTGCTGCGTGACTTCCCCTCGGGGGACGCCGGGCTGGACGACGCTGTCCGGGTGAGTGGTGTAGACCTCCAGATTGCCGCCGCCGAGTTTCTGCATCCCGATTTCGTAATGCCACTTCATCGCCGCGCCCCAGGTCAGCGTCTGCGCGAGCGCGTAGACATCTGTGTTGCCGACGCGCAGCAGCGGCATTCCGAACATCCCGTCGTCGGAAACTACTTTGGGAGTGGCGATGGCGTTCGGGGCTTCGATGGCCCAGGCAACGGTGAGTTCATCAACCTTCGGGGCGGCACCTTTCAGCAGATTGTCCCGGCCGAACGCGGTGCGAATGCTTTCGGCCAGCGATTCCGCGGCCCCGCCCGACGGCTTCGCGGCGAGCGCCGCCTGCAATGACTTCGGTGTCAGCGCGTCAGTGGTCTGTGTCGCCGCGCGCTGATTCAGCGCCAGAGATGAAAGCAGGATCGCGATGATCAGTTTCGTTCGTGATGTCATATGAGCCTCATGGTCAGGAGATGTGAAAAACAAGCTGGTCAATTGCAACGTGCCAGCAGGTCAAAAGCCCTTTTCACCGCAGAGGCGCAGAGAACGGAGAGGTAACGCAGAGAGCAGAGAAACCTCTGCGTTGTCTCTGCCTGCTCTGCGCCTCTGCGGTGAATACGACCGTCTAACCTCAGTATCGCCGGCCCCAGAACGGATAAGGGTTGGCTTTGCGGATTCGACTGATTGTTTCCTTATCCGGCGCGAAAGGATTGCGCAGAGTGTCAGGCAGCGGCAGGCGATGCGTCGTGCGGAAAGGCGTTGCCTTGACCTTCAGGTTGTAAGCCATCACGAGCAGCGTCTCAAGATTCAGCACGTCCTGAACGTTGTAGGCCAGCAGCGTTTCGAGCGACTGCGGGTTCCTGCTGCGCTGATAATCCTGCCAGAGCAGCACGGCAAAATACCCGTCAACCTCAGCCAGTTCCTTCCGGTCAATCCCGAGCTTCCTTTCGCAGCCCTTCAGGCCGCCCGTGTAACCCAGGCTGCGCAGCACGTACATCAGGTCAATGTGGACGTGGTTGAGCTTCGTCCTGAAGGATCTTTCAATGAACGGCACGTCGAAGGCTTTGCCGTTGTACGAGACGATCACTTTGTAATCGCGGATGTCGGTGAGGAAGTCAGTCAGGTTCTGCTCGCGGACGTAATGCCTGACCTTCTTCCCGTCATAGAGCGCGATGGTCGTGATCGTCGCGCTGCGGCCAAGGCCGGTGGTCTCGATATCCACGTAGGCAATCGAATCGCGGAACTCGGGAAACAGCCGCCAGTTCTGATCCGCCGGCAGCAGCGCGTCGAAATACCGGGCGTCGTTCCTTTTCAGAGACTCGGCTGACGCGCTCAGGTGATCGGCGATTGAAGCGTTCACGCCGCGCGGCAGTGTGATCGCCCCGCAGACGTGTTCCCAGCAGCGGATGCCTGATTCCCACAGCTGCTGCTCCGCCCTGACGCTGACCCCCGGGATGTGACAGAAAGTGTTCTTGAGCATGGCGGTCAGCACGGAGGCTACAGGAAAGCACCGGGTTTGATCAACCGCCCCGCGCAATTCAGTAATCGAAACGCTCGCGCAGATGTTTTGGAATGATCGGGCAGGCCGCGGCTGGCGCGCGAAACAGCCGGTGACGAATGCCCGCAATCCAGTCGTAAACCCGGTCGCGCACAGCAGCCGGGATGATCGAGCTGACAGTGCCGATCAGTCGCCAGATTCCGCCGAGCCTTTTCATCAGATGGATCACTGCCGATGAGCGAACGAACAGTTCGCCTTCCGTCGTTTGCACGATCACGCTGTCGGGCAGGCCCGCGCGTTTCGCTTCGGGCACGGCGGCGCGGAAGGCGTCGCTGTCGAGCGGGGCGAAGCGAAAGGCCTTGCCGCTGCGGTCTTCGGCGAGAATGAAGCGCACGGCGCGGTGGCACAGGCCGCAATGCCCGTCGTAAAAGACCATCTCCGTCGCCGCGGCTTTCATCGGTTTGACCCATCCCGGGTCGAAGGTGAAGAGGTGCAGCATCACCATCCCTAAGGAAAGATCGGCGAAATCAATCAGCGCGATCAGGCCCACGTGCAGCGCGAGCATCAGCACCCAGATCACGGGCCGCACGCGGCGGAAGAGCGCGAGCGGCGCAAAGCTCAGTTCGAGGGCGAGCGCCCCCCACGTCACGAGCTTCAGCAACGCCGGCGGCAGCGCGAGCAGCACGTCTCTCAGGACGCCGGGCCGCGCCAGCGGATTATTCAGCACGCGCTCGATGGCCGTCCCGTCCACCCACGACGGGCTGACGAGCTTCGTGTAACCGCTGTAGCTGTACCCGAGCGCCATCAGAATCCAGACGGCCAGCCAGACCGCCTGCGGCATGCGCCAATCGCTGCCCGGATCAGGCTGGCCGCGCCGCGCCAACGAACCATACGGCGCCGGCGGCAGACAGGCATGCGCGAGCAGTAACACGCCGATATAAGGCAGGCTCGGATTCGCAATCAGCGGGTTGCGCCCGAACAGGCAGGCCAGCACGTACCACAACACCACTGCGGCAACGCGGTCATACAATCCGATTGCCAGCAGAACGCTCAGCGCCGCGGCGACGCCAATGATGGCGGTGACAAAAGCCGGCGCGTCGTAAAGCGCGAAGATGTTCGGGAAGATTCTGAGCAGCGGGCTCAGGGTTCCTTCCGGCAGCACGCCGCGATTTGAGAACATCTCCGCGCCCCAGGGGATGAGCTGCACGAAGTGGACGAAGAGGTATGCGCCGAAGATTGCACGGAAGACGCTGTATTGTCCGCCAGTCCATTGATTGTGGATTGCGGATTGTGGATTGCGGAGTTGTTCGGCGAGAACTTTCATTGACATTGCGCCTCCAGGACTCGCGGCAGGTGATTCATTGTAGTCCCCGGCAGCGGTTCATAGCGAATGCGCACGCGCCCGGCAACGCTCTGAGGGTCAATTCCCATTTCGCGCAGCAGCGGCGCGTCGCCGCACAGGGCGTAATTCGTCACCGCCTGAAACATCGGCAGCAGTCTTTCATCGCTCGCCATAACGGGGCCGCCTGCCAGTACCGCGCCATAAACGTTGCGGCGGTTGTATGGCCCCGCCATTCGCCGGTAAATTTCGGGCGTCAGCTGAACCGAATGCACACAACCTCCGCGATCAGTCCATTCCAGATAGAAGCGCACGGAGTAAGCTTCGAGGCCGCGCACTGAGGTGAAGACTTTCGGCGCGGGTGCGGCGAGCGTGGCCGCGCCGATGCCTTTGAGCGCAGTCACGCCCGTCAGGTCGCCCGTCATCTGCAGGAGGCCGATCACGAGCAACAGAACGGCGGCCTTGTTTGCGTTGATCTTCATAACCCCGCCTCCATCGCGTCGGTTTTAGTCACTTCGATGCCGCAGAGCATGGCCAGCAGGCGATGCTCGTTTTTCCCGAAGCCGCAGCGCGCGTGCCAGCGGCGCGGGTAGCGGAACGTGCCAAACAGCATGTCCCAGAGCGGCAGGTCAGAGTAATTGTACGAATGAATCCCCTCCTGATGGTGCAGGCAGTGGCTCTCGGGCCGCTGCACGATGAAGCCGACCCAGTAAGGCGTTTTCACATTCCAGTGGTAGAACAGCTCGGCCACGCCGCTGATCAGCACCGTCCCGGCCACGGCTTCCGGCCCGAGCCCGATCATAGACAGGATTACGCTCGAAATCAGGGCGTTGGCCAGCAGCTCGAACGGGTGCTTGTAAAAACTCGCCAGGATTTCCAGCCGCTGCGGGCTGTGGTGGAGCTGATGAACCCAGCGCCACAGGAAAGGCACTTCGTGGCGCCAGCGGTGCCACCAGTAATAGACAAACGTGATGACGAAATAGCCGGCCACCGCGCCCCACGTCTCGCCCATCCAGTCCGCCGACCAGAACTGATGGAGCAGGAGCCAGCGCGCCCATGTCCTGCCCGCCAGCCAGACGACCCCGGCCTGCGCCCCGTTGAGCAGCACCACGCGCCACCACCAGCCCTCCACCTTCGGCCACCAACGCCCCGGCAGTGTCGCCTCAACCGCCATCATCACGCCGGCCACACACAGCACGATCAAAGGAACTATCATTTGCCTGACCTCCCTGAATAAAGAACATCAGATTGATGACGGCGGCGAAATTAGCGGAGGAGGGAATGAGCGGGACAGGTGAGCTTGTGACAGAAGCTGCGGTGTCACAAGGGGCGGGCGGACTATGCACTGGAAGCGTGCGACATTGATCTATACAAGGTTTTGCCGCGTAGCGGCGGGCGGAATCGGCACATTCCTCACACTTGTGCAGATACCAATGGGGTCCGCTCGCGAGTGCGTAACCGAATGCCCCGAATTTATCCCGGCTTCTAAAATTTATGTCCGCGGTTGTTGCGGATCTTGAGGCGGTAATCGTCGCCCTTGATCGTCACGACCTTGCACATCTCGTGCAGGCGCGAGCGCAGGCGCACGCCGACGCGGTCGGTCAGCGTCTCGTCGGTGGGCGATGAGACTTCGTCGGGGTAATTGGAAGTGAAGATCGTGACCTTGCGGTCGTTGTAGCGCGTGTTGATGATCTGCGTCATCGTGTCGCGCACCCAGTCGGTCGGCTTTGAGGCGCCGAGTTCATCGAGTACCAGCACCTCGGCCTCGTAGATCGGGGCCAGCACCTTCAGCTCGGAATTCTGCGACACCGGATTGTAGCTGTCCTGGATCTCCTTGAGCAGGTCGCGGAAGTCGTAGAACAGGCATGACACTCCCTTGTTCTGCACGAGCGCCCTGATGATCGCGGTCGCCAGGTGGGTTTTGCCGACCCCGCACGGGCCGAGGAAGAGCAGCCCGATGTCGAGGTTCGGGTATTCGTCAACCAGATGCTTGGAATCGCGCAGCGCGTAAGCCTGAGTGAGAAAATTCTGGGTGGTCGGCGAGCCCTGCGGGTGGTAATTATCGAACGAGCAATCCTGGTAGCGTTTCGGGATGCGGACGGCTTTCAGCAACTGCGCGCGCCGGTCAGTCACCCGGCAGCGGCACGGCCGGACGCCTTTGCCTTCAACGTATTCCCAGCCGGTGTCCTGGCAATGCGGGCAGGGATCGCTGGCCCGTTGCAGATTGCTCTGATCGAATGCCATCCGAGGTGCTTAACTGTATCGGTGCAGGGAAAGTTGCGTGAGCTTTCCGATAATCCAGTTCGTGATCGTCTGTTCTGAAGCGAAGCGGAGTATATGAAAGGCACCCCGGCAATGCAAGACGAAACGCCCCCGGATGGCGAGTCATAAACTTTATTTTCGCGCCTGAGAGTAAAAAGAGCCGCAGCGCTCACCGGGGTGATGTTCATCGCTGCGGCTCTCATGGACAAACGTCCTTTACTCCTGCGTAACAAGCTGAATCAGGCAGTTCTTCCAGACCGAAGCGTGTTCATCAGCGGGGGGCTGACAAAACCGCGCCGGATAACCGAAGATACGACTGACAATTGATTACCCAATGTGCGACTCTTTTTTGCAAGTTGTTGATTCTCAAGAGTGGATTTTTCAGACCTGAGAGCCTTTGGGCAAAACCAGTGATGAGATCAAAGGATTTATCAAGAGTCGCACATTAG
>Ga0070741_10004848_pt1 | contig 30874 bp, 24 predicted proteins | sample Coa_R1_4_FD_66440 | JGI IMG/M metagenome (GOLD analysis project Ga0070741, IMG submission 66440) | Surface soil microbial communities from Centralia Pennsylvania, which are recovering from an underground coalmine fire - Coalmine... | ecosystem: Environmental > Terrestrial > Soil > Unclassified ... | reverse complement strand
CTCGTGGGGCTGTCCATGGCCGAGGTCTGTTCCAGCTTCCCCACGGCCGGCGGCCTGTACTACTGGTCGGCCAAGCTGGCCCGCCGGAACGGCCCGGCCTGGTCCTGGTTCACCGGCTGGTTCAACTTCCTCGGCCAGGTGGCGGTCACCGCGGGCATCGACTTCGGCGCCGCGCTGTTCATCAACTTCCTGTTCAGCCTGTGGTTCAACTACAGCACGAGCGCGCACTCGCACACGATCATCATCTACGCCGTCGTGCTGCTGATCCACGCCCTGCTCAACCAGTTCGGCATCAAGCTCGTGTCGCTGCTGAACGACGTCAGCGTCTGGTGGCACATCACCGGCGTGCTGATCATCGTCGGCGCCCTGGCGTTCGGCCTGAAGGCCGGCGCGCACCACGCCTCGGCCAAGTTCGTGTTCACCGACCTGGAGAACATGTCCGGGTTCCACGTCGGCTGGTGGTACATCCTGCCGGTCGGGCTGCTGATGGCCCAGTACACGTTCACCGGGTACGACGCGTCGGCCCACATGACCGAAGAGACCCACAACGCCTCGCGCAGCGGCCCGCGCGGCATCGTCATGTCGATCCTGATCTCGCTCATCGCGGGCTGGATACTGCTGATCGGCGTCACGTTCGCGATCCAGAAGGGCAACTACGCAGGTGAGGCGACGGCGGCCGTCGCCCCGGGCCAGATCTGGATCGACTCCATCGGCCGGACCGGCGCCGAACTGCTGCTGCTGGTGGCGATCGGCGCCCAGCTGTTCTGCGGCATGTCCTCGATCACCGCGAACTCGCGCATGATCTACGCGTTCTCCCGGGACGGCGCGCTGCCCGGCTCGGCCTTCTGGCACCGGGTGAACAAGCGGACCAGGACGCCCACCAACGCGATCTGGCTGGCGGCGGGCGGCGCGCTGATCCTCGGCCTGCCCTACCTGTGGAACACCGCCGCCTACGGCGCGGTCACCTCCATCGCCACCATCGGCCTGTACGTCGCGTACGTGACCCCGACGTACCTGCGGCTGCGGCAGGGCGACAGCTTCAAGCGCGGGCCCTGGCACCTGGGCCGGTGGAGCTACCTGATCGGCTGGACGGCCGTGGTGTGGGTGGTGATCATCTTCTTCCTGTTCATGCTGCCGCAGTTCGGTCCCATCGGCTACGCCACGTTCAACTACGCGTGTATCGCGGTGGCCGTGGTGATCGGGTACGCCGGCATCTACTGGCTGGTTTCCGCGCGTAAGTGGTTTACCGGACCGCGAGTTCAGGGCACTGCTGAGGAACTGGCCGCGATCGAACAGGAGCTATCCGCCTGATGACCCCGAGTGCACGACACGGCATGCTTAACCTGGAGGAATTGCGGGTCGCGGCCAGCGACGGTTCGCCCGTCGGCACCGCCGACCCCGCTAGCATCGACACGGTCGTGCTGGCGTTCACCGACATGCAGGGGCGGCTCCAGGGCAAGCGGCTGTCGGCGGAGTTCTTCCTGGACGAGGTGGCCGAACACTTCTCCGAGGGCTGCAACTACCTGCTCGCGGTGGACGTGGACATGAACACCGTCGACGGATACGCGATGTCCTCCTGGGACCGCGGTTACGGCGACTTCGTGATGGCGCCGGACATGGCCACACTGCGGCGGGTCCCGTGGCACGCGGGCACGGCGCTGGTGATCGCGGACTTGACCTGGCTGGACGGCGCGCCGGTGGTGGCCTCGCCACGGCAGATCCTGAAGGCGCAGACCGCCCGGCTGGCCGAGCGCGGCTGGACCGCGATGGTCGGCACCGAACTCGAGTTCATCGTCTACCAGGACTCCTACGAGCAGGCCGCGGCCAAGGACTACCGGGACCTGGTGCCGGCCAACCAGTACAACGTGGACTACTCGATCCTCGGCACGTCGCGGATCGAGCCGCTGCTGCGCCGGATCAGGCTCCAGATGGCCGGGGCCGGCCTGTACGTCGAGTCGGCCAAGGGCGAGTGCAACCTCGGCCAGCACGAGATCGCGTTCCGCTACGCGGACGCGGTGACCACCTGCGACAACCATTCGATCTACAAGACCGGGGCGAAGGAGATCGCGGCCCAGGACGGGAACAGCATCACGTTCATGGCCAAGCCGAACGCAAGGGAAGGCAATTCCTGCCATATCCACCTCTCGCTGCGCGGACCGGACGGCACCCCGGTACTGGCCGGCGACGGGCCGCATGGGCTGTCCGAACTCGGCCAGCACTTCCTGGCCGGCCAGCTCGCGGCGATGCGCGAGTTCGCGCTCTGCTACGCGCCCAACGTCAACTCCTACAAGCGCTACGTGCCGGGCAGCTTCGCGCCGACCTCGGTGCGCTGGGGGCCCGACAACCGCACCTGCGCGCTCCGGCTGGTCGGGCACGGGTCCTCGCTGCGGGTGGAGAACCGGGTGCCCGGCGGTGACGTGAACCCCTACCTGGCGGTGGCCGCGATGATCGCGGCCGGCCTGCACGGCATCGACAACGAGCTGCCCCTCGAGCCGCCGCTGACCGGCAACGCCTACGCCGACACGACCGCGCGGGTGCCGCATACCCTGCGCGACGCGCTGGAGCTGTGGGAGAAGAGCGGGCTGGCCGCGGACTCGTTCGGCACCGAGGTGGTCGAGCACTACACCAACTACGGCAAGGTCGAGCTGACCGCCTACGACGCCGCGGTGACCGACTGGGAGCTGCGGCGCTGCTTCGAGCGCCTGTGAGCGGAACTGTAAGGGGAACCGTAACGCGCATGACCGAGTTCACCGTTCTCAATCCCGCCACCGAGCAGCCGGTCACCACCGTGGCCGAGGCCTCGGCGGAACAGGCCGACGAGGCGATCGCCCGTGCGGCCGCGGCCCAGGCAGCCTGGCGCGACGTCGCGCCAGGGGACCGCGCGCGGATGCTGCGCGCCTTCGCCGCCGCGGTGGACGCGGCGGCCGAAGAACTGGCCGGCCTGGAGGTCGCCTGCTCGGGCCATCCGGTCGGGCAGTCCCGGTGGGAGGCCGAGCACGTCCGCGACGTGCTGCTGTACTACTCGGCGGCGCCGGAGCGGCTGACCGGAAAGCAGATCCCGGTCCCCGGCGGGCTGAACGTCACCTTCCACGAGCCGGTCGGCGTGGTCGGCCTGATCGTGCCGTGGAACTTCCCGATGCCGATCCTCGCCTGGGGCATGGCGCCCGCCCTTGCCGCGGGGAACACGGTCGTGGCCAAGCCCGCCGAGGCGACCCCGCTGACCGCGATGCGGATCGGCGAGCTCGCGGTCGAGTCCGGCTTGCCGGAAGGGGTTTTCCAGGTGCTGCCGGGCAAGGGCAGCGTGGTGGGGCAGCGCCTGGTCGACCACCCCGCGGTCAGGAAGATCGTGTTCACCGGATCGACGCAGGTAGGCCGTTCGGTAATGGCAGGCTGCGCACAGACGGTCAAGCGCGTCACCCTGGAGCTGGGCGGCAAGAGCGCCAACGTCGTCTTCGCCGACGCCGACCTGGAGCGGGCCGCGGCGACCGCGCCGTACGCCGTGTTCGACAACGCCGGCCAGGACTGCTGCGCCCGGTCCAGGATCCTGGTGGAGCAGTCGGTGCTGGACCGGTTCATGGAGCTGCTCGAGCCCGCGGTCAAGGGCGTCGCGGTCGGCGACCCGGCCGCGGCCGGTACCGAGATGGGCCCGCTGATCTCGGCGGCGCACCGCGCGCACGTCGCCTCGTATGTGCCCGACGGGGCGCCGGTCGCGTTCCGCGGCAGCGCGCCGGACGGCCCCGGCTTCTGGTACCCGCCGACCGTCCTCGCCCCGGTGCGGACGGATGACCGGGCATACGTCGAGGAGATCTTCGGCCCGGTGGTGACCGTGACACCGTTCGCGGACGAAGCGGACGCGGTGCGCATCGCCAACGACACGCCCTACGGCCTGTCCGGCTCGATCTGGACCCGCGACGTGGGCCGGGCGATCCGGGTCGCCCGGGCGGTGGAGAGCGGCAACCTGTCGGTGAACTCGCACTCGTCGGTGCGGTACTGGACGCCGTTCGGCGGCTTCAAGCAGTCTGGCCTCGGCCGCGAACTCGGGCCGGACGCCCCGGACGCGTTCACCGAGACCAAGAACGTTTTCATCTCGACGCAGGAGTAACACATGAGGTTTGCGGACAGGACCGTCGTCGTCACCGGCGCGGGCAGCGGCATCGGGCTGGCCGCGGCGCGGCGCTTCGCCGCCGAGGGCGCGCACGTCGTCGCCGTCGACATCGACGACGCGGCGGGCGAGAAGGCGGCGGCGGAGACCGGTGGACTGTTCGTGCACGCCGATGTCACGGCGGAGGCCGCTGTGGGGGCGGCCTTCGCCGCGGCATTCGACGCCTACGGCTCGGTCGACGTGGCGTTCAACAACGCCGGGATCTCCCCGGCCGACGACGACTCGATCCTGTCCACCGGGCTCGACGCCTGGCGGCGGGTCCAGGACGCGAACCTGACCTCGGTGTATCTGTGCTGCAAGGCCGCGATCCCGTACATGCAGCGGCAGGGCAAGGGCGCGATCGTGAACACCGCGTCGTTCGTGGCGGTGATGGGCTCGGCGACGTCGCAGATCTCCTACACCGCGTCCAAGGGCGGCGTGCTCGCGCTGTCCCGCGAGCTGGGCGTGCAGTTCGCGCGCGAGGGCATCCGCGTCAACGCGGTCTGCCCGGGACCGGTCAACACCCCGCTGCTACAGGAGCTGTTCGCCGCCGACCCGGAGCGCGCGGCGCGGCGCCTGGTGCACGTGCCGCTGGGCCGGTTCGCCGAGCCGGAGGAGATCGCGTCCGCGGTGGCGTTCCTGGCCAGCGACGACGCCTCCTTCATCACCGCGGCCACCTTCCTCGTCGACGGCGGCATCTCCGGCGCCTACGTCACCCCCCTGTAGCGACGCAGGCTCGGACGGGAAGCACGGCTGTCGTTCAGGCCAAAGAGCGCAGGGTGCGGAGGCTGATCGTGACGGGCATCGCGCGGAGTTCGGCGAGCACTTGCTCGCTGTACTCAGTGCCGATGTCGGTCAGCACGTAGCCGAACTCGTCCTTGGTGCGCAGCATCTGGCCCTCGACGTTGACACCGTGGTCGGCGAGCACCCGGTTGATCGAGGCGAGCACGCCGGGCACGTTCTGGTGGATGTGCACCAGGCGGTGCGTGCCGACCTGGACCGGCAGCGTCAGGCCGGGCAGGTTGACGCTCAGCGACGTAGCCCCGGTCGCCACGTAGTCCGCCAGCTTCCCGGCCACGAACTCGCCGATGTCCTGCTGGGCTTCCTCGGTGGACCCGCCGATGTGCGGGGTGAGGATCACGTTCGGCAGACCGCGCAGCGCGGAGACGAACTCGTCGCCCCGCGCCTTCGGCTCGGCGGGGAAGACGTCGATCGCCGCCCCGGCGATGTGCCCGGACTCGATGTTGCGGCGCAGCGCCGCGTGGTCGACCACGAAGCCGCGCGACAGGTTCAGGAACAGCGACCTCGGCCGCATCGCGGCGAACTCGGCCTCGCCGAAGAAGCCGTGGTTGCCGTCCCGGCCGTCCACGTGCAGCGTGACGGTCTCGACCGTCTCCAGCAGCTCGTGCAGGGTCGAGCAGCGCCGGGCGTTCCCGAGCGCCAGCTTGTCGGTGATGTCGTAGAAGTACACGGACATCCCGAGGTTCTCCGCGAGCACGGACAATTGCGTGCCGATGTTGCCGTAACCGACGATGCCCAGGCGGCGGCCGCGCACCTCGTGCGCGCCCTTGGCCGATTTGTCCCACCGGCCGGCGTGCATCTGCTCGTTCTTCTCCGGCAGCCGGCGGGCCATCGAGATGATCTCGGCCAGCGCCAGCTCGACCACGCTGCGGGTGTTGGAAAACGGCGCGTTGAACACCGCGACGCCGCGCCGGGCGGCGGCGGCCAGGTCGATCTGGTTGGTGCCGATGCAGAACGCGCCGACCGCGACCAGGCTCGGGGCATTCGCCAGGACCCGCTCGCTGACGTTCGTCCCGGACCTGATGCCGAGCAGCTGAACGTCGCGGGCCGCCTCGATCAGCTCGTCCTCACCGAGCGCCCGCGAGATCGTCTCGACCTCGTGGCCCTCCTTGGCCAGGCGCGCCGCACCGTCGGGATGGATGTTCTCCAGCAGCAGGGCCTTCATGCCTTTTAGCCTAACGACCGGTGGTGAGCGGCTTGGCAATCCGGTCTGGCTCAGCATGCTCGCCGGCCGCGGTGAGCTTGGCCCGTACTTCGTCGGCGAGCGGGTGGGCGAGGCGGTCCAGGATGATCTCGGCGGCCTGCCAGGCGCGGATCGCCTCGGATTCGTCGTGCAGATCGGCGTGGATCTCCCCGAGCACGTTCAGCGCGGTGGCCTCGTCGAACGGGGCGCTGACGTCGCGGAACACCTCGATCGCCTGCCGGTAGGAGGCGCGGGCCTGGTCCAGATCGCCGCTTTGCCGGTGGATGTCGCCGATCGTCTGGATGGCCCAGCCGGCCGCCGCGAAGTTCCCCGCCTCCCGGTGCAGCCCGATCGCCCGCTGGCAATGCGCCAGCCCCTGCTCGAACTCACCCAGCTGGCCATGCAGCCCGCCCACCGTGCACTCCAGCGTCCCCTGCACCCACCAGAATCCGGCCGCCTTCACCATCCGCAGCCCGTCCTGCGCCATGTCCAGGGCCTCCTTGTGCCGGCCCTCCTCGCTCATCATGATCGCCAGGCCATTGAGCACCATCGCCTCATGCCCGCGATCACCCAGCTCCCGGAACAGCTCCAGCGACCTGCGCACGCTCGGCTCCGCCGCCGCGTTGTCCCCTGCCGTCGACAACGCGAATCCCAGCAGGTACTGGCTGTGCGCCTGCGCGTTGCGGTCCCCCAGCCGCCGCGCCGCCGCCACCGCGCTCCGCTGCGCCGCCACCCAGTCCTGATGCCGCCCCGACCGGTTCAAGAACACCGTCGCCGCCCACGGGATCAGCCACGCATGCTCATCAAACCCGTGCGCCTCCGCGAACCCGATCAGCGCCAGCAGCACCGGGCATTCCGCCTCGAACCACGCCGTGGCCTGCTCCCGGTCCGTCACCTCCACCGGCACCACCCCCGGCAGCACCTCCGGCGGCCGCACCCCCCACCGCCGCGGCTGGAGGCGTGCCCCCGCCGCGAGCGCCGAATGCAGGTAATGATCGAGCACCCGCTGCGCCGCCGCCCGCCGGTCGGATTCGGCGTCGATGCGTTCGGACTGGTCCGCCGCGTACGCGCGGAGCAGGTCGTGGAAGCTGTACCGGCTGTGCACCGGCTCGGCGACCATGTGGGTGCGGACCAGTTCACGCAGCGCCGTGCTGGCCGCCTGGCGCGGAATGCCCGCCAGGCTCGCCGCCGCGGTCAGCGAGATGTCCGGGCCCGGGTGGATGCCGAGCAGCCGGAACATCCGCCGGGCCGGCTCGCTGAGCTGGTCATAAGACCAGGAGAACACCGCGCGCACGTCGGTGGCCTCGTCGTTGTCCTCGAGCGCGTCCAGGCCGCCCCTGGCCTCCTTCAACTCGGTCGCGACCTGGGCGAGGGAGCGCTTCGGCCGGGCCGCGGCACGGCCCACCGCGATGCTGAGCGCCAGCGGCAGCCGGGCGCACGACTCGATGATCTCGTCGGCGGCCAGCGGATCGGCGACCACCCGGTCGCGGGAGAGCCGGTGGTCGAGCAGCTCGTGGGCTTCGTCGTAGCTGAGCACGTCGAGGTTAATCGGCTGGGCGCCGTCGGCCGCGACAAGGCCCGCCATCTCGTTGCGGCTGGTGACGATCACCAGCGTGCCGGCCGAGCCGGGGAGCAGCGGGCGCACCTGTGCCGGACTGGCCGCGTTGTCCAGCACGACGAGCATCCGCTTGCCGTCCGCGATGCTGCGGAACATCGCCGCCCGGCCCTCCAGGTCCGGCGGCATCCGCAACGGCGTCACACCGAGCGCGCCGAGGACGAAGCGCAGCGCCTGGGCGGCCTCCATCGGGGCCAGCCCGGGGTCGAAGCCACGCAGGTTCAGGTACAGCTGACCGTCCGGGAAGCGGCGGGCCACCTGGCGTCCGAAGCGGATCGCCAGCGCCGTCTTGCCCACCCCCGCGGTGCCGGAGATCACCACGAGCGGTGTCTGGTCGGCGGCCTGGTCCACGAGGAGGCCGTGCAGCAACCCGAGCTCCTCGTGGCGGCCGGAGAACCCCGCCGCGTCCGGCGGGAGCTGCGCCGGGACCGGCACCTGCCGGTCCTGCTGCGCCGGCTGTACCGGCTGTACCGGGACCGCGGCATTCTTGGCGGCGGCAGCGGGGCTGGCCTTTGCCTGGCCGGCCGGCTTTTCCGGCGCCTGGACCTGGGCGGTTGCCTGGGCCGCCGCCTCCTGGCCTGGCTGGGTGACGTCGAGGGCCGGGTCGGAGGTGAGCACCTGCTGGTGAATCCGGGACAGCTCGGCGCCAGGGTCGATGCCGAGCTCCTCGGCGAGCACTCGCCTGCCTTCACCGAAGACCCGCAGCGCCTCGGCCTGGCGGCCGCTGCGGTACAGCGCCAGCATGAGCAGCCCGCGCATCCGCTCACGTAGCGGGTTGTCCGCCACCATCGCGGTCAGATCGGCCAGGACCTCCTCGTGCCGGCCAAGGCCGAGCATCGAGTCGGCCCGCTCCTCGATGACTGCCGAGCGCAGCTCGCCGAGCCTGACGCGTTCGGTCTCCGCGAACGGGCCGGGCACGCCGGCGAAGGCCATGACCCCGCGCCACAGGCCAAGCGCCGCCTCGAGCGCGGCAACGGTGCCCGCCAGGTCACCGGACTTGCGCAGGTGCCGGGCGCGGTGCAGATGCTGCTCGAACGACACGGCGTCCGGCTGGCCGGGCACCAGGTGCAGCACATAGCCGGCCCCGCTCGACACCAGGATGCGGCCGGGACCACGCAACGACCGGCCAGGCTCGAGCACCCGGCGCAGTCCGGCGATGTAGGTGTAGACGCTGCCTTCGGCGCTGGGCGGCGGATCCTGACCCCAGACGGCGTCCACCAGCTCACTGCGGGAAATAACCCGGTTCGCCCGCATTGCCAGGATCGCGAGCACGGCCTGCTGTCGCGGCTGTCCCGCCTGCAGCTGCTTGTCGCCATCCCACGCCGCGACGGGGCCGAGCACGCCGACGCGCAAAACCACGGCCTCGCGCCCCTTCCGCTTGCCCGGGCAGCGTAGCTCTCCTCCTGCGCCGCCGTAACTCCCTGCGCCGACGCCAGCACATCGCGTCGCTAAGCACGATACGGCAATGTGGCGCCACGGCCCTCACCGTGCCTATCCTCCTGGGCCCGGCGAGAACATCTTTTACCGAGGCTACCGGGATTTGCGCGGCTCCTCTAGAAAAAATAGAGATCATGTAGAGATGGCCATTCAATAGTGGGTCGCGCCTGGCTGGTGCTGGAGGAGCGAGCCATCGGGGTCCAGCCTGGCTGGATGCCCGGTTGCACGCTGATTGGCGCAACGCTCCTTCACACGCGGGAGGTTAAGGAGATGACAGCGCAGGGCCTTGACGCCGCCCGCGCGTCTATGCAATCGATGAACATTCAGAATTCCGCGGATGAGCTCCTGCGTCAGCTGGCGGAACGGGCTCGGACTCAGCGCCTCCGCCACCAGCTTGAGCGCAGCCAGTCGGGCCGGTCCCGGCGCGGACGGCGGGCCGGCGGCGCCGGGGAGGACCCTGGCGGGGTGGCCGGGCGCGGGCTCAGGAAGCCCGCGTTAACGGCGCTCGCGGTCTGAGCGTTTAGTACTACAGAAGCCTCATATGCCTCCGGGCACGCGCGCTGACCCGGAGTCGCCGGCCCTCACGGTACCCCCCTCACTACCTGCCGTGAGGGCCGGCGATTGCCTGGGCGGCACAGTCGCGGGATATGCCCTACCATTATCGGCGTCAGGCATCGGCGTCAGGTATCGGCGAAGGCGGACGGCAGGCGACATGGGCAAGGCCAGCAGGACCAAGCAAGACTTCAGCCGTCGCGAGAAAATCGCGGCGCAGCGGGAAGCGGAGCGGCGGCAGGAGCGACGCAACCGGTTGCTCATCGCCGGCAGCGCGATCATGGTCGTCGTGATCATCGTCGTCGTGTTCGTCGTGGTGAAGACCAACAGCAAGGGCGGCTCGGCGGCGAGCGGCTCCGGGCCCGCCGCACCGACCGGCGCGGCCCTGTCCTCGGTCACCTCGAAACTGACCAGCGTGCCGACGGCCACCACCGACGCGGTCGGCAGCGGCGGCAGCCAGGTCATCGGCAAGCCGCAGACCGTGACCGGCCAGGCGGCGCTTACCGCCAGCGGAAAGCCGGAAATGCTGTACGTGGGCGCGGAGTACTGCCCCTACTGCGCCGCCGAGCGCTGGTCGATGATCTTGGCCCTCAGCCGGTTCGGCACGTTCTCCAACCTCACGCCGATCCACTCGGCGGCGAAGAACGGCACCGGGGCGGCCGAGGTCTACCCGAACACGCCGACCTTCACGTTCTACGGCTCGAGCTACACCAGCCAGTACCTGACGTTCTCGCCGGTCGAGGTGAACACGAACAAGGGCGACCCGAGCACCGGCGGGTACACCACGCTGCAGACCATGACCAGCGCCCAGAACTCGATCTTCACCAAGCTGGACGCTCCGCCGTACGTGCCGTCCGGCGACAACGGGTCGTTCCCCTTCGTGGACTTCGGCAACAAGTACATCATCGCGGGCGCCAGCTACAGCCCGCAGATCCTGGCGGGACTGAGCTGGACCCAGATCGCGGCCGACCTGACCAAGCCCAGCAGCACGGTCGCCCAGGGCATCGACGGGACGGCCAACTACATCACGGCCGCCATCTGCAAGCTGACCAACGACCAGCCGGCCACCGCGTGCACCAGCACGGTCCAGGGCCTGCAGTCCCAGCTCTGACCGGGTCCGCGATTACCTACGGACTTACTACGTAGAATGGCTTCGCAAATCCGGCGAAGCGCCTTACGATGGAGCGCGAACCCGCTGCGATCTGTAAGCCTGGAGGCGAAGCTCTGATGGCGTCGAAGTCGTCCCGCAGCCGGAAGGCTCCGGTCACCCGGAGCAGCCCTACGGCACGGACCAGCACGATCACCCCGACCCGCGCCACGGCCAGGGGCGGCTCCCGGCCGGCCACGGCCGGGACCGATCTCCGCGGCCGTAGCGGCGGGGGCGGGGCGGCCCGGCCGCGGTCCGCGGCTCGCGCCGTGGCGCAAGCGCCCGCGGCCGACGGCAAGCTCGCGCCGACGTGGCTCCAGTGGCTCACGTTCGCGCTGGCCATCGCCGGGCTCGGGGTGTCGAGCTACCTGACGTACACCCACTTCACCGACTCGAAGATTCTCGGTTGTGCCGAGAACAGCACGATCAACTGCCTGAAGGTGACCACGAGCCCGCAGTCGTACGTGTTCGGCATCCCGGTGGCGCTGCTGGGCCTGCTGTTCTACGTGGCCGCGGTGCCGCTGATGAGCCCGTGGGCCTGGCGCATGACGCGGCGGCTTTCATTCATCGGCGAGGGCACGTGGGATAGGGCCAGGCGCGCGCTGCCCTGGGTGCGGCTGGCCTCGCTGCTCGTCGGCATCGGCTTCGTGCTGTACCTGATTTACGCCGAACTGTACGAGATCGACGCCATCTGCCTGTACTGCACCAGCGTGCACGTCATCACGTTCCTGCTGTTCGTGCTCACCGTGTCCGCCGCCGCGGCCTGGGGCCTGCGTCCGTCCGAGCCCGGCGACGAGCTAGACCCGGACCTCGCCGAGACCGCCTGATCGCTAGGCCCCCGACCCGCGGGTCCGCTTACCCCGCTTTCCGCTTACCCCGCGTCCCGCTGACCCTGCCCGGTGGGCCTGCGGCAGGCTCGATGGGCCTCGGCCTCGGTTTAACGTGGCGGATTTCCCCTTCGTGGTAACGCGGCCCTCGCGTACGGGGGTCGATCCTCCACGAAGGGGTAATCTTCCACGTTGCTGGCGGGACTGCCGGTGCGTTCCTATCCCGGTAGCCGCACACTGCACTCCAGGCACAGGCGGCGCTCGGCCAGGCCCGGCGGCCTGCCGGCGACCGGCGCGGCAGCCGACTCCGCATGGGAGGCGAAACCATGACAAATTGTTCACGTTGCCGCTCGCGCCGGTCTTGGCCTGACCTGGACGGGCTACGCTGAACGCACCGGGGGCCTGGCTGGGGAGGGAGGAACCGCTGTCGTGCCCGGCATGAACTCGGGACTCAACCCGGCCGACCCGACGCTGGTGGCGGCGTTCCGCTCCGCGTTGCTGCACCAGGGCGCGATCGCGCTCGCGGTGGTGGTCTTCCTGTTGCTGCTGCGGGCGACCATGCGCGCCTTCCGCGGCGGTCCGGCCGGAAACCAGGGGTGGCTCGAGTGGTCGCGCACGCTGACCGGCGGCAGCGGGGAGGCGCCGGCCAGGACCGTGCTGCGGATCGGCTTCGGGCTGCTGTGGGTCCTCGACGGCTTCCTCCAGGCGCAGCCGAGGATGGCCGGCGGCCTCGCCGCCCAGGTCATCGAGCCGACCGCGTCGTCGTCACCGTCCTGGGTGCAGCACGTGGTCAACTGGGGCGGCACGATCTGGTCCTACCACCCGATCCAGGCCGGAGCCGCGTCGGTGTGGATCCAGGTCGGCATCGGGGCCTGGCTGCTGGTCGCGGTGCGCGGGCCGATGTCGCGACTGGCGGGTGTCGCCAGCCTGGGCTGGGGCCTGATCGTGTGGGTGTTCGGCGAGTCATTCGGCGGGATCTTCGCGCCGGGCCTGACGTTCCTGTTCGGCGCGCCCGGCGCGGTCCTTTTCTACGCTGTCGCCGGCGCGTTGATCGCGCTGCAGGACACCGCCTGGCGCGGTCCTCGGCTTGGCACGCTGCTGGTGCGCGGCATGGGCCTGCTGTTCGCCGGCATGGCAGTACTCCAGGCCTGGCCCGGCCGGGGCTTCTGGCAGGGCGGCGCCGACGGCACGCTGACCGGCATGATCTCCACGATGGTCGGCACACCGCAGCCGTACTACCTGCACCTGATCATCTCCGGGGCCAGCTCGTTCACCAGCGCGCACGGCTGGGCGGTCAACCTGTTCGCGGTCGTGGCCATGGCGGCGATCGGCGCGGGCCTGCTCACCGCGCGGCGCGGCGTGGTCAGGTACGCGGTGTGGTTCGGCGCGTGCTTCTGCCTCGCGGACTGGCTGCTCGTCCAGGATCTGGGGTTCCTCGGCGGGCTGGGCACGGACCCGAACAGCATGATCCCGGTGATCCTGCTGTTCACCGCCGGCTACCTGGCGCTGGGTCCGCAGACCGCTCCAGTGACGGAAGGTGTCCCTGATACTGACGGGATGCTTGGGGTGACAGAGGTGGTTGGGGCGACTGGGGCGCGGGGACTGGTCACGCGGGCGCGTGGGGCCGCCGCGTCGGCGAGCGCGCAGTCGTTCGCGGCGGTGTCGGCGATCGCCGTGGTCCTGATCGGCGCCGCACCGATGACGGCCGCGGCGGCCAACCGCACCGCGGCCGACCCGATCATCGCCGAGGCCATCGCGGGCAGCACGGTGACGCTCGACATCCCCGCGCCCGCGTTCCAGCTCACCGACCAGGACGGCAGGCCGGTCTCGCTCGCGAGCCTGCACGGCAAGGTCGTGCTGCTGACGTTCCTCGACCCGGTGTGCACCACCGACTGCCCGATCATCGGCGCGGAATTCCGCGAGGCCGGCGCGCTGCTCGGCTCGGCCGGCAAGAACGTCGAGCTGGTCGCCGTGGCGGCGAACCCGACCTACTACTCCACTGCGGCGCTGCGTGCCTTCGATGACGAGGAAGGCCTCGGCGCCGTCCCGAACTGGCGGTTCCTGACCGGGTCGCTCGGCGAACTGCGGCAGGTCTGGCAGCACTACAACGTCACGGTGTACAACGTGCCGGCCGGTGCCATGTCGGCGCACGACGACCTCGCCGTCGTCATCGACGGGAACGGCACGATCCGGCAGGAGGTCTCCGACGACCCGGGCCCGGGCACGGCCACGACGAAGTCGTCGTTCTCCGCCCTGCTCGCGGGCTACGCGCGGCAGGCACTGGCGGGCTCGTGAACCGCGGCGTGCTGCTTTTCGCGGGCCTGGCCGTGCTGCTGGGCACGACCGCCTGCGGGTCCGCGACGCCTCGGACCACCGCGACCAGGACCGTCACGGCGGCGAACGAGCCGCTCGCGACCTCCCTGGTGACCGCCCAGGGTGTGTGGGCGATCGTCGAGATGGGCGGGCCGGCGTCGGCGGAAGAGAACTTCTGGCAGGTGTTCGTCCAGCACGGCGGCACCTGGTCGCTGGCCACTCCCCCGGGCGTCGCGGACAACGGCGGGCTTGTCGCGGCCGGGAGCCCCGGCTCGCTGCTGATCGGGTTCCGGCCGAGCCAGGGCCTGGTCTTCTCGCCGCTGGCGACCAGCACCGACGGCGGGCAGCACTGGGCCCCGAGCGTCCTCGGCGCGGCGCTGGCCAGCGTGCCGGACGCGCTGGCAACGGGATCTTCGGGTGCGGAACTCGCGCTGCTGCGAAACGGGGATGTCGAGGTGAGCGGGGCCGGCGGCTCGTGGTCGAGGCTCACGTCCGAGCCGGCGCTCGCGGCGTCCAGCGCAGGACGGGAATGCGGGGTCACGGGCGTTGACGCTTTGTCGTTCTGGCCGAATGGTCTGAAGGTTGTAGCCGGAGCCTGTGAGCGGCGCGGTGTGGCCGGGGTTTTCACTGATACCAATGGGACGTGGCAGCTTGACGGGCCGTCGGTGCCCGGCGGGGGCCAGGTCCGGGTGCTGCGGCTGAGCGGGAGCACGGCTCTGCTGGCGTCCGGCAGCGCGGTGTACGCGGCCTGGCACGGGTCGTCCTGGACGGTGTCCGGGGCGGTGGCGGGGTCGCCGGTCGCGTCCGGGTTCGGTTCGAACGGGAGCGCGTGGGTGCTGCTCGGGGGCGGCCGGGCGGCGGTCATCAGCGGTCCGGGCGGAACGTGGCGGCCGCTGCCCGCGGTGCCGACCCGCACCGCGGCGCTGGCGCTGGCGGGCGGGGAGACCGACGCGTTCGCGGTGGCGGGCGACACGCTCAGCGTGTGGCGGCTCAGCGCCGGGGCCTGGACGAAAGCGCAGGTCATCCACGTGCCGATCGCGGCCGGATCGTCGAGCTAGGGACCCCGGACATGAGCTACCTGGTTGATCACTGGTCGTTCGACCCGTTCCTGTTCGTGGCGGTATTCGTCGCGATCTGGTACGAGATCGGAGTATGGCGGCTAGGCCGGCGGTCGCGGCCGGAGCGGGCGCGGGAGCGGCGGCGGCGGTCGGTGTTCTTCTACGCGGGGCTCGTGGTGCTGCTGCTCGGCGTCGAATCGCCGATCGACTACTGGTCGGACTCCTATTTCTTCGCGCACATGATCCAGCACCTGCTGCTGATGTTCGCCGCGCCGTCGCTGATCGTGGCCGGCGCGCCGTGGCAGCCGCTGCTGGACGCGCTGCCCAGGCGATCCGGGCAGCGCGTGACCAGGGGCGTGCTGGCCGGCGGGTGGTCGCGGCCGCTCCGGTACCTGGGCGGGCTCGCGCTGCGGCCGTGGGTGTCGGTCGGGCTGTTCTGCTTCGTGATGATCTTCTGGCACCTGCCGGGGCCGTACGACACGGGATCCGCGAACGCGGCGATCCACATCTGGCTGATGCACGGCAGCTATTTCGCGGCCGGGATCCTGTTCTGGCTCCAGTACATCCCCTCTCCCCCGTTCCGGCGCCGGATGCCGCTGGTCAGCCAGGCGCTCGGGCTGCTCGTGACGAACGTGATCATGATCGGGCTCGCGATGGCGCTGAGCATCTTCGCCACGCATTCGGTCTACGCGGTGTATAGCCATGTGCCGGGCGTGACGCTGCCGGCGTTCGCGGACCAGCAGATCGGCGCGGGCATCCTGTGGGTGTGCGGTGACTTCTGGGCGTTGCCGGCGATGATCGCGATCGTGCGGCAGATCACGGAGGCCGAGGGCAGCATCGGCATCGCGCTGGACCGGATGCTGCGACGGGGCTCTGCCGCTGCTCGGCCGGGTCCGGGTCCGGGCTGGGCGTCGCGGGGGTCGACGACGATCGGTCAGCGTTCGGCGCCGCCCGGCGCGGGGTCGTGAAGCCTGGCCTTCTTGGTGTTGTTGCTCGCGGGTCGCGGCGGCTCGGCGGTGTGCTCGTCCTGGTCCGCGTGTTCGGCGGCGCCGGGCACGGGAAGGTGGCCCGCGATCTTCCGCAGGCCGCTGAACGCCGACGACCGCGCCACCGCGACGACGCCGACGATCAGCGCCGCGATGCCGCCCGCCTCGATCGCCAGCATGCCGGGCGAGATCTGGATCCGGTCGCCGAAGACCACGATGCCGAGGATGATGCCGGCCACCGGCTCGCCCGCGGCGATGGCCGGCAGGGACGCGTGCAGCGGGGCCGCGCTGAACGCGTTCTGCATCAGCCAGACGCCGGTGATGCCGGCGCCGAGCAGCGCATACGCCGACCAGGTGGTGAACAGCACCGTGATCGAATGACCCTGGAGTACCTCGAGGGTCTGCCGGGTCAGCGCGTCCTGAATGCCGAACACCAGGCCGGCGCCCAGCCCGGTCAGGGTGGCTCTGACCTGGCCCTTCCTTCTGTGTCCGATGTGCACGGCGAGGAACGCGATGCCCGCGATGATCGCCGCGGCCGGCCAGTGGCTGAACGAGCCGAACGACAGGCCGATCGGCTTGGTGGTCCTGGTCGAGGACAGCAGGGCCACGCCGAGGCACAAGATGATCGCACCGGCGATTTCCGGCAGCCGGAACGCCTGCCGCGACAGCGGGACCGCGAGCACGAGGGCGAACAGCAGGTTCGTCGCGAGCAGCGGCTCGACCAGGCTCAACTCCAGATGGCCGATCGCCCACGCGGCGAGCAGCATGCCCGCGATCATGCAGCCGATGCCGGCCAGCCACCGCGGCTGGTGGAGCAGGTCGGTCAGGATGCGCGCGGACAGGAAGCGTGAATCTGGTTCCCGCTCGGCCGAGTACTGCTGCAGGACGAACCCGACGCCCAGCAGCACTGCCGCAACGAGCGCGGTCGCGTAAGCCACATCCAGATCCACCATGCTCCGAGGTGCACTGCGTTTGGTTATCAAGGACAACGTGCACTGCTGACGGCGAGTTTCGCGCGACCCTCATTGAATCGTACGACAGCGCTGGTCGGCTGCCCTGCCCGACCGTGCACGACGCGCCGACGTTGCGGGTGGCGCAACACGTTTGGCAGAGTGAAACATCATAGCGCCTACCGGACGTGATTGGGGATCCCCCGCGTCAGCACTGCCAGCACCGCCGTATCATGAGATCGGTCGGCGGGCGTGATTTGTGCGGGTAAGGGAAGGGCATCACCTTCAGCGCGCCCCCGATGGGAGCGAACAAGGTAAGCAGGTGCTTGAGGGTGGGGGACGGAAAAAAAGTCGTCAGGAAGCGGGCGACCGGGACGCGCGAGCATGTCGTGACGTATCTCGCGGAGTCCGGCGAGCTTTACGACAAGGACGGGATGGCCAGCACGCGGCTCGCCGCGGCGGTGGGCTACCCGGGATCGAGCGTGGCGTTCGCGCAGCTGTTGTCGGGTATGGAGCGGTCGGGACTGATCAAGCGCGAAGTGCGCGGCAAACGGACATACCGCATCTCGCTCGGCGATGTGGAGGGCGTCGGGCCCGTGCGCAGGGCGCAGTCGCTGCGCGCCGACGTTCCGCCGTTCGCGGGCGTCGCCGACGGGCTCGCGAACGGCGAGTTCGACTACGACGAGCTTGCCCGGCGGCTGCTGATCCAGGTGGTCCGGCGGCTCGCGGCCGCCGAGCCCGAGTCGGATCTGCGCCAGCTCGACGGGACGGTCGCCAATCTGGAGCACGAGCTGGCCAGCGCGTGGACCAAGCACGGCCGGCTCGCCGAGGAAAACCTCCGGCTCCGCGAGCAGCTGCGCAGCGCGCAGGAGTCGCTGGCCTTGGCCAGGGAGCGGGTACGCAAGCTGCCGATTACGTCCGACCTGGACAGTGCCGAGGTCGTGCTGCTGCAACGGCTGCTGACCCCGGAGGCCGAGGAGCCAGAAGGCCGGGCCGGGCGCGGGATCATCGCCGGCCGGTTAACGCCTCGGCTCAGGATCGTTTGACGGTTATGTCCGCGGGGCCGCGATGCGGACCTGGAGCAGCGCGCGGAGCGTGCCGTCGAGGTGGCGGAGCACCGCGTCCGCCGCGGCCTCCGGGTCGCGATCGATGATTGCGCGCAGGATTTCCGCGTGCTCGGCGTTCGCGGCGCGGCGTCTGCCGGGCTCGACGAGCAGCGAGCGGGTCACGTAGAGCGCGGACACCGCGCGCAGGTTCGCCAGGATGACGGCCAGCCGAGGGCTGGTGCCGGCCTCCTCGATGACGTTGTGGAAGTCGGTGTTGTACTCGGCGAACCGCGCGCCGTCGGTCTCCGACTCCATCGCCGCGATCAGCGTGCCCGCCCTCAAGATCGCGCTCTTCGGCGCGTGCTTCGCGGCGCGAGCTGTGGCGACCGGCTCGAGGAGCTTTCTGATCTCGTAGAGCTCGCACAGCTCGGTGCGGCTGATCTCGTGCACGAGGGCGCCGCGAACCGGGTCGACGCGGATCAGGCCTTCGGCCTCCAGGGTGCGCAGGGAGCCGCGGATGGTGGCGCGGCTCACGCCGAATTCGTCCGCGATCCTGGCCTGGACCAGCCGGGCGCCGCCGGGCAGCGTGCCGGCCACGATGCCGCGCCTGAGGACGTCCGTGACCGTTTCCTGCGACTTCTCCCGCTCGGGGTGTTCCGGAGGGTCGCTCGGCATGTGGCTATTGTGCGACTTGTTCCACTCTGTGGTCTATATCTGTGCGGTTGGTTGGTATACAAGCGTTAGTGGATCGCCGCGCATCGGCGCGGCGGCGTGGACAGGGCGCAGCCGGCGGAGCGCGCGCAGGCAGGCGGCGGGCGCTAGCTGAGGCGGCGGAGGGTGGTTTGGTAGGCGCGGGCGGACTCTACGTAGGCCTTGACGGCGCGGTCGGTCCAGTCGGCGGGGACGCCGGTCTTCTTGACCGTGGCGGGCACGCCGGCGACCAGGGCGGCGGGCGGTACCACGAAGCCTTCCGGCACCAGGGCGGCGGCCGCCACGATCGCGCCGGCGCCCACCCGGGCGCGGTTCAGCGTCACCGAGCCGGAGCCGATCAGGCAGTGGTCCCCGACGACGCAACCTTCCAGGTGCGCGTTGTGGCCGACCACGCATTCGGCGCCGATGACCGTGGGCCAGTCATGGGTGGTGTGCACGACGGTGCCATCCTGCACCGAGGTCCGGGCGCCGACCGAGATCGTGCCGTGGTCGCCGCGCAGCACCGCGCACGGCCACACCGAGGCCTCGGCGCCGATCCTGACCCGGCCGATGACGACGGCGTCGGGGTGCACGAACGCGGTCGGGTCGATCTCCGGCTCGTGTCCGCCCAGTGCGTAAATTGGCACCCAAGAACTCTACCGGCCGGTCAGGTCCAGGACGTCAAACCGCCGCTGGTCCCACACGTGCATGGAGGCTTCCTCCGGATACGAGCCGACGGACGACTCGGCCGCGTAGATCCGGGTGAGGCGGCGGCCCGGCGCGTACGCCGGCCAGCCGGGGTCGCCGGTCTTCGCGAACGCGACCCACTCGGACCGCATCAGGTCGCCGAGCGCGATCGCTTCCGGTGCGGGCCGGTCACCGAGCAGGAACTGGCCGAGCTCCGCGTTCGTGCCGAAGACCAGCGGCACGTCCAGCGCATGGCACGCGCCCAACGGCCCCGCCGGATACGTCAGCTCGTACAGGAACGTCCGGCCGCCGCCGACCGCGTGGGCCTGGGCCAGGTGCAGCGTGGGCATGCGGAACAGCCAGTCGGACAGCACCAGCTCGTACAGCTCCTCCGGACCCGCGTCGGGATACGCGGCGCGGTACGCCTTTTCGCCGTCCGCGCCGGGAATGTTCGGCACCAGCCCGCGGAGCATGCGGACGGCCATGTCCTCGGTGACCGTGCCCCGCAGGCCGGCGAACTCGAGGAACAGCCGGTACTCGTCCCGGTTGTGCCCGGTGATCAGGTCGACGGACCGCCCGGCGCCGGTGGCCAGCGCCAGCCATGGCGCTACCGGCAGCACGTCGCCGTCCACGACCGGCGCGAACGGGACGTCGCCGAAGGCGAGCTGACCCCAGTGCGAGTGCTCGCGCGGCCAGACCCGGTCCGACGCGGCGGCCAGCTCACCCGGATCCGCCGCCGCGAACGCCTCGGTCGTCGCCGGGATGCCCTGCTGCGCGGCGATCGCCGTCGTGACGTCACCAGCGAGCTCCGGCGTGATGAACGCGCCCGGCACGCTCTGCGCGATAGCCCGCCGGAACAGGCCGGCCGCCGACGGCATGACCAGGAGCGAGGCCACCGCACCCGCGCCCGCCGACTCGCCGAACACGGTGACCTGGTCTGGGTTGCCGCCGAACGCCGTGATGTTCTCGCGCACCCAGCGCAGCGCCGCCACGTCGTCGAGCAGCGCGCGGTTGGCCGGCCTGTCGGGCAGCTGGGCGAACCCCTCCACACCCACCCGGTGGTTGAACGTCACGACGACGACGCCGAGTTCCGCCAGCCGTGCGCCGTCATAGCTGGGCTGGCTGGACACGCCGAGCCGGTACGCCCCGCCGTAGATCCACACCAGCACCGGGAGGCCGGAGCCGCCGGGCGACGGCGTCCATACGTTGACGGTCAGCCACTCGTCCGGGTCGGCTCCCGGCGGTGGCGGCGGCGCGAGCGTCGGCAGCAACGCCGACTGCGGCGGCGGCGGTCCGAACGCGGTCGCATCGCGTACTCCGTCCCAGGGCGACGGCGGCATCGGAGCCGCGAACCGCAGCTCGCCCACCGGCGGGCGCGCATACGGGATGCCGCGAAACACCGCGAGGCCGCCCTCGGCCGTGCCGCGCACCATGCCCGCCGTGGTGCTGACCTCGGGCCTGCTGCCGTCCATGTGCCACCCCTCGGACCCGCGCGGGCCGTGCTGGGCGAATATGTAAATATCCGGATTCGTGGTATCCGGATGGACGGAACGCTAACACGATCGCTCTGCCGGCGGGGCCGGCTGGCATTCTCCGCCGTGGTTACAGTTAGGCATGCTGCGTTCGGACGAAGAGTACGAGCAGGTTGTCTTTGCGGATGAGGACTTCGGGACATCCGCCGCCACTGGGTGCCGGCTGATTGACTGCACGGTGACACACTGCTCGTTCGGTCAGAAAAAAATGCGGAAGTGTCGCCTGACCGATTGCCAGGTCGCCGACACCAGGCTGGTCGGGACGGATATCGCGGAAACAACGTGGCACGGCTGCGCGCTGAGCGGGAGCGCGCTGGCCGGCGTGCAGTGGTTCAGTTCGGAGCTGCGGCGGGTCACGTTCAGCGGCTGCAAGCTCGACTCGGTCAACTTCCGTGACTGCGTGCTGCGGGACGTGACGTTCGAGAACTGCCTGCTGAGCGACGTGGATTTCGGCAGCGCGCGGCTGACCGACGTGACGTTCGGCGGCGGCGCGCTCGGCGCGGATTTCACCAAGGCGACGCTTGAGCGGGTGGACCTGCGCGGCGCGACGCTTGGCATCACCGCCGGATACGACGCGCTGCGCGGCGCCACGATCTCCACCGTGCAGCTTGTCGGGCTCGCTCCGCTGCTCGCCGGGCACCTGGGGATAACGGTCGAAGACTGATTGCGGCGGCGGCCCGGGCGAACGCGTCGCCGCGATCACGGTAGTCGCGGAACCGGCCGAAGCTCGGCGCGGCCGGCGACAGCAGCACCACGCCGTCCGGCCTGGCCCAGCGAAACCCGGCCTCGGTCGCGGCGGTCAGGTCCGCGCAGTCGACCGTGTCTGGCGGATCCGGGATCGCGCTGATCGCGGCGTGGATCCGCGGTCCGTTGTCGGGAATGGTGAGCACCAGCGTCGCCGCGGCCGCCGCACGCCGCGCCAGCCCTTCGGCGAGCGGCGCGTAATCGATGCCGCGGTCGTGGCCGCCGACGATCAGCGCGACGCGCTGACCAGGGAAGGCGTCGAGCGCGGCGAGCGTCGGCAGCACGTTGGTGGACAGGCTGTCGTCGACGAACAGCACGCCGCCCACGCTGGCGACCGTCGCGAGCCTGCTCGGCAGTCCCTGGTAGCCCGCGGCCGCGGCATGTAGCTCGGCGTCGCCGGCCGCGATGCCGAGCGCACTGAGCAGGTGCCGCGCGATCAGCGCGTTGCGGCGGTTGTGCTGGCCGAACAGGCCGAGCGGCACCATCCAGTCAGCGTCGGGCTCGTCGTCCGCGTGAACCCAGTCCACTTCAGGTCCGAGCTGTGAACGGAATTCACGAAGCAATTCGCTGTCGCCGTTCGCCACGGTGAGCCTCGCACCCGGCTGCGTACACAGCGACAGTTTGTCCCGGTAGTACCGGTCTATGCCGCCGTGCCAGTCCAGGTGGTCGGGGTGCAGCGACGTGACCGCGACGACGGGCGGCGCGCGGTGCAGATCGGTCGCCTGGTAGCTGGACACCTCGATTGCCCAGTACTCCGGCTCGGGTTCCGCCCGCTCCGGGTCCCACGGCGCGGTGCCGATGTTGCCGCCGGTCGCGCACGGATGGCCGAGGCTCGTGAGCAAGTGCGCGACGATGGAGGTCGTCGTGCTCTTGCCCTTCGTCCCGGTCACGCACACGACCCGGGCCGGGTCCTGCTCGGCGAGCCAGAGTCCGAGCCCGCCGGCCAGCGTGACGCCGCGTCTGGCCAGCTCGGCGACCTCGGGCCGGTACCGGCTGATCCCTGGTGTCTTGACCACAACGTCGGTTTGCGCGAGGGCTTCGAGCCCGCCGTCCTTGGTGGCCAGCACGCCTGGGCCGTCCGGATTGTCGTCGACCCGCACCGGCGTGACGCCGAGCGCGATCAGCTTGCGGACGTTCGCGGCGCCCTCCCGGCCCAGGCCCCACACGCCGACCCGCTTGCCGCGCAGGTCGGCCCAGCCGGTCACCGGTAACCGGCCGGCACGAAGTTCTCGCCGACCGGGTCGAGCATCCGCTCCGCGTCGGCGTCGGTGGGTGCGTCCGGCCAGCTCGCGACCTCCTTGGCCAGATCCTGGAGCAGCGCGCCGGCTGCCCGGTCGGGCCGGCGCGCCGCGAGCAGCACCGCGGCCCGGCACTCGGTCACCTCCCCGACGCACTCGAACGGCTTGGCGCCCGCGCCGAGCAGCGCACGGAACTTTTCCTTGAGCGCGGGATCGGCCAGCGGTTCACCGGTGACCGCGAAGATCCGCGCCAGGGCCTCCCGCGGCAGGAACGGCGCGAGGATCAGGTCGATGAAACAGCACTTATCGCATTGACCGCACCAATGATCCAGCCGGCGATTCCGGTCACTGTAAAAAGCTTTATTACAGCTACGGAACGTGCTGTGGTACTTCTCCAGGGTCGCGAATTCGCGCCCTACCCAGAGCTCTGTCCGGTCGCGCAGCCAGGAGAAATACTCGGGAAAGTATCCTGGGGATTCCGCCAGCACATGACGGAACGCACGCTCGAACGAGGCACTCTTCGAGTATTGGTGATTGACGGGCTTGCCGTCGAATTCAAGCGTCGGAATAGACGCCGACCATTCATTGGACATCACGACGGCGTCCCGCTCGTCCAGCACCGCGGCGAGGACGGCGATCGCGGAGATGATGCCGGTCACCGGCACGTGCCCGTTAAGGAAGCCGTTGTCCGCCGAGCGCAGCAACTGCGGGTCGAACTCCCTGGAGGCGCGCGTGATCGGCAGGCCGGCCACCGCCGCGGGCTGCTCGATCGCGTCGTAGCTGTCTTCGGGCCGGCTCACCACGAACAGCCGGACGTCGGCTTGTTTCCGGACCTGCTCGACGGTCACGATCGAGTCGATCCCACCGCCGAACGGCACTAGGGCCCGGCGTTCCCTGGTGGTCCCGAGCGCGCCGGCGTAGCCGGAGTCGTGGGTGGCGCGCAGCTCGAGGCCGTCGAGTGTCAGGCCGTTGCGGTAGGCGAATTCGGCGAGCCCGTTGCGGTAGAAGTCGCGCAGGAACTCCCGCTCGCGCGCGGTCAGCGGGGTATCGCCGAGGTCGATCACCGGCGGCGCGGCGGTCTTGTAGTACGAGACGCCTGCCAGCAAGAACACCAGGCGGGCCGCCTTTTGCGCGGCTTGCGTCTCCCAGCGCGGGCCGGGCGGCAGCGTCACCCGCTCGGTGAACTCCCGGCCGTCGAGCGAGTACCGGCAGGTGAGCAGGCCCTGATTCGCGTCCGTCGTGAACGACTCGTAGCGGAAGACGCTCATCGGGCCTGCTCCGGCCGCCGCAGGCGCGCGACCAAGGCCAGCCGGCCGCAGGGGCGCTGGGCGCGGTCACTGAAGAAGGCGTTACCGGTGGGAATGTCCGTCACGTGGATATTCTCCTCGAGCACGCCGGCGTCCCTGAGCACGCGCCGGTTCGCGGCCCACAGGTCGAGCAGCCAGCGTTCCGGAGCCGTCGGGTCTTTCCGCAGAAGAGCGTCGGTCTTGCCGAACGCTCGGGTGACCGCCCCGTGCACATCCGGCCCGACCTGATACCTGGCCGGGTCGATCGCCGGGCCGATCCCGGCCACGATGCGGTGCGGCCGTGCGCCGAGGCCGGTCATGACCGTCACCGCCGCCGCGCCGATCCGGGCCACGGTGCCGCGCCAGCCGGAGTGAACGCAGGCGAGCACGCCGGCCTCGGCGTCGTGCAGCACGATCGGCACGCAGTCCGCGGTCAAGATCGCGAGGATTATCCCTGGCGTGGTGGTCACCAGGGCGTCCGTGTCCGGGATCGCGTCGTCCAGCGTGCGCGTGCCGCTCCCCCGGTCCGCGTCGCCGATCACCCGCACGCCCGCGCCGTGCACCTGCCGGGCGAACACGAAGTCATCCGGCTCCGCGGTCAAGGCCGCGGCCAGCCGCCGCCGGTTCTCCAGCACGTTCGCGGGGTGGTCGCCCACCGACAGGCTCAGGTTCAGCGACTCGTACGGCCCCGCGGACACGCCCCCGGCCCGCTCGGTCACCGCCGCGTCCAGTCCCGCGGCGTCTAGCGCGGGCCACGTCAGCAGCCGTGGCCGGGGCAGCGTCTGGGGAATCATCGCGTGCGAGCTTAGTGCAATTATGCGGCGGCGTAGGCCTCGGCGGCGCGCAGGGCGCGGAGCAGGTTGGCGCCGGCCAGTGCCCGGCAGTCAGACTCGGACCAGCCTCGCCTGGCCAGTTCGGCGAACAGGTTCGGGTAGGCGGAGACGTCTTCCAGGCCGACCGGGACGTCAGGGGTCCCGTCATAGTCGCCGCCGATGCCGACGTGGTCCAGGCCGGCCACCTCACGGACGTGCTCGACGTGGTCGGCGACCTGGGCCAGCGTCGCGGTGGGCTGGGGATGCGCCGGCTCCCAGTCGTCTCTGACCGCGTCGAGCTGACTCGTGTCCCGGGGATCCATGCCGCGCCGGGCGACCTCGGCCTTGAGCTCAGCGATCCAGTCGGCGCAGTCCTGGGACACGAACCCGGAGACGAACGTCACCATGCAGACGCCGCCGTTGCCCGCCAGCCTGGCCAGCACGTCGTCGGGCACATTGCGCGGGCTGTCGCACACCGCGCGCGCCGACGAATGGGAGAAGATCACCGGCGCGGCCGCCACGTCGAGGGTGTCCCGCATCGTGTCCGGCGACACGTGCGACAGGTCGACGAGCATGCCGATCCGCTGCATCTCCCTGACCACGTCGCGGCCGAGGTCCGTCAGTCCCCCGGCCGCGGGCTCGTCCGTCGCCGAGTCGGCCCAGGCCACGTTGCTGTTGTGGGTGAGCGTCATGTAGCGGACGCCGAGCTGGTACAGCATGCGCAGCACGGCGAGCGAGGAGGCGATGGCGTGGCCGCCTTCGGCGCCGAGCAGCGAGGCCAGCCTCCCGGCCGCGACGATCCGGTCGACGTCGTCCGCGGTCAGCGCGAGCTCAAGCCGCGACGGGTACGCGGCGATCATCCGGCGGGTCAGATCGATCTGCTCGAGGACCATGGCGGTCGCCGCCTCGCCCGCCCTGGCCGGCACGTAAACCGACCAGAACTGGGCGCCCAGCCCGCCGGCCGCGATCCGGTCCAGATCGGTGTGCTGGCCCGATACCGGGCGGGAAAAGTCGACTGCTCCGGTGTCGCCGTCATGCTGCATGCGCAATGTCCACGGCAGGTCGTTGTGCCCGTCGATCAGCGGAAACCCGTGGAGCATCGCATTGTCCATGGCGCAAGCCTATGCATACTCTTATTGCGATTGGTGGTGCACGATGGGCCTGAGGACATGACCGGGCATTTCGCGCCGTCTCGCCACGTAGGGCTGGACGGCGCGGTCAACGTGCGAGACATCGGCGGATACCGGAGCAGCTACGGGACCGACGTGGTCCGCGGGCGGGTGTTCCGCGGCGACGCGCTGAGCCAGCTGACCGTCGCGGACGTGTCCACCCTGGGTTCGCTCGGGCTACGCACCGTGATCGACTTCAGGACGCCCGGCGAGATCCTGGTCAGCGGCTCGGACCGGCTGCCGCCGGGTCTGGCGCCGGTGAGCGTGCCGGTCGCCGGCGGTGACCTGGGGAACATCTACGAGCTCATCGCCAGCGGCGACCACGACCGGCAGCGAGCCGAGCTCGGGGACGGGCGCGCCGCGTCGCTGATGGTCGAGATCAACCGGCGGTTTGTCGCTGACCCGCGGCAGCGGGAAGCGTTCGGCGAAGCGCTGCGGCATCTGTGCGGCCGGGGACGACTGCCCGCGCTGTACCACTGTTCCGGCGGGAAGGACCGGGCCGGCTGGATGACCGCGCTGGTCCTGACCATCCTCGGGGTGCCGCGCGAACAGGTGCTGCGCGACTACCTGCTGTCCAACGACTTCCACCGGACCGGATACCAGAAGCTGCGGTTCGACCTGGTCAAGACCGGCATCGTCGCCGACCCCGAACTGCTGCGGCCGATCCTGGAGCAGAGCCCCACCTACCTGGCCGCGGCCTTCGAGGAGGCGGAGCGGCGGTACGGATCGTTCGGCGCGTACGTCACGCACGGCCTCGGTGTCGGCAGGCCGGAGCTGAGCGAGCTACGCCGCGAGATGCTCGGCACCCTGATCCACGACGAGCCAGCCGTCTAGCGGCCGCTCGCTCCCGGCCGTCCTCAGTCCGCGCAGTCCTGTCCATTGCGCAAATGAGCCCGCTAGAGCGTGCTTGGGCACACGCTGACACGGTCTAGTGGGCTCAACTGCGCATCTGGCACGCAGACTGCACGACACGAACGCGGCGCACCCGCGCCAGCCGCCCGAAATGTCCGGCGCGTCCCGGGCGATCGAAGATCGCTTGACGGCTCGGTGCTTGATAGCACGCCAAAAAACGTCAAACGATCATGGACCCCAGGCGGGCGGCGTTAGCGGCGGCGGCCCGGGCTCAGGCGGCGCAGGCGCAGGTAGGCCAGCAGGGCAAACAGGATCGCCAGCCCCAGCTGGATGCCCATGTCCCGCAGCCAGGTGGACGAGTTGTGCTGCCACAGCGGGTCGGTGATGTTGCCTGGCGCCGTCGGGGTCAGCACGTTCAGGTTCGCGGTCGCCGCGACCGCGCCGTAGCCCCAGCGAGACGGGGCGATCCAGGCCAGCTGGGAAAGCCCCATCTTTCCGGCCAGCGCCACCACGCCGCCGGACAGGATGACCTGGATCATCGTCAGCAGCACCAGGAACGGCATCGCCTTCTCCGACGTGCTGACCAGCGCGGAAACGAACAGCCCGAGGCACATCGAGGCGAGTGCGAGCACGACGATGCCGAGCAGCAGCTCGACCAGCGGCAAGCCGTTGAGGAATGCGCCATCCGGCGGCAGCGGCCGTCCGACGATGCCGAGCACGACCAGGACGACGGACTGCACGACGCTCATCACACCGAGCACCAGCAGCTTGGAGCTGATATAGGCGCCGGACGACAGCCCGGCCGCCCGTTCCCTAATATAAATAGGTCGTTCCTTGACCAGCTCGCGGACCGAACTGGCGGTACCCGCGAGACACGCGCAGACGACGAGCAGCACCAGAGTCTCGCTGGCGTTCGTGTTGGTACCCGGTGCGCCGCCCAGGCCCTGTTTAGACCCGACCAGGTGGATGAGCACGCCGAGGATGATCGGCAGCAGCCCCATGAACAGCAGGTAGCCCCGATCGGACGCGATCACCCGCATGTACCGCCGGGTGAGCGTGCTGAGCTGGCGGATCGAGCCGCGGTGCTGCGGCGGGGGCGCGGCGGGCAGCTCGGCCTGGACGGCCGGCGCGCTGTTCCTGGCCGCGGGCGGCTTGGGGCGCTGCCCGAGCACGTACTGACGGTACGCCGGGGACGCCGCGAACTCGGTGGCCCAGTCCCGGTCCGGGTACCGCTCGAACGCCTGGAACACCTCGGCCCAGCCGGGCAGGCCGAAGTACCTGAGCCCCTCGCCGGGCGGGCCATAGAACGCGATCTTGCCGCCCGGCACCAGGACGAGCAGGCGGTCGCAGGTGTCCAGGTTCGCCACGCTGTGCGTGACCACGATGACCGTCCGGCCGTCGTGCGCCAGGTCGCGCATCTGCTCCATGACCGACTTGTCCAGCCCGGGATCCAGCCCCGAAGTCGGCTCGTCCAGGAACAGCAGCGACGGCTTGGTCAGCAGTTCCTGGGCCACGTTGACGCGCTTGAGCTGGCCGCCGGACAGCCGGTCGGCACGGGTGCTCGCGTGCTTGGTGAGCCCGAGCTCGCCCATCACCTCGTCGACCCGGGTGTTGCGCTCGTGCTTGCGGCTGTCCGCCGGGAAGCGCAGCTCGGCGGAGTACTGGAGCGCGCGCTTGGCGGTGAGCTGGGTGTGCAGCACGCTTTCCTGCGGCACCAGGCCGATGCGGTGACGCAGTTCCGCGTAGTTGCGGTACAGGTCACGGTTGTCGTAGAGCACCGTGCCGGTGTCCGCGGGCCGCATCCCGGTCAGCGCGCCGAGCAGCGTGGACTTGCCGGCGCCACTCGGGCCGATGACGCCGAGCAGGCAGCGCTCGGGGATCGGGAACGACACGTGGTTCAGCAGGATCTTGCCGCCGGAAACCTTGACCACCAGGTCTTCGGCGGAGAAGCCGACGTTGCCCTCGTCGACGAACTGGCGCAGTTCGCCGCCCGCCAGCCGGAACGTGGACCGGCCGATGCTGACGATGTCAGAGTCGGACAGGAGCTTGCGCGACACCCGCTCGCCATTGACGAACGTCCCGTTGTGGCTGCCCATGTCGATGATCTCGTAGCTGCCCGACTGCGACTTGCGGAGTTCGGCGTGCTGCTTGGAGGCTTCCATGTCGCCGGTCAGGACGAGGTCGTTGCCCGCGGCTCGGCCGATGCGCATGACCTGGGCCGGCAGCTTCAGCCGCTGCGTCGGGCGGCGGTCCACGCTGGGCAGCTGCTGCGCCGCTGGCTGCGCCCTGGGTGCGGGCGGCGGCTCGGGCGGGGCCGTCACCTCGGGTTCCGCGGGAAGGTCCCGCATGACGCCAAAGGCGGCGGCCGGCGGTGCGGGCGGGAACGCATCCGGCAACGACGGGCGCCGCCCGGACTGGCCGAGCCCGGACTGGCCGAGCGCCGCCGGCTGCGGCATGCAGCGCAGGATCGGGCCGTCGTCCACGTTGCCGAAGCGAACCACGCAGTCGGCGGCGATCTCGATCCGGGTGACCTTGCGCGCGCCGAGGAACGTCCCGTTGGTGCTGCCGACGTCCTCCAGCACCCACCCGTCCCGGTCGACGCGGATCACGCCGTGCTTCCACGAGACGCGTTTGTCGTCGATCACGATGTCTGACTCGGGGTCACGCCCGATCCGGTAGGTGCCGCCGTCTTGCAGCCGGTGATCGGATCGACGCGTACGGACTACCAGATCAGGCACGGTAAATCCGCGGACGACCTCGGTCCCGGCATGCTGCGGCTCGGGGGGCATGTCTACAGAGTGTAGGGCCGTGTACCCCAAACGGGAATCGGCTGAGTTATTCCCGCCGACGGTTACCTTTGACGCAAGGCTCGCTGATACTTGGATAACCGGTCTGCCGGACCGGGGGCGTAAAGGATGTTGATATTCGATGAGTTATGACCCTACGCAACCCCTGCCGGGCGGCTGGCCGGAACAGCCGCCGCAGGCACCGACTCAGGTGTATCCCACCATGCGGCCCCGGCGGCGCCGCAGGCGCTGGCCGCTCGTCACGGGCATTGTTGTCGTAGTCGTCCTGGTACTCCTCGTAGGCGCCGACCGGATCGCGAACGCGGTCGCGGAAAACACCATGGCCAACCAGATCAAGCAGCAGGGATTCCCCACCAAACCGAACGTGACGATCCACGGTTTCCCGTTCTTCACCCAGTTGCTCGCCCACGATTTCAAGACTGTCGACATCAACGCGTCCAATGTGCCCGAAGGCCCGCTGACGATCTCCAGCCTCCATGCCACCCTGCACGGGATGCACATCAACGGCGGTTTCAGCAGTGCCACGATTGACACCATTGACGGCTCCGCGCTGATCACGTTCGGCGAACTGGCGGACGCCGGCGGCGTGGGGGACGGCATCACGCTGGCGCCGGACCCGGGCCACCCGAACGAGATCAACGCGAACGTCGACCTGGGCGTCGTCAACACGACGCTGACCGCGCGGGTCACCAGGAAAAGCGCCACCAAGTTCAACGTGTCGCTGGTGTCCGCGGGCGACGTGCCCACCAGCTTGCTCGGCAACCTGGTCGACTTCGACGTCTCGGTGCCCAAACTCCCCGCCGGCGTCACGATCGACAACGTCACGGTCACCCAGCAGGGCGTACTCGTCACGATTACGGGTCACAACACCACGCTCAGCCAGTAACCTCTAGCGCGCCCTTGCTCGTAGTGCCCGTTTTAGCCCGGTACGTTCGACGCAAATCCAAGCTCTGAAGGCAGTCCGAAATTATTGCGGACACTTACCCTCCCAAATCGGGGGG
>Ga0070741_10004847_pt1 | contig 30885 bp, 30 predicted proteins | sample Coa_R1_4_FD_66440 | JGI IMG/M metagenome (GOLD analysis project Ga0070741, IMG submission 66440) | Surface soil microbial communities from Centralia Pennsylvania, which are recovering from an underground coalmine fire - Coalmine... | ecosystem: Environmental > Terrestrial > Soil > Unclassified ... | reverse complement strand
GTCCGCTGATCATCGGACGGGATGCGGCGGAAGAACTCTTTGACCGCTTCATCGAGATGCCGGCGTTCGAGCGGCCAGGCGAAGGTTTTGACAGCCTCCTTCATCACGCGCTTGCGCACGACCTCATCGACCTTGAGATCGAACAACTCCTGCTTGCGCTGGTTGCGATCTTCGGGCGCGGCAGAGTGTGAACCACTGCGGGCAGATGAACGACTGTGGGAATCCGGCACTCTGCCGAGATGATCCTTGCAGGTCTCCTCACGGCAGATCCATTTCACCCGCCCGATGTCAGTGCCGTCCGCCTGAATCGCCTGCTCGGCGAATTCGCAGCGGTCGGCCCTTTTGTCGAGCAGCTGATACTGGTCCCTCGCGATCACCGTCTCTTCTGTGGATCCGGTGTGGTAGTGAGTCGAGATGAAGACGACGGGCTTGTCGTGTTTCTTTTCCAGTTCAGACTTCGTGAGCTGCACGAACGTCCGCAGCTTGTTCTGGAAGCAGGGCGGGTTGAGGCACGTATCCTTTTCACTGATGTCAGCGAACAGTGTCTTGTTGAAGCCACTGCGCTGCGGGCAGTCCGTACAGGCGAGTCCATCCTCACGCAGTCTTGCGTCGTCTGGTTTGAATGGAGCCTGTTGCAGGTTGAGGTGAACGTTCTGCGCGATCCACTCCTGCAGGTAGCGGACGTGCCACGCCGGGCGTTCCTTGTCGGGCAGCCGGTCGTAATCCTGCGTCGTCTCGTTGAAGACCGACTTCGTCTCGTAGCAGGCGGCGAGCGCTTCCTGCTGGATCTCCGGAGCGAGGCGGCAGATTTCCAAGGCATGCGCTAGGGTGATGAGATCCTTCCGGTAGTCCTCCCGCGCCTCTTCGATCAGATTCGTCAGCGCGAGCCTCCTCGCCACGTAACGCGCGTCCTTTGCCACACGTTGCGCGATCGCGCGGATGTCGAGCTTCATCTCCTCCTTCATTCGCAGGAAGCCGTCGGCCTCGTCGAGCGGGTGCAGTTCCTCGCGCTGGAGGTTCTCGACCAGCTGGACGCTCAAAGCCTCCGTCTCGTCGAGTGATCTGATGCCGGCCGGGATCTCCTTCAGCCCTGCTTCCTTTGCGGCGCGGTAACGCCGCTCACCGGCGACGATCTGATACTTCGCGCCACCTTCAGTCGCAGGTTTGATTTCACGGACGATGACCGGCTGGAGCAGACCCTGCCGGCGGATGTCGGCGGCCAGCTCCCTGAGCTTTGCCCGGCTGAAATGTCGCCGGGTGTTCCTCGGGTCCGCTGCGATCTGATCGAGCGGAATCATTCTGAATTTACTGACGCCGGCTGTCGCGTCAGCCTTCTGCTTCGCGTCATGCTTCTGTTTCATATCAATTCTCCTTGTGATGGAAGGTTTGTGGTGAAGGGCTGAGGACACCAGTCATCAGCCCGTGATGGTGGTGTCTGAAAAAAATGCGGGAGCAGCTCTGGTGGCTGTCTCCCGCGGGTCTGAGATGACCGGGCCCGGATGACGGACCCGGGGGAGTCTCTTCGCATGAAGCTGGACGGTCGGGGCGCCGTCGGCAGGCAGTCAAAGTGCCTGCCCCCATACTCCGCAGGCTCCCTTCCGGGTAACGGCGGGATCACTATGGCAGTGATCCCGGACTCATCGAGGGCTGCTTATCCGGCCAGCGCGAGAACCTCATCGTCCTGATGCTCCTGTTCCGGTGCCTGTGCCAGTGCTGGCCGGCGTGGTGGTTCTTCTGTTTCGGCGTAAGGCCGGAGGAAGTCGCCGAGTCTGGCGGTCGCCTGGAACTGCTGCACGGGTTTGAGCGTCTTGAAGGCCGAGGTGAAGGCGTTCGAGAGCGACCAGAAGGTCCGGGCCTCGAACTCACTATGTTCCGGCTTGAAGTAATGCCAGTGGACCGCAGGCATGAGCGCGCGCGGGGCGAGCCGGCCTTCGAGGAACGCGTCGTAGATGATCTCCTTCGCGGTCCGGTTATCAACCTCATGGTTGCGCCAGCAGGCGATCTGCCGGCGGAGCGGCTCGAAGCCGCGCTGGATCCGGTCCACGCCGAGTGAGATCACTTCAGATATTTCGAGCCGCCGGGTGTGCTTGTGGAGGACCGGCGTGAAATCTCCGCGGAAGGCCAGATTGTCACAGATGAAGACCCTGTAGCCTGTCGTCATCGCCAGCCGCATGGATTTGTCGTTCGCGTTCCTGAGGCCGATCGAGAAGCGGAAACCGGTCTCCTCGGTCTCGAGATCCAAAGCGCCGAACATCTTCATCCCGTCGGTCGAGACTGCGTACTCGTCCCTGACCACCGCGAGGTGGCGGTACGAGAGTGATTCGAGTAATGCCTCGACCATCTGATGGTGAGAGACGGGCTGGTGGGTTCTTGTTCCTTCGGGCGTGTGAATATTCTTCAATTCCGCCCGCGTGATCTTCGTGGTGCCGCAGTGGGCAATGAGCGTCATAACAAAAACTCCTTTCGGGAATGGTGGCCGGATGCTGGCGGGTATCGGACAAAGTCGTCCGCCCGTCGGCATCAAAGAGCCGGTCAGTTGTGTTGTCGGAATGTCGGAAAAGAAATCAGAGGGAATGGAACCGGGGGAGCGGCTGTGAAGATCAGCCGAACTCAGTCTGTCTGCCTGACAGAATTGATTCGTTCCTCCTTAAAGTGGTCCGGCGCCTGAGTCGTGGCGTTTCGGCCGCGGCGCCCGGCACCGGTGCTGAAGCCAGCATAACAATCAGGCGGATTGCCGCCAGTGGGTATATTCAGACGCGGGCGTCTGGTTTTACCCACTTTCCGGGATTTCGGATTTACTTTACAGTCAGGGAGAACGTTCATTCACCCTCACCCCATATGACTACTTCCCTTCCCCCTGACAATGAAATCAGCTTTATCGGCCGGACCAGTTTCCGTAACGAGCATGTCAGCTTCGGCATCCGGCAGGCCGACCGCCGCGCACCCGTCTACATCATCGGGCGGACCGGCACGGGCAAGTCCACGCTGCTCGAACACCTCATCCGGCAGGACCTCGTGGCGGGCCGGGGGCTGATGCTCCTCGACCCGCATGGCGATCTGGTCGAACGCGTGCTCGCTCACGTTCCCGAAACACGCCAGACCGACCTGATTTATTTCAACGTGTCTGACTATGAACACCCGCTCGCCTTCAACCCGCTCGAACCGGTCTCACCGGCCAGAAGGTCGCTCGCGGCCTCGGGGCTGCTCGAAGTCTTCCGGAAGAACTGGCCGGAGTCGTGGGGGCCGCGGCTCGAACACGTCCTCCGCCATGCACTGCTGGCACTCTTCGAGCAGAAGGAGGCGACGCTCGTGGACGTGCTGCGCCTGCTCGATGATCGTGGTTTTCGAAGGAGGGTGGCTGGTGAAACAGAGAATGTGCAGGTCAGGGAGTTCTGGCTCGGCGAGTACGAGCGCTACCCGGAGCGCTTCCGCGTCGAGGTCATCGCGCCCGTGCAGAACAAGGTGGGGGCGTTCCTCGCCGACCCGCTGCTCTGCCGCATCCTCGTGCGGCCCCGGAGCGCCTTCAGGCTGCGCCGGGTGATGGACGAAGGAAAAATACTATTGGTGAATCTGGCGAAAGGAAGGATCGGCGGTGATACGGCGGCACTACTCGGCTCACTGCTGCTCGCGCGGGCAGGGCTCGCGGCACTCAGCCGGGCCGACGTCCCCGAAGAGGAGCGGAGGGACTTCCACGTCTACGCGGACGAATTCCAGAACTTCACGACGCTGAGCCTCGCGACGATGCTTTCAGAATCAAGAAAATACCGGCTCAACCTGACGCTCGCGCACCAGTATCTCTCGCAGCTCGACCCGCAGGTGAGGGACGCGCTGCTCGGCAACGCGGGCACGATCATCTCATTCCGGCTCGGCGTGGCTGACGCGGAGCTGCTCGCGGGTGAATTCGCGCCGGTATTCACTGCCGCCGATCTGGTCGGGCTGCCGAATTACAGCATCTGCGTGAAGCTGATGATCGACGGGGCGGTCTCGCCGCCGTTCAGCGCCGAGACTCTGCCCTCTTCAGCCTGAGCTGAAAAGAAAGAGCATCCTTTCACGGCCTGCGGCGGTGAAGCAGGCCGCTTCATGACCGCGAAAATGCCTTCCACTACCTGCTCAGGCAGCGGTGATGATCAGCGCGTGGCATCTGTGGTGTTACGGTTCAAGGTCCCAGGCTCCTCCGGCGCGAGTGAGTTCATCTACGTTGGCATTCACGTAACCAAGACTGTATCATTCAGAAGCAGAAAGTTTTTCGGTCTCCGTGGCTACCATGACGCAGGTGATCAAGACCTCAGTCATTGCCTGCTTCATCCAGTAAAGTTACTACTTGTTTGAGGAGTAATTCCCATCAGGCAGACACGGGACACGGGCTATGCGGCTCAGAGTATCAGCAGATTTTTGTATTGTATTGATAAAGCTCAGCAGCACTGGATTTAAACAGGAGGCAAAGAATCAGCTGAGTTGGATAACTCAGGGAATTACGGCACCCTTACTGCACAAATCTTTCATCTGCTATATACACGGCAGAGAAATTTCCCAACCAATATTTTCCAAAAAAGGGAATAACGTGGATTACGAACAGCTACCTCGATCCGCTTTGATTCGATTGCTACAAGAGCATGATACAGCCCTAGTTGAGGCAGGTAAGGACGGTATTGTTATGAGTTACACGGGGCGCACAGCCCCGTGGCAGATCATACGCTTGGTCAAACCCAAACTCAGTCGCATTTTAAAAAAAATCTCCATTGGCGAGGAAAAGGTCCAAGCAGAGAATGAGATTTGGGATGGCGAGAACTTATCCGCCATGGTCACGCTTTACAAGTACCGCGGCCAAGTCGATCTAATCCTTACTGATCCTCCTTACAACACTGGCGAAGACTTCCGCTACAACGACAAATGGGACAAAGACCCCAATGATCCAGATCTGGGAGAAATAGTGCCAAAGGACGATGGATCTCGCCACAGCAAGTGGCTCCGCTTCATGACACCCCGCGTCTGGATGATGCGAGAAATGCTGAAACCGGGTGGTGTTATTGCCATCTGCATTGACCACAGAGAACTGTTTCGGCTGGGCATGCTGATGGACGAGATTTTCCGAGAAGAAAATCGGATCGGCATTATCAACTGGCAAAAGAGCTATGCACCAAAAAACAATGTTGGAGCGCGCAGCCAAGTTTCAACAGCAACTGAATACGTCCTTGTGTATGCAAAGGACATAAGCAGGTCAAAGACAAAGCTGCTCGAACGCACTGAAGAAATGAATTCTCGTTACGGTTCTCCCGACGGAGATCCTGAGCCTTGGGCACCAGGCGATTTGAGTGGACCAGGTGCAGATACACACTACGGCCAAGTCTATGGAGTTCAATCTCCGTTTACGGGGCAAATAAACTACCCTCCGGAGGGACGCTGTTGGGCGGCAGAGCGTTCTCGAGTCAAAAAGATGCTGGAAGCATGGGGATCGACTTATATTTCGAAAGACCTTGATGATGGAAAGGCACCGGGACTGGTTATAAATGGATCACTTCAAGTAGCCAAGAGTAAGGCACAAGCCATACTGGACGCTGGTTGCTGGCCTGTTGGCTACTGGCGTGATAATGGGTTGGGGGCCTTTCGTCTAAAAAAATATTTGAAGGATGTTCGTCGAGGCCTGATCCCTATGACTTACTGGGCGAATGAAGACTACGAGACCCCACTTGAGATAGATAGTCAATCGTGGGCTCATGAAGAGTCGGGTCATAGCCAGACCGGAATTAACGAGTTGGATGCAGTTGTCGGAAAGGGGCATGACTTCAAAACCGTCAAACCGCTCAGGCTTTTCAAGAAGATTATCCAAATATGGTGTCGACCTGACGGGATTGTACTTGATCCATTTTCCGGCTCTGGGACCACTGGTCACGCCGTACTCGAATTAAACAAGGAGTCAGAATCAAGCCGCCGGTTCATCCTGATTGAGCAAGGCAACACGGAAAAGGGTGACCACTATGCCAAGACCCTGACCGCCGAACGCGTCCGCCGTGTCATTACAGGGGATTGGGCTACCGGACAACGCGAACCAGTGCCGGGTGGTTTTCGCTTTATGGAGCTGAAACGCGAAAAAATTGACGCCGACGCCGTGAACGCACTGGCGCGGGAAGAGATGATCGACTTGTTACTGACAAGTTATTGGGATAAGGCCGAGAGGGCAAAATCTTATCTTCGCCGGTTTCCGGTAGGCCAACATCGCTTTCTATTTGCGGTGAACCCGAAAGAGGAGGGATTCTTTCTCGTTTGGCAATCGGCGGATAAGCCTTCCGTCCTGAACCGCGAAGTTTTCAAGGCAATAGCGGTGGAAGCTAAAGCCGCTGGCTTGGCCTCCCGTTACCACGTCTATGCCAATATCGCACCTTATACAGGCGCAGGTATTGAGTTCTACAAGATCCCTGACAAAGTACTCGAACACATCGGCTTCAATCCACGTTCTGACGCCTTCAACAACGAGGAGAATACGGATGCTTGAACTAAAAAAATTTCAGAGTGACAGTGCCAGGGCGATGGCCGACCGCTATGCATTCTTCGCCAACCACCCAGACCGGCCAAGAAAAGGCACCAAACCGCGTCCGTTCTTCCAAGCGCTGTCGGCGCTAACGGGGGCTGGAAAAACGCCGATCCTAGCTCAGGCTGTAGTGCTGATGCGTGGGCATCTCGGCACCGAGCCGATTGTGCTGTGGATGTCGAAAGCGAAGTCGGTGGTGGCGCAGACCTACACTAACTTTTCGGGGGGGAAGTATAGCGAGATCGTCGAAGGTTTTCGGATCATTAACATCCAAGGCATAAATCCACAACTGATCACAGATGGGTCCACTCCGTTGTTGCTGATGACTACCACAGGATTGTTCAATAACAAGGACCAGTCCGAAGGTACACTGAATGTCTATAAGAAGGACTCCGACTTATTCGGCGACCAATCCCCTTGGGAACGTTTGATCGAGCGCAAGAACGAAGGCAAACGACGTCCCTTGCTTGTCGTCTACGACGAAGGCCACAACCTTTCGGAACAGCAAACCGAATTACTGGCCGAGCTGGAACCAGACGCCTATCTTCTGGCCAGCGCCACGCTAAAATTACCGTCCAACTTTCAGAAGTCGGTTATCCAGCCCATTAAACTTTGGGTCGAGGAAGCCGACGATCCCGGACCTTTCGCGGCGCTCAAAGCCGCCGACGCGCACGGCCGGCCGGAGGCAGAGCGATTCATCACGACGGCGGTCAGCAGCGATAAGGTGGTGGAAGCTCAACTGGTGAAGAGGGCGATTCAGTTTGACGGGACCACCGCACCCATGGAACGATGCTTGGACGACCTGATTAAGCGAATGCAAGTCCTCAACGGGGAAATTACTCACCATGAGTTGGGCTTCAAGCCAAAAGCCATTTACGTCTGCAAGACAAACATCGCAGATGACGGTGAGAAAGATGATGCGAGCAAGCCCTTTGAGCATCGCAAAGCCCCACCGATTCGTATCTGGCGTTACTTGGTCGAAGAGAAAGGCGTCTCGCCGAAAGACATCGCCATCTACGCAAACCTGACCTTCGTGGAAGGGAACAAGCCAGACGAGGTAAATTTGTTCTCCAAGGGTGAGAACGACTTCGACGATTTCCACGCCGGGGACTATCATCACATCATCTTCAACCTTTCCCTGCAGGAGGGCTGGGACGATCCCGCGTGCTACTTAGCTTACGTCGACAAAAGTATGGGATCTTCCATCCAAGTCGAGCAGATAATTGGCCGAGTACTGCGCCAATATGGGGCGATGCACTATGAAAACCCCTTGTTGAATAGCGCACACTTCTTCCTTCGAGTGGACAGTCAGAACGTCTTCACCGAAGCAATTCAAAAGGTGAAGGCGAAATTGCAGTCGGAAGGTGCGCCAATCGAGATTACTGAGAATTTCGGCGGAGTGAGTGGTGGTGCTGATGATTTGCAGCCCAAGGGTGACATGAGCGTGGAGCTGCACCACATTTTTGTGGATTCGGAGGCAGCCCGCGAGCGCATCATCGAAATCATCAATGAGTTTCCCAATTTCTCCGAGGGAGACGTCAATACCCTAGGAGCAGCTCACACGACGACCCAAGTAGTAGACCTTGAAGCACTCGGAAAAGATACTGGTGCAGTCGAATGGAAGATTGATGGGCACACCAACCCCGTGCGCCTTCGCTGGCTGATCAATACAGCGATCAAGTCGCATTCATCACGCGCCTTGGCAGTGGTAGACCTCAAGGATGAGAAGTTCGATGTTCGGGTTCAGGTGCAAAGCAAGGCAGACAAACTGACGGAGAAGCTGGCGCGCGAGATCGTCGAAGCCTTTTATCAGAACTCTGACTTGGTTTATGAGAGCATCAAGGCGTTCAAGTTTGGCACGTTGCGTGTGCCCAAGAATGCCCCAGCCTTCACCAATGGCTTGTATGAGCGATACACCGGTTTTAATAAGTTTGAGCTGGCCTTTGCGACCGCGCTCGACGCCGCTGGCCCTGTATGGCACCGTAACCCGTCTAATGGTGGTTTCTACATCCCGTTGCTGTCCGAGGGTGATACCGCGTCGTTCTACCCTGATTTCATCGTCTGGAAGAAGGGCAATATTTTCTGCTTGGATACCAAGGGCGGGCACTTGCTGTCCGACGCCGTGGCCCGGAAACTCTTCGATATCAAAGAAGATGGGAAGACCAAAGTTCAGGTACGCTTTATCACCGAAGGCAAGCAATCAGAATTGCGCGGCAAAGTCATCAAAGGCGGCTACACCGTTTGGAAGATGAAGACTGGCTCCCCAATGCCTATCTATGTTGATGTGCTGGACAAGGCTGTCACGGAGTGTTTACGGTAGAAACCTCTGGCGGAATAACATCTGCGAACAGACATATGGCAGGGATCATTACCAGAGGGATTGCGGGGTGCGAGTTCAATTCTCGACTTTGTATGCGTCAGGGGTTTTCCGGAATTGGTTCCCTCGAAGGACAGATGACATAAGCGGGGCAAAACGGGCAGAGCTTATCCTGAGGTCGAGGTGTGAAATCATTGTTCAGAATGCCCTGAATGGCTTTTTCATATTTCTGTATGCTTGATTTTCGCTGCTGCCTGGTTGTGTGGATGTTGATGATCGCACCGTCGGTCATGTACAGCGCCTGAATCTGATATCCCTTACTAGGATAATTCCGTTCCATCGCCATTGCGTAAAGTGTATAAACTTCGTCATCAGGAGGCCTGTCCGGGGCCGCCCCGAGGCGCAGGCGCCGCACAAGCAGGTTGTGATTTCCGTCCGACGGTTCTTCAACATAATCCGGCTGCACAGCCACCACTCCGTTACTGAGCTCAACATCCCAATCCGGGCGGATAATGCGTGCGGCGACCTGTTCACTCCAATTGAGCGCATGGTTGACCATTGCCACCGCCTCGACTCTGTATGCAGTCTCGTAGGCATGGCCCTTCGGTCCGTACTCTTCCCACTCCTTGTTAATCAGAGTCGCGACGGCGGGCGGGTCAGGCTGACGCCCCTCAAGTCGTGCCTGCCTGATTGCATCCCAGACCCTGTACACAAATAGACGGGTCTGTGCGTATGCCAATTCGCTCCGCTGATCACCGATGTTCAATATATGCTGGTAATAGTATTTGAGGGGACATTGTGAGTAGGTCTGCAGTTTGCGCTCAGGGTATATCTGTTTTTCACGGGGAGGGACGGGCAGGATTTTATTCGCCGGCTGTACAGGCCGACGGACCATATCCCTCCAAATAGGCCGCGGAAGGATGCCACCCAGCATTTTAAGCAGGCGGGAACCCCGAGCCTCTTTTCCTTTATATTCCCTTGGGCGGTAAAGGCACAAATAATCCTTCGCGCGTGAGAGGCCGACAAAAAACAGGCACTCCTCTTCCTCCTCGTGACTGTTGAGCAGGTCCTTGGAAATGAGTCCCTCAGGGGTCCGACACTTGGGCGGTCTGAAACCTAACGGAAACTGCCCTTCGCACAGATCAGGCAGATGGACCGCACTGAACTCAAGCCCCTTGGCCGCGTGTACGGTGATCATCCGCACGGCGTTGATGTCCTCAGCCCAGGGCGGGACCTGTTGCAGTTGTTTCGCTTCCCCGTTGCTTTTGAGTCGTCTCAGATAGTTGAGAAAATGCCTCTTGTTGTCGCCTGCCTGTTCTTCAAACTTGTTGCGCAGTTGGTAGGCGAGCAGTAAAAACTGGTATATCGCGAGACGCTTCTGCTGCGACTGGACCGACTGGTCCGAGACAAGCGGCCGAAGATAGTTACTTCTGACGAACAGGTACTGTGTCAGCACGCTCCAGGGCTGGGATCCAAAATGGAAGCTGCTGAAGTGAGCGGCAATCGACCTGAGTTTCTCCCGCCCGGCCGATGACAGGCCCCGCACGTCTGAGACGATTCGCAGGGCTTCCGGGAAGTGAAACCCCTTACCGAGGGAACCGGCAATGAATTTATGCGCATCGCCGGGTGGCAGGCCATACTCACCAAACTGAGCGACCCGATAAAGGGCTCGACCATCCGGGATCGATGCCAGAGAGATGATTGACATCAGATCACGGATTTCGGGGCGCTCAAAGAAATCGCCCAGGTAAAGCACGGGGATACCCGATTTCTCCAGAACACTACCTGCTCTGGCCAGCGATTTGTGGTCGCGACAAAGCACGGCCTGTTCCCGATATGCAACCCCAAGTTCGCGCAGGCGCTGAATCTCTTCAACAATGTCTTCAGCTTCTGCCGCTTCGTCCGGTGAAGACCTGAAACGCACCTCGCCGTTGGTCTCGATCCGTTGTACCAGCCAAGCTTCAGCATCACGTCCGTACAGTGCGCGCATTTTGGCAGCACATTCTGTGAACGTCTCAACTATCGGCCTTTGGGATCGGTAGTTGGCTTTGAGCGGAATAGTCTTGGCGTGCGGGAAGTCTTCCGTAGCGAAAAGTGTCATATTTTCCGGGGCCGCACCACGAAACCGGTAAATTGCCTGCCTCAGATCGCCAACTACCCAGAGGCCATCTCCATCGGCACCAAAGCTGGTTTCATTTTTCGTTAGCAGCTTCAGCATTTGACGGCTGGCGGAGTTTACGTCCTGATACTCGTCCACCAGAATGTGACGGAACCGTGTCCGCAACTTCTCACGCACATCCGCATGTTGTCTCAGCAGCCTGACGGCAAGCATGAGGAGGTCTCCATAATCGAGCATCCCGTTCGCGGCGAGTAACTGTTGATAGACCTTATAGACTTCAGCAACCTCCAGTGACCTTTCAGCCCTTTTTCGCGTTTCGTCATCGGCCGCTGAATATAGTTCGGCTCTTGCCAGAGAGGCATATTCCTGCGGGCTTTTCATTTCGTCCTTGGCGCGGGAGATTGCATCCAAGATTGCGCCGAGACTGGAAGTCGGAAGGTAAAGTGATCGGTAATGGTGAAGCCCGAGCCTCGCGAGATTCTGCTCCAGCAGGAACTGCGCATCCACAGGATCTATAATTCTTGGCTTCGGCCGGATGTCGAGTTCCCGGTGGTATTGACGCAGGAGGTCAAGCCCGAATTTGTGAAATGTCCCCATCCAGATCTGTCCGGCATCAGGACCGGCGACGGCACCCCTGATTCGCGAATACATTTCGTCCGCAGCCTTGTTTGAGAAGGTCAGTGCGAGTATTTGCGAAGGCTGAACCTTTCGCTCGGACAGAAGGTAAGTGATCCGAGCCACAAGGGTTCGTGTTTTGCCGGTCCCCGGACCGGCGTCCACCAAGACGGGCGGTTCGCATTCCCCCCGACGCCATTCCTCATCGCCGGAGAATGCCGCGGCCTGCTGACTGACGTCCAGTTCAGGTGATCCGGTCTCATCGTTACCAAGGTCAGTCTCAGTGAGTTCTCCGCCGAGTAAGGCGCGCGTCAGCTGGTGAAACACCATGCCAGACGGCAAGCCGGTCCGCGCTGCGATGGCCTCTGCATTGTCTCCATCAAGAAACCACTTTCGAAGTTTATTGCCGGGCAGCAGGTATTCGCGCGCGTAGACGTTTGCTTCCAGCTCGCGGCGCTCGTGCGGGCCGTAACCGTCCACGCGTTCGGCCCCGATGGCAATTGAATCCTCGGTCACCTCGGCATTGAGATCAGCCGCGCTGCAGCAGGTCCCCTGACCATGCCTCCAGAAATGCGCATACTCATGTGCCCGATTGAATTGCTGCTGCCACAACTCCAGGTCGTGGTTATACCAGACGTAATCACTGTGCAGCACCGCCTGAGCTTTATAAAGAAGCCGGTGCCCGGCGGACAGTCCCTGGCACGGTACCCCGGTCATTCTGGCCGCCGCTTCGAGCAGGCCCTCCACCGACTCGTCTCCACCTGTGATCGCCACGGCCTCTTCATGCCGTTTTCTCGCTTCAAGTCGGATAGAATCCCAGTGGTTCACCGGCGTCCTCCCTGCCACGGCTACTCAGCGTTTCCTTCCAGGGAAAGCAGTTGCTGACGATACTCTGGTGGTAGTGCGGGATCATTTCGCACGGCCTCGAAGAAGTCCTGAGGCTCCGGCAGCTCCGGCGTATCCTCGGCCTTGTAGCTGGCATCAGGCGCCAGGCGCGGTCCGATCAGCAAATAATCCGTTACCTGCCGGGTCGTGGCATCAAGCGCTTGTGCCAGCCGCTCGATAATGACCTTGGGAAGCCTTCCAAGGCTGATCAATCCCCGGTCCAGCATTGTCACAAGCACCACGCTCAACCCAGTGGTCGCGGCCAGCTGAGCACTGCTCAGACCTTTTTGCTTTGCCGCCGCCAGAATTCCCGGGAAACCTCTCGCTTCCTCAGAATTTCTGTTGTCTGCTTCACCCGCCCGTTCCCGATTCGTCAGCAGCGGAGAAAGCCTTTTTCTCACGTTTTTTACGAACTGATCAGGGTCAACGTTTTCCTCCCGGAGCGCCTCTTTGAGTTCTTCAGCGGTCCAGTCGGCCTCACCAGCGAGTCTGCTGATCCGTCCCAGAAGTGCTGCCTTGTTGTTTTCAGTATTCACGTTGTTTTCTCCTTTTCCTATTTGTTGATCCTGACCGCGGCACCCTGATTGTTCAGCTTCCGGCGAACAGCAGCAGCCTTGCGGTCAAGCCGTTTCATCGCCTTGTAAACTTCCGTGACATCAATACCGATAACCTCCGCGATTTCGCCGCACTGGTTTGCGCCGTCCAGCATGGCGCGTATTACTGCTGTCAGGGCAGCATCATTTTTTGCTTCTTTCAGAAGCATCTGAATGGCGTGTTCCTCAAGCTCCGCGGCTTCCTTCGCTTCCAGCTCCTTCTCGGGTGTCATGGACTGTCTGGCCAGCCACGCTGCTTCCGGGTCGGCCTTTTTGGAACCGGACTGCCAAGCCTCCGCATTTTCACTGCCTTCAGCCGGAACGACCGTCAGCAGTTTATTATCGCTACTTGCAGCCAGATGGCTCATCAGGCTGTCGATCACGTCCATCAGATATTTTTTTATATCCGGGTCTTTTTGCGGATCCCACCGGCGATCTCCGGACAATACCTTTTCAAGTGCCTTAGAGACAACCGATTCAACCGTCTCCCCACCGGGAAGAGAGATCGAATCGCCGGTCCGCCAAGTGTAGTTGTTGCTGACACTCAGCGCGTACCGGCCCAGATGCAGAATCAGCTTGTCAAGCTCTTCATCGGTCATATTGTGCAACGTTTCTTGTGCTTTGTTCGTCAATTGTTGACCTCCTCACAGGTATCGGGTTGTACAGAAGCCGGGGCAGGCGCAAACACTAATGCCGGGTTACAGAGTGGTTTTGCCATTCTCACAAAACTATTTTTTGAAGACCAGCGCCCTTGCATTCGGCAGCGTTCTACTACGCGATGGCAAATACAGCTTTGCAACCGGCACTAGGGTTCGCAGGCGGAAACAGCCCCGTTGGAAGCCAGCCAGTGAGTGGAATACCTCGATGTAAAAAAGGCAAGTTGAAACCATTGCAAACCCGTTGGTGGCCGTGATTGACAATCGCGAATTTATCTCAGGTCGCCCGGATCGGTCACAGCCCCCAGCGCTGCCGACGTGGGCATATCTTTGAATCGGCGAAACGCTTGGAGCAGGTCACGCTCTGAGAAGGAGAGAGAAATTATGGAAAGACAAAATTCAGTAGTCCTCGACGCGGAGGACAACGAGATCAATGATGACGAGCTTCAGAAAATTCTTTCTGAAGCTAAAGACCATGGAAAACCGCCCGCATCCTTCAGTCACAGAAAGGTGCGCCTCGGAATCCGCGAACTTCCCGGCGGTGACGAAAAGCACTTCCGCGCCGCGCTGACTGACACCCTGCTCGAAGTTTTCGAGCAGGGTGCACAGGTTCTTGGCAAGCCCCTGCTGCCGCCAGCTCCGGCAGAGCCGAAGGACTATCTGCGGTGCCGCGAACGTCATGGCCATGACTGGAGCGAGCCTCTCACTGAGCTGAGTCAGCCATTGTGGCTGGCGCTGGCGCACGGCTGCTCGCGCCACTTCGGCATTGAATACAGGCTGCTGATAAAAATCAACGTGAAGTGGGATGTTGCCCCTTCCCCGAACGCGACCCCGAGGCAGTTGCTCACCAGCTTTGGCTTCGACCCGGCGCAATTCAGCCTGTACCGCGCCGATAGCGCCGCTTTCCTCCCGCCAGACACGCCACTGCAAATCAGGCGGGGCGATCTTTTCGAGGCGCAGGCCGACGGCAAATACGGCGACACCGGCAAGCGACCACGCCCCTCTCGGGGATCTCAGACCATTGAGGATGACGTGGAAGAATTGAAGGAGGCGGGCGTTGACGCCCGCCTCCTCGTCATCGGGGGGCAGAAGTATGTCGAGGTTCAAGGACTGCTCGTGCCTTCGCCGCCCTGGACGCCCTGTGAGGTCAGCATCCTGATCGCGGTCCCCGCCACCTACCCGACCGGATTTCTCGACGCCTTTTATATAGAGGCCACCGCGCGCCACCAGAGCGGAACCATACCCAGAGAGCAGAGCAGACATAATTTTGACGGGCGCTGGTGGATTCTTGTCTCGTGGCATTACGCCGACCACCGCCCATGGAATCCGCGGCAGGACGACCTTTCCACCCATGTCGAGCATTGCCGAGGTTTCTTTCTGCAGAGAGGTGTCAAGTAATGAAACTCCGGATCACCGAGCATGACTACAACCTGTTACGGAGGCTTACCTCTCTGTCCTTTCATCAGGGTATTGATTTCCCGCCGGAGACCGGTTGCATCCTCCTGGTGGCGCGAAACAACCACCCTTCGTATCCCTCGCTGATTGTCAGCGAAGTTCTGGCCCCCTTGGAGGGCGAGGTGACCGAGCAGGGGCACGACGGACTGGTATTCTCCAGCGCCTTCTTACGCCGGGCGCTCCTGACAGTCCGACGGCGCAATCTGGCCGGCTTCCTGACGGTCCACACGCACCCGCTTTCTGACAGACATGTCGGCTTCTCGCCATACGACGATGCCAATGACCCCCGGCTGATGGCAAACCTTTACGAGCTTCAGCCTGATGGCGTCTTCGGGAGTGTCGTGCTAGGAAAGAATTCCGCCGCCGGCCGCCTGTGGTCCCCTCAGGCATTGACCCCTGAGCCGCTGGGCGAGTTATTAATCATGGGCGAACAGCTTCGGTGGCTGCCACTCAACGGCGCTCCGCCGCCACCGCCGCCTGAACCGGCGGCAATCTTCGACCGAGGCCTCGCCCTGACGGGTCGCGGGGCGCTGGCCCGGCTCTCAGGGATGCGCGTCGGCGTCGTCGGCGCGAGCGGGACAGGCTCACTCGTTCTGGAACTCCTCGTCCGGGCCGGCGTGGGCGAGGTGGTGATCTTCGAGTTCGACTTCATCGAGGAAATCAGCCTGAATCGGGTCCTGCACTCCCGCAACCGTGACGCCGCCGGCAAGGTCGCCAAGGCCGGGCGAATGGCGGAGGCACTTGATGAGATCGGAATGCCAACCCGTATCACAGTTATTGAGGGAGGTGATATCAGGCAGGAGAAGGTCGCATTTGAACTGCGGGGCTGTGATCTCGTCTTCGGCTGCGTCGATAACAGGGACTGGCCGCGGCTCGTACTCACCGAAGTGGCGTATCAGTACCTGATCCCGTACATCGATCTTGGCACCGAAGTCGGCGCGGGAGTTCAAAGTCTGGATGCGCGCGTTTCATACGTCGCCCCTGGTCGCCCCTGTCTCATCTGCTCAGGGATAGTGTCGCAGCAACGCGTGACCCTTGAAGGGATGGAGCCGGACGAACAGGCGCGGATTCTTGCAATGGGGTACTCCGGCGAAATCCCGATGGGCGCACCGGCAGTGATGGATCTGAACATGCGGGCGGCCTCCTTCGGAATGCTGGTACTCCGACATCTGGCGCAGCCGTTTCTCGACACCCCTCTGCCGATTCACATCAAGGAGGCGCTGACGAACTTCAGCATCAGGCGGGTAATTCACCGGTCGAAACCTGACTGTCACATCTGCGGGGTTGATGGTCGTACCGGAGTCGGAGATGCGAGGCGACTAACAACCAAGTGACATTGCACCAGCATTTTTCAGGCTCATAGCTGCACATGTTCTGACTCGTGGCTGTATATTATGAAAGTGACTGGTCCAGCCCCGATAAAAACTGCTGCCTCGTATAATGAAGAAAGGAAAGTATATGGCAAATGGCAAAACTCATTGTCAGTTCGGCCGGGTTACAGGGATCGCCGCGACGCTCGGTCTGAACTATTACGAAGGTCGCCCAATCACTTTTGGTGAGGTGGCCGGGAGTGTATTCGGAACGGAACTCGGCTACCGTCTGCCGGACATGCTGGAACCGGCTACGAGCCCCCGACACAGATCTTTCTTTCACAGCCAGGTATTCGCTGTCGGAGCCGCGACGCTGGCCGGCCCGGCGGCACTGCAACAGAGAGAGCGGCTGCTCGCTTGGGCTGAAGAGTTTGACGCGCAGGCCCGGATGGCTGAGGGACTTGAAGCTCTGTGGCTTTACGTGAAGGCTTTCTGCTGTCGTCTGCTGGCGGGCTTTCTGGTGGGTGCTATAGTCGGGTACGGCTCGCACCTTCTGCTCGACGCGCTGACTCCAATGGGCCTGCCGGTACTGGCCTGAACGGACGACATGGAAACATGTCATCATGTTTCCATGCTTACAAGTAAAACTTCTTCTCTCCCTGCAGCATCCGGGCCTTCCCGAGCAGTTGGGCGAACCGTGCGCCGGCGTCGAGGATCTCTTCCCGGAGGCCGGCCGGGATCCGCTTGGCGTCAAGACGCTTCATCGTCTCCGTCAGGTGGTAATAGAGTTCGGTCAGCTGCTCGCCCTCATCAAACCGGAACTCCGGCTCTTCCGGTTCCGGAGGCAGTGTTCCACGGATTCCACCCCTCGCGTAACTGTCGCACGCTTCAACCGAGACGCGCCGCGCCCTCACCTCGCCTTCGGCTTCGAGAAGTCCTTTTTCGATGAGCTTTTGCACCCACCGGTGCGAGACGTTCAACCGTGTTGCCGCCTGTTTTGTGGTCAGGTATTCGGCCATTCACAGCCCCTTTCTTTGAGTGTTCCACGGGTGAGTTCGCTTAAACGAACAGGCCGAAAAGCTAGGAATCGTTTGAGTCCGATAACGGCTCTTATGTAATACCGTTCTGACCCTGCTGGATTTATGGTCTTCATGATATGGCCATCTCCCCGACAGGCTTGATAAAAGTGTTGTCCGCATATGGGAAGAAACCACGGCCCTTCAAAAACTCGCGCCAGCTCGCGCCCTCGTACTTCGGCTCCCAGCCGGGCGTAACCACCTTCAGGCAGTCCGGGAAACGCACGAGGAGACCCTGCTCGAAGTAATGCCAGAGCACCTGAAGCAGGAAGTCTTCAGTCGGGTCATCCGCACTATGCGGGCCGAAGAGGTCCACCTCCCAGAGCATGAGCGTCCGCTCGCCCCGGTAATACCATGCCTGAAGGCTCCCGATGAAATGGCGGGTGCTCCCTTCCCTTCTGACGCCCTCGACGCTCCCGATCTCCTCGCCGAAGCTCGTTTGCACGGGCTCGGTGAGGCCGACCGTCAGAATAATATTCGGGGTGTAGTAGCAGGCTTTGACGTGGACGTAGTCGCGGACGCCGGCGGTCGGGAGCCTCACTCCGATCTCCCGGTGGTTTTTCGGGTACTTCTCTTCGCTCCGGTGCCAGAGGAAGAAAAGGTCCTGCTCCTGATTGAATGGTGGTAGCTCGATCAGACCCAGATGCTGCTCTGCCTGCCAGTAATCGTCTTCAGCCACGGATCCCCGAGTCCGGTCTTCGCGCACTTTCTTACCCCCGCTCATACCAGCCTGTCCCACCCCGTTTTACTTCTGGCACTGAGAGGGACGTGGCCTTAAGCGCCTGCCGCCGTTCGCCGAAAATCATCACCATGCTTACATGGAAACATGTTTTAATGGCCGGCCTCACTCGACGTCACCCCTGTCCCTGAGAAGCTTCTCAAGCGTGATCCCTGCGGGCAGCCCGAACCTGCCGGCCATCGCTCTGATAATCACCTCCCTGACTGTCACGTCACTGTCCTTCGCACGCGCGGCCCAGTAGGCCCGGACGAATTTCGGCACGTCGGCGGTGACGAGTTTCCTCGCCCGGTCATGCTTCCTGGGAATCATGTTTTCATGTTTACCAGCTTCCCTGCCGGCCTCCGTCCGCTCCTCCCGCTTCTCTTCCCCGCCCTGCTCCTTGGCCTTCCGGATGACATCCCCGATCTTATTCAAGCGAGTACCTCCAGCACCTCTTTCCCGAGTGCGGCAAAGTCAGACCAGACGGCCTGAGCGCGTTCGTTCTTCAGGTCCCTGACCGTGACCCCCTGCAGCGCGGCCTGCGGCACGGTGATCGAGCGCCGCACGATCGAGCGGAAGACCGGGATCCCGGAGTCCGCGAGTTCCTGCCGGTACAGCTCCCCGTCCCGGTTCGGCGGCGGGTGACTCATCGCGATCAGGAACCGGTACTGTGCGCCCTGCAGCTCCTGGCTCATCTTCAGCGTCGGCTCCAGAGACAGGACGTCCGGGATGACCGGGAGGATGAGAAGGTCCGACCCCTTGGCCATCTCCTTGAGGTCTTCGGACTCCGGCCGCGCCGGCGAATCTATGACCACGTAGTCGGCCCCGACGATGGACTTCATGGCGGCCCGCTGATCCACCACCTCGTAGGAAAATTTCCCGCGCTCGGCCCACGAGAGCGCCGAGCGGTTCGCATCCCCGTCGACCAGCACCACGAGGCCCTTGTCTGAGAGGAAAGTCGCCAGATGGACGCTCGTGACGGTCTTCTGGACCCCGCCCTTCCAGCCGGTAATCGAGATCACACGCACTGCCGTGTACCCTCCTTCCCTGTAAACACCCTGTAAAGTAGAAAACCAGTTTACTTGAAAACATGAATACATGTTTACCTGCCAGCGGTCAATTATTATTTTGCCCCGCCGCTTAAACTTTCATTCTGCTGTAGTTAGTGTTAAATAGAGTTGTCATCGGGGGAGGGCACTTTTAAGCGCGAAACGGATGATCCCGTAACTTTTCTGGGAGCGTAACTTATAGCCTTTACCCCAGATTTAGTGGGTGGTTTGAAGGGTTGGCACTATTGGTGCGACTCTGGCACTTCCGGTGCGACCAGTGGGTAACTTCCGGTGCGAGGTCGGGTAACTCCCGGTGCGAAACCTGGCACTTCCGGTGCGAATTGCGGGAAGAAGGCTAATGGTGATAAGAGATGGCGGAACCTAGACCCATTTATACAAGTTACGTAATACTAGGCATCGCAAATTTACACCCTGTTTATTATCGGACGCAGCACCTTACCCAACGAGAACTGAGCTACCAAAAGGAAAAGCATGGCCTACAGGGAAGAAGAGCAATCGCTGGACCTGATTCCCCGGGATCATCCTCTTTTCATCAGGATCGAAACCGCGCTCTCGCGATTCCCGATCCACCGCCTGACGAAGAAGGACATCGAGATAAACCTCGAACACCTGAGCGAGAAGGGAAAGCTCGAACTCCTCTGGCAGGTCTCTTACAACGAGAGAGAGGGACCGCCGGGCCTCCTCGCCTACAAGCTGGATACCACTTACATCAACCGGATCCTCGACGAGGAGCGTAACCGGCTCGGCCGCTACGTCCGGCTCGGCAGCCTGCGGGAGATCTGCCGCGAGATGGACATGGCCGACAGCGGCAAGAACCGCAACGACATCAAAAAAGCCCTCCTGCAGAACGCCTCGACCTTCATCAAGTGCAACCTCAAATACAAGGACAAGGCAGGGAGCGAGCGGACCTTCAACGCGAATTTCACGCGCTACTCGGTCATCTTCACCGGCGAGGAATTCTCGGACGGCAGGAAAGCCGACGCGGTCTACCTCTCGCTCAACGAGCCGTACCGGGAGATTCTGGAGCACGCCCAGATCAGACCGCTCGATTTCGAGTACCTCAAAGCCCTGACGCCGACGACCCAGCGCTTCTACGAGATCATCTCCTACAACGTGTTCGCGGCCCTCAGGGCGAAGAAGGGAAGCCCGGCCAATTACATCTACTCCGAACTCTGCGAACTCCTGCCGCAGGAGCGATTCCATGAGCGGGAGAAAGTGAGAAAGCAGATGTGGAAGCTCCACAAGCCTCACCTCGATTCCGGGTATCTGGAGAGCGCCGACATCGAGCGTAGGGGGGAGGACGACTTTCTCCTGATTTACTGGCCCGGCCCGAAGGCGAAGAAGGAGTATGGCGCGAGCATGTGGAGGAAGGAGGAGTTAAATCCATGAAAGCATGGAAACATGTTTCCATGCTGCTTCAGATTCTCATCAGGAAGCATCAGGACAGGGAAGTGGGTGCTGAAAACTGTGCTTGAAAACTGCCGCGCAACGACTCGGCGGCGCTGGTCGGCAAACGACCCGTTGGCTGGACGCAAGCTCACGCCCCGGCTGCCACACACGGCACGTGTAAGCGATGTGCGCCAGCGGGTCTTACACGAAGTTCTTCGTACACTGGCAGGGCGTATACCTGTTCAGTCAGGTTGGCAGGCAGGACCACCCCTGCAATTGCCATTCACGCTGCATGTAGCATCAGCTGCGTCGCCCTTTTACATACTTACGGCTTTTCCAGCTGCTGGTGCGTGAGGCACCACATCTTGTTTGACCCCTGCTGTGGTATAAGCTTATGCACACCGGTCTTCCGATTGAGCTGCCATACGTCGTTCGAGAGACTCTGCACCTGGTTTCGGAGTTGGGTAACGTTGCCCTGCACTTCAGTAATTGCGTTTCCCATGTCACGAAAGCCAGTCTCCACCCTGCCATTCACCTGATGAACGGACTGCTGAATGTCGGCAAGCTGACCAGAGATCTGATTCTGTGGGGTGCCTGAAAATTGGGTCTTAGGGGGCTGACCACCATCCGCACGGTAGACTGCGGGAGCAGAAGTTGTTCCTGCACCCCGGATGTACGAACCCATTACGCAGGGTGTCTGACATTGCGGACGAGGTTGGGCAGGCGCTGGTGATGTGTATTTCCGATCGGGCCTGACTGACTGAGGGGGTGTGCCGGAATGGGACTGCTTCAACCTGTTGATTTCCTCCTGAAGCCTCTCATTCTTTTCCTCGGCGTTTTTTCTCTTTTCAGCTTCGAGTGCGAGTTTTTGCTGGTTGATCTCTTCTCGCGCTTTGTTTATTTCTTCTTTCTCTTTATTTAATTCCTTTTCCCGAGCTGCGGCATCGCTGGTTGTAACTTCCAAGACGCCAATTTTTAGCTTGGTGTCAAGTTTGGTCTCGACTTTGGTTGAGTTGCCAGTGTTGTTGCAACCGGCAAACAGGAGAAGAGTGTAGAGTGGCAGGCACACTAACGTGCGTCGTGGCAGTGACGAATACATAGCCGTTATCCTCGTGGTTAAAGCGGCACTTACTCTTTCTCAGCAGGTGCCACCGTCCATCTCTCAGCATCTGCGCTCATTCCTGCCATTCAGGGTGAGCCCAGCGGCTGTCAAGATTCCAAATCGTCACATCAATTTAAGAATTGCGTCTGAGTCTACTCTCATCCATTTCCGCGCGCAAGTATTCTGCGGACGCGGTAATGAAAAGCAGGATACGCGCAACGTTTTTATCAATATGATAATCTTATGAGAAAGCCAGCGTGGAGAAAGCACGCTGGCTCATTGAATGAGAATCTGCGGAAAGCTAGGATAACGGACCTTCAATCGAAGGTTAAGTGGAGCTCTCCGTTGACTCCCACCCCTCGTGTGAATGAACACCGGAAGCGAGATGAAATCCTGTCAGGGAAATATCTCTTCTGTTGTTCACTCAAACACAAAAAGGGGGAACGATCAGATTTCGTTCCCCCTTTTCATTTTCTTACAAATTGTGCCCGGCTTGTGTCGCCGAAATCCCTTGCAACGGCGCTGTCTGGCCTCCGTATATAGACATAAGCCTGTAGTACAGCGCGCATGCGCTGCACTCAATAGAGTATCAGTTCGGTTATGAACAGTGATTAATCGAGTAGCATTTTCATCCTAGCCAGCTTCAGTCTGTCTTGTCAAGCTCCTGATATCGAATGTTCCGCCAGCCTGAGAACTCAGCTGGCAGTCCGGCTCGCAAGGAATACAGCGGATATATGGGAAAAAGAGTTATTTCCATGCTTTCATGGAAACATGTTTTCATGACACCAAGGCCTGCTTTCAGGCAGGCCGCAGAAGGGCGGGGCAGCCGCCGCGCCCGAAAAGGTACTCAGGCATAGATTGCCAGTATCTCTTTCCGAGGGGCATGATCTTCGCCGACAAGGAGTGTGAGTTATGTCCGTGACTTCCATGCCTGAAATCAGCCGCGCCGGGAAAACCGCCGACTTCACGGGCGTGCGTGAGTGGCTGCGTGAACACCGCCACGAGTTCACCGGGCAGTGGGGCGTGCTGGACGGCAACCGCCGGATCGGGCCAGGCCCCGATCCGCGCCCGCTGGTGGCGCAGGCCCGCGCGGCAGGGGTGGAGATCCCCTTCGTCAAATTCACCCATGCCGATGCCAGGCCGGAGATGGGGGGCTGGCTGTGAGCAGCTGGTCACTCTCCTTCGCCGATCGCCTCTCCTGCCTTGATGGAATGCGCTTTTCTTTGCGTGTGACCAAGGTCGGGGGTATGATGAAGTACGGATCCTGCAATGGGCGGGGTTTTCGTTTGTACCGGAGCAGTTATGGCAGTAGAGCAGGTTATCGAAGGAACTTGGGAAGAAATAGCAGAGCGAGCTGACGAGCTTGCAGGCCATCGTCTGCGTGTGACCATCCTTGGTGACAAGTCAACCGTGAATGGTGCAGTGGAGGATGACGTAAATCCGAATGCCCTTGAAGAGGCAATTTCTGTTCTGGTGAACCGTTCACCCGAAGAAAAGGCTGCCGCACGCGAAAGGCTGCTTCAGCAGAGCAGGCCGCCGAGGCCGCTGCCTGAAGGAAAAACGCTCGCCGATGTTGTCTGCGGCCAGTGGCCCGGCGACGAAACCGACGAGCAGGTGAATGATGCTCTCAGAAGGCTGAGCTGAGCTTGCCAACAGCTTACTTCCTCGACACCAATATCCTTGTCCACCTCGTGCGGAGAGACCGGACGGGGGAATATCTCCTGAAAAAGTATTCGCTGTATCTGGCCGAACCCCGCCCGATGATTTCAGACGTGACAGAGGGGGAGCTGCGCTCGCTGGCGATTCAATGGCAGTGGGGAGCACGAAAGGTCAGTCAGATGAATTTTGCCCTGTCGTATTTCTGGCGTATCTCCATCAACACGTCCGATGTCTTTCAGGCTTACGCGGCCATTGACTCATTCAGCGAAACACAAGGGATTTCGATGGGGAAGAATGATGTCTGGATTGCGGCGTCAGCACACGTGGCAGAAGCACATCTGCTGACGACTGACAGGGATTTTAGTCACCTTCAGCCGAAATTTCTTACTTTTGACTGGCTGGACCCCGCAAATACTCCCAACATCTGAAGTCTGGCACTTGTTATTACTTAACAGGTGTCAAGCGGAACACTCCTCCAACTCTATCCTGGGTTGAGCCAACCTGCGTGTTTATGCCGTGCGCCGCATAATCCGGATTGGCGGCTCAACCCGGTAACTGGCTTGACTGGCCGAGCAAACATTAATTTCAATCTTAATTCGGGTACGAGAACGATTCGCACAAAATCCGCCAGACACTCTGATCCGCGAATGATTTCTGCTGCCGCACTTTCCCTGATCCGCTTCGTCCTGCGCCCTCACGTGTTCGATGTAATTGCAGCTCGAATTCACAACGGCAATCAGTGTACTGTGAAAGTGAATGGCGGAGACCAGTCTCCGTTGGGATTACGAGCCCGAATACTGTAGACCCCCGGTCGTCCGTCGAAGTAAATAAGCATAGTCAAAGCTGTGGGCATTCGTTCAGATATCTGCCGCGCCTGCAGGACGGCCGTTCCACCGTTTGGAAAAATGACTTCGATGACGACCGCTGATTGAAAATTGTGGCCGTAAACGACCACCCTCTGTTCCTCCATGGTTGCCTCGGGGCTTTCCGGCATCACAGCTTCTATGACCGGGGATTGAATATGCTTGAGGGCCTTGAAATGAAACGGCGCAGAACTGCGGCCATAAGGGGTGTTGACCTCCAAAGTATATTCACCCCAGGTGCCGTTTAAATCCGCCAGTATCACAAAAGAAGTCTCTGACCGCGGGTTAATTTGCTTGCCGTTCAATATCGCCGATCCGCCGCTCGGAAACGTGACTTTCACGGTTGAGCCTTTCTGAAAATTATGGCCCATCAGAACAATGCTCTGATCGCCAATCGTCGCAAGGGGAGTGGCCGGAATGATTGCCGAAATTTCCGGCTTTCTGACCAGCCTGGATCCGACGAACATTGAAGCGATTAACACCGCTACACCCAATCCCAGTCCCAGCCACCAGCGGGCCCGTTTAACCTTGTTGGCTTTCTCGCGGGGGACATAGGTTGCCCCCGATATTGTACTTGTATCAGTCTCTTCAACCGGTTCAGCTACAGCGTGTTCTTCGCTGGTCTCAATGAGGCTTGGTTCAGGAACTGTTCTGTTGCTTTCGGACCGTTCCCTGACTTCGGCCACGAACTGGTAGCCTTCCCTTGGAAAAGTTTTGATGTGCCGGTTTTTGAAAGGGCGTTTATCATTAAAAACCTCTCTCAGTTTTGAGATATGCTGGTCCAGATTGTTCTCCTCAACCACCGCATGCCAGACCAATGACATTAAGTCATTCCGACTAATGACTTTGTCACGGTGTTCGATAAGAGTCAGCAGGATATCAAATGTTTTATCAGGCATCGGTATAGCATTACCGTCAGACAACAGCGTCCTGTGTGTAACGTCTACTACAAAGCGACCAAATTGATAAAAGCGATTTTCAGGCTGAGTCATATTCAGAAGTTTTCAGAAAATTCAGTGAACCAGACAAGGAAATTCAGAAGCCAAAACTCTAAAATCAACAACGTCGGGAGGATGAAATCTCATTCAAACTGCCACTTGACACAAAAGAATTCTAATCTTGACACCAGTAATGTGCAACGGTGCATATACCGTCTGGCTATCCGTCGAATGATCCGAAGTTTGCGCCCGCAACTATACATTGAAGCTGATGAATAGTTGGGATCAGGCGTCAACCTTTCTTCTGGCAACAATCAATAAGGAGGTACTGTCATGGGTAAGAAGAAATCTGGCGTGCTAATGGTTTTGCTTGCCTTCACGTTCCCGTTGCTGGTTCCACTTCCGGCCCGGGCATTGACTGGCAACGCGGCCGCTCAAAGCTGGTACTCGAAATTTGAATTGAACGGTAATGACTGGAAGGTAACCTTCCTGATCCCGAAGAATGTACGTCAGAATGGTTTTGTGGTGCAGTCGTCGGGAGATAAAGAAAACCTGGTCGTATCGCGTTCGACATTTGAACGCCTGAGTTACAGCAGCACAATGGACAAAGTTATTATGACCACTGGTTTTCGAGCCCGTTTCTTTGCGTTTTATGAGTTCTTCCCCCATTCCGACATTAAGTTGAACTCGTTCGCCTGCTCGCTCCGGATCTATTACTGGACGTGATCGGGTGATTTGAAAAGGCCGATCGGTTATTGAGAGGCCAGGGTGACGGTATACAGGCTGGATGCCCTGGCCCCCGTCGTAATGCGACCGCACTCCGGATTGAACCGTCCGCCACACGGATAACGGATCAAACTAAGCATATAAAGCCAGAGGCCCTATTACAAAAAGGGGAATGGGAAGTGATCCCAGCCTGAGTTACACCTGACATTGCGCTTGTAAGATGGTGGTTTGACACCGCACTTTACGAAGCCTGCAGGCCTGCTATACTTCAAGACAGAACCCACGGCGGATAAGTTGTTGTATGACTGATTGTGCAGGAAAATATCAGCATACAATGGCAAACAGGATTCTCCTTATTACCTGATCATCGTCAGGCTGCTATAACTCCGCCGGGACTTCTGCCTTTTACTTACCATTTCATCTATATGCTCAAGAGAATAACTTTGTTATGCCTCCTGCTCACCGCGAGTGTGCTTGTGTTCTTTGGGGGAGTGTTTCTTGGTCGAATTGAACTCATATTGCTATCCCACTTTGTAGCAGGGGTGATGGGCAGTTCTCTGATCACAGCGAAACGGCTCTGGCCTTATACAAAGCAGGCATTCCTCCTGGCAGCTCTACATAATTTGATCACAGCGGTATTACTGGACCGTCTTACCCTGGACGGGCAGAGCAGATTCGGTGAATTGTCAGGCATAGTTTTCATAACCGGCCTGCCGGTCACCCTGGGCATCTTATATGCGGTGATGGTTGTTAAGCGAGTCATTGAAAGGACACAACGTCCTACGAGGGTCAATTAAGTCGAACTGCCTGCATCAGGGGTGGTCTGGTTTAGTAACCCCTCTTTCCTGGTGTGAATTGGACAACTGTTTCAGCCGTGGCTGAGGCCCCAAACCGGACGACACAGGCATTTAACGGTCATTCCTGCAAGTGCCGGACAGGGCCGTCCTTCAGTTCAATATTCATCCGACCGGTCAAAGCCATGGAAGCTGTCGCCTTCCTTTTTGTGCTGTTCGCGATCATCGCGCTCGTGGCGGCTGCCCGCCAGTCCGCCCGTCGCCAGCGTGAAGCGGAATGGCAGAGGCAGCAGGCCGAACGCCGGCGCGTTGAGGAGTGCGGCGAGGTCGTCCTCTTCTTCGCCAACCACCTCGGCTACATCGCCCGGCAGGCCATCAGCCGCGAGGTGCTGGCGGGTCTGATTGATTCGGGAATCACCCCTGCCGGTCTCGCTGCGGAAATCGGACGCCGGATGGATGAGGTTGAAGGGATCACGCTCGGCTGCCACCGCTTCGAGGATTGTCAGATTGAAGTCAGGCTGCCGCAGGAGTACCGCGACCGCCACCTGTATATCATCGGCAAGTCCGGGAGCGGCAAGACCAACCTGATCCGCAACCTCGTCTTTCAGGATCTGGAGAACGGAGCCGGGATCGGCGTCCTCGCCCCCGAGCAGGAGATGCTCACTGAGGAACTGCTGCCCTACGTCCCCGACCATCGGGTTGACGACGTCATCTACTTCGACCCGTCGGACCCACAGTGCCCGGCCTTCAACCCGCTCTACCTCGACGATGGCGAAGACCTCGACCTCAAGGTCGATGAGAACCTGACCGTCTTCAAGCGCGCGGTCGGCGAAACCGGCCCCCGGATGGACGAGATCCTCCGCCAGGCGCTCTACGCCCTGACCGGGAGGCCCGGCGTGACACTGCTCGATCTCGAACGCCTGCTCGACCGGACTGACCCGGCCTTCCGCAATGAGGTCATCCGCACCAGCTCTGATCCGGGGCTGGTCCGCTTCTGGCGCGACGTCTACCCCTCGATGCCGAAGGACGCGCATTTGCCGATCACCAACCGGCTGGGCAGATTTTTGCATGCGCAATCGGTGCGCAACGTGCTGTGCAAGCCGCGGCAATCGGTCAGCTTCAGGAAGGCGATGGATTCGGGGAAGGTGCTGCTTTTCAACCTCTCGGACGGGCTGCTCGGCGAGCAGAACAGCCAGCTGCTCGGCCAGCTGGTCATCTCGAAGTTCCAGCTCGCGGCCATGGCGCGGGCCTCGGTCGGCAAGTCCGAGCGGCGCCGGTTCAACCTCTACGCCGACGAGTTCCAGACCTTCACCGGCACGGCGGCGGTCAGCTACGAGAAGCTGCTCTCGCGGGCTCGGAAGTACTCCCTTTCGCTGACGCTCGCGCACCAGCAGACCGGGCAGATCCCCAGGCACCTGCTGCAGGAAATCCTCGGCAACGTCTCGACGACCGTCTGCTTTCAGGTCTCACGCGAGGACGCGCTCCGGCTCTCGAAGGAGATGGTCTCAGAGTACAACGGCGAATTGATCACCGTGCCGCCTGAAGAGATCCTCAGGCTCCGGGTCGGGCAGGCTTACTGCAAGGTCGGGCAGTCGGCTTTTCTGATGCATACGAAGCTGGCTGACCAGAGCCCGAATCACAAACGCACGCGCTTCATCATCGGGCAGGCCCGCCGCAACTACGGTCTGCCAGCGCTGCCTGCCCCGGCAGTCAACGGTCATGCCGGTGAGTCGGCGGCGGAAGCAGCGCGACCAGCATCCCCGGCTCAGGTTCCGGCACGACGGGCTGCCAGCGTACTCGATGACCTCGACCCGGGGACCATCTTTGATAACTGAAGGAGAATCTCGGAAACGATGAGTGCAAAGGGAGCCAGCCTGACCGGGCGCGATCTGGCCGTGACCTGCGACGTCTACAAATACCGCTACCTCTCGGCCTCGCAGATCCGGCGGCTGCACTTCCCGTCGCTCCAGACCGCATGGCGCAGGCTGCGGGCGCTCACCGAAGCCGGATACCTGTCGAGCTTCACCGTTCCGAACGTTCCGGAGCGGATCTTCTATCTGGAGAACAAAGGCGCGGAGGCGGTGGCGGCGCAGCTGGGCGTGGACGTTACCGATCTGGGCTGGTCGCGCACCAGCCACCGGCCGAAGGACTATTACTTCATCCGGCATTTTCTGCAGACGAGCGACTTCCGGATCACGCTCACGCAGGCCGCGGAAAACTCAGCCGTCCGGCTGCTCGGCTTCATCACGGAATACGTCGGCGAGCGGAACGGCCGCGGAGCGGTAAAGAAATACATCCGCGATGTGGTCTGCGACGTGACCGACCCGGCGGCAAAAATCAGTCACACGCCCGACGCGGTCTTCGCGCTGGAGCGGGGTGGCACGCCGGCGCTCTTCTTTCTGGAGATCGACCGCGGCACCGAAGTCGTCAGCGACGAGGAGAAGGGCGTCCTCAAGTGCGTCAGGTTCTACGCGAGCCTGCTGCTCGGCGGCGGGTACCAGCGGTACCGGGAGGATTTCCGGTGTGGGACTTTCAAGGGATTTCGCGCGCTGATCGTCACCACCTCGGAGGCGCGCGTCAATAACATCCGGCGGGCCACAGGTCGCCTTCAGGTTGACCCGAAGGCGCGGCGCTTCATCTGGCTGACCGAGTCCCACCGGATCGGGACCGGCAGCATCTTTCAACCCCTCTGGCTCTCGGCCGACGCGGCGGACGACCACGTCTACCACATCGGCTGAGGGTCAGATTCACACAGGAGGCAATCGTTATGTCAGTCACACTCAAGGAAGAAAAGTTGATCGACTCGTGGGGCGTCGTCATCGAGGAAGGGGCCGGCCGGCAGGAACTGCTCATGAAGAACATCCTGCACTATCTGGAGAGTTCGCAGCTGCCCGGCGTCCAGTGGAGGCAGATCGAGGCCCAGCCCGGCTGGCTCAAGGGGATCTTCGGCAAGCGGCGCGACTTCCTCATGGTCACGAGCGAGGGCCTGAAGGATTACCGGATGTACGTCGGGGCGCGGGATTACGGCAGGCATCTGGACTTCTCATGGTTCCTGACGGTCGAGCCGGGGTTCTTCCGGAAGGCGCTCTCGCAGGCGCTCACACACGGAGCCACATCGCTCGCGATGACGACCAGCCTGGACCTCTTCGACCAGCAGGACCTGCGGGCCTACGTGACGTCAGTGCATCGCTGCTGCGTCAGGCGGGCGGTCGACACCTTCGTCCAGCAGCTCGGTCAGACGACGGCGAACTTCGACTGGAAGAGCAAAGGCTTCCTGCAGGTGTGGTGAGCGTCCCACACTCAAGCACCGGCGAACTGATTATCAACCCGGCATTCTTCGCCAATAAAAAAGCACCCGGCGTTTTCACGCCGGGTGCTGACCCTGAGTCAGGATCGTGCAGGGACTTCCGGGCTTGTTCCGGACGGCAGCTTCTCAGTCAGCGGCCGGTGAGTTCTCAACCCTGAGCGCCACCCTGAGCTGGGATAACTCAAAGATGGCTTTGTGGGTATGACCGCTCCTGATGAGGTCTATGATCAGACCGACCTGCTCATCCAGGTGATCGGCTCCGGAGCCGGAATTACCGGCGCACTGGTTCTCATCGTACTGTCGGGCTCGTTCGTTGGCGGAATTACTCATTGCCAGTCATCCTCCTGTTGGTATTGTCGGCAGGGAAGCAGTACACCAGGGCGGGCCGGTGCCCGGCTGACGTTCTGCCGGATGCTGGCAATGACTGGAGAACAATAATGGCAAAGGTTTTATGACAGGAGTTATGGCCTGCGTTAGCCAGGACTCGAATACGATCCACGAGAGGTTGATTTTTATGTTACCCGTAAATATAGCAGGATAAAAGACTTCTGTCAAGACTGTCGGGGGAGGCGGGTTGCAGCCGGAAGTTTTTCCACCGCAATCCCGAGAAAGGCAAGGTTTCCTGTGGCCAACTCCGAAGAGACCAAGATCGCGGCTTTCGTTGACTTTGAAAATGTGGCTACCTCCGCGGACAAGAGGTTTGGGGATTTTGACCTCGGGCTGCTGCTGAATGCGATCAAGGCGCGCGGGCGCATCACGATCAGGCG
>Ga0070741_10004846_pt1 | contig 30887 bp, 24 predicted proteins | sample Coa_R1_4_FD_66440 | JGI IMG/M metagenome (GOLD analysis project Ga0070741, IMG submission 66440) | Surface soil microbial communities from Centralia Pennsylvania, which are recovering from an underground coalmine fire - Coalmine... | ecosystem: Environmental > Terrestrial > Soil > Unclassified ... | reverse complement strand
CCCTTTCACGGCGGTAACACGGGTTCAAATCCCGTCGGGGACGCCAACTTTATCAACCACTTGCAAATCCCCTCCAGAATTTTGTACGTCCGTTAACGTCCGATAAGCCTCGGTGCTGGGTTTTTCTTCGTTTTTGTCGAGCAGCAAGCTCACAACCCGGCTCTGTGCGTCGCGCTTCGATTGCGTGATCGCTTGCGCGTAGATGTTCAAGGTGACCGAGATGTTCGCGTGCCGCATAAGTTCTTGCACGACTTTCACGTCCTCAGCCGTTGCCTTTGAGGAGTGTCGCGTATGTGTGACGGAATGTATGGCCAGCCAAAGTGACCTACGATTCCGACTTCCTTCGCCGCTGGCTCCAGATGCGCCTTGTAAAGCGAACCTGGCCAGTACGGCAGTTTCCCTCCGCTGTGAGGGCTGGCAAAAACCCAGTCCTCGTCGGTAGCGTAGGGACTTTGCAGCCGCCAGTCCCACAGGACCTTTGCCAATCGCAAATCGAGTGGAACCGGTTTGCGAGAGGCTTCCGTTTTGCAATCACCAACGTGCTGCATGACGATCGAGCGAACGACATGGACCACCATCTTCTGAAGATCGATGTCGCTCCACTTCAGACCGAGCAACTCGCCGACTCGAAGGCCCGTGAACACGGCAACAAAAACCATCGTCCGCGTCGGCTCCTTCAAGATGCGGCGAAGTGCCGCTACCTGCTCGATTGAAAGCACGATAGGAATCCTTGTGCGCTTGGCGCTTTGACGCACCATGCGAATTGGATTCACATCGAGCCATTCCCATCTGACAGCGTGATTAAAAACCGCACTCATAATGTTTCGAGCTTTCGCCTTGCTTCCGTTTGCATACTGCAGCGAACAGAGCCACTGCTCCACGGCGACTGCCTTAACGTCGGTGACGCGATAGCTTCCCCAGCGAGGCAAAATCCATTTGTTGAAATAACCCTCGTAGGTGACCTGCGTTTTCCGAGTTTTGCTGCAATTCGGGCCCAGCTCTTTTTCCCGATAATGTTCGATCAGTTTCTGAACGCTGATCGGGGTTAAGCTGGTGCGCGGATTCTCAGCGTTGATGTCTGCCCGAAGCGCGGCGACAGCCTTTTGAGCCGCCGTCTCGTTCGGATATTGTTCGAGCGAACCTAGAATCAGACAGCGTCGCTTGCGAGTGCCGTCTGCTTGGACCTCGTACCACCGATATTCCCAAGCGTGTCGGCCACGGGCGCGCTTCACGATCTGAAGGCTGCCTTGCTGAAATCTCGTCCGTCTCATCACGATCCTCCGTGGTTAGGGACGGTACGGATAGCTGCCTAACTTTAACCTCAAGTCGACCCACGCGTCGAGATCGGATGTACGAAAGCGCCACAATTTTCCGATTCGCATCGCGCGGATCTCGCCCTTGCGAGCGAGACGCTGAAGTGTCTTCGGATGAATTTGCAGTAGCTCTGCCGCTTGATGTGAATCAAGGAATCGTTCGAAATGAGGGACAGGCTGGGTGACTGGTGGCGCTTGATGCATCTCGCTCATATCAACCCCACAGAATGCAGAGTCGAGACGTGGCTGGAATCAAAGACTCGTTTGGAAGCCGAATTCTCCGTTCGGCTCCATTCGATCGACTTCGAGATCCTTCACTACTCGGCTGGTGTTAGTCATCGCGTCTAGAACAGACGAGAACATACTTCGTATAGAAACTGTATAGCACGCAATTGTTGCTCGCGATTCAAAAATCTTTTTTCTTTTCGTAGTGGAAGTGCATTTAAGGCATTCGAAGACATTTAAGGCGTTGTAGGCGCTGTAGGCGCTCTAAATTACTGGAAGCTCCTGATAGGTGCGATAGCTACCTATAAGTGCTTTTAGGTAACTAGCAGAGACAGACGCATACATCTGAGCGACTGATACCTGTTGGCAGACACTCCTGTGATCACCGCGAAATGTACCCTCTATCTATAAAAGGAACCTGCAGAAGGAAAAAGTATCGAAAATATTTTAGGAAAACACGTTCGACTCGAACTGATGAAAGCTTCGATGTCAATCGGCAGCGTCAATAGTCCTTCTTTCGGCTGCCGGGAAGGAGTTGCGGCAAGGAACGCGCACTTCACCACTGTGTACAATCCTGTCTATGCAGAGGCCACGCGCGGCGGAGACAAGGAGACTCACGGAACTGCTGCACAGGCCGGTCTCCTTCTGGGAGAGCTCCAAGAAGCACAGAATCGGTACATTAGCTCTTATCAGTCAGACACGTGACCCAGCTGCAATCCCGGACATCGTTCTTCTCTTGTTGGATCGGGACCGCGATGTTGCGCGATCGGCTGCCTCTGCAGTGTCAGCGCTCGTTGAAGTTCTGCGGCCCGAAGAGCTTCCATGGCTCGACCAAATCATGCGAGAGCTCTCTCCCTATAACTGGTCTTATCCGTCCCCGTGGGCCGAACTAAAGCCCGGTCAGCTGGATTTGTTGCAGAGATTCGAGGAAGAGTCGGTTTTCGCCCTGGGAGTCGCTTCGATGCACTACAGCGGCTATGTGCGGGAGGAGGCCCTTCGCGAACTTTCTGCCACGGAGGATGGCACAGAACTGCCATTCCTGCTGTTGCGGCTAAACGATTGGGTACAACAGGTGCGGCAGACTGCTCTCTCTTTAGTGCGACTGCGCGTCACGAGCAAATATGCGCCATTCTTTGTCATGAACATAGCGCTCGTGAATCGGCTCCGCCTAGCCCGCCGTGGGGAACAGGAAGGCATCGTAGGTGAAATCGAGCAACTGCTTAGATCCGAGCAGGGTAGGACCGCCCTCCTGACTGGACTGGCATCAACTGATTATCAAGTCAAACGAGCTTGCTACAAGTTAGGATTCGGAGCCGAGAGTTTACATCAGATCCAACTTGTCGAAAAGGCACTGTCCGAGCCAGATCCAGCAATTCGACTGCAAGGTGCGCAGAGAATCGCATCTCTCTCAGACCCTAAATCAGTCGACCAGATTTTGTCGCGAGCCAAAAAGGATAGATTTGCTCCGGTACGACGAACGGTACTAGAGATATCGTGCACGAGGTTCCATGACAGGGCGCAACCGTGGCTTGAGGAAGCTCTGAAGGACAATCATCCATCCGTTCGGGGCTATGCTCAATTTCAGTTGGGGAAAGAGGGCGGCTTCAACCTGCGAGCATTCTATGTTGATGCGCTAGACAACTCCGAAGCGACAACCCTTCCTGCTGTTATCTCTGGATTGGGCGAGACCGGAGATGCGTCTGACGGCGGCCTTGTCGTGCCGCATCTAGCAAGTCAAATTCCGAGAGTTCGGCGAGCTGCTTTACAAACCCTCGCGCGCCTGAAGGCCGACGCTTTCCTGGACGTGTTTCAGCGATACCTCTCGGACGACTCTCGAAGTGTGTCACGAGAGGCCATGAAGGGTGTCGCTAAGACTCTCCACTTGGCCACTGGGGAAAGCCTTTGGAGCGTTTTTGCAAATGCTCAGGAATTGCATGTTCGCAGGAATGTGCTGTTCCTGATTGCCCGCTTAAGCAAATGGGAGAGCATCAGCTATCTGCTTTCGGCGTGCGACAGTGACGCGGAGAGCGTGAGAAATCTCGCGGATTCTTACATTCATCGTTGGCACGCCCGGTTTAACGCAAGCTTCACCGCTCCAAGCAAGCCGCAAGTTGAGCGACTCACTGCGGCTCTGCGGAAATGCGGTGCCAAGTTGGACAGTTCGGTCACCGCGCAAATCGAATTTGGCATCCGGGGGTTCTGAATACACGATTCACAGTTCCCACATCTAGCAGCATGGCCGACAAGCGGCTCGTGTCAAGGCTCTTCGACCGCTACGCGGCACACAAGGCGCGGCCTTGACACAAGCCTTTCTTCCCGGCAATTTTCTCCGCTATGTGGGGAATGGGGAGGTGTGAAAGCCAGTCCTCACATGCCGAGGCTATGACCGATGTCTTGCTCAATACCATGGCCTGCTGTTCTTCCGGCGTCGTGCGCCGGTTCGAGAGTTGAATGCTGTTCTGCGATGTGAGTCGCATGATTCCGGGCGAAACCAGACTCATGGCTCATCTCCGGTGCTTTGTCCGAGCCTTGCTCATGTTGTTGCTTTCTGACCAACTCCATTGCAGACTGCCGCGCTGTGGACACGCCAACCGACTCTCGAAGTAGTTCGCGGTCGCTGGTCACGACAGCTATCTCGCTGCGCCCACGGCTAGCAGCTACATAAAACAATTCTTTCTTCATCGCATCTGCGGAGATGATGACATTGTCCACGGTTTTGCCTTGGCTGCGATGGGCTGTGATGGCATAGCCATGTGCGAACTCGCGATAGTTGGCGGGAATAGTTCGGCCATCTTCCAGACGGATCGCAGCCTCGTCCACAGATTTCACCTTCACCAACTCTCCGTTCGTGGCGCGAAAGGATCTCGACGGTTTGCAGTGAGCATTAAGCTGTCGCCGGAGGCGACTTCGATGGGTCTGCGTTCGTACACCGAGAAAGCGCGTACTTTCTCTGGTGAGATCGTCACTTCCTCTCTCGATTCTTTTCGAGCGACTATAGATTCAGAACCTACTCGAACAACTTCGAGCGACTCGTGACGGTTTGCCACCTTCGTATCTCGCTGGAATTGAAGCACGAGCCCCTCTTGATAATTGGAAATGTCGTGCTTCTGCGCTGTTGTCCACTGAAGAGAAACGCACGTATCGAAATGGCGGCCGGTTCCCAGTTCACCATGTTCCTTTCGATCTTGACGAACTGCGTCGTTAATGCGCGCAATCTCTTCGTGAGTGCCGGCCACATGACGGAGACTGACTTTGGTGCTGAGAAGGTCATGTCATAGAGAGACCGTGCCTTGCTTTGCTCGGTTCCATCAGCGGAGATGCGGTCGGAGCCTTGGCGCTGACGGAGAAACTCGCCTGTGGAGGGGTCGAGTCCTTGCCGGGGCGATTCGAAATCCTCGGACGTGACCTTTCCTGATAGGCCTAACAGCTCAGCGCCCCGGCCGTGCCAATGGCCTTCGACGGTACGCTTTTGGTCGAAGTAGTCACTCTGTTGGAGATGTCTCTGGGCGTATCCCTCCCCGCCGGCCATTGCGCGAATCGTGAGCACAGCCCGACGCTAGCGCTGTTCGAGATTCAGGATCAACAGATTCATCTATGAGTGGACACACAGCTGGCACCCAGATGGCGATTTGTTTGCGAAGTCAAGCTCCCTGACCTACCCACATTCAGGCGAGATAGTCCAAGGGGGCTTGCACATGGCACAATGGCGACACACGATAGTACGGCCGTGAGTGCCTTCTGGCGTTCAGGTTTTGATCCAGAGTGTGCGGATGTTCCCGGGTCGTTGCTTCAGCGGAAGTACGCACTCAACACATACTGTTGCAGCATTCTCTGGGTATTGAAGAATGAGCCGTTTACCGCGATGGCATGCCGCATGACTTCCAAGTAGCGATCGCGATCACGGCGGAACAACGGAATAATCATGCTCTCCAGTTTGTCATAGAGTGAAGTGGCATCGCGCAGGGCGCTGCTTTCGCCTTCCCGTTGCCGCTTCTCGGCTCCGATTGCCCACCCGGTAACACCTTCGATGAGTCCTTCCATCCACCATCCATCGACGATGCTCAAGCTCGGGACGCCATTAAGCGCAGCCTTCATTCCGCTCGTGCCCGAGGCTTCCAGTGGCGGTTGGGGAGTGTTAAGCCAGAGATCGACCCCAGCAGTGATCAGCTTTGCCAGCGAGAGGTCGTAGTTCTGGAGAAAGACGATCGCGATACCATCCTTTAGCGTTTCCTTTAGCTGGAGAATATGACGGATAAGCTTCTTACCCTCTTGATCGCTGGGATGCGCCTTGCCCGCATAAATCAACTGCAGGCCGCCCGCTTCACGCGCAACCTTCTTGAGATGATCGAGGTCAGTGAACAGAAGGTCCGCCCGCTTGTAGGCAGTGACCCGGCGAGCGAATCCGATGGTGAATACCTCGGGGCTCATGGTCAGATGATCCCGTTCATGGACGAGCGCCAGCAGTTCGGCCTTTGCCTGCTGGTGCGCCTCACAGATCTCAGCCGTGGGAATACTCTCAGCATGGCGCAAACTGAAATTGTCCTGCCGCCAGTCAGGAATGTGGCGATCGAAGAGCACCTGAAAGTGCGGCGATGTCCATGTCGCGGCGTGCACGCCGTTCGTGATTGCGTCGATGTCGTAGCCCGCGAACATCATCCGTGAGACTTCTCCGTGCCGCTTAGCTACTCCATTCACGTAACGGCTCATGTTCAGGCCGAGGTACGTCATGTTGAGCATTGCCTGTCCGCTTAAAGGTGATTTCTTTTCTCCCGGAGCTTCGTGGCGTCCGAAGACCCGAAGCGCCATATTCTGATCGAGCAAATCGGACATATCTTCCCGCAATCCCAGAATGGTTCCCAGCGCGGAGAGCGCAAATTGATCATGCCCCGCCGGTACCGGCGTATGAGTGGTAAAGATACACCGCTGCCGCACGCTGGCAAGGTCGCCGATAGAAATGCGGGCCTTTTGCGCCCTACCGGCCTCTTCTTGCAGCAGTTCGAGCGTGAGCAGGCTCGCGTGCCCTTCGTTCATGTGGAAGCGTTCGATCCTCTCGTAGCCGAGCGCGCGCAACATGCGCACTCCACCGATGCCCAGAACAACTTCCTGACACAAACGGTAATGCGAGTCGCCACCATAAAGGACCGACGTCAGCTTCCGGTCCCAGTCGCTGTTTTCGGGCAGGTCTGAATCGAGCAGGTAGACGGGGACAGAATATCCGGCGACCCCTTGTACCTGAAACTTCCAGCAGCGCAGCGACAGCTTCCGACCCTCGATGGCGAGCGTTGCTCTCGCCGGCATCTCGGTGAGAAACTCCTCCACCTTCCATTCGACGGGCTCTTCCGTCTGCCATCCGGCAGTGTCGAGCCGCTGATGGAAGTGGCCCGCGCGATGAAGCAGCGATACCGCCACGACGGGTAGCTGAAGATCGGCGGCAGAGCGGATGGTGTCACCGGCGAGCACACCTAATCCTCCGCTGTAGGTCGGAATGGCCGACAACAACGCGATCTCCATGGAGAAATAGGCAATTCTCCGTTCTCCCTGCAGAGCGCGCCGGACGGCGGGACCGAGCCGGGTGAGGCGGCTTTTCAGGACGTAGTCTGCGGCGCCCTGTTTGACGACCGCGGCAGCAGCTTCCTCGCCGATCGTTCCGGACACCACAATGAACGGAATGTTCAGACCACGCTCTTGCAGCAGTTCGAGCGCCCGGAGCCCGCTAAACTGGGGCAGGGAATAGTCGGCAAGGACAATTGCGGGAGACTTTTCCAGCTGCGCCAGATAGTCGTCTTCATTGTCCACCCGATCCGACGTCAAGTCGAAGCCGGCCTGGCTCAGCTCGCGTGCCATGAGTTCTGCATCGTTGGAACTGTCCTCGACCAGCAACGCGTGCAGTGGCTGCCTGGCGGACGCTGGATTCTCTGGGCTAGTCATTGAACGTACTCAACAATCCCGTCGCGTGCAGATTGGAATTGACGCTTTCGCATTTTCGATCCCGTACTGCCAGATCATTTGGTCGTGGTTGATACAGCCTGCGCGAGACTATTCACCAGGGGAAGCTGGTTGATGACCAGCCAGTAGAGCCCCACATTTTTGATGGTGTCCCGGAACTGTTCGAAGTCGACCGGCTTTTGGATGTAGCTGTTAACTCCAAGGCCATAGCCTTTGACCAAGTCGCGTTCCTCTTTGGAGGATGTCAGGATGACGACCGGTATGGCTTTGGTGCGGGGGTCAGCCTTGAGCCGCTGGAGCACTTCCATGCCATCCACTTTCGGCAACTTCAAATCCAGCAGTACCAGCCTCGGCGGCTCCTCGAACGAGCGGTCGGCGTGGATGCCATTGCAAAAAAGAAACTCCAGAGCCTCTTCGCCATCGCGCGCCACGTGAATGCTGTTGGCCAGCTTTTCTTTGCGGAGGGCGTGCAGGGTAAGCTCCACGTCATCCGGATTGTCTTCCACCAGCAAAATTTCGATCTGTCGTTGGGTCATGCTTTATCTCCCGCCGTTGCGGCATTGGTCTTGAGTTCGGTCTTCTCGGAAGTTCCGAGCGTGAAAAAGAAAGTAGCGCCCTTGCCCAGTTCCGCTTCGGCCCAGATGCGACCGCCGTGCTTCTGAATGATGCGCTGGACAGTTGCCAGTCCCACCCCGGTGCCTTCGAAATCTTCTGGACGGTGCAGGCGTTGAAATACGCCGAACAGCTTGTCGGCATACTTCATGTTGAAGCCGACTCCGTTATCGCGAACGAATACCACCGCACTTCCGTCCTCATCTTTCTGTCCGACTTCAATCACTGCCTGGCTGCGCGGATGCGTGAACTTCACTGCGTTCGACAGCAGGTTTTGGAATACCTGCTTCATCAGGGCGGGATCGCATTCCACAAAAGGAAGCGTGCCGATCTTCCATTCCACTTGCCGTCCTTCGCAGTCCTCCTTCAAGTCGAATAAAGTTTCGTCGACCACGGAGTTCAGACCAGTGATTTGCAGGCGTAATTCGTGCCGGCCGATGCGGCCCAGATTCAAGAGGTCGTCGACCAGCAGCCCCATGCGCCGCGTGCCTTCCTGGATTCTCTGGAGATGGTGTTTCGCCTCCGGCGCCAGGGCGGAGCCATACTCCTCGGTCAAAAGCTTGGAGAAACCGCTGATATGGCGCAGTGGGGCTCGCAGGTCGTGGGAAACCGAATAAGTAAATGCTTCCAGTTCTTTATTGGCGGCTTCCAGCTGCGCGGTGCGTTGAATGACGCGCTGTTCCAGTTCCCGATTTAGACGCCGGACTTCCTCCTCCGCGCGCTTGCGCGCGGTCACATCCATGTTGAGGCCGAGCATGCGCTGGGGCTTTCCGTTGTCGTCGAAAACCACCTTGGCGCGGGCTGTGATCCAGCGGATTTCGCCATCATTGCGGCGCCGGATTCGCCACTCCCCCGCAAATTCACCGGTCTTGAGCGATTCCTCGATGCCCTTCTTGGCCACTACAAGGTCTTCGGGCACCACCAGGGCTTCCCAGTCTTCGTAGGTGCCGCCGAACTTTCCGGGCGCGATGCCGTGCACTTCCTCGACTTCGGGGGACCAGTGATTGACATTGTTCTGGATGTCCCAGTCGAAAGTGCCTGAATGCGCAGCCTTTTGGGCTAGGGCGAGGCGTTCGCGGCTCAGCTGTAATTCTTCCTCCGCACGTTTGCGTTCGGTAATGTCGCGAGCAATGGTGGACACTCCCACCAGGTTCCCCGCCTTGTCCTTCACAGGACTGACCGAGAGCGAAACGGAAACGGCTTGCCCGTCCTTGCGCACCCGTGTCGTTTCGTAGTGGCTGATGCGCTGCCCTCGCCGGATCTTTTCGAGGATCGTGTCGAACTCTTCCCGGCGATTCGCCGGAATCACGGTAGAGATCGATTTGCCGACAATTTCCCGGGCCGAATAGCCGTAGATTGCTTCGGCCGCCGGATTCCAACTCGTGACCACTCCATCCGTGGTTTTTCCGATAATCGCGACGTCGGAACACTCCACCATAGCGGCTAAACGGTCAACGGTCTCCTGGCCCCGCTGGCGTTCGCGCTCGTTGCGAGCCAGGGTGAAGCCGCTCAAAGCCGTAAGGCCGGATAACAGTAAGATCGAGATTACTGTCATTAGCGATACGCCGGTCCAATTCGAATAAAGTCCGATGTTCTGTCCGTTCCAACGCAGCCATCCGATGACCAGCGGGACCAGGATCGCGGCCGGCAGCAGACGGCGCGTCAGTGTGCCACCCTGTGTAACTCCAGCCACTAAAGCACCCAAACCCCAATCCGCGCGAGCAAACATCAACCCGAAGCTAAACAGAAACAAGATCGAAGCAGTTACTGGAGAGATGTAAGTGTGGGTCGTGATGGGATCTAGAACGAAGTCCATGATGCCGAACATCGCGGCGATGGCCACCACGCAGGGCAGCAATTGCGCAGGCCAACGCGCCAGCTTCGACTTGACGTCCAGTAGAAGCAGCGTGCTACCGAGCCCGAAGAAACCAAAAGCGGCGAGAGGAGACATGAGACCTGGACGCACACTGCCCGGAATGTCTTTCGGTCCGGGAGTGAACAATAACTGATCGATGCCGAGATCCAAGCCGGCTGCGTACTCCAGCAATGACAGCAGACCCACCACACCGGCAATGAAGGCCGCGGCCTTCGCGGCCAACCTCCAGGCAGGAGCGATGGGAGAATCTTCCTTTCGCAAAATCCACAGCGCGAGACCGAGGAAGATAAAGCAGGTGGCGGCATTGGCCTTGACCGCAACCTGTCCCGGCACGATGCTCTTCATCCAGGTGAGATGGAACATCCATCCCGTCAGCACCCACAACCCGAACAGTATTGCGAGCGCACAGCAGCAGGAGACGAACTGATTTAATCTCCGCAAAATGCGCGGATCGCACACGTTTGTGACCAAGTCTGTAAGGAAAAGCGGCGATCCGTTCACACGACCTCTTCTACTGCGACCTTTGGTCCGGCGGTGGTCTCGGCTGCCTCGCAGCTGAAATAGAAGGTCGCTCCCTTGCCGGGTTCGGCCTCGGCCCAGATTCTTCCTCCGTGCTTCCGCAAAATCCGTTGCACGGTCGCCAGCCCGACGCCGGTTCCCTCAAAATCTTCTGCCCGATGCAGGCGCTGAAATACCCCAAAGAGTTTCCCTGCGTATCGCATGTCGAAGCCGGCCCCATTATCGCGGACAAAGAGCACGCGCTGGCCATCCGACATCGTTTGGCCGATCTCGATGGTGGCTGCGGCTCGCTGACTCGTAAACTTGACCGCGTTCGACAGCAGGTTGGCTAAAACGATCTTCATCAGGGCGAGATCGCAGTTGACTTTCGGAAGCGGGCTGATCTTCCAATCGATTTTCCGATCCCTGAGGTCCGGCGCAAGATCCTCGATCACTTCCCGGACCAACTTCATCAAGTCGACCTCTTGTCGCTGCAATGATTGCCGGCCGAAGCGGCTAAGATTCAGCAGAGCCTCAAGGAGCTTTTCCATCCGCAAAGTTGCCCCGTGGATGCAATCGAGGGAGTGCCGCCCATCAGTGCTCAAGGCAGATTCGGTGTCACGCTGCAGCAGGTCGGAGAAGCCATGAATGTGGCGCAAGGGAGCGCGCAGGTCGTGCGCCACGGAGTGAGTGAATGCCTCGAGCTCTCGGTTGGCGGCTTCCAGTTCGGCGGTTCGTCGGGCGACCTGTTGTTCCAATCCGGCGTTGAGCCGGCGCACTTCTTCGTGGGCTCGTTTCTGCTCGCGCAGGTCGGTGGCCACCATGCAGATGCCGTGCCCGGAATCTTCGATGGGGATATGGCTGAGCGATAGCTGCACCGGCAGGATCGTGCCATCGCTGCGCCAGAGCCGGCGCTCGACGCGAACGTCCTGGTCCAGCGCAGAAAGCAGGAGTTCGGCCAACCCGGCGCGCTCGTCCGGATGCAGGATGGAATGGAGCGCAGAACCCAGCAGCCGTTCTGACGCGGCTCCAACCATGTCGGCCAGACGCTGATTGCAGAAAAGGATCGTGCCTTCGCAGGTCAGCGTGGCCGCGCCTTCATTCATCCGCTCGGCCAGAATGCGGTAGGGTTCCTCCGGGCTTTGCAGCGTGAAGATGCGGCTGCCATTCGGCCCTTCCACTACAATGCCATCCACATCGCCGGTGCGGATCGCATTCATGGTCGCTTCGGTCTCGGCCAGGCGAGCGTGCAGGCGTTTCAGTTCCGCCCGCAACTGCCGCTGGCTCGGTGTTTTCGTAGACGACATGACGCTCCTACGCCTTGGCTTTCAGATCCAGTCCGAACAATACGCGGTCACGATCCGACAAGTCGCCAATGATTCGCCGCAAGGGAAGAGGCAAGTGTTTGATCAGGGTGGGCGCCGCCACAATCTGCTCGTCCTTGGCCAGGGTCGGTTTCTGGTGAATGTCGATCACTTCGAGATCGTATCTCCCCTGGAGGTGCTCGGAGCAAATCGAGTTAATGTTCAGAATGGCGCGCCGTGACGAGGACGTCGCGCCCGTGACATACAGGCGAAGAACATACTTCCTGTCGCCGTTTGCTGAAGCGTTGGCCGCGGCGAGAGCCTTCTTCAGCGATTGCGCTTTCATTGCGAAACCTTTCCCGGGCGCAGATCGAGCCCGACGAGCACCCGTTGCCAGTTCGATAAGTCGCCGATAATCTTTTTCAGCGGCGGCGGTAAACGGCGCACCAGCGTAGGCACGGCCACGATCTGGTCGCCGGCCGCCAGTTGGGGATTCTTGAGCAGATCGACCACCTCCACGTGGTACCGGCCCGGAAGGTGCTCGTCGCAAATTTTCTGCAAGTTGGTAAGGGCCGCAAGCGACCGCGAGGTATCACCGGCGATGTAGAGACGCAGATTCCACGCCTTCCGGGGCGCTCGCACTCTCCGGCTTTGGATTTTCTGTCTTTTTGTTCTCACCTTTATCATGTCGGACTCACTTCTTTTTCCAATTCATGTGGGCCAAACTCTCAAGCCCGCCCGTTGCCGTGCGCCTGAACCAGGTCCGCCTTGCGGATGCGCGCCATTTCTCCGCGGTCCATCAGGATTTGCTTTTCCTGCGACTCCAGTTCACGGGCATCGCGCAGCGAACGATGTTCCATGAGCGCGAAGTCGGCCCGCATCTTTGCAATCTCCGCCTCTAATTGCTGCCGTTTTTGCTTGAGTTCGAAAGCCTTGCGCAGCGCCTGTTGCCGGCGCTCAATGCTTTCCGCCCGTTCTTTGGCTTCCTGTGCCGCTCGCGCCGAGCCGGTAAGCAGTCCCGCAGGTCCCAGGTAGACATCGCGCAATTGAATTCCGTGGTCGGTCAGCAGGAATTCGCGAATCTGGTTGGAGTGCGCCATACCACGCGATTTCAGTACATAGAGACCACGATTGCGTTCGCCATTGCACTCCAGGTTGCGCAACAACAGCCACGCATCCATCTGCGAGGAGACGCCCACCTCGCTCTGTTCGGGATTGCTGTCGCCTGAGGTAAGGCTGGTGAACATCGCAGTGATTTCTTGCGACTTGAACATGTCGATAAGGCGGGTAACCATCGACTTCACTTCCGTATAAGTTCCCACCGAACCGAAATTCGTGATCGGGTCAATGACGACGACTCTCGGATCAAACCCCATGGTCAAATCGTGAATCGTGACCAGATGCTTCTCCAATCCGAAAGTGCCGGGCCGTGCCGCATAGAAGCGCAATAGACCCCGTTTGATCCAAGACTCCAGGTCAATGCCGATCGAGCGCATGTTGCGAATCACTTCGTTGGTGGATTGTTCAGAAGCCATGTACAGGGCGCGTTCGCCCCGTGCACAGGCCGCCTGCACGAAATGCGCTGCCAGACTGCTCTTGCCCGTGCCCGCCACACCTGAAACCAGGATGCTGGTCCCCCGGTAGAAGCCTTTTCCGCCCAGCATGGTGTCCAGGCGTGGAACCCCCGTCGAAATTCTTTCCGCCAGAGCCTTGTGCTCCAGCTTCAAGGAACTCAGGGGAAGCACGGACAGACCGGTTTGCCCGATGAGGAAGGGATACTCGTTGGTACCATGCATCGTGCCACGATACTTCACAACGCGCAACCGCCGAATCGAACTTTGGTCCTCGACGCGATGGTCAAGCAGGATCACGCAATCGGCGACGTATTCTTCAATCCCGTTGCGCGTAATTCTTCCGTCCCCGGTCTCAGCGGTAATGACCGCGCTGACACCCCTCTGCTTCAACCACGCAAACAGGCGGCGGAGTTCCGCGCGCAGAATGTTCGTGTTGCTAAAGCCGGAGAACAGAGATTCGATCGTGTCGAGCACCACCCGTTTGGCACCGATGGCATCGATGGCACTGCTTAACCGGATGAATAGGCCTTCCAAATCGTATTCCCCGGTCTCTTCGATTTCGCTGCGCTCAACGCGCACGTGATCCAGCACCAATTTCTTGCGGGCGACCATGGAGGGCAGATCAAAACCCATCGAAGCGACATTCTTGATCAACTCAGGCCCTGTTTCCTCGAAGGCCATGAACACACCTGGCTCGTCGAACTCAGTGACGCCACGCGCCAGGAATTCCATGGCCAGGATGGTCTTGCCGCACCCGGCCGCGCCGCAGATGAGTGTGGGACGGCCTTTGGGTAGACCACCTTCAGTGATTTCGTCTAATCCGAAAATACCCGTCGGGCATTTTGCAATTTCATTTTTCGCTTTGGGCCTTACCTGACGAGTTCTCGACATCACAAACCTCCATCATTACGACCGCGGTCGGAGATACGCCTCGCGCGGACACTGAAAGTGAACTTGTTTTCAGGTGATAACGAATTTCTGATCATGAGGAAGACGGAATGTAACTAGTCAGTATGGGACTGGAAGATGGTTAAAGAGAGTGATAGTGCGCACACCAATGGCTGATGCTTCCCAAAATGGAATCGCGCATTGGCGGGTTTCAGTTCTGCGCCTGCGAAAGATGCGCTCGTGTTCAACCTCGGAGCGCTGGGCAGGGAAAGACTTCAGGACAACGACGAACACGCGAAAGACTCGGCGCCAGCTCAGCTCTGCCTGACAACGTTGGCGATCTGCAGCCGCTCTTCCGGTGTCAGCCCTACGAATTCGAATCCGGAATGCACGCTGGAAGTGTGCCGCACGATGGCGACCGCGGTAAGTGACTGATCGTTCAAGTGGAAATCGATAGCAACGGTCTCTCCGACGCGCACATCGCCCTGCACGATGGCGCCCAGGCCACCCGCGCCCAGGTCGAGGCTGATGCCGCGGGTGGCTCGCACGCCACCCTGGCACAAGTGACGAACCGTAATAGGGATGCTAAGCAGAGCACGAGGGTAGCGCCGGTAGAATTGGTGCGGCCCGTTCGATTTTGCTGCCGGATGGAAATCGACCGGCATGGCGTTGTCCTCCTTGCGTGAATCATGAACAGAACGGTTGCAGCGAATTTCAGGCAGCCGCTCTTATGGATGACCCAGGCACGCACCCCTTCCAACGTCAAAGGGGGTACGGTGCCCTTCTCGCCGGAAGTGACCTGCGATCCAAACGCCTTCTCACGACGGCAGAACTGGCCCACTCGTAGCCTGGGACAGGCTGGCTTGAATCACCTCCAGAAGTTCGGCATTGTCTGCCGGCTTCTGGAAGAAAGCCGCCGCCCCCGCCTGCAGAGCGCGCCGTTCACTGCTTTGCGGGTCGCGGGCTGTCAAGACGATGACCGGGATGGTCGAGAGCTTGTCATCCTTCTGGAGCCGGTCGAGCACGACAAAGCCGTCACCGGCCGGCAAGCCGAGATCAAGAATGATAAGGTCAGGGTGCTCTTTGTAGGCCAGCGCAATCGCGGAGTAGCCGTCGCACGCGTTGACAGTATCGTAGTTGTTGGCTCGCAGCCGCAGTCTCAGCGCCTGCCTGAGATCGGGATCATCGTCCACGATCATGATTTTTGAGTTTGTCATTTTTGTATCTCCATTCTGAAGCGTGCATACAGTGTCAGCATGTCGTCCAACGTTGTTACGGTTCGGGGAAATCCTGCTTGTCTTCCAGCACCGTTCGTACCATTTCGCCCACGGTGCAGGCGACCTCCTGAACTTGATCTTGAAGGGAGAGGGTCGCGCCGCGATCGGGAAGAGGTACTGCGTGTGCTGATAATTCGACCGTACCCTCGAGTGCAAGCACTTTCCCGAGTTGCTCGCGTATGCGAGTCATCATGATTTCGGCGCGTTGCAGGTCGGTGGAGGCGACCACCAGGAAGGTCTCGTCCGTGCCATTGGCTGCCATCGGAGGCAAGACCAGATCTTTGTCAAGGTACACGCAGCGCTGCAGTGTCTCGAGACAGCGCGAGCTAGCCTCTTTCCAACTGGCTTTCGCCGCACGGGTGAGAGGCTTGAGCACCACCTTGACCAGAACAATGTCATCCCTCAGTCGCCCCTGATGGGCGATAACCGGAAACAGCAACTTGGCCAGGGAATAGAGGGGCAAGGTAAACGAAAAAGTGCTGCCCTGGCCCGGTTCGCTGGCAACCCAGATGCGTCCGCCGTGAAGGGTAACCAGTTCCTTGGCGATGAACAGGCCCAGTCCTAGACCCTTTCGGTTGTTATCGACGGCGTTCGGATCCTGGTACAGGCGTTCGAAAATCAGAGCCCTGGCTTCAGGTGCGATCCCGCAACCGGTGTCGACAACTGAGATGTAGACGAAATCCGGGTCGGTTTGCGCCAGGGAGGCTTGCACCGTGACGGCGCCTCCCTGGGGAGTGAACTTGATGCCATTCTCGATGAGGTTGATCAGCACCTCGAGAATGCGCCCGGGGTCGCCATAGACGAATGGGATTCTGGTATCAACGCCCACCTCCAGCCCGACTTCTTTCTCCCGGGCGATCGGTTGCATCATGGCGACCGCCTGCCGGATCAGTTCCGCAATTGTGAGGCAGCGTGGCTCAATGCGAATCTTCCCCGACTCCGCGCGGGAGGCTTCCAGCAGATCTCGGACCATGGCCCCCAGTTGATTCACGCTCTTCAAGATCGTCTTGAGATGATCGCGCTGATCCGGATTGACCTCTCCGGCCAGACCGTCGAGGAGAATGCTGGTGAACTGGTGGATGCAGGTTAGGGGGGTGCGCAGTTCGTGGGAAACGTGCGACAGGAACTGATTCTTGAATTCCAACTGCTGCTTCCGGCTCATTTCCAGCGAGCGCAATAGTGCCTGCCGTTCCACCGCGTATCGCATAGCCCGGTCCAGCCCCTTGCTTGAAATCGAGCCTTTTACCAGGTAGTCCTGTACACCCTGATGCAAGGCCTTCATTGCCAGCGCTTCATCGTCTTGTCCTGAGAGGATTACGACGGGCACATTCGGCGCCTTCTCCAACACCTTGCGAAAGGTCTCCGCTCCCTGGCTATCGGGCAGGTTCAAGTCCAGCAAAATGACCGAGGGATCGCCGTCCTTGAGCGAATCCAGGCCATCGGACAATCGGTTCACGCAGTTCACGGCGACCGGAGAATTACCTTCCACTAGACGCAGGCGCACAAGATCGGCGTCTCCGGGATTGTCTTCGATGAGTAGAACGTGGGTTGATTGATCCTTCATTGCTTCTCCCTCTGCGGCAGGCTGGCGAAGCCCAGCCAAAACTGCGCCATAGATTGCACCACTGCAACGAACTCCGGAAGATTCCCAGGCTTTTTCAGATAGCAGTTTGCTCCGAGTTTGTAGCTGCGGGTAATGTCGGAGTTCGCCTGCGAGGTCGTGAAAATGACGACCGGAATCTTCGCCAGGGAAGGGTCTGCCTTCATGTTGGAGAGTACCTCGCACCCGTCCTCGCGCGGCAGGTTCAGGTCGAGCACGACCAGGTCCGGCAGCGGAGCCTTGGCATATTTCCCCTGCCGCCGAAGGTAGGAGAGTGCTTCCGCACCGTCGTTCACCGCATTCACGTGAAAGTGCGCTTCGCTCTGGGCCAGCACTTCGCTGGTCAAGTCGATATCCGCCGGGTTGTCGTCAACCATCAGAATCTCAGGTGTGTGTTTCATCTTTGCTGATCCTCTATTGCTTGCTGGTTGTTTTTGAGGGGAGAGTGAACCGGAACGTAGATCCGTGACCGACTTGAGATTCGACCCAGATCCGGCCCCCGTGTTGTTCGACAATCTTCTTGCAGATCGAAAGTCCAATTCCGTTGCCGGGATACTCCGTGCGAGCATGCAGGCGTCGGAAGATGACAAAGACGCTATCGGCATGCTCGGGGGCAATGCCAATACCGTTGTCCGCCACCGAAAATACCCACTCTTTGCCGATCAATTCTGCACGGACTTGAATCCAAGGCGGTTCGGAGCCTCGAAACTTGATGGCATTCCCGATCAGGTTTTGAAATACCTGCACCAGCTGGGAACGATCGGCTATCAGGACGGGAAGATGACATGATTGAATGATCGCGCCGCTTTCCTTTCTGGCCGCGTCCAGATTTTCCAGCGCCACCTGCAGAACGAGATTGCAGTCCGTGCTCTCAAGAGTCTCGCCCTGCCGTCCCACTCGGGAAAATGCCAGCAGATCCTGCACCAGCTTCTGCATGCGCAGAGCGCCGTCAACTGCGTAATGGATGTACCTATTCGCCTCGGCGTCGAGTTTGCTCCCATATCTCTCTTCCAGAAGCTGCGTATAGGTGGCGACCATGCGCAGGGGTTCCTGCAGATCATGCGAGGCTACATAGGCAAACTGCTCGAGGTCTCGGTTGGAACGCGCCAGATCATCTTGCGATTGCCGATGTTCCTGGCGCAGTTTCGTTTCCCGGATGGCTCGCCGAACCGATCCCGGCAGACGCGCCAGATGATCCTTCAAGATGTAGTCGGCCGCGCCTTGCTTGATGCATTCCACCGCTGTTAACTCGCCCAGTGCGCCCGACACAAGGATGACCGGGATGTCGAGCCCTTCCCGGCGAACGATCTCGACTGATTCCATTCCATTCCAACCTGGCAACTTGTAGTCCGCCAGAACCACCTCGTAGGAATTCTTCTTTATCAGTTCGCTGAACTCCGCCGCAGTCTGGGCGACATCAGCAGTGACTTCCAGATCGGCCAGCCTCAGCGCCTGTAATGCCAGTTCGGCATCCGCCGGTTCATCCTCCACCATCAGTGCCCTCAGCTTGAGCTTGCGGTCTGTGCGATCACTCGTTTCCATGGACTCGTTCTCGTACAACTCGTATTCAGCGGCCGGCGAAACGATGTCACGCTCCTCTATGTTGACCGTCGCCAGGTTTGAGTCTCGTGGGCTCGAACTGAGTGTCACAGTGGGCTCCCGTTTCCCCAAATCGCAAATGCAGCAGTGACCCCGCACGGGTTCGGCTGCGATGACCGATGTTCGCCTAACTTGGGAATCGGCCTCCAGCTTCTAATCTTGAGTGAAAAACGGACATTTGGCGTCCAAACGACCCTAGTTCCTCGCGCTTTCGCCGCGCACGATATCGGCCGGTTGGCCCTGTCCTGTAGAGCAAGTGACGGGAAGGTGACGAAGGGTCCGGCACTTTCGTCCTCTCAAGCGACGTCATGGCATTGCCGATGGTTCCCCTGATCGGCCAGCATTTCCCCAACGTTGCTTACCCCCTTCAAAATGCATGCCCGACGAGCCAAGTTCCATCTGCACCGAAGTTCTTACTTTTGAAGGAGCTTCATGCCAACCCTGTCGCAGCAAACGAAGCCACTGCTCATACAGGTCGTGGAACAGATCGCAGACGGCGTCCTGCTCACGGACTGTCATGGCATCATTGAGTACGTTAATCCGGCGTTCGAGAGGATGACCGGATTCAGCGCGGATGACGTCCGCGGAAAGACTCCCCGCATTCTCAAATCAGGTTTGCAGGATGCCGCTTTCTATCAAGAGATGTGGGGTGAGTTGAGGGCAGGTCGGTTGTTTCAGGCAACCATCACCAACCGAAGAAAATCGGGGGAAATTTATCCCGTGGAGGAGACCATTACCCCGATCGTCGACGAAACCGGCCGAGTGTCGCACTTCGTGGCAGTGATACAGGACATCAGCGAGGCCTTAAACATCCAGGAGCGGGAGGTTCAATTACGACTCGCGAGGCAAATTCAGCGGAAGTTTTATCGAGCGGCCCCGACGCTCCAAGGTTTCGATATTGCCGCGGCAGCTTACCCGGCCTATGAAACCAGCGGTGACTATTTTGACTTTATTACCCTCCCTCACAATCGCCTGGGCATCGCTGTGGGCGACGTGGAAGGACATGGCTTCGGCTCGGCGCTGGTGATGGCCCTGACGCGCGCCTACGTACACTCATTTGCTTCGATGGGACTCGAGGTGGATCAGATTCTGACGCAGGTCAATCGTATGCTTGTAGACGACCTCGGGGACGGGTGTTTCGTAACGCTTATGCTCGCGTCCCTGGACGTTGGTACCCGATCCCTGGTGTATGCCGGCGCCGGTCACATCCCAGGATATGTGCTGAGCCCTTCCGGCGCGGTGGAACATACCTTGGAAAGTAGCGGACCGCCTCTCGGGCTGTTCCCCACGGTGAGATTCTCGCGCAACGCCCCCCTCGTCCTTCATCCGGGGCAACTTCTCGTTCTGCTCACCGACGGCATCACGGAATCCACATCCCCCGACGGCGTTGAGTGGAGCGCCCAGGGTGCCCTCAATTACCTGGTCACCCACAGCCATCAAACCGCGGGCCAACTCACCGAGGGCCTCTATCGCCAGGCCCAGCGCTTCGCCTGCAACGAACCCCAGAAAGACGACATCACTTCGGTCGTCGTCAAAGTAGAACCTCCATCAACAGTCTCCAACCCAGTCTTGTCGCAACCCTGAGGTGGGCCTTTACTCAAAGCGTCGTCCTCACCAAAGAGTTGAATGTGGTGGCGTTCAAGTACGGCGTGAATGGTTAAGGCGGCGCAGTCTAAATGGCGTGGGGCAGACGGCACAACAGACGCTCCCGAATCTTGCGTGCGCCCCAGTTGGGTTTCTGCCGCTTGGCAGTTAAGCTCAACAACTCTTCCGCATCTCCAGCACGCAAGGGGCTTTGCAGCTATGGGACACCTCTCGCTGTGAATCTGTAGGCCGAGCACGGAGGGGTAAGGACACCGTTTACGAATTTTTTGCCACAGCACCGGCAGCCTGACAAATGAGGGGCTTTAAGGACACAAATGTCTCCCCGGTTTTCTCACGCTAGTTCTCCTACTGAATCAGCCGTTGCTCTATGCGAACTGCTAAATGTCCGGCACTCGTTTAGGGTGCGAGGAAAAGAGAGAGACGAGAAGAGAGACACCATCCCTAAGCCTTCGGCTTAGGTCGATGCCATGCGCCCGTGGTGATTCGGATGTTCTTCGCACGCGGTCGAACAGGGTTCGATGCGGTTCGGTCTGTATTTCAGATGTGTTCGAAATCAAATCCGGATGTGCATCCAAACGACCGTCGTCGACATTCAGGGTACCTTTAATAAGCGTCCTCCTTATTAAAGGATAGTGGCATATCTCTTAACAGCGAAGTTGATGAAGATTCCTGCGGACACGCCGTCAGTGCCCGGGCTTTGTGGTTCGGCACCGAGCACTTGGCGCACGCCGTGGGCTCCTTGGCTTGTACAAGTGCGACGCCTGCATGCTTTCGACGTGACCCCGGAACAGGAGCTCCTTCGATGGCACGACGAATTACCCGATGTCCGATATCCGATCGCCGGTGCGGGTATAGCAGCGATTAGGCAAGTTTAGGATCGCCACAACTGGACGGACATTGCACTTAAATTCCTGGATGAATCTCCCGACCGCGTCCGAGTACCGCAGAAGTTCATCCGGCAATTCAGCTTGCCGGGTTGGGATTTATCGCAAGCTGCGGAGGTTCAGGCAAACTTGCAACTTCTCGATGATTTTGCTGGTAACCCCGATCCCACGCTCGCGGACTTCGCTAAAAGCGAGAAATCGAGACTATCCCAAGCGATTGCCGACGCGAGGAAGGTAAGGCCACCGATTTATATGGAGCGGGACGAATGCAGCTTTGAGTAAGTCCGCGAAGCTGTCGGGTAGGGCTGGCCCTACTAAACCTGACACGCGTGTTGCCACAACGCGGTGATCAGTGCGATATGACAACGTCGGGATCTTGGCGAGGTGTTGTTAGCCGGCAAGACTGCAATTCATCGAACTGACAAGAGTTCAGCGACAAATTGGCCAAGGTCCACTGCCTCAACTCCTTTAGCAATCGCCGACGTAGGCACTTGTAGGCGCGACTTCCGATGGACCACGATCAGCCTTCCTGCCCGTTTTTTCAAAGAGCGCTGAAGAGAGGTCAAGGGCGATGCCAGGGACGGACGGACAGTCTTCGCGGATTTTGCTTCCACCAGCCACAGCTTGGCGTTAGGGCGTGGAACAAGGAAATCGACCTCCAGACCCTGCTGATCGCGAAAGTAGTAGAGCTCCTTGCGCATCCCACGGTCGGCCTGACTCTTGACTATTTCTGCTGCCACGAAGCCTTCGAACAAAGCTCCAAGGAATGGCGAGCGTTCCAGTTCAGCCACCGATGTCAAACCGAGCAGATAGCAGGCGAGGCCGGAGTCCCCCAAATAGACTTTCGGAGACTTAATCAGCCTCTTCCCGAGGTTTTCGAAATAGGGTGGCACCAGAATGACCTGGCCGGTCACTTCGAGAATGTGCAACCAGTCGCCAATCGTGGGCACAGTGACGCCGAGCGGCGCAGCCAGGTCCGTCTTGTTCAGAATCTGGCCGTGTCGGCTTGCTAAAAGCGCCAGGAAACGACGAAACGTCGCTAGGTCGCGCACGTTTGTGATCGCTCGCACGTCCCTTTCTAGATAAGTTTGCAAGTAGGAAGCAAACCAAAGGCTACGAGCCTTGGGCCGAGCGAGCACCTCTGGGAATCCTCCGTGCAGCAAATTTACCTTCTCGGTTTCCGAAAGACTAAAAGGCAGAAGCTGAAGAATGGCAGCACGGCCTGCCATCGATTCGCTAATGCCTTGCATCAGTGGGGCTTCCTGAGAGCCGGTGAACAGCCACTGCCCCATCCGCCGCCGGCCCGTATCGATGACGGTACGAACATACGCAAGTAATTCGGGCGTGTTTTGAATCTCGTCGAAGACCACCGGAGGACGGAGTGCCTCTAGGAATGCGCGAGGGTCGCTGCGTACGCGAGCTTGAATATCAGGGTCTTCGAGCAGTACATACTGGGCTTCAGGAAACAGTTTGCGCAGAAGAGTGGTCTTACCCGCACGGCGAGGTCCGGTGACAACAACTGCAGGAAAGTGTCGCGCGGCATCCTGCACGACTTTTGCCAATCTTCTCTGGATATATCGCACATGAGAAATATAAACTAGTACTTTAAATTACTCAATACTACATTTAATACTTCTTTTTGTGCTCGCCAGGAGCCACGATCATCGGAGCCTCCTGCGGGGGGCCTGCGTTTGTAGTCTCGCATGGCGCTTGTCTTGCGTTCGCAAACCACGAGCCCAAGACGAATCCCAGCGCTAATGCGGCACTCGCAACAACTGGCAGCCATGTTGCCCAGATCTGTTTTTCCAGTCTGACGATGAAGGCTTCCATCTGTTCGGCACGAGTCGCCATGATTCGCAGGAGTGAGTCATTGGCACTTTTGGTTCTCCCAATTACCCCGATGTCGGGATGCGCCACTTCACGGAGCACGTTCAGCAATTGTCAACGACGATTACTTCATTCTAAATGGCACCAGCATGGCCGCACCGATGGTGAGTGGAGCGGCAGCTCTGCTACTGCAGAAAACCCCCAGCCTGGGGGAAAAACCGGGGGGAAAAACCGGGGACAGACGGAACGTTCCCCAAATTATCGACGGATGGAAACGGCCGAACGTCCCGTCGGCCCCTAGGTTCTAATTGGTGAACGTCCCGTCTGTCCCCGGGTTTTCCCCGGGTTTTCCCCCCCGGGCTTTCCCCCCGGGTTACAGATGTATCTGCTCCGACATGACCCGTAGCCGACCACCCCGAACTTATAACTTCGTCGCACTTCTTCCAAATGACGCCGCTCAGTTGGCAGCACCGGTCGCCGTTGGTAACAGCTGAACACGATAAAGCCGGGCAGAAAAAAAGAAACTACCGGACTGGTCAAAACAGCACAGTATCGAGAGAACTGAAATGAAAAACTAAACATTCCTTTGAAGGAGACGGTGTAACTATGGCGAATGATCCTGTTCTAGCGGAAATACAAGATGACGCGACTGCTGCTGTGAGTGGTACCAATACGGGCGATGGGCCCGGTGTATTTGGCGAGAGCCAGAATGGTATCGGCGTTTCGGGGAAGACCAATGGCGGTCCGCAGGGCTTTTCCGGAGTGTTCGGCGAGAGTGTCGGTGGGGCCGGCGTCTCCGGGCGCAGTACGAATTCGGTAGGGGTGGACGCGCACTCGCAAAATGGCCCGGCCGCAATGCGCGGCATAGGAGCTGGCGGCACCAACGGCATCATCGGGCAGAGTGACACGGGTGTCGGCGTTATCGGGAAAACCAATGGCGGCCCGCAGGGCTTTTCCGGAGTGCGCGGTGAGAGTGTAGGCGGACCCGGCGTCTCAGGCCACAGCACGAATTCGGTAGGGGTGGACGCGCGGTCACAAAATGGCCCCGCTGCTATGCGAGGCATTGGATCTGGCGGCACCAACGGCGTCATCGGGCAGAGTGACACGGGTGTCGGCGTTATTGGAAAGACCAATGGCGGTCCGCAGGGCTTTTCCGGAGTGTCCGGTGAGAGTGTCGGCGGAGCCGGCATCTCCGGGCGCAGTACAAACTCGGTGGGCGTCGATGCGAGAACGACAAATGGGCCGGCGGCGATACGGGCGGTTCATGAGGGAGTCGGTCTGGCAGGCCTCTTCGGAGGAGATGTGAGCGTTACGCGAAACCTCCTCGTCGACGGCAATATTGATGTAAAGGGAGACATCCGGCTGACGAATGCGGACTGTGCAGAAGAATTCGACATTGCCGACGCAGCAGTCGAGCCGGGCACCGTCATGGTGCTGAACGACGCAGGCGACCTGGCAGCCAGCATACATCCTTATGACAGGCGCGTCGCGGGCGTGGTTTCTGGAGCGGGAGCGTACAGACCGGGCATGGTTCTGGACAAACGCGAAACCGGAGCGGTCAGGCAGCCGATCGCGCTGCTCGGGAAGGTATTCTGCAAAGTTGACGCTCAGTTTCGCGCAATCTCGGTCGGTGATCTGCTGACCACGTCGCCGACGCCCGGTTACGCCATGGCGACCAGCGACCCGATCAAGGCTTTCGGTGCAGTGATCGGCAAGGCGTTGCGGCCCTTGGCCTCAGGCCAGGGATTGATCCCCATCCTGATCACCCTGCAATAAAGGTAGATTCAGCGATGAAGAGTCTCCGTCAAGCGATCGAGAAATCATGGATTCCCAACATGCGGGTCGTCCGGGGTGACCTCGCAACATCGCTCGGGCTCAGCAGCCCTCTCTCGCTGACCGAGCTAACGAGGTTCTTCGATCAGCCGGAGGTCCGCAGCCTTCAAGCCGACCTGGATGCAGATGCCCTGCATGGGGCCACGGAATTCATCATTCGCAGCGATGGCACCTACACCTTTCGCGGGCATCTCAAGGCAACCGGCCTTCCGTCGTTTGCCTACAAAGTGCAGGCCTCAGTGCGATGCGCCGCTGGCGTGGTCATCGTCGCCGACGCGAGTGGGCGCGTGTTCGGTGACGACACACCTGGGCACAGTGAGAGCAACTGGGACGAGGGTGGTACCAGCGACGCAATCCGCCTGTACTGGACGTCGCTGCGCCACGACACGCGCCTCGAGACCGATCTCCAGAAGAACATCAGTGGACTACTAGGCGCCCTTGTCGATGTGGCCGAGACCGTGATCGAGACCTATGTCGCCGCGCAATTTTCGGGGGTCGTCGGAGCTGTAATCGTGCTGGGCGGCGAACTTGGGGCGGCAACCGGTGTGACCTTCGAGAACCCACACCTTCTTGCTGGAGTTACGGTCGGTAGCGCCGTACTGCTGGTGTTCGGGCCAAGTGCCATTATTCCCGCCCTGGTCGCAGGATCGGCTGCCGCGCTGCTCGCCGACATCCAATTCCGGGCGATGCATGACGACGAAATTGCACTCGCGACCGAGGTATTCAAAGGCACGTTGCCGATTGACAGAATCCTGCTCACCAATCTGTATAACCCCACGGAGACGGACAAGGGCTTTCTGGCCCGCGAATTCACCGTACCCGGGATCGCCGATGGGAAGATCCTGGTCAACCTCGGGAAGAATTTTGAACACACGCTGGAACCGGACGTTCAACAAAGTGTGCGCGGGACAGCCTATGACGCCCGGGGACAGCTCCTCATCCATGAATTGACGCATGCCTGGCAAATCCATCACACGAGCTTTCTTCCCGGCTTGCTCTGCGAGGCGCTGGAAAGTTCGGACTACGAGTACGACAAGCAGAAAGTCAACGAGCACGCGAGTTGGTCAAAGTCGTTCGATCTGGAGGGCCAGGCTGCCATCGTCGACAGTTGGTTCGGGGACCACCGGGATGAGTTGGATACATTCAAGAGCATCAACGATTCCAGGTTCTTCTATGTCTCGCAGCATATTCGGACGGGCACGACATAAGCGAGCGCTGGATTCCCAGACGCAGAAGCGACCCGGCGCACCTGGAACTACGTGCACCCGACTGGCAGATTGCATGACACCGCGGTAAACAGCCTCAGGAGACGCATATGGCAGATGAAGGATTTATCGACGCTGGTTCAACACCGCACTTCTCCTTCGAGTTCGATCAGACGCTTGACAACGCAGCCGCGCAAGCGCTCGGTGACGCGCTGATGGCAACCTGCGAGCGGGACTACGACTCGATCGCCTCGTGGTTCGACGGGATAACACCCGGTGGGGTCCCCTTCGTGGTCAAGATTGGCCCCGACAGAGACGATCGTAGTGCAAGTAACGACCAGAAGAGCAGCATCACGATCGACATTGGAGCTAGCACGGACTTCTCCCTGGCTCGGGAAGCATTGGTGGCCGAGTTGATCGAGATTTTCATGCCCGCTCAGAACAGGGGTTGGAAAGCGGCGAAGAGTCATGGTGAAGGACTGTCGCAAGCCGCGGGTTTTGCCCTCTATCCGGAGGAGGCGACTCAATTTGATGGCGTCAGGGTCTGGCTGGACGCCCGCGATGCCGGGGGCTCTCTCCGGCCGGACTTTGTTGGCCTCACAGATGACACTGATGGGAACAAGTTCTCTTACGGGTGCGCTTTGCTGTTTATCTACTACCTGCGTTCGCAACTCGGATTCAGCATGCGCGCCATTGTGCAGGCGGCGGCCGACACTCTTGAAGGTGTCTACACCAACCTCACACAAGACCACGGCGGGTTTGCGCCGTTCTCGGCGCTTCTGAGTGTCAGGTTTCGCCTGGGCTCGCCCTCGGGAATGAATGGGAGCACGAATCCCTTTCCACTGCCATCGGCGGCCGTGCTCAGCACGGGACCGTTCTTGGCTCGCCATCCACTCGGCGGACAGACATTGCGTCAGCTGATTGGCTCTAAGAACATTGGGGACCTGCGTGCTTTTCTGAACAGCGATCGACTCGGTGCGCTGGTTTGAGCTCACCAAATTTACTCGGCGGACTTGGAGCCGACATGGCTTTACTAAGACCATACATCACCGGAAACTAGCGATGAATGGCGCAACAACTCCTGTACACCTGCCCTGGGTGAACAGCCAAGCCCGAAATCGAGCTTGCTGCGATCGCGCAGGTCACGACTGGCAGTAACACCATGCTACATTTGCTTGTTTTCAAAATCGATTTGATGACAGCGTCTCCCTGTCGGTACATGAATGCCCTCTTCCCCGGACCCCTGATTCATTGGGTCGGAAGCCAAGTGGCGGCTCTTTAATAAAGAGCGTGGCCTTCCTGCTCATTGCGGTTCCGGCACTGGCGTTTGAGCTTTCACGTCGACATTGTGGTAGTTGACGATTTTCCAACCTGTGTTTTCCTTTTACCAAGACCTGCAAAAGGCGTGTGCGCAGGCGTCCCTTGTTGTCCGCGCTCAAACCCGGCGCGAGCTTTTCGAAACCTGTCACGGAGCTCAAGACATCAACTATGGCCACATCTGGGCGCGCAAATTTCAGCGAGACGATGTCAAGCTGCACAGCGGTTCCGCGATAAGGCCCCGTGAAAATATATTCATGCTGCCGGACGAAGGCATCGTGGCCGCTAAAGAACTGCCCCAGGATATTGGTGATCTGCGTTGACCTGAGCGGCAGCTTGCTCTTTCGTGAAAGCTATCGCAACGACAAACGCACACAGTGTGATCGCACCTGCATAGACCCATGTACCTGCATAACGAAGCCCCCAGTAAAGAGCGAAATGTTCATGCCTAACAAAGCGTCGGATATACAGCGCGCTCACGCAGGACATAGCTGCCGAGCAACCACATCGATACCACTTCCCGTTCGCCTTGTAGAACCGGCACGCCGCCCGACTTGATCAAGCGAACGAGCGCATTCTTCAATACTGCCGTCGCGCACGCTATGGCTGGCACCTGATGAAAAAATGGAATCTACCTGAACATGCAATTGCGAGATGTTGCTACACTTGTCGGCGTCAAAAAGCTGCTGGTCCCTCGATCATGGAGTGCGCAGGATTTCGCTTTGGTGACTTCGAACTCGATATGACCGCCTACGAGGTGAGGCGGAAGGGGCGTCGCGTCAAACTCGCCAGGCAACCGATGGAGCTCCTGATCCTGCTTGTCCAGCAGCGGGGGCGCCTCGTGTCCCGTAACGAGATTGCTGGCCGCCTTGCCGTTCGAAAACCTTTCCAACGATCCCGAGCAGGAATATTTCAGCGATGGCTTGACTGAGGAAACAATCAGTTATCTGGGGCGCATCAATCCTGACCACATGGCCGTCATGGCCCGAACGACCATCATGGCGTACAAGAAGACGCGCAAGAGCATTCGCCAGATCGGGGACGAGCTTGGCGTCGACTACGTGTTGGAAAGCAGTGTAAGACGCGAAGGAAAACATGTCCGAATTACGTCGCAGTTGATCCGGGTCAAAGACCAGACGCACGTGTGGACTTCCACCTATGACCGCGAATTGGGGCGAGTCCTCGATATACAGCAAGAGCTCGGCAGCGAGATCGGCCGGCATGTGCATTTGCAGTTTCGTCCCGAACGGCTAGCTTCCCAACCGCATACGCGCGACGTGGAAGCACACGACCTCTACCTTCGGGGAAGATATTTCTGGAACCAGCTTTCACCGCCGACTACCAAGCGAGCAATCGAGTTTTATCGGCGTGCCACAGAGATCGATCCAAACTACGCTTTGGCATGGTCCGGCCTGACCGACGCACACGCCGCGCGACCCATCAACAGCGATGCGCCGCCGCTAGAAATCGGGCCCGTGGTTCGCGACGCCGCGGCACGCGCCCTCGCCGCTGCGCCCGACGTCGCCGAGGTGCAAACGTCCTTCGGTTTTCTAAAGTTTTGGCTCGACTGGGACTGGATCGCAGCCCAAGCAGCATTCCGTCGTGCAATCGAGCTCAACCCTAGCTATGCTCTGTCGCACCGCATGCTGGGAATTGTCCTTTCGCACATGAGAGCCAGGAAAGAATCGCTGGTCGCCGCAAAAAGGGCACGCGAACTCGACCCACTGAACCCAGCACATCAAGCGCTCTCTTCGCAGATTACCTTTGCGGCCGGTGATTTTCCTCTCGCGGCTGACTTTGCCCAGCAGGCTATCGCCATTGACCCAGAGTTCTGGATCGGCTACATGCAACTTGGCCAAGCTTATGAACAGTTGGGTGAACCAGACTTGGCTTTACAGGCCTTGAATAATGCCACCCGGTTCAGTGGCGGCAACAGCAAGACCTTGGCGCTGCGCGGCTACATATTCGGCAAGCTAGGTCGATTGGCGGAAGCCGATGACGTACTAAACGCCTTACATACGGCGTCCCGCGAGCGCTACGTGCCGCCCTATGCCTTTGCACTTGTATGCGCAGGGCTCGGAAAAAACGATCTTGCTCTGGATTGGCTCGAGCGAGCCTTCGAGGTGCGAGATGTGCACTTGGTCTTCCTGACGATGGACCCGAAATGGGACGCATTCCGGCGCACTCCAAGATTCATTGCCGTTCTTAATTGCTGTGGATTCACGACGTCCGCACGAGCTGTGCCTGCACTCTAGGACTCTGTACGCGATCTCAACGAAGAGCCTTTTAGGAAAGCGACCATCCGAAGCGGAAAACGGCCGGTGTGACCCGAATCACTGACAATCTCAGGTGGACGGGCGTTTTGTGAACACATCGGGTGTTCCGGAGCTTACTGTGAGTACGATGACCACTCCGAACCTAAGCGGCTCCAAAGTTTCTCGTCTAGCATCCGCGGTGGGGTGGGTACTCGTTATCCTCGCGGTTACTGTTCTATCCGGGTGGGCATTCCGGATACCCGTCCTGATGAGCGTTTGGCCCGGCTTGGCCACGATGAAACCCAACACCGCCGCGGCTTTTTTGCTCACAGGTCTCGCCCTTGTGAGGAGAAATGGGCGTGATCTGAGGCTCTATTCGCTGGCAGTGGCGCTGGTCGGCACTTTGACCCTCATCGAGTACGTCGCGAGGTTGAGTTTTGGCATTGATGAGCTTCTATTTCGTGATCCGTACTCCCCCATCGACCCAGGCAGAATGTCGCAAATAACCAGCGTGGCTTTCACACTCCTGGGACCCGCTCTCGCGTTGATGAGTTCACGCTCGAGCACCGCACGCACGGTTGCTCGCCGGCTCAGCGCTGTCGTAGGCTGCATGGGATTCATCGCTATACTCGGATACAGCTACGATACGCAAGCTCTCTACCAAGTGCGGCCATACAGCAGTGTAGCGTTGCATACGGCAATTGGCTTTGTAGTCGCAGCATTAGGAGTACAGTGCGTGAACCCATCTGAGGGCATCATTTCTCGTGTGCATGCCGATAACGCTGGAGGCACCATGTTGCGGCAGTTGCTTCCTGCGGCTTTGCTCGTGCCTTACCTCCTCGGATTCATGGCATGGCTCGCTCACAAGCGCTTCGGGTGGGAGATGGGCTTTTCGCTCGCACTGGTCGTGGCTGCGACCGTGCTCTGCTTGATTGTCACGATGCTGATCAATGCCCGGCGCCTAGAGCGCGAGGATTTGGCGCTCCGTGAGATGAACCGCACGTTGGACGAGCGCGTTGCGCAACGCACGGAGGAATTGGCCGCGCAGATACAAGAACGGGAAAGAATTCAGGCGGTGCTGGACTCGCAACGGGCCCAAATGATTGCTGCCTCCAAACTGACGTCGCTGGGCGAAATGGCCGGGGGACTCGCGCACGAGATCAACAGTCCTTTGAACATTATTCAAGCCCGCGCCTCTGATCTGCAGGAGATTGCACAATCGGGATCGTCCCTCGACTCCAGCAACGTT
>Ga0070741_10004845_pt1 | contig 30888 bp, 28 predicted proteins | sample Coa_R1_4_FD_66440 | JGI IMG/M metagenome (GOLD analysis project Ga0070741, IMG submission 66440) | Surface soil microbial communities from Centralia Pennsylvania, which are recovering from an underground coalmine fire - Coalmine... | ecosystem: Environmental > Terrestrial > Soil > Unclassified ... | reverse complement strand
CTTGCAGCCGGTAGTAGAGGTCCTCGCGAAAGCTGCCGGCGGCGACCTCCTTGGCGAGATCTTTGTTGGTCGCCGACACCACGCGCACGTCCACCTTCAAGCTCGACTCGCCGCCGACGCGCTCGAACTCGCGCTCCTGCAAGACGCGCAGGAGCTTGGTCTGCAAACCGGGCGACACGTCGCCGATCTCGTCGAGGAACAGCGTCCCGCCGTCGGCCAGCTCGAAGCGCCCGAGCTTGCGCTTGATGGCGCCGGTGAACGCGCCCTTCTCGTGGCCGAACAATTCGCTCTCGAGCAGCGTCTCGGCGAGCGCGCCGCAGTTGACCTTGATGAACGGCCCCTGCGCGCGCCGCGACCGCGCGTGGATGGCGCGCGCCACCAGCTCCTTGCCGGTGCCCGACTCTCCGTAGATCGCCACCGACGTCTCGGTCGGCGCCACCCGCTCGACGACGCCGAAGACTTTCTTCATCGCGTCCGTCGAGCCGACCAGCTCGCCGAACTTCTCCGACTCCTCGCCGCGCAGGTACGCGTTCTCCGCCTCGAGCCGCCCCTTGGCGCGGCGCGCGGCGCGCAGCTCGAGCGCGCGCTCGACTTTGAGCCGCACCACCTCCGGCGCGAACGGCTTGATGAGAAAATCGAACGCGCCCAATTTCATCGCCTCGACCGCGGTCTCGACGGTGCCGAACGCGGTGATGATCATCGCCGGGCAGTCGGGATCGACCTCGCGCACCGAGCGCAGCACCTGCACGCCGTCCATGCCCTCCATCTTCAAGTCGGTGATCACGAAGTCGGCGCGGCTGTGCTTGAAGCGCTCGAGCCCCTCCTTGCCGCTCGCGGCGGTGGCGGCGGTGTGGCCCATCTTCTTGACCACGTGGGCCAGGCCCTCGCGGATGGTCTCGTTGTCGTCGATGATCAGGATCGTCGCCATCTCAGGATCGCTCCGCGGCGGGCAGCGCCAGCGTGAAGGTCGTGCCGCGGCCGGGCGCGCTGTCGACGTCGATGCGCGCGCCGTGGTCGCGGGCGATGTCGCGCACGAACGCGAGGCCGAGGCCGGTGCCGCTCTGCTTGGTGGTGTAGAACGGGGTCCAGATCTTGTCGAGCGCGTCGGCGGCGATGCCGGCGCCGGTGTCGCGCACGGTCACCAGGATCTCGCCGTTCTTGCGCGCGCAGCCGAGGCGCACCTCGCCCGTGCCGTCGCTGGGGCAGGCCTGCACGGCGTTTTGCGCCAGGTTCAACAGCGCCCGGCGCAATTGGCCCGAATCGCACGAAGCGCGCGCCGATTCGGTGTCCAGTTCCACACGCACTTTTCGCGGCGCGGCCGAGGCCAGGGCCAGCTCGCGCACCTCGGCCAGCAGCTCGGCGACGTCGCGCGGCGCGAGCTCGGGCTTGGGGCGCCGCGCGTACTCGAGAAAATCGCCGACGATGATCTTGAGGTGGCCGAGCTCGCGCTCGATGCGGCGCACCAGCTCGAGCTTCGCCTCGTCGCTGGCGAGCTCGTCGCGCAAGAGGCCCGCGTACAGCTCCATGCCGCCGAGCGGGTTGCGCACCTCGTGGGCGATGCCGGCCAGCATCATCTGCATGCGCTCGTCGCGCGTGCGCAGTTGCAGGCGCATCGCCTCGAGCGTCTCGGCCACCAGGCCGACCTCGTCGCGCGACTCGGCGCCGACCGGCGCGTCGAGATCGCCGGCGCCGATCTTTTCCGCCGCGCGCGAGAGGCGGCGCAGCGGGCGCACCAGCAGACGCGCGACGAAGATCGAGAGCGCGACGACCAGCAGCGTGCCGCCCGCGCCGACGGCGAGGAGCGCGCGGCGAAATCCCGCGAGCTGCTCGTAGAGCGACGCCGCGCCGTCGACGCCGACGGCGAACTCGCCGGCGCCGACCTGCGCGTAGCCCGATTTGTAGAGCGCGCCGTCGCGTCCCTTGAAGAGCACCGACGCGGTGGGCGTGCCGGCGAACGCCGACTTCAGCTCGGCGCGATCGGCGTCGAGGCGGTAGTAGCGCTCGCCGATCGGCACGCTGCCGTCGGTGTCGCAGCGCGAGGTGCCGGCGCGGTCGAACAGGTAGATGCGCTCGACGCCGGCCGCGGCCTTCAGCTCGTCGAGGCGCTTCTTGAGATTGCGGTAGGTGCGCGTCTGCTCGTCGCCGGGCTGGAGCAGCGTGACGTTCTCGTCGCCGACCTGCGTCGCCGCGACCGCGGCCACCGACGTCAGGCGCCGGCCCAGCTCCTCCTCGAGCGAGCGGCGCGCCACCCAGTGCGCCAGCGCGCCCGCGCCCGCGAACGTCGCCACCGTCGGGATCAGATACGCCCCGAGCAGCTTGGCGAGGATCGGCACGCGGCGCCGCACGCGGCGATTGTAGCAGCGTTCGTTACGGGAAGACGCCGACGCCGTCGAGGCCGTCGGTCTCGGGCCAGCCTTGAACGGCGTTCAAGCACTGCACCGCTTGCCCGGCGGCGCCTTTGACCAGGTTGTCGATCGCGCCCATCGCGATCACGCGGCGCGCGCGCTCGTCGAGGAACACCGCCACGTGCACGCCGTTCGAGCCGCGCAGGTGCGCGGTGTCGGGCGGCCGCTCGACGACGGCGACGAACGACTCGCGCGCGTACGCGTCGCGCAGCGCCGCGCGGTAGTCGGCGAGCGGCCGCGCCTCGTCGGTGGGCGCGGCGTAGCAGGTGGCGAGGATGCCGCGGCTCATCGGCAGGAGGTGCGGCGTGAACGTGATCCGCAACGGTCGTCCCGTGGCGTCGGCGCGCTCGAGCTCCTGCTCGATCTCGGGCGTGTGGCGGTGCGCGGCGACTTTATAGGCGCGCACGCCTTCGCCGGCTTCGGAGAAGTGCGTCGCCGCCGACGGCGCGCGGCCGGCGCCCGAGACGCCGCTCTTGGCGTCGACGATGATCCCGTCCGAGCGGATGAGCTTCGCGTCGAGGAGCGGCGCCAGCGCGAGCAGCGTCGCCGTCGGGTAGCAGCCGGGCACCGCGATCAAACGCGCGCCGCGCAATTCGCCGCGGTGCCGCTCGACGAGGCCGTAGCGCGCCTGCGCGAGCAGCTCGGGCGCCGCGTGCTCGCCGTACCACTCCTGGTACGCGCTCGCCGAGCGCAGGCGAAAATCCGCCGACAGGTCGAGCACCGTGAGCCCGCGTTCGTAGAGCTCGCGCGCCACCTTGGCGCTCTCGCCGTGCGGCAGCGCCAGGAACGCGAGCTTGGCGCGCCCGGCCACCTCGTCGGCGTCGTACTTGCGGTAGCGCTCGTCGATGCGCCCGGCGAACTGCGGAAAGTGCGCCGCCACCAGCTCGCCCGCGTGCGAGTGCGCGTACAGCCCGTCGGGACGCACGCGCGGATGGCGCAGGAGGATGCGCACCAGCTCCGCGCCGGTGTAGCCCGACGCGCCGACGACGGCGACGGGCAAGCGATCGCCTTGCAGCATGGACTTCAGCTAACAGAGCGTCGCAAAGTTGTCGAGGGAGTTTGTTAGCGCTTGGAGAACTGGAAGCGGGCGCGGGCGCCGCGCTGGCCGTACTTCTTGCGCTCCTTGATGCGCGGGTCGCGCGTGACGAACCCCGCCTTCTTGAGCGCCGGCCGGAAGCTCGCGTTGATCTTCATCAGCGAGCGGGTGATGCCGTGCTGGATCGCGTCCGCCTGCCCCGAGAGCCCGCCGCCCGCGACGTTGATGTAGATGTCGTAGCGGTTGACGGTCTCGGTCAGCTCGAGCGGCTGCCTGAGGATCATCTTCGACGTCGCGCGACCGAAGTAGTCGTCGATGTCGCGGTGGTTGATCGAGATCTTTCCGGAGCCCGGCATCATCCACACGCGCGCGACGGCGTGCTTGCGGCGGCCGGTGGAGTAGAACGCGTTCTTGTCGACGGTCGGCATCGTTTCCTTACCTCGCCGGCTGGAGCTTGAGCTCGACCGGCGTCTGCGCGGCGTGCGGGTGCTTGTCGCCGGCGTACACCTTCAGCTTCTTGTAGATGCGGCGCCCGAGGGGGCCCTTGGGCAGCATGCCCCATACGGCGCGCTCGATCAGCTCCTTGGGGTTGCGCTTGAGGAGCTGCTCGGCGGTGAAGGTGGTGAGCCCGCCCGGAAACAGCGAGTGGCGGTAGTAGAGCTTGCCCTGCATCTTCTTGCCGGTGAGGTGGATCTTGTGGGCGTTGAGCACGACCACGAAATCGCCGGCGTCGACGTTGGGCGTAAAGGTCGGCTTGTGCTTGCCGCGCAGCACGTGCGCGATCTGCGAGCAGGCGCGCCCGAGCGTCATGCCGGCCACGTCCACGACCTGCCATTTGCGGTCGGTGACGGCGGCCTCGGTCTTCATCACGAACGTCTTCGACATGGATCCTTGTCCTTGAAGGCAGGGACTTATAGTCGGGTACCCCAGGGCTGTCAAGCACTTTGATGGGCGCGCGCCGGGGGTTATCGTGATCGGGCCGTGACCCTGCGAAGGCGACTGGGAGCGTACTACACGCCGGCGCGTGTGGTGGAGGCCGCGCTCGATGCGCTTGGGCCGCCCGCCGGCGCGCGCGTGGTCGACCTGGCGTGCGGCGACGGGGCGTGGCTGGTGGCGGCGGGCGCGCGTTGGCCGGACGCGACGCTCGAGGGCATCGACGTCGACGGCGAGGCGCTGCGATCGGCCGATCGGAGGCTGTCCAGCCGAGCGGTTTTGCGGCAGGGCGACGGGCTCGAGCTGGCGGTCGCGCCGGCGGATCTGATCGTGGGCAACCCGCCGTGGGGCATCGGGCGCGGGCACCACGTGCGGCGCGGCGTGGAGTCGGCGTCGCGCTTCGTCGAGCGCGCGCTCGCGCTCCTGCGGCCGGGCGGGCGGCTGTGCCTGGTCCTGCCGGCGGCGTGGCTGGAGGTGGCCGCGCACCGCGCCGACCGCGCGCGGCTCGTCGAGGCGGCGGCGCTCGAACGGCTGGAGCCGCTCGGCGACCCGTTCCCCGGCGTGTTCGCGCCGGCGGCGCTGGTGATCGCGCGCCGCGAGCCGGACGCCGAGCGCCGCGCGTCGCAATCGGTGTGGACGCCGCGCGGCGCGGTCCGCCAGGCGGCGCTGGTGGCCGAGGGCTGGTTCAACCCGCGCCTGTCGCCGCGCGAGCGCGCGCTGCTCGACAAGCTCGACGCGCGCGCCGAGCGGCTCGCCGGCCGCGTCAAGTTCATCCTCGGCGTGGTGACCGGCTCGAACCGCACCGCGCTCGTCGACGAGGCGGGCGAGGGCGAGCCGATCGTCACCGGCCCCGACGTGAGCGCGCTCGCGATCCGCCCGCCGCGCCGCCGGCTGGCGCTGCCGCTCGAGCGCGTGCAGCAGGCGGCGCCGCGCTCGGCGTATGCGCGCGCCAAGGTGGTCTATCGCTTCATCGCGCGCCACCCGATCGCGGCGGTGGATCGCGCCGGGCGCCTGACGCTCAACAGCGCCAACGCGTTCGCCGTCGAGGATCCGGCGCTGGATCCCGACTTCGCGGCGGGCGTGCTCAACTCGGCGCCGCTGCGCTTCGCCCACGCGGCGCGCTGGAGCCTGCCGCGCGTGCTGCGCTCGCACCTCGAGCGGCTGCCGCTGCCGCGCGCGTCGGCGCCGGCGCGGCGCGCGATCGCGAGGCTGGCGCGCTCGGGCGATCGCGCGCGCATCGACGAGCTGGTGATGGACCTGTTCGCGCTCGACGAGCGCGAGCGCGCGGAGCTGGGGAGCGCGTGGCCGCGATCCTGATCGTCGAGCCGCCGTCGCCGGAGCGCGACGCGCTGGCCGCGCAGCTCTCGGGCGCCGGCCACACCGTGTCGCTCGCCACCAACGGCGAAGACGCGCTCGCGCTGTGGCGCAAGTCGCGTCACGACCTGGCGCTCGTCGACGAGCGCGCGCCGCGCCGCCCCGGCCTCGAATTGGCCGCGCGCCTCAAGAGCGAGACCGATCAGTCGTTCACGCCGGTGATGCTGGTGAGCGATCGCGCCGACGTGAGCGCGCGCGTCCTGGCGCTCGCCACCGTCGAGGACGTGATCGCGCGGCCGTACGCGCCGGCGGAGGTCGCGGCGCGCATCGAGGCGCTCCTGCGCACGCGCCGCCTGGTGGACGCGCTGCGCGTGGCGCGCGCCGAGAGCGAGGCCCGTGCGCTCGACGATCCGCTCACCGGCCTGCGCAACCGGCTGTTCCTGATCGAGCGCCTGCACGAAGAGTGGAAGCGCTCGGCGCGCTACAACGAGCCGCTCTCGCTGCTCTTGATCGCCGTCGAGGGAATGGCCGAGCTCAAGGCCAGGCGCGGCGCCGAGGCGGCCGATCGCGTGCTCACCTTCGTCGCCGGCCAGACCGTCGCGTCGCTGCGCCAGATCGATCTGGTCACGCGCCACGCCGACGCCGAGCTGGCGGCGCTCCTGCCGAACACGCACTTCGCCGGCTCGGTGGTGTGCGCCGAGCGGCTGCACCGCGCGCTGCGCTCGGCCGCCGTCGACGGCGCGACGCCGGTGGTGTCGATGGGCGTGGCGTTCTATCCCGGCAAAGATCTCTCGGAGCCGAACGATCTGTTGCGCATGGCGGTGCGCGCTCTCCAGCGCGCGCGGCAGGACGGCCCGGGATCGATCTGCCTCTATCAACATCAAGGTTACCTGTTCCGTCCGGAATAGCGTTCAGGTAGGCTTTCGCGCGTGCGGCGAGTCGGCCTGATCCTCAAGCGCGGAAAGCCCGAGGCGATCGACATCGCCGCGGAGCTGGCGCCGTGGCTCACCGCGCGCGGCTGGGAGGTGGCGGTGCTCGGCGATCCCGGCGTGCCGGCGATGGACGGCGCGCGGCTCGTCGACGAGCGCGAGCTGGGCGCGTCGAGCGACCTGCTGGTGGTGCTGGGCGGCGACGGCACGCTCCTGCGCGGCGCGCAGTACGTGGCCGATCGCGGCGTGCCGATCCTCGGCGTGAACCTCGGCCACCTCGGCTTCCTCACGTCGTGCAACCCCGCCGACGCGCGGCGCGCGCTCGAGCTCGCCTTCGACGGCAAATTGACGCTCGAGGATCGCCTGCGCCTGCGCTGCCAGATCACGCGCTCGAACGGCGAGAAGCTCGAGCGCTTCGCGTGCAACGACGCGGTGGTGAGCCAGGGCGCCCTCGCGCGGCTGATCGAGATCGAGGCGCTGCTCGACGGCGCGCGCATCACCCGCTACCGCGCCGACGGCCTGATCGTCGCCACGCCCACCGGCTCGACGGCGTACAACCTGGCGGCGGGCGGACCGATCGTCACGCCCGACGTCGACGCGGTGGTGGTGACGCCGATCTGCCCGCACACGCTGTCGAACCGTCCCGTGGTCGCGCCCGCGTCGTCGCGCATCGTGGTGCGCCTGGCGTCGGCGGCGTCGCACGTGATGGTGACCATCGACGGGCAGTGGGGCACCGAGCTCGGGCCCGACGACGTGCTGGAGATCTCGCGCGCGTCGCCGCCGCTCAAGCTCTATCGCCCCGAGGGCAGCTACTTCGACGTGCTCACCTCGAAGCTGCGCTGGGGCGATGGCGAAGGTTAGCAACTTCGTCCGAGCGAGGCCGATAACGCCGTCATGCTGACCCACCTGCGCATCACCGACTTCGCGCTGCTCGACGACGTCGAGATCGATCTCTCGCCCGGGTTCAACGTGCTCACCGGCGAGACCGGCGCGGGCAAATCGCTGCTGGTCGAGGCGGTGGCGCTCTTGCGCGGCGGGCGCGCCTCGGCCGACGTGGTGCGCGCCGGCGCGGAGGAGGCGCGCGTCGAGGCGGTGTTCGAGCCGCCGCACGGGCCGGCGGCGGATGCGCTCGCCGAGCGGCTCGGACGCGCCGGGATCGATCCGGCCGAAGAGGGGCTGATCGTGCGGCGCGTGATCGGGCGGACCGGGCGCGGGCGCGTCTACATCAATAATGTGCTGTCGACCGCGGCGGCGCTCTCGGACGTGGCCGGCGTGCTGATCGAATTGGCGGGGCAGCACGAGCACCAGACGCTCGGCGATCCGGCGCGGCACCTTCAGATCCTCGACGCGTTCGGCGGCGTCGAGGCGCAGGTGGCCGAGATGGGCGAGGCGCACGCGCGGCTCGAGCGCGCGGCCGAGGCGCTCGCGTCGGCGACGCTCGACGAGCGGGCGCGCACCGAGCGCGAAGATTTCTTGCGCTACCAGCTCAAGGAGCTCGACGAGGCGAAGCTCGAGGCGGGCGAGGACGAGCGGCTCAAGCTCGAGCGCGAGCGGCTGCGCGCGGCGGAGAAGCTGGGGACCGCGGCGCGCCACGGCGAGGACGCGCTGTACTCGCGCGAGGGCGCGATCGTCGAGGAGCTGGGCGCGATCGGGCGCGAGCTGGGCGAATTGCAACGCATCGATCCGGCGCTCGGCGGCGCGGCCAAACAGATCGACGAGGCGCGGCTCCTGCTCGAGGACGCGGCGCACGATCTGCGGCGCTACGCCGACGGGCTGGCGGCCGATCCGGAGCGGCTGGCGGAGGTGGAGGATCGGCTGCACCTCGTCGGCAAGCTGTTGCGCAAGCACCAGGCGCAGAGCGCGGCGGAGCTGGTCGAGCGGCACGCGCGGCTGCACGCGGAGCTGGGCGAGCTGGGCTCGCACGAGCAGCGGCGCGCGCGCCTCGCGGCCGAGCTGGAGACGGCGCGCGGCGAGGCGTCGAAGCGCGCCGAGTCGCTGTCGCAGGCGCGCAAGAAGGCGGCGCGCACGCTGGCGACGAAAGTCGAGGCGGGGCTGGCCGAGCTGGGGATGGCGGGCGCGCGGCTCGAGCCGGTGGTGTCGCCGCTGGCGGCGCGCGAGGGCGACGGCGCGGCGCTCACGTTCGGTGAGCGGCGGCTGGCGGCGACGGGATGGGACCGCGTGGAGTTTCTGCTGGCGGCCAATCCGGGCGAGGAGCCGCGGCCGCTGCAGCGCGTGGCGTCGGGCGGCGAGCTGTCGCGCATCATGCTCGCGCTCAAGCGCATCCTGTCGCGCGCCGATCAGGTGGCGACCTACGTGTTCGACGAGGTCGACGCCGGGATCGGCGGCGCGGTGGCCGACGTCGTCGGGCGGCAGATCCGCGCGGTGGCGGGGGAGAAGCAGGTCGTGTGCATCACCCACCTGGCGCAGATCGCCGCCTACGCGGGCGCGCACTTTCGCGTCGAGAAGGCGACCGTGAAGGGGCGCGTGCACACGGTGGTGCGGCGGCTCGACGCCGAGGCGCGCAAGGACGAGATCGCGCGCATGATCGGCGGCGCCAAGATCACGCCCAAGGCGCGCGCGCACGCCGAAGAGATGCTGCGCGGAGCGCGCGCGCACTGACGGGAAAAGTAGCGCTCTCCGTCGGGGCGTGATAACCGCGAGAGCTAGCACCGTCATGGCCAAACGCCGCAACCGCACGCGCCGCCGACGCTCCGCCCTGAAGGGGACGGTGCGCCTCGCGTTGGTGTTCGCGGCGCTGATCGGCGCCAACGTCTACATCTTCTGGCTGCGGCCGCGCACGTCGCTGCCCGATCTCATCAAGTCGTCGGGCGCGCCGGCGGTGATCGCGCCGCCGCCCGCCGGCGCCGCTCAGCCGGCCGCGCGCGCCAAACCGGCCGCCGACGACGAAAGCGACGCGCGCGTGGTCGAGGGCGTGATGACCGACGGCGACACCGTCGAGCGCGCGTGGAAGCGCGACGGCCTTCAGCCGCGCACCGTCGCCGAATTGGCGCAGGCGCTGTCGCGCGTGTTCGACCTCGGCACGGTGCGCGCCGGCCACTCGTACTCGCTGCGCTTCGACGCCGAGGATCACCTGCGCGCGCTCGACTACCGCATGACGCCCGCGCTCGGCTTTCACGTCGAGCGCGACCCGGCCGTCCCCGGCGCGTGGCGCGCGACGCGCGACGAGAAGCCGCTCGAGACCCGCGTCGCCGAGGTCGGCGGCGTGGTCGGCTCGTCGCTCTACGACGCCATCAAGCGCTCGGGCGAGTCCACGTCGCTGGTCGGCTGGTTCGTCGACATGTTCGCCTGGGATCTCAACTTCTACATCGACTCGCAGGCCGGCGATCGCTTCAAGCTGATCGTCGAGAAGCGCTACCTCGGCGGGAAATTCTACAAGTACGGGCGCGTGCTCGCCGCCGAGTACCAGGCGCGCTCGGGGACGTTTCGCGCGTTCTGGTTTCAGCCGAAGGACGGCACGCCCGCCGGCTACTACACCGAGCACGGCGAGAGCGTCGTCAAGAATTTGCTGAAGACGCCGCTCAAGTACGTGCGCGTGTCGTCGGCGTTCGACCGCCATCGCTTCCACCCGATCCTGCACACCGAGAAGGCGCACCTCGGCGTCGACTACGCCGCGCCCGCCGGCACGCCGGTGTGGGCGACGGCGAACGGCAAGGTCACCGCCGTCGGGCCGCGCGGCGGCGCGGGCAACGCGATCACCATCGCGCACGCGAACGGGCTCGAGTCGGTGTACATGCACCTGCAGCGGTTCGCGCGCGGGCTCGCCGTGGGACAGGCGGTGCGCCAGAAGCAGGTGATCGGCTACGTCGGCGCGACCGGCCTCGCCACCGGGCCGCACCTGCACTTCAGCTTGAAGCAGAACGGCGCGTTCGTCGACCCGCGCGCGCTCAAGCCGGCGCGCGAGGCGCCGCTCGCTCCCGCCTACCGCGTCGAGTTCGCCGACGCGATCGCGCCGCGGCTGACGGCGCTCGCCGCCATCGAGGTGCGCGCGCCCGACGTGGTGGCGCACGGCCCGTCGGCGATGCCGTAACTCGCGTCGCGCGTGGCCGCAAGTTTTGGTGGCAACTTCGACGAAACGTGACAGAGCACATGCGAATGTCGCTGGCGGGAATGTTTGTCCTGCGTAACAGTATATTGAAGGTATAGGGAGGCGCGTCGATGCTGCGCGTGATCGTAGGTCTGCTCAAGGGTGCCGTCATCGGAGGCGGAGTCGGCTACCTCCTGCTGCGCTTCGGTTGGCCGTCGACGGTGCTGGCGTACCTGGCGTGCGCGGCGGTGGGCGCGGTCGTGGGCGTGGTGGCCGGCCGCGCGCCGTGGCGCGCCGAGACCATCTGGACGCCGGTGATCAAGATGGTGGTCGGCTCGCTGGTCGGCGTCGGGCTGTGCGCGCTCGGCCTCAAGCTCCTGCCCGATTTCACCGTTCACGTGAAGCAGCTCGGCGATCTCGGCGAGCTGCACCTGCACTCGGCGCCTGTGCTGGCGCCGCTCATCGGCATGCTCTACGGAATCTTCGTCGAGGTCGACGACGGCGGCAACAAGAAGCCGTCGCCCCCCGCCGCCTCGCGCTCCTCGTCGTAAGCGCCCAGCTCCGCCAGCACCTCCTCGTCGGAGCGCGCGCCACCCTCCGCCTCCAGCACGATCTTCTCCGTCGACTTCGCCGCCCGCTCCTCCTCGCGCCGCCGCCGATAGAAGATCAGCTCCTCCATCAACCCGAGCGCGAGGTACGCGCCCATCAGCGCCACGAACACGAACGCCGAGTGCAGCCGCGCCATCAGCGCCACCGCGCAGAACGCCAGGATCGTCAGCGCCACGACGATCGTCCGCGCCGACATGCGCAGATCCTTGAACGAGCGGAAGCGAATGCGGCTCACCATCAAGTACGACAGCACGACGACGAGCAGCGCGAGCGACGCCTGTCCCGCGTTCGGGTACGAGCCGCCGAGCTGGTGGTTGAGCACGACCAGCGACACCAGCACCGACGACGCCGCCGGCACGGTGAGCCCGAGGATGAACTTGCCCGGCTTGGCGCTGTCGTGCTGCATCGCCAGCACGTTGAAGCGCGCGAGCCGGAGCGCCGCCGCCGCGACGTAGAGGAACGCGATCAAGATTCCCCACAGCCCGAAGCGCGTCAGCCCCCACTTGTAGACCAGCAGCGCCGGCGCGGCGCCGAACGACACCATGTCGGCCAGCGAGTCGAGCTGCAGCCCGAGGTTCGACTGCGTCTTGGTCAGGCGCGCCACGCGCCCGTCGGTGAGGTCGAAGAAGAACGCGAAGCAGATGGCGATCGCCGCCTGGTACAGCGCCTCCAGCGACGGCAGCCCGGCGCACAGCGTGATGGCGAAGAAGCCGCAGAATACGCTCGCCAGCGTGAACAGGTTGGGCAGGATGAAGAACGTCTTGCGAAGGTTCATCTGAGGGGAAGGTAGCACTCAATAATCGACGCGCACCAGCGTGAGCCCCTGCGGCGGAGCGGTCGGCCCGACGAGCCGGCGATCGCCCGCCTGCAGGGCGGCCTCGACTTCGCGCGCGCCGAGCTTGCCGTACCCCGCGTACACCAGCGTGCCGGCGATGATGCGCACCATGTTCTTGAGGAACGCGTCGCCCTCGACGTCGATCGTCACCAGGTCGCCGTCGCGCGCGACGTCGACGCGCGAGAGCGTGCGCACGGTGGTCTTGCGCTCGCAGTCGGCCGCGCGGAACGCGGCGAAGTCGTGCCGGCCGGCGAGCGGGCGCGCCGCGTCCTGCATGCGCGCGGCGTCGAGCGGGCGCGGGCGGTGCCACACGAAGCGATCGCGCAGCGGCGCGCGCGAGTCGGCGTTCCAGATCGCGTAGCGGTAGAGCTTGCCGCGCGCCGAGCGCCGCGCGTCGAAATCCGGCGCCGCCTCGTCGAGCGCCACGATCGCGATCGCGCGCGGCAGGAGCGCGTTGAGCCCGCGGCGAAACCCGACGAGTGGAATCTCCGCCGCGGTCTCGAAGTGCGCCACCTGCCCGAGCGCGTGCACGCCGGCGTCGGTGCGCCCGGCGCCGCGCACGATCGTCTCGGCGCCGGTCATCTGCGCGAGCGCGTCCTCGATCGCCGCCTGCACGCTCGGCCCGTTCGCCTGCCGCTGCCACCCGGCGAAGTCGGTGCCGTCGTACTCGACGACGATCTTGAGCCGCCGCACTCAGAACTCGAAGGCGAGGCCGGTGTTGAAGCTGACGTCCGAGAGCACGAGCTTGTTCTGCGCGCCGAAGCCCGAGATGTCGGCGTAGTGCAGCTCGGCGAACAGGTACGAGTGGTTGATCCCGAGCTCGCCGTCGAGCGTGCGCGCCGCCGTCGGCTCGAGCACGTCGAGCAGGAACGACACGCCCGGGTTGAACACCCAGCCGAACGTGCCGCCGTAGCCGTCGACGGTGCGGCTGGTCGCCGGATTGGCCGGATCGACGAACGCCTTGGCGATGCCGCCCGAGCCGTTCTCGATCCACCAGAAATAGTACGCGAGGCCGAGCTTGACGTACGGCACCAGCGGCACGTGGTAGCGGAGCGCCAGCCAATCGAAGCGATACACCACCAGCCCCTCGACCGGCAGCATGTTGAGCGCGGTGATGTCGCCCGAGCGCGTGCAGTTCGGCACCATGCACTGCGTGCCCGCGAGATCGAGATATTGAAACGAGTGCGTGGTGCGCCGGTAGTAGCCGATCGACAGGCCGACGCCGAGCGAGCCGTAGCGGTGCAGGAACTGGAAGTCGAGCTCGAGCGACGTGAGCAGGCGGATCGGCGGCTGGCCCGTCGTGCCCTGCGGGTTGAAGAGATCGGCGAACGGGTGCTTGCCGTTCAGCCCCGGCGACGAGTCGATGTGCGGCGTGTAGCCGCCGAACTTCAGCTCGAACATGAACCACTGCGGCGACTCGAAGCGGCGCGGCGCGTTCTCCGCCCAGCGCGTCGACTTGCTCCCGCCTTGCGGATTGTCGGCGCGCGCCGGCGTCGCGCACGCGATCGCCAGCGCGCAGGCGAGGAGACGGGTCACGCCGCTTGCCTCATCCAACGCGCGAGCGGGCGCCGGTAGATCCAGCCGAGTAGAAGCGCGCAAAACAGCACTTTCAGCCACGCCGGCACGTACAGCCACAGCGCCGCCACGCCGATCACCGGCCACAGGACGAGCTGCGTGCCGATGCGCGCGCCGCGGTGCTCGGCGATGTACGCCGCCGCCGGCGGGCTGTGCGCGTAGTACCAGTCGACGAACGCGCGGCCCTCTTCGGTCTCCATCAGCACGTCGTCGCGGAAGTCGCGCAGCACCTTGACGTAGCGGCTCTCGTACGAGCCGAACGCGGCGGTGGCGACGAAGCAGAAGCCGTGCGGCCGCGCGCCGTCGGCGTACAGGCGGCGATAGAGATCTTCCGACGGCGCGGGCGTGCCGCTCACCGGGCACACCGCCGCGGGATTGCCCGCTTGATCGATCGCGACCACGGTGAAGAGGTACGTCTGGCCGTTGGTGAGGCCGGTGATGCGCGTGGTGTAGCCGCCGGTGCCGGACGCGAGGATCGGCCCCGAGCACAAGAACTTCGGATCGAGCGTGTCGAACGGGTTGAAGCCGCTGCACGTGGTGGTGCCGCCGTCGGTGGTGGAGGAGCTGACGCCGCCGTCGGGGAGCGTGCAGGTGGTGGCGGTGCCGCCGTCGAGCGGCGACGCTTCGGTGCCGAGTCCGCCGAGGCCGACGCTGGCGGTGCCGAGATCGGCCGGCGTCGCGACGCCGCCGTCGTCGGTCGTCGTGGTGCCGGTCGAGCTCGCGGTCGGCAGCGGGCGCCGGTGGATCTGCCCGTTCAAGCACACCGAGTAGCCGAGCGTCTGCGTGCCCTGGCCGGGCACCGGGTTGCCGCACGCGTCGGAGCACAGGATCTGGTACTGGTACGGCACCACCGACGTCGACGGCGGCGACTGCCACGAGAGGCTGATCGCGCTGTCGCCCGACCCCGCCGTCACGCCCACCGGCGGCGACGGCGGCGTGAGCTGCTCGGAGATGTTGAGCACGCATTGGCCTTCCGGCATCTGCTGGTTGCTGATGATCGAGAACACGTAGATGTCGTTGGTGGTGTTGGTCGACGGGCAGACGTGCTTGACCGGCGAGATCAGGCTGAGCGCCGGGATGTGGATGTTCACCAGCCCATTCACCGTCGGTGCGCCGGTGTTGAAGCTGGTCGCGTTGATGTCCGTGGTCATGACCTGCTCGCACGAGATCTGACCGGGCGTGGTGCGCTGCGTGTAATTGTCGCAGCCGGTGCCGACCCACACCTGATTGTTGGCCACCGTGCCGATCGGCAGCGCCGACGGGATGAGCTGGAGCTGCACGGCGAGGTCGTTGGTCGCGCACTCGCACTCGGCCTTGTTGAACGTGAACGACAGCCACGCGGTGTTGATGCTCTGCAAGGTGCCGGTCGAATCGGGGAACGCGAGGCCGATCGGATCGCTCATCAGGTTGCCGGTGCAGGTCTGCGGGGCGGTCATCATCTGCGCGCGCGCGAGCGGCGAAAGCGCGCAGATCGCCAAAAGGACGCATCCCAGCCGAGCCATTCCGCGTGCGAGGTGCAATGCGAGTGCCGCGCGGGAAATCGAGCGGTTGCGTCCGTCGGTGGGAGCGGGGGCGGTCATCGAGTCACAGCGCCGGGCGAGCCAGCGTCAAAGTGACAACTACACTATCGGCGATGGTGAGGCGGGTCAAACAACCGGCGGCGGACGCTGCACCAGCTGGGCGAGGCGATCCAGCTCCTCGGGCGCGATCGGTTGGCCGCCGAAGCGCGCTTGATAGTAAAGCTCGACGAGCGACGAGAAGGGCTGCGCCGCCGGATCGCCGGCGCGCTCCACGCGGTGCGCCAGCTCGCGCCCGGTCTCGGCGGGGCCGCGCGCGTGCCCGCGCTTCTCGAGCGCCTTGAGCGCGCGCTGAAACGCGCCCTGCGCCTGCACGCCGAGGCGCGGCAGCCGCCGGAGCGCGTCGGGCCGCCGCCGCTTGCGCCACCAGCGCGCGGCGACGACTCCGCCGACGAGCGTCAGCAGCGCGAGCGCGATCCGCTCGAGCGCCGACAGCACGCCGCCGCCGGCGAACAGCCGCGCCAGCCACTCGCGGATGCCGCTCACCGCGTTCGCCTGCTTGTTGAGGTCGAGCTCGATGACGTACTTGAACCAGACCAGCTCGGCCGAGTCCTCGAGCTGCATCAGCTTGTGCCACCAACCGCTCGCCTGCGCGGCGTTGGGATCGGCGGGCGTGGGATCGAACGTCATCCACTCGCCGTCGATCATCGCCTCGACCCACGAGTGCGCGTTGCCCTGGCGCACGGCCACGTACTTGCCGTAGTCGTTCCACTCGCCGCCGAGAAAGCCGTTCACCGAGCGCGTCGGGATGCCGAGCGAGCGCAGGAGCAGCGCCATGGCGGTGGCGAAATATTCGCAGTGGCCGGCGCGCGTGACGAACAGGAAGTCGTCGATCGCCTCGTAGCGCTCGTCGCGCTTGAGATCGAGCGTGTAGCGATAGGTCTCGCGCAGGTATTTCTCGACGGCGAGCGCCTTTTGATAGGGGCCGTGCGCGCGCGCGGTGATGGTGCGCGCCAGCTCGGCCACGCGCGGCGGCAGATCGCCGGGCAGCGCGAGATACGGCTGAAGCTCGGGCGAGTCGGGCGTCGGCCCGTCGGCGAGCGCCAGCAGTTCGCCGATCGGCCGCGACGGCTCCTCGGAGTAGACGGTGTAGCGCAGCCCGCTCTTGCGCTCGCCGTAGCTCGCGTGCGCGTTGAGATCGAGCCGCCGCTCGCGCGCGATCACCTGGCCGGCGGCGAGGCCGACCAGCTCGAACGGCGGCGGACCGAGGCCGCGGTTGTCGTCGAGCTCGAACGCCACCGGCTGCGTGGCGCCGAAGATGATCTGCGTGTCGAGCGGATCGAGGTAGATCACCTGGCGGCGCGCCGACGCGAGGATGCGGCGCACGCGCGCGGCGCTCGGCGGCTGCGCGGCGGCGGTGAGCCACAGCGTGTCCCAGCGCTTGAGCGGCTGCGCGGCGACGCGCTCGGTGATCGCCCAGCTCCCGTGCTGGTAGCGATCGAACGATAGGCCGCGCAGCCGCAGCGGCTCGTTCGGCGGCGCGTCGAGCCCGACGCGCATGACCACCTGCGGGTTGTCCTTCACGCGGCCGACGTCGTTGAGATCGAAGCGATCGGAGAAGCCGACGGTGGTGGTGCCGCGGCGCGCGCGGTTGACGAAGAAGCCGAAGCCGAAGCGCGGGATCAAGAAGAAGACCGCGGTCGCGCCGAGAAAGATCCCGAGCGCCACCAGCGCGGTGCCGAAGAGAAACGATCCGCCGACGATGCGGCGCGAGTTGAGGATGCGATCGACCTCGACGCGCTCCGACAGCGCGCCGTCGGAGTGCTTGAGCAGGTAGTTCTCCTCCATTTCCCGTCGGAGATGGAACAGCGTGAGGGTCCAGGTGGCGAACACCACGTAGCCGAGGAAGCACGCCGCGTACGCGAGATCGCTCGACAGCGCCGCGCCGGCGACCAGCATCAGGAACGACACCACGTAGGCTTGCAGGTAGTCGCGCGACGCGCGCCGGTTGAACAGCTTATTGATCAGGAGGAAGCACAAGAAGCGCACGCCGGAGAACAGCGCCTCGCCGCGCAGCGCATCGAGGATCGTCAGCGAGAACGCGACCAGCGTCGCCAGGTTCCAGAAGCCGGTCCAGAGGCGGCCGCGCAGCCACGCGTGGCGCTGCGGCTCGACCAGGAACGAGAGCAGCGCCGCGCCGACGGTGATCGCGACGACGGTCGGAGAGAGCTCGCGCGACAGCGCCAGCGCGGCGAACGCCGAGCACACCATCAGGTACGACGCGACCTTGTGGATGGCGGAAAATCTCACGCTTCCACCACGCGCCCGAAGCCGCCGCGCTCGCCGCGCCGCACGACCAGGATCGGATCGGCCACACCGTCGGGGCGCGCCGAGAACGCGGCCTCGGGCATCGCCGCTTGCAGGAGCGCGAGCGCACGCAGGAGGCGCGGCAATTGCGCCGGCCCTTGCAGCCACGGGATCGCCTCGCCGCGCGTCACCACGCGCACCGCGTAGCCGCGCTCGAGGTAGTCGGCGGCCAGCGACGCGGCCACGCTCACCGCGCGCTCGAGCCCGTCGAGCGCCGCCTCGTCGCGGCACGCCGCGCCGCCCGGCAGCGCGTTGTCGAGGAAGATCGAAACGCGCCGCGCCGACTCGTCCTCGTACTCGCGCACCATCGCGCGGCCCTTGCGCGCCGTCGAGCGCCAGTGGATGTCGCGCGGATCGTCGCCGTGGCGATACTCGTGCAGGCCGCCGAACTCGCCGCGCCGGCCGGGACGCCCGCGGCTCTCTTCGCCGACGGTGTGCGCGCGCGGCGGCGGCGGATGGCCCATCGGCACGAGCTGCGGAAACACGATCACCTCCGACTGCAGCTCGACGATGCGCGACTTGCGGAACAGCGCGAACGGGAACTTGGTCGACAGGCGAAAGCCGGTGAACGCGTAGCGTCCTCGACGGGAAAAGCTGTGGCGATAGGACGTGTGCTGCAAGCGGCCGGCGGGCAGCTTCAAGAAATAACATTTCTTGTCGAGCGGCTTCTCCTCGACGAGATCTTCCACTTCGATCGAGAACGACGGCAGGCGGCGCTTTTTGTTTTTCAGGCCGATGCCCATCAGCACCGGGCGGCGCGCGTGCAGGCGGCCGGGCGGCAGCCGCGTGACCTCGAGGCCGCGCAAAGACATCTCGGAGAGCACGCCCGACGCGATGATCAGCGAGAACATCATGCCGAGCAAAAGGTAGAGCAGGTTGTTGCCGGTGTTGATGGCCGCGAAGCCGACGCCGACGGTGATGCCGACGAAATATTTTCCTTCGCGGGTGAACTGCAGGCGCCGCGGCGGGCGGAACCAGCGGCGGAGACGCGCGACGAACGCGTCGAACGTCAAGCCGGAACGGGGACGCGCTCGAGCAAGTCGTTGAGCACGCGCTCCGCCTCCTCGCGCGCGCGGCCGAGCGGCTCGCCCGTCGCGCCGCCCGACGTCACCACGCGATGCGCCAGCGCCGGCAGCGCCATCTCCTTGAAGTCGTCGGGCACCGCGAAGTCGCGGCCGGCGGCGAGCGCGCGCGCCTGCGCGGCGCGGAACCAACCTTGAAAGCCGCGCGGCGAGATGCCGAGCTGGAGGAACGGCGAGTGGCGCGTCTCCTCGACGACCTTCTGCGCGTAGTCGAGCAGCGAGCCGTCGACCTTGACGCGCGCCGCGGCGGTCTGCATCGCCGCCACGTCGGCCGCGTCGACGGCGGGCTTGAGCTCCTCGGCCGGATCCTCGTCGGCCGACGCGGTCACCACGCGGCGCTCGTCCTCCGCCGACGGATAGCCCATGCGGATGCGCAGGAGGAACCGATCCATCTGCGACTCGGGCAGCGGGTAGGTGCCGAAGTGCTCGAGCGGGTTCTGCGTCGCGACGACGATGAACGGCTGCGGGATGTCGTAGGTGTGATTGTCGAGCGAGACGCGCGCCTCGCTCATCGCCTCGAGCAGCGACGACTGCGTGCGCGGCGTGGTGCGGTTGATCTCGTCGGCGAGCACCACGTTGGCGAAGATCGGGCCGGGGCGAAAATCGAAGCGGCCGGTCTCGGGCGCGAACACGCTCACGCCGAGAATATCCGACGGCAGCAGATCGCTGGTGAACTGGATGCGGCGGAACGTGCCGCCGAGCGAGCGGGCGAGCGCGCGCGCCAGCGTGGTCTTGCCGACGCCGGGCACGTCCTCGATCAGGAGATGGCCGCGCGCCGCCAGCGCCGCGATCGCGAGCCGCACCGCCTCGCGTTTTCCGTGGATGACGCTGGTGACGGCGGCTTCCAGTCGGGCGAACGCCGCTCGCGCATCGCGGGGGCGCTCCTTTTCCAGGGACACGGGGGTCATGAAGCGCTCAGTGGCCGATTATAGCTCACCGCGCGCGGTCCGTCGAGGGCGAGGTCGGCGTCGGGCGGCGCGACGGCACCGACATCGTCAGGCGCGGCGGGGACGACGACGCCACCAGCAGCGCGCCGCCGTGCAGCTCGACCAGCCGGCGCGCGAGCGGCAGCGCCAGGTTGAGGCCGGCGCCGCGCGACGACTGGCGGAAGCCGTCGAACAGCTCGCGCTCGTCCTCGGGGCCGAGCGCGCCTTCGTGCTCGAGCTCGAGCACGAACCGGCCGTCTTGATCGCGCGCGCGCAGCACCACCTTGCCCGTCGGCGACGTGTCGAGGCCGTAGTTGAGGAGGTGGGTCACCGCCTGCGTCAGCCGCAGCGGATCGCACAGGATCGGCTGAAGGCCCGGCTGCAGGATCACCGCGAGGCGATCGGCCGACGCCTGCGCGCGCCCGCGCCGCGCGTCCTGCACCGCCTGGCGCAACATCTCGGCGGGCGAGGCGCGCTGGCGGTGCAGCTCCATCTTGCCGCTCTCCACTTTCGCCGTATCGAGGATCTCGTTGAGCAGGCGCAGGATGTGGAGCCCGCGCGCTTGAATCGCGGCCAGCGCCACCTGCTGGCCGGGCGCGATCTCGCCCTCGATGCCGCGCAGGAGCAGCTCGGAGAATCCCAGGATCGAGTTGAGCGGCGAGCGCAGGTCGTGGCTCATGTTGGCGAGGAACTGCGACTTCATCCGCTGCGCGTCGTTGGCGCGCTCGATGGCCAGGAACGACTCGACGGTGATGCGCGGGATGCGCTCGAGCAGCCGGCTGGTCGAGCGCGCGACGCGCTTGACCTCGCGCGTGGTGAGCGGCTCGTGGCGCGGGCCGGGATCCTGATCGCGCGCCACGCGATCGATCTGCTGCGCCACGCCGTCGACGTCGCGCGCCACCGCGCTGCCGACCGCGACCGCGAGCAGCACCGCGAGCAGCAGCAGCAGCAGCGTCACGACCAGCAGCGGCTTGCGCGGGACCATCGGCGGCGAGTAGGTGACGCGCAGCGCGCCGCCGAGCAGCGCGCCCTTGAGCGGGACCTCGATGAACGGGCGCTCGGCCAATTCGGCGGCCGACTCCTCCGGCAGGAGCGTGCCCGACGGAGCGCGCAGCAGCGTGCGCTCGCCGGCGGAGAGCGGCGTGCGCGTGATGAGCGTGGTCGCGGCGGCCACCTCGAGCGGCTCAGCGGCGGCGGCCAGGCGCGCGCCGGTCACCGCGGCGCGATCGCGCGCGTCGCTCGCGGCCGCGAGATCGAGCCGCGCGGCGCCGAACACCGCCGCCGGCACCAGCGCCGCCGCCGCCACCGCCGCGATCGAGTAGCCGAGCTGCACGCCGAGCGACAGCCGCCGCCCCTCGGGCACGTCGTGATCGCCCAGCTCGACGGAGAGCGGCCACAGCGTCGCCCGCGCGTACGCGTAGAGCGGCACCGGCAAAAACGCGCCGAGCGCCGCCGCGCACATGCCCACGCCGATGATGGTCGGCAGCGGCGTGCCGATCATCAGCAGGCGCGCGCCGCCCGCGCCGAGCGCCAGCAGCTTGACGATCAACATCGCCGCCGCCAGCTTGCCCGGCAGCTCGAGCACACGCCGCCGCTCGAGGCGCCGCGCCGACAGCAGCGCCACCACGCCGACGCTCACCGGCACCTGCGCCCACACGATCAGCTTGAACGTCGCCAGCGCGTCCTCGGGCAGCAGCACCAGCCGCTCGAGCAGCCACGGCAGGCCGAGCGACGCCAGCGCCTCGACGAGGATCACGAACCCGATCAGCCGCGCGCGGATCACGCCGCCACCTGCGCAGGGCCATTCTCCGGCACCGAGAGCCGGAACGTCGAGCCTTCGCCGACCTTCGACTCGGCCGAGACCTCGCCGCCGTGCGCCTCGACCAGCCGCTTGCAGATCGCCAGGCCGAGCCCGGTGCCGTGCGCGCGCTGCTTGAGCGAGCCGAGTTGCACGAACTCGTGGAACAGCCGCGGCAGCGCGTCGGGCGCGATGCCGGGACCGGTGTCGCGCACGCTCACCTCGATGCGCCCGGCGGCGCGGCGCACGCGCACCTCGATCCAGCCCTTCTCGGTGAACTTGACGGCGTTGGTGATCAAGTTGGTGAGCACCTGCCGCAGGCGCCGCTCGTCGGCGTGCACGCGCGGCGACGGCGACTCCACGTCGAGGCGCAGCTCCACGCCCTTGCGCTGAAGCTGCGGGCGCTGCGTCTTGGCCACATCGGTGGCGAGCAGGCCGAGATCGAACTCGCCGAGCCGCAGGTTGATCTGGCCGGACGCGATCGCCGAGACGTCGAGCACCTCGTCGATCAGATCGGTGAGGTGGCGCGCGGCCGAGAGCACGGTGCGCACGTCGTCGGCCTGCTCGGCGGTGAGCGGCTCGGCGTTGGGATCGAGCATCGCCTCGGCGGCGGCGACGAGCTGCTCGAGCGGGCCGCGCAGCTCGGCGGAGACCAGCGACAAGAATTCGGTGCGCGCGTGATCGGCGGCTTGCGCCTTGTCGAGCGCCACGCGGTACTCGGAGAGGATCGGCTCGAGGCGCTCGCGCAGGCGGTTGAGCGAGGCGGTGAGATCGCCGACCTCGTCGAGCGACGCGACCACGATCGGGCCCTCGAGGCCGCGCGAGCCGCGCGCCAATTCGTCGAGGCGCTGCGACACGCGATCCAATTCGCGCGCGGGCGAGGCGCCGACCAGTGCGCCGATGGCGAGCGCGATCAGCGCGGCGAGCAGGCCGGTGAGCGCGAACGCCAGCACCACGCCGCCGCCGAACGGCGCCGGCTGAACGCCCGCGACCAGCCGCCGCACGTCGGAGACGCGGCGTACCGCGCAGGGCAGGGCGCGCTTGCCGACTCGGCAGCGCGCGGCGGCGACGTCGACGTCGATCGACGCGCCGGCCGGCACGCCCACGCCGACGCCCGACTCGACGCGGCTCTGCTCGTCGACGGCGATCAGGTAGCCGCCGGGCGGCGCCAGGCGCGCGGCCACCGCCTCGAGATCATCGGACGCGGACGCTTGCAGGCGGGCCGAGGCGATCGCGACCAGGTCGCGCGCTTCGTCGACGGCGTGGCGCTCGGCGTCGGTGACGCGCTGGCCGATCAGGTGGCCCGACGCGAGCGCCCACGCGGCGACGGCGAGCGCGCCGCACACGCCGGCGAGCAGCAGGCGCAGCGGCGCGCCGGGCGAATCCTCGTCGGTGGCGCGCGCCGGGCGCGTGGCCGAGGCGGCGAGCGCCAGCACCAGGCCGAGCGCCACCGCCGCGCCGATGCCGCACAAGCCGAGCGCCGCCGCCGGCGCGCCGTCGAGCCGCCGCGCGAGCCCGACCGCCACCAGCGCCGCGATCAGCGATCCCGCGCCGCCGAGCGCCGCGCCCGCGCGCAAGCCCCAACCCGCGCCCGACGGCGCGCGCGCGTTGATCGCCGCGGTCAGCAGCCCCGCCAGCAGCCCGGCGACGAACAGCCACGGACGCAGCGGCCCGGCGCCGTCGAGCCCGACCAGCCACGGCCCCGCCAGCGCCCACGCCGCGCCGAGCCCGACGCCGCACACCGCTGCGAGCGCAGTCGCGCGCGGCAGGTGCCGGCCATTTTGCGACGGCTCGCGGGCCACGGATCCGGGTATCGTATCCCGCGCGCGGTGCGCCGTCGAGAAGTGCCAAATCGCCGCGAGTCTCTGGTAGGATGCTCGTCCGCGCGGCTCCCGCCTTGGCTACGCCGCGACTATGGAGGGTGAGATGGCACTCGAATCGATCGAGGTCTCCACGGTGCTCCCGGCTGCCGCCGAGCGCATCTATCGAGCGTGGCTCGACAGCGCCGAGCACAGCGCGTTCACCGGCGGGCAGGCGACGGTGGATCCGACGGTGGGCGGCCGGCACACGGCGTGGGACGGCTACATCGAAGGCGTGAACCTCGAGCTGGATCACGGCAAGCGCATCGTGCAGAGCTGGCGCAGCGAAGATTTTCCCGACGAGGCGGACGACTCGCGGCTCGAGGTCCGCTTCGAGCCGGCCGACTCGGGGACGCGCGTGATCATCGTGCACTCGGACATCCCCGAAGGGCAGGGCGACGACTACAAGCGCGGCTGGCTCGATCACTACTTCGCGCCGATGGCGCAGTACTTCGGGTTGTCGTCGGGACAGCCGCAGGCGCAGCCGAAGCCGGAGGCGAGCGACGCCGCGCTGTGGGGCGAAGGCGAGGAGACGCAGCCTGCCGCCAAGCACGATCCGTCGCTGTGGGATGAAGAGGTGACGCCGGCGCCGCGCGCGCCGGTGGTGGACGTGCGCGAGACGATCGTCGTCGAGCGCGCGGCGGCCAAGCCGAAGGCGGCGGCCAAGCCGAAGGCGGCGGCCAAGCCGAAGGCGGCGGCCAAGCCGAAGGCGAAAGCGGCGGCGAAGCCGAAAGCGAAGGCCAAGGCCAAGCCGAAGGCGAAAGCCGCGGCGAAGACCAAAGCCAAAAAGCCGGCGGCGAAGCCGAAGGCGAAGGCCAAGGCGAAGAAGCCGGCCAAGAAGCCCGCGAAGAAAAAACGCTAGCTCGCTCCGACGAGAAAACCCTCCAGCTCCGAAAAATACGCCGCCGGCTGCTCCAGGTGCAGTTGGTGGCCGGCGCGCGGCAGCACCACCGCGCGCGCGCCGGAGATCTGCGCCGCCAGCTCGTGCTGCAGCTTCGGCGGCGCCAGCAGATCGTCCTCGCCGCCCAGCACCAGCGACGGCGCGCGCACGCTCGCGGCCAGCGCCGCGCCGTCGAAGCGCTCGACCGCGCGAAAGTCGGCGATGGCGATCGGCGGCTCGCACGTGAGCAGCAGCCCGGTCCAGCGCTCGACCAATTCGCGCGGCGTCGCCGGCGAGAACGAGACGCGCGCCAGCCACTCGGGCGCGTGCGCGAAGTCGCGCTCGAGGATCTCGAACACGCGCGGCGCCACCGGCAATTTTGCGCCGCTGCATAGCACGACAAGGCCGGCCGCGCGCTCGGGCCACGCCGCCGCGCAGGCGAGCGCGATCTGCCCGCCCATCGAGTGGCCGAGCAAGACCGCGCGCTCGATCTTCAGGTTCGCGCAGACGGTGCCGACCGCGTCGCGATACATCGCGATCGAGACTTCCTCGGGCGGATGCCACGCGTCGCTCTGCCCGTGGCCCGGCAGATCGATCGCCACCACGCGGCGACCTGCGGCAAAACGCCGCACCGTGTCCATGAACGCCACCGACGAGCCGCCCGCGCCGTGGATGCACACCAGCGGCGCGCGGCGGCCCTCGCCCTCGTCGCGCACGCGCATCGAGCGATCGCCGATGCGCAGGCGGCGCACGCTACTTCTGCGCGGCCTTGAGCTTGCCGACTTCCGCGAGCAGCTCCGGAATCGCCTTCTCCCACGTCGTGACCAGCCCGTAGTCGGCGACCTGGAAGATCGGCGCCTCGGGATCCTTGTTCACCGCGACGATGACCTTGGAGCCCTTCATGCCGGCGAGGTGCTGGATCGCGCCCGAGATGGCGATGGCGATGTAGAGCTGCGGCGCGACGACCTTGCCGGTCTGGCCGACCTGCAGATCGTTCGGCACCATGCCGGCGTCGCACGCGGCGCGGCTGGCGCCCATCGCGCCGCCGAGCAGGTCGGCGAGCTTGGCGACCTCCTCGAAGTTTTTTCCTTCGCGCATGCCGCGCCCGCCGGAGACGACGACCTTCGCCTCGGTGAGATCGGGGCGCTCGCTCTTGGACTCGTGCAGCGCGACGAACGCGGCGCCGCGCGCGTCGACGGCGCCCGCCTCGGCCTTGGCGATCGGCGACGCGGCCGCGCCCGCCTGCGCCGGCGGAAACTCGGTCTGGCGGATGGTCGCCACGATCACCGGCGTCGAGACCTCGACCTCGAGGATCACGTTGCCGGCCATCATCGGCCGCTTGAACTTGTTCGGCCCGGCGATGCCGATGACGTCGGCGACCAGGCCGGCGTCGAGCAGCGCCGCGACGCGCGGCGAGAGATCTTTTCCCACCGCCGTCGCGGTCGCGCCGATCACGCTCGCCGATTTTTCTTTGGCGACGCGCGCGACGATCGGCGCGTAGGTCTCGGCGAGGTAGTGCGCGAGGTGCGCGTCGTCGACGACGGTGACGTCGGCCGCGCCCAGCTTCGACGCCTCCTCCGCCACCTTGCCGACGTCGTGACCGATCACGAGGAGGTGCAGCTTGCCGCCGACGGTCTCCGCCATCTGCTTGCCGAAGCTCACCGCCGGCAAGCTCGCTGTGCGCAGCTGACCGCCCGCTTGCTCGAGGACCACCAGGACGTTTGCCATCAGATCACCTTCGCTTCGCTGTGGAGCTTGGCCACCAGCTCCTCGACGGACTGCACCTTGATGCCGGCCTTGCGCGGCGGCGGCGCCTCGACGGCCGTCACCTTCACGCGCGGTTGCGCCGCGACGCCGAGCGCCGCCAGCGTGGTGTCCTCGATCGGCTTCTTCTTCGCCGCCATGATGCCCTTGAGCGACGCGTAGCGCGGCCCCTCGGCGTAGGCGTGCGTGGCGGCGGTCTTGCCGTTCTTCACCGCCTGCGGCGCGACGATGCGCAGGTCGACGGTGACCACCGCCGGCAGCGCCACCTTCTTCACCTCGATGCCGGCGTCGACCTCGCGCCCGACGTGCAGCGCCTTGCCGCCGTCGACGACCTCGATGGTCCCGGCGAACGTCGCCTGCGGCCAATTGAGATATCCCGCCAGCCGCTGCCCGGCGTCGTTCGACTCCGAGTCGGCCGCCAGCTTGCCCATCACCACCAGGTCGGGTTTTTCGCGCTCTACGATCTTCTGCATCACGCGCGCGACGATCTCGGCGTCGAGCTCGGCGTCCTCGCCGGCGACCAGGATCGCCTTGTCGGCGCCCATCGCCAGCGTCGAGCGCAGCTGCTGCTGCACGTCCTTCGGGCCGATCGACACCACGATCACCTCGCCGTCGCGCGCGTTGCCCGCCGACGCGTTCTCGGTGAGCCGCAGCGCGGTCTCGACGGCGTACTCATCGAACTGGTTGAGCTGCCAGTTGACCGCCGACTGATCCAGCGCGGCGCCTTTGAACTTTACCTTCTGCTCCGGATCGGGGACGCGTTTGGCGGTGACCAGAATCTTCACGGTCGACTCCTTTCAGCGGGCGCGGAGCCCATCGATGAAAAGCAGGCCGAGTTGCTCGGCGGCGTGGGAAAGATCGATCCGATCTTTTCCTTTTACAAGCCAGGCGAGCGCGATCTCGTCGAGCGCGCCGAACAGCGCGCGCGAGATGATCTGCGGATCGAGATCGCGGCGCAGCTCGCCCGAGGCCTGCCCGTCGGCGATCGCGCTGGCGATCAGCCGCAGGAACTCGGCGAACTTGGGGTTCTTGTACTCCTTGACGAACTTGGACGACTGGCGCAGCTCGACGCAGATGACCTCCGCCATGTGGCGGTTCTTCTCGATCAGGTCGAGGTGCAGGCGCACCACCGTGCGCAGCCGATCGGTGGCGCTCTTCGACGACGCCAGCGCCTCGCGCAGGTTCTCGTTCACGCGCTCCATGCGATCTTCGAACAAGCTGATCAGCAGATCGTCTTTGGACTTGAAGTAGAGGTAGATGGTGCCGTCGGCCACGCCGGCGACGTGCGCGATCTGCGCCACCTTGGCGTTGTAGAAGCCCTCCTGCGCGAACACGCGCACGGCGGCGTCGAGGATGCGCTCGCGCTTGCCCTCGGGCGGGGCGGCCGACTTCGGCGTGGAGGCTGCGCGACGGGAATTTCGGGCCGGCTTGCGCGATGAATGACCGTTCATTCAGTGGCGTGATAACAGCCCGCGCGCGCCGCGTCAAGGGGCGCGGAGGTAAACCTGGCTTTTGACTTGGGGTAGCGGCTCGGCTAAAACGCTGAACCATGCGCCGTCGCGCTCTAGCCTCTATTGTCGTCGCTGGCCTGGTCGCCGCGCTGGCCGGCTGCGCCGATCGCAAAGCGGCCGCCGACAACTCCGCGGTCGCGCCCGCGCCCGCTCCCGCTCCCGCGTCGAGCGGCGACCTGCCGGTCGACCTGAGCGAGCTGCGCGAAGACGAGAAGGCGTCGTTCGTCCGCCTGATCCAAAAATATCCGTCGGCGTGCGGCAAGGCGCACTCGCTCCAGGTGTCGATCAAGACCGACCCGCGCTGCCGCCGCTCGGTGTTCGCCGCGCGCTACCTCGCCCGCCTGCTGAAAGCGCACTTGCTCGAGAGCGAAGTCGAGGAGCAGTACGACCTGCGCTTCGGCCCGGTCAAGAAGCAGGAGTTCGAGCTCAAGGACGCGCCGCTCAGGGGCGAGGCCACCGCGCCGATCACGCTCGTCGAGTTCTCCGACTTCCAGTGCCCGCACTGCAAGCACCTGCAGCCGATCCTCGAGCGCATCCTCGACGAGTACCGCGGCCAGGTGAAGCTCTACTTCAAGAACTACCCGATCACGCGCGCGCACCCGTACGCCGAGCTGGCGGCGCAGGCGGCGCTGGCGGCGGGCAAGCAGGGCAAGTTCTGGCCGTTCCACGATCGGCTGTTCGGCGGCGACCAGGAGAACGAGTCGATGCCGGTGCTGCAGAAGATCGCCGCCGATCTCAAGCTCGACATGCCGAAGTGGAAATCGGATCTCGAGAAGTCGAAGGACCAGGTGCTGCGCGATCACGCCGAGGGGGAGCGCGTGGACGTGGCGGCGACGCCGACGCTGTTCATCAACGGTCGGCAGTACCACGGGCCGCACACGTTCGAGGACGTCAAGGACTGGATCGACGAAGAGCTGAATAAGTAGCTTTCACCGCTGGTCGGAGATGTCATGCGAATCCTCCTCGCGCTCGCCGTGCTCTCGCTGTCCGCGCCGTCGCTGGCCGAAGTCTCCAAGGGGCAGCGCGCGCCCGATTTCTCGCTCCCGTCGCTGCGCGGGCCCCGGGTGTCGCTGGCGGGCCTGCGCGGCAAGGTGGTGATCGTCGACTTCTGGGCGCAGTGGTGCGAGCCGTGTAAGAAGGAGCTGCCGCAGCTCGACAAGCTGTCCAAGGACTACGCGTCGCGCGGCGTGGTGATCCTGGCGGTGAACATCGACAAGGAGCGGGAGAACGCCGAGCGGCTGGTCAAGCAGCTCGGGCTCACGCTGCCGGTGCTGCTCGATCCGACCGGCGCGGTGGCGTCGACCTACGACCTGCCGAAGATGCCGACGTCGTTCGTCATCGACAAGAAGGGGCTCGTGCGCTTCGTGCACGACGGCTTCGAAGGATCGGGCGACGTCGATCGCTTCCGCAGCGAGCTGGACGAGCTGACCCGCTGAGCTTGACCGGCCGGGCGCGGTGCACTACTGTGTAGTGCATGAGCAAGTCCGCGGTCTATTCCTGGCGCGTGGCGCCCGAGGTGCTGGGCGCGCTCGAGGCCGAGGCGCGTCGCGACGGGGCCAGCGTGGCGGAGCTGATCGATCGCATCGCCGGCCAGTGGCTCGCCGAGCGGCGGGCCGAGCGCGCGGGCGAGGACGCGGAGCAGGCGCGCCTGCGGGCGGCGGCGCTGCGCGCGGCGGGCACCATCGCCGGCGGCGACCCGCACCGCTCCAAGCGCGCCAAATCGGCGATCCGCGAACGTTTACGCGAGCGCCGTGCCCGCTAGCGAAGGCGGGCTGATCGACACCGGCGCGATCGTCGCCATCCTCGATCGCGACGACGCCTGGCACCGCCGCTGCGTCGAGGCGTTCACCACGCTGCGCCTGCCGCTGGTCACGTCGACGGCGGTGCTGGCCGAGGTGTTCCACCTGGTAGGCGACGATCGGCGCGCGGTGGCGGCGGCGTGGCGCTTCGTGCGCTCGGGCGCGCTGGCGGTGCTCGAGCTCGACGACGGCGAGCTGGGCGCGCTCGAGTCGCTGATGGCGAAGTATCACGACCGGCCGATGGATCTCGCCGACGCCACGCTGGTGCACCTGGCGCAGCGCGAGGGCCTCTCGACCATCCTCACCGTCGACAACGACGACTTCGAGACCTATCGATTGGCGCGCAACAAGCGCTTCCGCGTGCTGCCGGGGCGCTAGTTCAGCGAGGCGTGCTTCTTCGGGGCGGGGGCGGCCGCTTTCTTTTTGGTAGCGGTCTGCGCTTTCGGCGACGACGCCGCGGCGCCGCCCTCGAGCGTGAAGATGTGGTCGCGCACGACCTCCATCTGGTGCAGCGGACTGTCGGCCACCTGCTCGATGCCCGGCAGCCCGCCGAACGTCTTCTTGCCGTCGGGCGTCCCCATGATCGCCTGCAGGAAGTTCGACCCCGACGCCCAGAACGACGGCATGCGCGTGCCCGGCTGGATCCACTCCGGGTTCGACAGCCACTTCACGATCCACTCGGCGCGCAGGCGATTCTTGGCCATGAGGAAGTTGGGCGCCGCCTTCTGCGCCTCCTCGGGCGTCAGCTTCACGTCGCCGACCACGTGACACGACGTGCACTTCAAGTTGGTGAACAGCGCCGCGCCGATGGCCTTCTTCGGCCCTTCGTTCTTCACGTCGTAGTAGCGGTACGGATAGTCGGCGTGGTCGAGCGCCGAGAACATCGCCACCAGCGACGTGGCCTGCTCGTCGTCGAAGCCGAACGTCGGCATGCGCACGCTCAGCCACGGGCGCAGCTTGACCACGTTCTTGAAGAAGCCGAACAGCCACGGCGGCTGCGTCTTGGCGCCTTCGCCGGAGATGTTCGGCGGCGCGAACGTGGCGCGATCGCCCTCGTACTCCTTCGCCTGGCGGATGTCGCCGACGTACCCGTCGACGATGTGGCAGCCGTAGCAGTTGTACCAGCGCACCAGCTCGCGGCCGCGCTCGCGCTGCGCCTCGATCGGCGTCAGCTTGTGCCCGCGCACCGACGAGTCGAGCTGTTTGCCGCGCGCGCCCTTGAGCACCACCATGATGTCGGTGATCTCCTCGGGCGTGAAGTCGAACTGCGGCATGCGCGTGTCGACGCGCTCGTAGCGGTAGACGCGCGGGTGCTTGAGCTTGTTCTCGAGCCACGCCTCCCACGTCTGCAGGTTGTGCTGCACGATGTAGTCGCCGTAGTCGAGCCGCGTGACCTCCTTGATGCCGAACTCGGTCAGCTCGACGCCGATGCCGGCGGTCTGCTCGTAGCCGTTGATCATGTGGCAGCCGTAGCAGCCGTAGTAGTTCATCAGCTTCTCGCCCGACTTCACGACGTCTTTGTCGTCGGCGGCGATGCCCGGCACCATCGGGAACTCGCGCGTGTCTTTGTTCGACGCGAGGTAGGTCGCCACGTCGGCGGCCTCCTGATCGGTGAGCCGCAGGTTGGGCATGCGCGTGCCCGGCGCGTACGACTTGGGATCTTTGAGCCACGCGAAGATCCACTCGATCGACGTCTTCGAGCCG